>Ga0255341_1000195_pt1 | contig 111018 bp, 88 predicted proteins | sample wastewater_treat_8_FD_192418 | JGI IMG/M metagenome (GOLD analysis project Ga0255341, IMG submission 192418) | Wastewater microbial communities from Lulu Island WWTP, Vancouver, Canada - plant12 | ecosystem: Engineered > WWTP > Wastewater > Unclassified | place: Canada: Vancouver, British... | reverse complement strand
TCATCCTGAGGCGAAGCCGAAGGATCTTGCGTCGCTCCCACCACGTCATCCTGAGGCAAAGCCGAAGGATCCTGCGTCGCTCCCACCACGTCATCCTGAGGCGAAGCCGAAGGATCTTGCGTCGCTCTCGCCACGTCATCCTGAGGCGAAGCCGAAGGATCTTGCGTCGCTCCCACCACGTCATCCTGAGGCAAAGCCGAAGGATCCTGCGTCGCTCCCACCACGTCATCCTGAGGCGAAGCCGAAGGATCTTGCGTCGCTCCCACCACGTCATCCTGAGGCGAAGCCGAAGGATCCTGCGTCGCTCCCCCCCACGTCAACCTGAGGCGAAGCCGAAGGATCTTGCAGTTTGGTCGACCAGAGGATAACGATCAGGCGGGATCGCTGAATGAAGGATTCTTCGCTACGCTCAGAATGACAGGGGGAGAGCACCCAGTACGCAAGCAGTCACTGCGCTCAGAATGACAGGCACCACGTCATCCTGAGGCAACGCCGAAGGATCTTGCGGCGACCCACCCCGTCATCCTGAGGCAAAGCCGAAGGATCTTGCGGTTTAGACGACCAGAGGATAACGGTCAGGCGGGATTGCTGAATGAAGGATTCTTCGCTGCGCTCAGAATGACAGGGGGAGAGCACCCGGAACGCAAGCAGTCACCAGTTTCAGGATGACAAGCTCCGTTGAGCACGAGCAGCGAAAAACGACCACCCGCCATTGGGCGGGTGGTCGTTCGGAAAACCGCTTTTCGCGGTTCAAGCCGAAGCCTAAACCGGATCAGCCTTTGACAGACCCCTGGGTGAGGCCGCCGACGATCTGATCCTGCAGGATCAGATAGATGATCATGATTGGCAAGGCGGCGATCAGCGCGCCCGCCGCGAAGATACCCCAGTTCTTGGTATATTGCCCTGAGGTGAAAATCTGCAGGCCAACCATCACAGTCTGCATCTCGCGCTGTGTCAGCAGCGTGCGAGCGATAATAAACTCGCCATAGGTGCCGATGAAACTCAAAATGGAGATAACCACCAGGATGGGCCTCAGCAGCGGCAGGATCAGCTTCCAAAACACCTGCCAGTCGGTGGCGCCGTCCACGTGCGCCGACTCGTCGATATCCCTGGGGATGGTGTCCATATAGCCCTTCATCAGCCAGATGTTCATGCCCATGGCTCCGCCGGAATAGACCAGAATCAAACCAAGATGGGTGTTCAGCCCCATCCAGGGGATCACGTCCCCGATTTGTTTGGCGATGGTAAAAAGCGCCACGATCGCCAATAGGTTGGGGAAGCTTTGGATGAGCAAGATCGCTTTCAGCATGCCCTGCCGCCCTTTGAATCTGAAGCGCGAGAAGGCGAAGGCTGCCAGCGTGGTCAGCGAAAGCGTGAGCAGCGTGGAAACCGTCGCGATGATCAGCGAGTTTTTGAACCAGGTAAAGAAGGGGAAGATGGGGTTGCTGACAAGCTGCTGGAAGTTTTGGAAACTCCAGTTGTCGGGGATGAGCTTTTGATTGGCAAGGTCATTGACCGGGTTGATCGCCGCGGAAACGATCCAGAGCACCGGGAAGATACTGAAAGCGATCAGGATCACGGCGAGAACCCAGCGCCAGACCAAACCCATGGTTTTGGCTCGCTTGATGGATGATTGATGCTTCTTAAACATTTTCGCCAACCTCCTCCCACATGTTTGTAAATTTGAACTGAAGCAGGGACATGACCGCGATCAGGACAAAGAGCACCAGTGAGATCGCGGAGGCATAACCGTAGCGCACGCCGCGTCCGCTGGCGAAAGCCAGGTTGTAGACGTAGCTGATGATGATATCGGTATACCCTGCCTGGGTGGTCGCCGTCGGAATGGGCGGTCCCCCATTGATGAAAGCGTAAATAAGGTTGAAGTTGTTGAAGTTGAAGATGAACGACGAAATCATCAGAGGTCCGACGCTGACCAGCAGCAGCGGCAGCGTGATCGACCAGAATTTTTGCCATCCGCTGGCGCCGTCAATTTCGGCGGCTTCGTAGATATCCCCTGGGATACTCTGGAGCGCGCCGCTGGTGACGAGCATCCAATAGGGATAGCCCAGCCAGGTGTTTACGACCAGCAACGCGGTGCGCGCCAACCACGGCACGGTGAACCAGCGCGGCGAAAGGTTGAAGACGTCGCTCAGGATGCGGTTGATGACCCCCAGATCGGGGTTGAACATGCCGCGCCAAATCAAAATGGTGATCAGGCTTGGAATGGTGTAGGGGATCAGCAAAAGCGAACGCAGCAACTTTTTGCCCTTAAACTTGGGATCGCCGTAGATGATCGAAATCAGCAGACCCAAAGAGAAGGTCAGCAAAAGGCTGAAAGAGGCAAACAAAAAGTTCCAGACCACAATGGTGACAAGCGGTCCACGCAGCCCGGGGCTGTTGATAAACTCAACAAAGTTAGACACCCCAACGCCGGCAGTGTAGCCCGGGATGAGGCGCTGCCCGGTTTTGGAGGTGTAGGTACCCTGAATGTCCTCATAAACCGTGCCGTCCAACTGGTGGGTAAAGGTGTTGGCGGCCGGGTCATAGGCATAGAGCGGCAAAAGCTCTGCCGCTTCCGACGGCGTGCGGATCTGAATCGTGTTTTCCGGATCGCCAAACTTGATCGTTGTCAGAGTTTTGTCGGTGGAAGCCAGAATGGAATTGAGGCGGGTGAAGCCTTCGATGGTCTTGGGCGCGCCGTCCTCGTCCAGCTCGCCGATCCCGTTTTTGCCGGGAACCACGGCCATTTCGGGGTCGCGGTCGCTTCCGACCATGCTCACAATTTTGGTGGCGCCTTCGGCGTCCTTGAGCCAAAGCAGATACTGATTGTCTGCCGAGCGATAGGCGATCCATTTGTAAGCCCGGCCAGTCTCGGGCATATAGGTTTGGGTCTCGATTTGTTTGATTGCCTGAGACTGCGTGATGAGGTGGCCGTCGCCGTAGTTGGTAAACGCGTTATAAATCGTATAAATAATTGGGAAGATTGAAAACAGCAACCAGGCGGAAAGCCCGACTGCCATCCATTTGAACATGTGCGCTTTCGGTACCAGAAAAGCGACGCTGATCATGGCAATGATGATTACAAAGCAAACCCCCAAAGGGATATAGCCCAGACTGAAGAGCTTAAACGCGAAAAACCCCAGGGCAATATCGACGATGAGAACGATCAGAAAGGTCAAAAAATTTCCGGCGCCAAAAATTGTTTTTTTGGTAAATTCCGTAGTGGTTGGCGTTTCGTTACCTGCCATCACAATTCTCCTTTCTCTGTAAATATTTTTTTATGAAAGGAGGCTTGCGTGGCAAGCCTCCTTTTGGTCCAAAGATTAGGGCAGCTGGATGTCCAGCAGGTGGGTTTCAGGATCGTAGACAAAGGTCACTTCGCCATCAGCGGCGACGGTGAAGGTGATGTTGTCGCCGCCAGCGACGCCGTCGACACCGTAATTGGTGTCCCAGCCGCCGTCGTGGGCAACTTTGACTTCGTAATCACCGGCGGGAATGGTGAAGGTGGCGGTATATTTGCCGTCATCGCCCAGGGTCATGGCAGTATCGGCACAGGCGGGATCCCATTCGCAGTCAAAACCGGCAGCTTTTTGCCAGGAACCGGGCAGGTTGACCATGCCTTCGGTGTTGGTCGCGATCGCGGCGACGATCGCTTCCTGAGCGAAGGTGTAGGCTTCTTCGGGGGTCTTGGAACCGTCGAAGATGAAGGTCAGGGCATTGCCCCAATCACCCCAAACCTTTGCCATCGCGGGGATAGCGGGCATGGGCATCGCGTTTTCACCGGCTTCAGCAATGGCAGCCAGGTAAGGATCGTCGATTTTGTCAACGATCGGCAGATAAGCGGGGAAACGGGGATCCGCGTTGTAGAGAGCCATCATGGCATCATCGGTGGCGACAAATTCGGTCAAAAAGCTCTGGGCAAGCAAAACATTCTCGGACATGGCATTGACAGCAAAGCCCTGAACGCCCATGAAGGGATAACCGCCATCGGGGAATTTGGCGATGCCAAAATTGAGGCCAGCGGTCTTGAGGTTGTTGATTTCCCAGGGACCGTTCATAAAGAAGGCAACATCGCCGTTGATGAACATGGATTTGGCGGTGGTGTTGTCGAGGTTGTCAGACAGAATTCCGTCTTCTTTCCACTTCAGAGCCATTTCGCCAAATTTGATCATGCCCTCGGAACCAATTCCGATGTCATTGGGGTTGTAGTCGCCGTTTTCATCGACGCCAAAGACGTAACCGCCCTGAGAGGTCATCCAGGGATAGGCGTCGTAGGAAGTGCCGCCCAAAACGATCCCATATTGGACTTTGTTTTCGTCAATCAGGGTTTTGCTGAGATCATAGACACCCTGCCAGGTATCGGGGACTTCCTCGACCAGATCGGCATTATAGAAGAAGCCCAGATTCTCGCGGGCATAGGGCATACCGTAGAGTTTGCCTTCGTAAGAGTAGGCTTTGAGGGTTTCGGGGTCGAAATCGGCAGCTTTGTCACCGAGGTCAAGCTCCGCCAGCAGACCGGATTCGGTCAGAGCGGGAACCTGATCGTGAGCCAAAACGATGATATCGGGACCTTCACCGGCGGGAGCCGCCACAAGGAATTGGTCGCGAATGCCGGAGATATTTTCGACAACGACATCGACGTTATATTGTTCCTTAAATTTGGCGCCCAGTTCGGTCAGCACGGGTGCGCGCTGTTCATCCGCCCAAATACGCAGTGCAGCCGCGGCTTCGCTGCTTTCGGGTTGCTGAACCTCAGGATTGGTCTCCGGTTCGGAAACAGGGGTCTCTTTCGGGGTGCCGCAGGCGCCCAGAAGCAGAGTCGCAATCAAAGCGATTGCAATCAACAGATAACTTTTCTTCATTGGTTTCTCCTTTTGAAACAATTGAACTTAATCAGCAGCAGGCAAGTATTAATTTTACTCATTTTTCCCCTGCTTTTCTGTGATTTCAAGCTTTAAAATCTGGGAATCAAACCGATTAACGGATGAATCCGGCGACATAATGGTTTCGATATGATGGCTGACGCGCAGATACTGCTGAATTTCTTCGGCGCTGAAGGCCGCCATGAGCTGCTTGACCTGTGCCACAAAACCGGGATAGACCTGCGCCAGCAGCGCCTCCCCTTTTTCGGTCAAAAAGAGCTGAAAACTGCGTCCGTCTTTGGGGTCGTTTTTACGGGAGATCAATTCGTCCTTGATCATGCCTTGCATGATGCGGGTGGTGTTGCTTTTGGTGCAAAGCAGGCGGTCGCTGAGATCGATGTAGTTCATGCCCGGGTTTTGGGCGATATGGATCAGAACATAAAACCGGGGGATGTTCAAGCCAAAACGAGACAGATAAGCCTTTTCGTGGTTATCGATATGCAAAAAGATTGCTTTCAGGGACTCGTAAAGTTTGATGGTATCCGGCGACATGGTTAACTGTGATCTCAATCCAACTTAGTTAGCTTATCAACTAATTTTAGCCGTATTAACATTTTTGTCAAGTGTTAATACCCCGTAAATGAAGTTTCATTTCGGCGATGTTGTTATTTTACCCGATTCCGGATAAAACTTGTTGTTTAATTTAGAAAAAAAGAATCACCTCAGGCAAAAAGCCCGTACCACCAGCGCGGAACGCTGAAGAGCCGCATTCCAAAGCGGAAAGCCAAAAGCAGCACCGCCGCCAGCAGCAGCGCCGAAAAAGCGATGATCGCCCAATCCCACCAGTGAAATTTGAGCTCGTAGAGCCAGGTGCGTTTTTGCTGCCCAAAGCCGCGCAGGTCCATGGCGTTGGCAATATCTTCGCTGGAAACGATGGCGTTCATGGTCACCGGAATGATCAGAGGCGCGACCCGCCGGATTTTTTGGACAAAGTTGCCTCTGCCGGCATCCAGTTCAAACCCGCGGGCGCGCTGAGCGTCCAGCGTCACCTGAAAATTGCGCGCCAGGGTGGGAATAAAGCGGAAAGAGAGCTCCATGGTATAGGCAAGCCGGTCGGGCAAGCCAAGTTTGCTGAAGGTCACCCCATAAGCCCGGGAATCCATGGTGTAGGGGATCATGATGAAAACAAGCGAGATCGAAAGGATGCGCATCAGCTGAGCGACCGCGAACCAAAGCCTTTCCACGGTCAGCCCGAAGGTCAGATGCCTGCCAAACAGCTTAAAACCGTTGGGAAAAACCAATTGCCCGCCGGGCGGAACCACGCCGCCCGCGCCGCCGCCGGTGATGATGGTGTTGACCACAATCATGGTAAAAAGCATGATGGAAATCATCATCCAGCCCAGTTTGGTATCCTTCCAGCTGAGTTTGCCGAGAGAATACCAGATCACGGAAAGGACAAAAACGCCGAAAAGGATGTTGGGGTTCCAGGTCGCGGTTGCCGCGAAGAGGATCGCAAACGAAAAAATGAAGCGCGCCCTTGGATCGATCTGATCCAAGGGGCTGTTGCGATAGCGATAATTCCAGCTTACCAGCATGTTTTCACCAGGAGGGCGGTCAGCGGACCGCCCTCAATCAATTCAACCGTTTAGCGGCCGCTGCGCTGAACGATCGCGGCATAGGCGATCATCAGCACGGGCAGCAGAATCAGACCCCAAATGATGTTGGTCAGGAATGCCGGCAGGAAGTTGGCAAAAATGACCGTGTGCATGTCCGCGCCCGAAACCCAGAGTTCCGAGAGGCTGGCAACACCCATCCCGACCGCGCTGCCGAGGATCACGGAGAGCTCGCCCAGGAGGATCGATTTGGTTTCGTTGTATTTGTAAATCAGCGCCGAGAACAAGCCCGGGATCAGACCGATAATCCCGTTGCCAAGGTCCCACCAGATCCAAAAGCCGTAGCCGCTGAGCATGTCGGCGAGGATGTTGCCGACAAAGCCGGTAATAAAACCGACGATAGGACCGAAAGCGATACCAAAGAACATGGGGATCACGATGGCAGGACGGATGCCGACGTTGCCGGCGCCAGGGATCTGCCAGACGTTGAAAGCCCAGGTGACCACCGCGTAGAGGGCGGCACCGATGGCGGCATAGACGACCTGATTGGTCCCAAATGCCCAGATTTTCTTTTTGTTTTGCGTATTTTCCATAAAAGCCTCCAAGAATTAATGAATGAATTGACTTAGCGCTTCAGCGCGCAAATATTGGCCCGTCTGAGGCCATAATTCCTGATTTAATTTTAGCAAAGAAGTCGGCAGCAGGCGCCACTTCTTTAACTTTTCTTCATCCAGAAGCACCTCCTGGGGGCTTCCGTCCGCCACCACCGCGCCGTCAAACAAGACCACTACGCGGTTGGCGTAAATCAGCGCCAGATCGATATCGTGAGTAATAAAGATGATCGCGTCGAAACCGGGAGTCTGGAGGATGGTATCCATGAAAGACTGGTAGTTCCAATAGTCCTGTCCGGCGGTAGGCTCGTCCATCATCAGCACGCGCGAACGCATGGATAGAATAGAAGCGATCGAAACGCGTTTTTGCTGTCCAAACGAGAGCGCCAGCGGCGGCGTGGGCAGTTCGGCTTCGAGATGGACGGTTTCGATTGCCCAGTCGACATTTTTTTCGACCTCTTCTTTGGGAAACCTGAGGTTTTCGGGGCCGTAGGCAAGCTCCTCGCGCACTGTCGGAGCAAAAAGCATCTGCGACGGGCTCTGAAAGACATAGCCGATAGTTTTGGCGGAGGTGGCGATGGTGGATTTTTTGGAATCGACCCCATCCAACAAAACTTTGCCTGAGGTTGGCTTCAGCAGCCCGAGGGCGTGCTTGACGGTCGTGGTTTTGCCGGAACCGTTGTGGCCCAGGATGGCGATCACCTCCCCCGCGCGGACATCCAGGTTGATGCCGTGGAGCACTTCGGGAGTGTCTTCCTTATATTGGAAGCGCACCTCCTGGAAGGAGACCAACGGCTGACTGGCGGGATCCAGCTTCGGCACGGTCGGCTTGAAAACCGGAAATACTTTGCCTTTCGCTCGGCGGGCGATGACCTCGGCCGGCAGTTTGATGCGGCTGTAGTCGACCGCCTCAAGCAAGCCGGGCACGTCACCGGAATAGGTGATTTCCCCGTCGTCCATATAGACCACGCGTTCGGGTTGGATGGCGAGCACGTCTTCGACGCGATGCTCGACGATCATCAGCGAGAGCCCTTCGTCCGCCAGTTCCCGGAATGCCAGCAGGGCTTCGTGAGCCGAAGCCGGGTCGAGGCTTGCCAACGGCTCGTCAAGCAGGAGGATATTGGGTTCCATCGCCAAAACGCCGGCGAGGGCGACTTTTTGCTTTTCGCCTCCGGAGGTAAAAAAGGTCTCTTTGTCCCTGAGGTGAGAAATATGCAGGCGTTCAAGCGCGCGCCCGGCAATCGGCAGCATCTCCTCCCGCGCCAGCCCCAGCGATTCGAGTCCGAAGCAAACCTCATTTAGGACATAAGTCCCCAAAATCTGCCGTTCGGGGTCCTGCAGCAGGGTGCCGACGTTTTTCGAGATCTGTGAGAGCCCCATGCCGCGCACAGATTTGCCGTGAATGAAGATGTCTCCGGTCATTTCTCCGTGATAGGAATGGGGGATCAGGCCGTTGACGCAGCGCATGAGCGTGGTTTTGCCGCAGCCGGAAGAACCCGCCAGAAGCATGATCTCCCCCGGACGCAGTTCCAGGTTGATGCCGCGAATGGCCGGCAGGCTGCGGGTGTGGTACCGAAAGCTCAGGTCTTTGATGACCAGAGGCAGCGGCGCGGCATCACTCATTAAAGATCACCTCGACCGGGTCATCCAGTTTGACCCCAAAGCTGCCGGCGGCGCTGCCGTTGACAACCGCGATTTCAACAAAGCCCTCGCTGTCGGTGACGGCGACGAGTTCGCCGACCTTGCGGTGGCCATAGGAAGGCACAATGCCTTCAATCGTCTGACCGGCAATTTTGAGCGTGGCTTTGGCAAGATCGGGCACCTGAGCGACGCGCAGATTGGTGGAACAGTTGCCAAAAACGTCGATGGTGACGATGGCTGCCCGATAGCCCTGCCCGGTTTTTTGGGGTTTTGGCAGCGGAGTGCGGATCGGGTCGTGAATGATCGTGCCCATTTTCTCAAGCGGGACGCCGGCGGCAAGGTGAGCGCCGCAGGGAGCAAAAATATCGCGCCCATGGAAGGTGGTATAGACAGTTTTGAGCCAATATTCCGGCTTGTCGAGGTGGACGATGACCACTTCTTTGCCTTCCGCTTCCGCGTCCTCGAGCATGGGGGTGATCAGGCCGTTGTCGGGCAGGATAAAGTATTGGTCGCCCAGGCGGGCGCCGATGGCGCGGCGGGCGGTGCCCACGCCGGGGTCAACAACAGCGACATGGACGGTGCCCGGCGGGAAATAGGGGACCGCGCGCCAAAGCGCGATCGAGCCGGTGCGAACGTCTTGAGCTGGGATTTCGTGGGTGATATCGGCGATTTTCACGTCGGGGGCGATACCGTAGATGACGCCTTTCATCGTACCGGTAAAGCCATTCTTGTTTCCAAAGTCAGTGGTAATGGTTAGGATAGTCATAATATTAGTTTACATCCAGGTTGGTTTACGTCAAGCCTAAAGGGCAGCGGAAACCGGAATATTGGGAAAGCCCGCCGGCAGCCACTCCGTCTCCCAATCTTTACGTCATCCTGAGCGTCTAACGCGAAGGATCTTGCGGTTTGGACGACCGGGCAAGAATATTGCGTCAGGATGGTTGTATGAAAGATCCTTCACTTCGTTCAGGATGACAGACAATGCTCAGAATGACAAGCAGCACGTCATCCTGAGCCACCCACCTCGTCATCCTGAGCCGCCCACCTCGTCATCCTGAGCCTTTAGGCGAAGGATCCTGCGGTATCGATGACCGGGCGAGAACGACCCGTCAGGATGGTAACACTCAAGATCCTTACTTGGAAAAGCACCAAGTACGCAGGCAGTCGCTTCGCTCAGAATGACAGATAATGCTCAGAATGACAGGCAGCATGTCAGAATGACGGTCCGCCGCGTCGTTCAGGATGACATATCCCCGTCCCTCCCGACGTCAGCAAACGACCCTGCCGGCGGGGGGCGTAAGAATGGTATGATTCTGACAGCAATCATTCGCTGTTGAGGTCGATATGCATCCACCCTTTTTTGCCGCCATCGAAGGCGGCGGAACCAAATTTCTCTGCGCCGTCATCGCCGCCGACAACACTATCCTGGACCAAAAACGCCTCCCGACCAGCCTGCCGGAGCAAACTTTGGCGGCCTGCCTGGACTTTTTCCGCCAATCGCCTCACCGAGCCGGCATCGCCGCGCTGGGGATCGCCAGTTTTGGGCCGCTCGACCCGAGGAGGGGGTCCCCGACCTTCGGCAAAATCCTCGCCACGCCGAAGCCGGGTTGGTCGGGCACCGATTTGGTTGGCTTTTTTGAAAAGGCGCTGGGGCTCCCAATCGGTTTCGACACGGACGTCAACGGCGCCGTGCTGGCAGAAGCAAAATGGGGCGCCGGCAAAGGGCTGCGCGACCTGATCTACTACACCATCGGCACCGGCATCGGCGCGGGCGCGCTGGTCAACGGCCAGCTGCTGCACGGGATGACTCATCCGGAAATGGGGCATGTGCGTCTGCCGCGCGCCCGCGAACGCGATCCGTTTGAGGGTGTCTGTCCATTTCATGGAGACTGTTTTGAGGGTCTGGCAACCGGCCCGGCAATCACCGTCCGCTGGGGCGTTCCGGCTGACCAGCTGCCAAAAGACCATCCCGCCTGGGATCTGGAGGCGGAATACATCGCCCTGGCGCTGCAGGGGACTATCTGTGCTTTCTCTCCCGAGCGGATCATCCTGGGCGGCGGCGTTATGGAACAGCGCCAGCTTTTTCCGTTGATCCGGCAAAAAACTGCCGCATTCTTAAATGGCTACATCCGCGATCAGCGTCTCTTGAACGGCATGGAGGAATATATCGTCCCACCGGAGCTGGGCAGCCGGGCGGGGATTTTGGGCGCCAAGGCGCTGGCAGAAATGGCGCTGGCAGAGATTTAACGCTGCTGGTCCTGTTCCCTTTTTTTGATTCGTTTGGCTTCAAGCGCGAGCCAGCCGATGTATGCCGCCAACAATCCAAAGACAAGCGCGTATCCGGCGATGAAGTAGATCAGCGAATCAGGCATGGGTCACCTCTCCGAATTCTTCCTGGTCGTCCCGCCTTTCCTGCTCCCGCAGGCTTGCCGCCAGCAGCCTCAGGCGCGAGCGCGTGATTAGCAACAGAACGAATAAAACCGTAAAGGCAAAAATACTGAAGCCCATGGTCTGGACCATCCGGGGGGTCATCGCCATCTCGCCCATGCCCCCACCAAAGATGGTCGGGTGGATCGTGCGCAGCAGGCGGGCTGAAAAAAAGGTCAGCGGCACGCTGGCAAAGCCGACCAGCAGATAAATGGCGCCAAAACGGGCTTTTTTTGTCGGATCGTCGATCCCCCGGCGCAGGAGAAAATAGGCGACGTAGGTGAATGCCATGATGGTCATGGTGGTCAGGCGCGGATCCCAGGTCCACCAGGTGTTCCAGACGGGACGCGCCCAGAGCATGCCGGTGAAGTTGGCGATGGCGGTAAAAAGCAAACCGATTTCGACCGCCGAAGCCGCGACAGCATCGGCTTTCAGGTCGGCTTTGTTCAAAAAGAGCCCGGCGCAGACTGCCGCGACGAAAAAGGCGAGCATCCCCAGCCAAGCCGCGCTGACGTGAAAATAGAAGACTTTCTGAACGATGCCCATGTTTTGCTCCACCGGGGCATAAAAAAGCACCAGACCAAAGGCGAGCAGCAGCAGGACGGCGGCAAAGACAGCGAGAAAAGTGAGTTTTTTATTCCAGAATGACATATTCAAACACCAATAGTGAAATTGTGGTCATGACGATCCCATAAACCACCAGCGCCGCGATCCAAACCTGAAAGGTATCCAAAGGAGCGGCGGTGATGAAGCCCGAGCCGGCTTTGACCACCGCCATGTTGACCGGCATCAGCACCGGGAAAAGCAAGAGCGGCAAAAGCAAGTCGCGCGCGCGGGTCTGGACGGTCATGCCCGCCAGCAGGGTTCCGGCGGCGCCAAAAGCCCAGGCTCCCGCGATGAGGACGGCAATCAAACCCGGAATGAAGAGGTTTTGATTGTAGAGCAGGCTGTAGACCGGCAGCAGGATCGCCATCATCAACAGCATAATAAGGAAGTTGGTGATTTGTTTCGCCAGCCAAAGGCTTGCCGGGCTGGGCAGCGCCAGCAGCAGGGCGTCAAAGCTGCCCTGATCCTGTTCGGCGCTGAAAGAGCGGTTGAGCCCGAGCGTGCCCGAAAACATGATCACCACCCAAAGGATGCCCGGCGCGAGTTCGGCGCGCTGGCGGGGGTCCAGCTCCAGGGCGTAGTTAAAGATAAAGACGCTGAGAATAGCAAAAGCAAGCATCGACGTGAGAATTTCCTTGCCGCGCCATTCCTGAAGCAGGTCCTTCCAGATCAGCGTTTTCAGGGTGTCGAGCCAGCGTCTCATCGGCAGCCCTCCGGAGCTTGTTGGCTTGGGGTGAGCGCCTCCAGCGACGCCCGCGACAACCTGAGATAAGCGTCGGTCAGAGCGTGGGTGAGGCAGGGATCGTGGGTGGTCAACAGGATCAGCACGCCCTCTTTTTTGAGGCTTTCCAGCAATCCGAGCAAAAGAGCCGACCCGTTTTGATCCAATCCGGTGAAGGGCTCGTCCAAAATAAGCGCGTGGGGTTGGTTGAGCAGCGCGCGGGCAATCGTCAGGCGCTGCTGCATGCCGCGGCTGTAGGCGCGCGTAAGCCGGTCGGCAGCCCGCGAAAGCCCGACCTGATCCAGCTTTTGGCGGAGTTCAGCGGTCGTATAGGCACGCTGGTAAAGCCGCGAAAAAAGCCGCAGGTTTTCGAGCCCGGTCAGATTTTGGTAGAGAAAAGTTTTATGAAACACCACGCCGAGCTGCTGCCGCCAGAGAGGAGACTGCGGCTGGATTTCTTTTCCGTCCAGGCGGAAAGTGCCTTTGTCGCGGCTCAACAAGCCGCTGACCAGGCGCAGCAGGGTGGTTTTGCCGGCGCCGTTGCTGCCCAAAAGCGTGGTCAGACAGCCGCCGCGCAAAGAAAACCCGACATCATTCAGCACGGTCAGGCTCCCGAAGGTCTTGGTTAGCCCCTGCGCCTCAAAGAGCATCATTTTCCGGCTCCGTCGGCGCATCCGGCGGTTCGGGGGCGATTGGGGCGCTCAGGCTAAGCGCCGCGCCCAAACACAATAAAAACGCGCCGATCCACATAAAGTTGACCAGGGGGTTAAGCGTCGCCTGGATGACGGCATAGCCCATGGCGGGATCATAATCCAAGAGCAGGGTATAAAAATCACCCGTTAAAGCGCTGCGTTTGCCAGGAATACTGACATACTGGCTGCGGCTTTCATACAAATCCTGCCCCGGGTTGATTTGGGCGATGATTTTATCGCCTCGCCACAGGTTCAGCCGGGCGCGAACGCTGAGGTATTCGGGATTTTCGAAGTCTTCATCGATCGCGGTCAACTCCACCGCGTATCTGCCGAGCGGCATTTTGTCGCCGGGCACAAGCGTGCCCTGAATGCTTTGCGAAAGCGCTTCCACGCCAACGATGCCGAGCGCGATCAGGAGGATGCCGGCATGCACCAGCCAGGCGCCATGACGGGCGCGCCTTCTCCAAAAAGCCCTCAGCGGACGCGGCGCGGCTTTGAGCTCCAGCCAGGTTTGAGCCACGAGAACTGCCAATCCCAGCAGGACGATGAAAATCGTCAAAAGCGCCGTCCACGAGCGGGTCAGCCAGATCAGCGCTGCGGCAGTGCCAAAAAACGCCGTCAGCACAGGCAGCCAGGCGCGTTTGCTCAATTTTTTGAGGCTGTTGAGGGACCAACCCACCAGCGGACAGACCGCCATCAGCAAAACCAGCAGCACAAAGAGCGGAGCAGCCGCCCCATCAAAAAAGGCACGGTCAAGCGTGATCTGGGTGCCGGAGACGGAGCGCGTCGCGAGCGGATAGAGCAAGCCCCACAGGCAAACCAGGGTGACGGCACTCAAAAGGACCAAAGTGTACAGGAAGAGTGCGTCCCGGCTGAAAAAGGAGCGGAATTCCCATCCGGATTTGAGGCATTTCCAGCGCCATGCCAGCAAAGCGCCGCAAAGCAGGCTCAGCGCTGCCAGGAAGACCAGCAAGGGCTGGGTGATGGCGCTGGCGCCAAAGGCATGGACGGAGCTGAGCAGCCCGGCGCGCGTCATCAAAATGCTGAAGAGGATCAAAAGATAGGTCAACAGGATCAGGATGAGATTGACGCGTTTGAAGATCTGCCGTTTTTGCTGCAAAAAGAGGCTGTGCAGCAGCCCCGTGCTGACCAGCCAGGGCAGCAGCGAGGCGGTTTCGACCGGGTCCCATGCCCAATAGCCGCCCCATCCCAGCACATCATAGGACCACCAGCTGCCCAGGACGATCCCACCGGTCAGAAAGATCCAGGCGACCAGCAGCCAGGGACGCAGTTGGGCAACCAGGTCATCGTGATCTTGGTTGAGGATCAGGCGCGAAAGCGTTTCGGCAAAAGGCAGCAGAAAAGCGCCAAAACCGATGTAGAGTACCGGCGGATGAATGACCATCCCCCAGTGGCGCAGCAGAGGATTGAGCCCAAAACCGGTCATCCCGCTGTAGATCCGCGCTCCCGTTTCGGGACTGAAAAGGCTTTCGGTCAGACTGCCGTCGCCCAATTCCCAGACCCTTTTGAACGGGTTTTCGATCAAAAGCGAAATGGCGCTGAAAAAAATGAGGTTCAGCTGAGCCAAGAGCAGCGCCCAGTTGTTTTGGAGGATGTGGCGGCGGTTGAGCCCCAGGACCAGGCAAAAATTGATGATCCAGCTCCAAAAAAAGAGCGAGCCAGCCATGCCGCCCCACAGCGCTGTCATTTTCAGGTAGGTCGGCATGGGCGGATTGATGACGCTGACCACGTAGGCGTTGCTGTAATCCTGGCTGACCTGCAGCCAAAGCAGCGCCAGAATGGAAAGCGTATGGAAGCCGAAGCTGAGGTTGCTCAAAAAACGGACATGCCGCGGGATGACGTGATTTTTGCGCAGCAGGTTGCGGATCGTCCCAAAAAACGCCGCCGTGAAAAGCAAAAAAGCCAGACCAAAACAAGCCAGACCCAGATAAAACATACTTCAGTCACCTGCCTGTTCGGGCAGCGCCGATTCGTAGCGCGAAGGGCACTTGAGCAGCAATTCCGCTGCCTGAAAGTCGCCGTTGGCATCCAGCTTGCCGGTGACGATCGCCTGGGCTTCATTTTTGAGCAAATCAGGCTTCACGCCGTGGTAGCGGATGGTGAGACGCGCCGCGTTGGGGTCGGCGACCGCGTCGGCAAGGACTTTTGCCATGCCGCCCATTTGCTCGATCAGGCGGTGATCGCCCGGGATGTCGGCGACCTCAAAAGAGAGGTCGAGCGTCAGGGGATCATAGTGGATGCTCTCGCCGATGACCGCGCCGGAAAGGCGCAGCTTTTGGTCCGAGAGCTGTTCCTGCCGGTCGCGCAGCTCCCGGACCGTCATGAAATATTGGGTGTTGGAGCGCGTGGCGGAATAGAGGAGGTAGACAAGCGCGCCGACAATGACCAGCACGCCGAGAATGATTTTTAGGTGGGACTTTTTTTGCATGAATTCCTCAACTGTTCCCCTAATTTTATCGTAAAGGCGCTGGAAAAATGGGAAAGTATAATCGGCAGGTCCTTTCTGCGCCTACCGCCCCGTCATCCTGCACCCACCCATTACGTCATCCTGAGCCGTTTAGGCGAAGGATCCTGCGGTTTCGATGACCGGGCAAGAATGTTACGCCAGGATGGTTGCAAGAAAGATCCTTCACTCCGTTCAGGATGACAGGCAGCACGTCATCTTGAGCCGCCCATCACCCCGTCATCCTGAGCCTTTAGGCGAAGGATCCTGCGGTTGCGATGACCGGGCAAGAATGTTACGCCAGGATGGTTGAAAGCAAGATTCTTCGCTTCGCTCAGAATGACAAGACGCACGTCAGGATGACAAACCCCGTCACCATGCGCCGCCCACCCACTACGTCATCTTGCGCCGCCCACCCGCCCTGTCATCCTACACCCACCCACCCCGTCATCCTGAGCCTTTAGGTGAAGGATCCTGCGGTTTGGTTGACCAGGCAAGACCTTTCCGGTAGAACAGTGTCGCTTAAGATTCTTCGCTTCGCTCAGAATGACAGGTAACACGTCAGGATGACAAACCCCGTCACCCTGCGCCACCTACCCCCTACGTCACCCTGCGCCGCCTACCCGCCCCGTCATCCTGAGCCTTTAGGCGAAGGATCCTGCGGTTTGGACAACCGGGTAAGGATGGTGCGCCGGGATGGTTGTATGAAGGATTCTTCGGCTGCGCCTCAGAATGACAGGTAACACGTCAGGATGACAAACCCCGTCACCCTGCGCCACCTACCCCCTACGTCACCCTGCGCCGCCTACCCAACCCGTCATCTTGAGCCTTTAGGCGAAGGATCCTGCGGTATCGATGACCGGGCAAGAACGCTCCATCAGGACGGTTGAAAGCAAGATTCTTCGCTTCGCTCAGAATGACAAATAACGCCCAGGATGACAGGACGCCACGTCATCCTGCGCCGCCCACCCGCCCCGTCATCCTGAGCCTTTAGGCGAAGGATCCTGCGGTATCGACGACCGGGCAAGGATGTTACGCCGGGATGGTTGTATGAAGGATTCTTCGGCTGCGCCTCAGAATGACATAAAACTTTCAGAATGACAAGACGCACATCAGGATGACAAACAACGTTCAGGAGGACAAACAATGCTCACGATGACAGGTTACGGACAGGCTATGCCGGTTCGCCCGCCGTGGGTTTGGCTGGGATTTTGTGATTATTCCCCATTTTTGACGGATTGTGTATAAAATTGAATCCGGAAGGTTATCCATCTTCTCAAATTTTCGCGGGGACACAACAACCGCAAATGATCTTTTTTAGCGCAAGTTTCGTTTTCTGGAGCCAAGCATGAAAAAAACCACCTTTATCCTCATCTTCCTGGTCTTTTTGGCCGCCCTGCTGGTTTGGGTCGGTTTCATGACCAAACAAGCCAATCAGGTCAAAGCCTCAAATATCGGGGAAATCACCACCAAATGGGAAGGGTCCGGCCACGCCGACAGCGAATCGGAAGCCTTTACCCATTGGAACGAAGACGATCCGGCGGAGGTGCCCGCTTATTGCGCCAGGTGTCACAGCACGTCCGGTTTTCGGGATTTTGTCGGCGCGGACGGTTCCGCGGCTTCGACCGTGGATGCCCCCGGCAGGGTCAACGATCCGATCAATTGCACGGCTTGTCACAACCAGGCTGTCCACGCCCTTGATCAGGCTACGTTCCAGTCCAGCGCTTCTATGGCCGGAACAGGCATGAATTCTTCCTGCATGAGCTGCCACGGCGGGATGGGTTCGGGCGCCGCGGTCGCCAAAACCATTGACGGGCTGCCGCTCGACGAAGCCATGCCCGATCAGACAATGATGAACAATCACTACCTGGCTGCCGCCTCAGTGAACGCCGGCGCGGACGGCGGGGACGGCTATGAATATGAGGGCAAAACCTACGTCGGCAAGTTCAGGCACGCGCCCACCGCCGATACTTGTCTCGCCTGCCACGACCCGCATTCAACCCACATTCGCAAAGCGCAGAACGGTGAGACCAGCCTGTGCACAACCTGCCACAGCACGGTGGAAAGCTATCAGGATTACAAAACCGTCAGCATGTCCAAGACCGATTTTGACGGCGACGGCACGGTGGAAGCAATCTACGATGAAATTGAAGGCGTCAAGGCAATTTTGCACGACGCGATCAACAAATATACCGCCGCGACCGGCAGCGGCGACGCCTGGGGCTACTATTCTTCTTATCCCTACGCTTTTATCGACACAAACAAAGACGGCATTTTGAGTGAGGACGAAGCAACGTACCCGAACATGTTCAAAAATTTCACGCCGCGCTCGCTGCGCGCCGCCTACAACTTTATGTACGTCCAAAAAGAACCGGGCGCATACGTTCATAACGCCAAATATGTTTTGCAGCTGATGTACGACTCAATCGAAGACCTCTCTGAAATCAGCGGGGTGACCACTCAGGGTTTGACCCGACCTTAGTCTGGCAGCAAAGGACTGAAGATGACACCTTTAACAAAGAGGATCCTGTTTTTTATCATACTGATCGTTCTGCTTTTCGCGCCGGTCACGGCGATGATCTGCCACTGGGTGCCGCGCGACCCGATTGTCAACGTCTCGGTCATGCTTGGCTTCATTGGGCTGGCTTTGGCAGGCATCCAGTTGGTGCCGATCGGCAAAATGCGCTGGCTGGCAGACGCGCTGAACATGGACCGGGTCTATGGCGAACACCATAATTATTCCCTGCTGGCGATCGGTTTGGTTTTGTCGCACCCGCTCATCCTGATCATTACCCAAAAAGTTTACCGTACCAACTGGGTGCTCTGGGCAGGCTGGATCGGCCTGGCAGGCCTGGTGTTGATCGGTTTCACCTCCGCGCTGCGCAAGGAGCTGAAAATCGGCTACGTCAGCTGGCTGACGCTCCACAACCTGCTGACCCTGACCATCCTGGTCTTTGGCATGTGGCACATGTTCGCGGTCAATTACTATATGCAGTTCCCGCTGGTGCGCTGGGTTTGGATCGCGGAAATCGCGGTTTGGGTGCTTTTGACGGTTTATATTCGCTTTATCAGCCCCATTCGGGTCAGCAAAAGCCCCTACAAAGTCGAATCGGTCGAAGCGCAGCCCAACTCGGTCTATACGCTCAATCTGGTACCCGACGGACACGAAGGGATCCCCTTCAAGGCGGGTCAGATCGCCTGGATCAGCACGGGCGCGTCTTCGTTTGTGATCAGCCGCAACCCCTTTTCGTATTCCGGCAGCGATCAGGCCCAGGGCGGCAAGCTGCGCTTTTCGATTAAGGAAGTCGGCGATTTTACTTTTTCGGTCAAGGACCTCAAACTCGGCGACCGCGTTTATGTCGACGGTCCCTACGGAGCCTTTGACCTCGAAAATCCGGAAACCAAGGACGGACTGGTGATGGTAGCCGGCGGGATCGGGCTGGCGCCGATTTTGAGCCTGCTGAAAACCCTCGGCGATACCGGCGATCAGCGTCCGCTCTATCTGTTTTATGGTGATTTTTCGGAAAAAACCCAGCTTTACCGTGAGGAGCTGAATGAAGCCCTCGAACGGACCAATCTCAAGAAGCTGGTGATTGTGTTTGAAAAGCCGGGAGACGAAGAGTATCCCCACAAAGGCTATATTACCGACAAGATCATGGAAGCCAATCTGCCGGATAATTACAAGGCTTTGTATTATTTTGTCTGCGGGCCTCCCGGGTTGGTTGCCGCCATGCATCGTAATTTCAAGGCGCTGGACGTCTCGCCCAAGCGCATTCATATTGAAAATTATGAGATGGCGTGAGCATTGATGTGGACAAAAAACCGCCCTTCGGGGCGGTTTTTTTTCGCCACGTCTTCCTGCGCTGCCTACACGCCACGTCTTCCTGCGCTGCCCAACCGCCCCGTCATCCTGAGCCATCAGGCGAAGGATCCTCGGTTTGGGTGACCGGGCGAGACCTTTTCGGCAGAACAGTGTCGCTTAAGATTCTTCGCTTCGCTCAGAATGACAAGATCTACGTCATCCTGAGCCTTCAGGCGAAGGATCCTGCGGTTTGGTTGACCAGAATGAAATGCTCAGACGGGATTGTTGAGCGAAAGATTCTTCGCTTCGCTCAGAATGACATGTGACACGTCAGGATGACAAACCCCGTCTTCCTGCGCTACCTACACGCCATGTCATCCTGAGCCTTCAGGCGAAGGATCCTGCGGTTTGGACGACCGGGCAAGGATGTTACGTCAGGATGGTTGAACAAAGGATTCTTCGCTTCGCTCAGAATGACAAGATCTACGTCATCCTGAGCCTTCAGGCGAAGGATCCTGCGGTTGCGATGACCGGGCAAGGATGTTACGTCAGGATGGTTGAACAAAGGATTCTTCGCTTCGCTCAGAATGACAAGATCTACGTCATCCTGAGCCTTCAGGCGAAGGATCCTGCGGTTTGGGTGACCGGGCAAAACCTTTTCGGCAGAACAGTGTCGCTTAAGATTCTTCGCTTCGCTCAGAATGACAAAATACAGCTCAGAATGACAAGCTGCGCATCAGGATGACAGACAACGTTCAGGATGACATGTAGCACGTCAGGATGACAGACAGGAGCGGGTGGTACCCGCCTTTCCCCGTCTTTCCCACACGGTTCAGCGGTTGTTATGCCTGAAAAGCTCTTCCACCGCCAGTGAGATCTTGGTCACCGACGATTCCCGCGCCAGCGGATAGACAAAATAGGTGTCCTCGAGCGTGCTGATGTCCACGCAGTCCAGCTTTTTGTCAATATAGTTGTATTCGACATGGATCGAGTAGAGCGACTGAACCGACTTTTCAACTTCAAAGGCTTCCCCGGCGTGGGTGCCGCGCAGCAGGAGGCCGTTTTTGTCATGCCTCAGCCAGCCCTTGCCCATGGGTACAAATCCCTGGGAATTGGGCAGGGAATCAATCAGCACCTCAGACTCAAAGGCGTAGCTGCCGGCTTCAATTTCTTCCCGCACGTTTTTGCGCTGCCATTCATACCAGTCGGTGGGGAATTCAAACTCGGTTTCGCCGGCGAGCGCGCGGAGTTTGCCATATTCGTTCAGCTGCCAGGTCTTCCCGCAAGCCGAACAGGCAATTTCGGCACCCGCTGAAGTCATTTTGTATTCACTCTGACAGTGAGGGCACTGATAGAGCGCGCGGTGCATGCCCTCGGCGCGCCTGGGATAGGCGTTTTGGATCTGATTTTCAAACTGCCAGCGGTAGTCGTCAAAGCGCAGCGCTTCCGAAACCCGGGCGTGGATTTCCTTGGGGGTCAGGCGGGCGACTTCCTCTTTGGTCAGCGTGAGGCTCATCTCGGCTTCCACGGGCGTGCCGCGGTCGACCTGATCCCAAACCGGTTCGGTGATGTGATGACCGTGCATCAGCAGGGTGACCACCGGCACCTGCAGATAGCTGATCATTTTGCCGAGCGCTTCAGGCAAGATTGCCTGTTTGCCGATATGGGAATAGCGGGCTTCGGGATAGTAAACGACGATTTGGTTTTGTTTGAGCAGCCGGGCGGTCTGGCGGATCAGCTCAAGGTCATTGACAAACTTGCGCTTGCCGATGCAGCCGGCTTTGCGCATGATCGCTTCCCGGCCGATAAAGGCATCCAGCGCGACCACATAGTTGGCGCGTTTCGGGAAGATCGCCGCGGTCATGACCTTGAAATCAAGGAAACTGTTGTGGTTGCAGAGCAGCAGGTAGGGCGGTTGGACGCCTTTCAGGTCGCGTCTGATGACGGATTTATGCTTCCAGACTCCGGGGAAACTGAGCGCCCAGGAGAGAGGTCGGAGATAATGCTTCTCCGGCGGGACCGGCTGGACAAAATCGAAACGCGGCAGCGCCGCGATCGGCGTGTTTTCCGCCTCAAGGTTGTAGAGTCCCATGACATTATTGCTGAAAATACCCATGCGTAGTTTCCTTGTTCAAGTTTTTTGTGCCTGACGGCAAATCTTTATATTGGCTTTAACCGCGTTTGCCCAAATTAGTTTCAGGCTGCCCGGAGCGTTCCCAGCCGGAACGCAAGCCGGCTTGTTTTTTTACAAAAACGCCCGCCCGAAGCCGGCGGAGCCAGCCGAAAAACAGACAGAAATGAATCCTAAAGGAATTTTCCCGGAAACGCAAGCAAAAATCAGGTCGATTAGCAGCAGAATCCGCCAAATGCGTTACAAGCACCGCCTCAAGCCTCAACAGAGACTATAATAATGTTCGTGTAACAACGCATTGAAGATAGAAGGAGTAAAAATGAAAGGTAAAAAGGAAATTATTGACAAACTGAACTTTTTGCTGGCGGATGAATTGACCGCCATCAACCAGTATATTGTCCATGCTGAAATGTGTGGCGACTGGGGGTATCAATATCTGCATGAGGTCATCGAAAAACGCGCGATCACCGAAATGAAGCACGCTGAGAAACTGATTGGCAGAATTCTCTTCCTGGAAGGCGATCCTATTGTAAACAAACACAACCAGATGCACATCGGCGGAACGGTTGAAGAAATGCTGAAACACAACCACGAAGCCGAAATCGGCGCGATCGCCGGTTATAACGACGCCATTAAGCTGGCTGCCGACAAGATGGATTTCGGCACCAAAACCATGCTGGACGCCATTCTGAAAGACGAAGAGGATCATCTCGATTTCATCGAAGAACAGCTTGACCAAATGGTCCAGATGGGCGTCGAGAATTACCTCTCGACCATTACGAAAGAATAGGTGAGACGATGAAAACCACGAAAAAAGTCATTGACATTCTGAACAAAATGCTGCGGGAAGAACTGACCGCGATCAACCAATATATCGTCCATGCCGAAATGGCTGAAGACTGGGGTTACAGCGCTTTTCATGAGATCGAAGAGCACACCGCCATCGACGAAATGAAACACGCCGAAGCCCTGATCGCCAGGATCCTCTTCCTGGGCGGAAAACCGATCGTGAGCGAGCTGGATAAGATCAGCATCGGCAAAAACATCACCGAAATGCTGCGCAACGACCATCTGATGGAAGGCGGCGCGGTGGTGAGCTATAACGAAGCCATCCAGGCTGTGGCTGCCGAAAACGACGCCGCGACCAAGCAGTTTTTGGAAGAAATTTTGGCTCAGGAAGAAAAGCACCTGGATTGGTTCGAAGAGCAAATCGGTCAGATCGAACAAATGGGTCTGCCCTACTACCTGACGACGATCAAGTAAACCAAACAAAAGCAACAAAAAAAGACTGCCTGCGCAGTCTTTTTTTGTTTCCAAACCCAACCCGCTTTACCTGCCGAAGTCGATATCGGCGGGCATACCCGGTTTCAGACGCAGAGAGGGGTTGGGCACGGTGATCTTGACGGCATAGACCGTCGTGGCTCTGCCGTCCGCCGACTGGACATTGCGGGGGGTGAACTCGGCCTGGTCAGCCACGCGCGCGACCTCGCCTTTAAAGGTTTCCGTCGGGAAGGAATCGACCCGGATGCTGACTTTGTCGCCCAAAACGATCTGACCATACCAGGTTTCGGGGACATAGACAACCAGTTCCAGTTCTTCGAGATCGGCGATGGTCATCACCGTACCGCCGGCAACCGCCATATCCCCCACTCCCGCGTTGGCGTAGAGCACCGTCCCGGCAATCGGCGCCTTGATCTGAACGCGATCCAGCTGCAGATTTGCCAGCGCCAGCGCTGCCTGCGCCTGGGCGAGGTTGGCTTCGGCTTGGGTCACAGCGGCTTGAGCCTGTCCCGCGCCTGCTTCGGCTACGCGCACCTGCAGCGCGTCCGCGCCTGTCTGCAGCGACATCAGATAGTCCAGAGCGTAATCGTAACTGGACTGGGCGGCGGCGACCTGCGCCCGCGCTTCCAGAATCGTCTCCGCCGCGCTGCTGGTCAGCGCGTCGTTATATTGCCTTAGGGCGGTATCGAACTCCGACCGCGCCAAATCTTCGGCGCTTTGGGCGGCGTCAAGCAGAGCCTGATCGTTGTTGGTCTGGGCTTTTGTCAGGGTTGCCTGAGCGATGGTCAGACGGGTCTGGGCTTCGGCAAGGTTTTGCTCGAGCGTGATGAAATCCTGGTTGGCTTTGGCGTCAAGCTCCTTCGAAAGCGAGCTTTGCCGGCTCTCCAGGTTTTTGCGGGCGGTCTCGATCACCTCGCCGGCGGCCCGCAGCAGCTCTTCTTTCTCAAAATACCAGCTAGGTCTAAAGTCTTCCGCCACGGGGCTTGCCCAGGCCTGATCGCGCAGATCCGCGCTTTGCAGGCGCGCTCCCTGCACGGCAAGCTCAACCTGCGCCTGAGCGTAGAGATGCTGTTGGCGGGCGGCTTCGAGCGTGGCTTCGGCTGCCTGAACCGCCGCCTGAGCCTGTGCCACCTGGGCGGCGATGATTTCGTCGTCCAGACGCATGAGCAGATCGCCCTCGGCAACCGTTTCGCCTTCTTTTGCCAGGACTTCAACAATTTTTCCGCTGACTTCGGGGACAACGTTCACCTGAACCGCAGAAAGGGTCCCGGAACCTGACAGCTGTTCGTTTTGAGAGCTTTGGCAGGCGCCAAGCAGCAGGCTGAAAATCAGGATAAACGCGATGGAAAAGGGGATGTTTTTTTTCATGATCTCTCTCTTGTTTAGATGTGTTTTTTAAAGCTGACCACAGAGGCGATAAAGTAAGCGATACTCAAGCCGATCAAAGGCAGGGTGGAGGTGTAGAGCAGCGTGGCGGCGTTCACCCCGCGGACGATGATTCCGCGCGTAATTTCAAGGTAATGCGTCACCGGCAGCAGCTCGGAATACCAATAGGTGAAAACGGGCATATTTTCACGCGAGAACATCAGTCCCGTCAGGATCACCGCCGGAATGATGACGATAAAGACCGAAATATAGACCGCCTGCATCTGCGACTTGGAAATGTTGGAGATCAACACGCCCATGCCGAGAGAACCGAGGGTGAAGATCACGCTGAGCCAGATCAGTTCCGCCAGATTGCCCTGAACCTGGACGCCAAAGAGAAAATCGCCCATCCAAAGCATGACAATCAGGTTGAGACTGCACACGATCAGATAGGGAATGATTTTGCCGAGCATCAGCTCCCAGGCTTTGATGGGAGTCACGATCAGCTGCTCCATGGTGCCCTGCTCCCGTTCCCGGACGATCGAAAGCGCCGCCAGCAGGATGGTCTGGACCTGAAGAATGATGGGAATCAGCCCCGGGATCATATACAGGCGCATGTTGCCGGTCGGGTTGTAGAGGGTTTGTACCGTGGTTTCGATGGGGAAACTGATCTTGTTTGCCATCCCGGAGGCGGTCACGCGTTCAAAAAGCAGTTCCTGCGAAGCCATTTCGCTGATCGAAGCGAGTTTGAGCTGCGCGGTGCTGGCATCCGAGGGGTTGGTGGAGCCATCCACCAAGATCATGACGCGCGAAGGCTTGCCGCCGCTCAGGTCGCGAGCGAAATCGTGGGGGATGATGATGCCGACGTCGACCTCGTCGAGGTCGATTTTTAACTTGAGTTCATTCTCGTTCTGAAGGGACTGGATCAGACGGAAGTCTTCCGACGCGGTGAAACGGTCAACGTAAGCCCGGGAAGCGTCCGATTTGCTCAGGTCCACCACCGCCAGGGTGATGCCCTTGGATTCGCCGGTGATGCCGTAGCCCAGCAGAATCAGCAGGGCAGCCGGCAGGGCGATGATCAGCGCCAGCGTGAGCGGGTCGCGCACAATGTGGCGGATTTCTTTTCTCATAATGGTCCATAATCTGTGCATGGTACCTCGTCTTTTTTATGGTCGGACAAGCCAGCCCGAAGCCGTGCCGCTAAAAACGGTCACTTCGGATTTCTAGAGCGCTATCCGGAATCCTTCTCTCCTTTGCGGTTCTCCTCGTTTACGATGGCGGTGAAGGCGTCTTCGAGCGAAGGCTGGATGATTTCCATCCCCTGGATGGCAAATCCGGCTTGCTCAAGCCGTTCTTTCAGCGGCGCGATCGCCTTTTCGTCCGGCACGGTGACATGCAGCTGAACACCCTGCACGGAGCTGTTGAGGACGTCCTGATCCTGGGTCAGAAACTCACGCGCTTCGACCGGCTGATCGATTTCAAGCTGCAGCAAGACCCCCGGTAGGCGGTCTTTGATCTCGTCGGGTCCTGCCAGAGCGACAATTTCGCCCTGGTACATCATCGCGATGATATTACAGTAGTCGGCTTCGTCCATATAGTGGGTGGTCGCCAAAACGCTGATGCCCTCTCCCGCCAGGCGGTAGATCAGATCCCAAAAAGCCCGCCTTGCCAGGGGATCCACCCCGGCGGTGGCTTCGTCCAAGAAGAGCATTTTGGGTTTGTGAATGATCGCGCAGGCAAGCGCGAGACGCTGGCGCCAGGCGCCGGAAAGATTTTTGGTCAGCTCCTTGCGGCGTTCCCGCAGGTCAGAAAGTTCGAGCAGCTCGTCGACTTTTTTGCGGCGTTCCCCCAACTGACTGAGCCCGTAAACCGCGGCATAAAAGTCGAGGTTTTCTTCGACGCGCAGATCGTTGTAGAGCGAAAACTTTTGCGACATGTAGCCGATGCGTTTTTTGATTTCTTCCGGGTTTTTCGCGACGTCGTAGCCCAACACCCGGGCGGAACCGCCGTCAGGTTTGAGCAAACCGCACAGCATGCGGATGGTGGTGGTTTTGCCGGCGCCGTTGGGACCCAGCAAACCGAAGATCTCGCCGTGCGGAATGTCGAAACTGATCTGGTTGACTGCCACAAAGAGGCCAAACTTTTTGCAAAGCCGGTCAACGCTGACAGCGTTATCGGTCATAGCGTCTGCCCCACTCTCTGGCGGCTCACCATGTCGATAAAAGCGTCATCCATGGTCTTGCGGACCGGGCGCAAAACCGGAACCGGCATGGCTTCAGCCCGAAAAAGGCGCGTGAGCAGGTCGATCACGCGCTGCTGGTCGCCCGGTTTAACGGCTACGCGCAAACGATCTCCAACCGGATTCCAGCTGAGAATCTCCGGCAGATGGGCGACGATTTCGCGCATGCGTTTGCGCGGACTGGCTTTGACTTCAAGCGTCTCAAAAGGCAGCGCGTGCGTCAGCTCGTCCGGCGTGCCGCTTTTGAGCAAATTGCCCTCATAGAGCATCCCCACCTGGCTGCAGCGGTCGGCTTCGTCCATGTAGGGGGTCGAAATCAGCACCGTGACCCCGTCTTTGATGATGCCCGCCAAAATATTCCAAAATTCGCCGCGGCTCACCGGATCGACGCCGGTGGATGGTTCGTCAAGAATGAGAACCTGGGGATCGTGAACCATGGCGCAAGCCAGCGCCAGTTTCTTTTTCATCCCGCCGGAGAGTTTGCCTGCCGGACGGTCGCGAAACTCGGCAAGGTGGGTAAATTCGAGCATGCGGTCGATGCGCTCCCGCTTTTGATGGGCGGGCACGCGCTGTATGTCAGCAAAAAAATTCAGGTTTTCCTGCAGGCTCAGGTCGGGATATTGACTGAATTCCTGCGGCATGTAGCCCAATATCCTGCGGATCTGCTCGGCATCACGGCGCGTGTCCAGACCCGCCAGAGAGGCTTTTCCGAACGAGGCGCGCAAAACAGTGGCAAGGATGCGCAAAAGCGTGGTTTTGCCGGCGCCATCCGCGCCGACAATGCCAAAAAGCGCTCCCTTGGGAACTTCAATACTGATCTCGTTCAGGGCGGCGCGCTCCCGCTGGCTGCGGTATTGCTTGCTGAGCGCGCTTGTTTGTATCATAATTTCCATAGTAACCTCAGCATTGATGATAGTAAAAATCGCGCCATCCTGACACCTGCCATCCGGCACAAAAAAAGTGACCTTTCCCATAATTTATGTGACAATCGTCACGCCGCCGTTCACACCCGGAGAAAGCGCGCAGAAAAGTGGTAATATCAAATCATGAAAAAGCCGCTTGAACCGGGGCTGCTGAAGCTTTTCCGTTTTTTTGCCATCATCGGGCTGGTCTACTTTTCTGCCCGCTGGGTTTATGACGACGTGAGCGTGGTCAGAACGGAAATCACCGCCTTTCAGTCAGTCTATTACGTCATTGTTCACGGCGTTTTATTCCTTTTGCTTTCTTTTCCCTGGCTGGAACACAGGCTGAAGGAATATTATTTCCCCAGCATTCTGATTTTGTACACCCTGGCAATGGTTGGCGGCAGCTGGTATTACCTGCTCGAACCCAGTCGGGGGATCACCCACTTTATTTCCCAAACCTACTCGCTGGTGCCCATATTGCTGGTGCCGGTGGTCTTTATTGCCTGGCAATACGATTACCGGGCAGTTGTGATCTATACGGTTATCACAAACTTTTCTGATTTTGTGATCAGTTTTTTGATTGTGCGCCATTTTTCTTTGGACACCTTACCGATTTTGAGCATGCCCATCATCCGCTCGTTCGCTTTTGGATTGGTCGGCTTTCTGGTGAGCCAGCTTAACGAACGGCAAAAGGAACAAAAACACAAGCTCATCCTTGCCAATATCCAGTTGGGAGAATACGCCAACACGCTCGAAAGCCTCGCGACCAGCCGCGAACGCAACCGCCTGGCGCGGGAACTGCACGACACCCTGGCGCACACCCTCAGCGGGATCTCGGTCAACCTTGAAGCGCTGAAAACCTACGTCCGCGAAGAAGACGTGGAGGTTGAGCGCATGCTGGACGCGTCGCTGCAAGCCGCGCGCAGCGGCTTGGACGGCACCCGCCGGGCGCTCAAAGACCTGCGGGCGCAGGCGCTGGAAGACCTCGGTCTGGAATTGGCGCTGAAAACCCTGCTCGACAACCTCGCGGAACGGCAGGAAATCAAGGTAGAAGCCCAAATCGAACCGCTTGTGCGGCTTTTGCCGCCCAACGTGGAACAAGCTTTTTATCGCATCGGGCAGGAATCGCTCGAAAATGTGGCGCTGCATGCCAACGCGCGCAAAATCTTTTTTGCCCTGTACGAGCAGGACGGCACGGTTGAAATGCGCGTCAGCGACGACGGCGTCGGTTTTGACCCGCACAGCAACCTCGCCAGCGACCATTACGGCATCAAAGGCATGCGCGAACGGGCGACCTCGATCGGCGCGGACCTCACGGTGGAAAGCCAGCCCGACCGCGGCACAACGGTCAGTTTACGATGGGAGCGGATTTTATGATTAAGGTGCTGATTGCCGACGACCAGGAAATTGTTTGCGAAGGCTTGAAAAGGATTTTGGAGTCTGATCCGGAAATCAGGGTGACCGGCATCGCCAACGACGGCCAGGAAGCGCTGGATTTGATCGAACAGGATCTGCCGGATCTGGTTTTAATGGATCTGCAGATGCCGCGCATGAACGGGGTCCAGGCGATCCGCCGCCTGCGCATGACCCATCCGCGGCTGCCGGTTTTGGTTTTGACCACCTATATGGACGACAAATGGCTTTTTGATGCCATCCGCAGCGGGGCTTCCGGCTATCTGATGAAGGACCGGCCGCGCCAGGAATTGCTGGACGCGATCAAGGGCACGGTCGCCGGGGACGCTTATATTGACCCGAGTGTGGCAGGCAAGGTCCTGAGCAATGTTGCCAGCTCTCCCGCCAAATCGGAAGACAAATCTTACAATCTGACCGACCGCGAACAGGACATCCTCAATCTTCTGGCGCAGGGGATGAGCAACGCCGACATCTCTCAGCGTCTTTACCTTTCCGAGGGAACCGTTCGCAACTACACCAGCACGCTTTTCGCGAAATTGGGCGTTTCTGACCGCACGCAGGCGGTAATTCTGGCATTGAGGCACGGTTTGGTCTCAAGCGAGATAAATTAGGCTTTTTTTCGTTCTGCGGGCATCCTGAAGCCGCGCCGCGAGCGCGAAAGTCAGTTTTAAACCTTCGGACTTGGTTTCGCGGTGAGGCGGTTGGTGCGTTCGGAACCAAAGACCATCAGCAGTAAAAGCAGCAGCAAGCCGGCTGGGAAGATATTCAGGCTCCAGCGTGAGGCAAGCAAACCCAGCAGCGGCGGCATGAGGGTCAGCCCGACGTAAGCGGAAGCCATCTGGATGCCCATCAGGCGGGAAGAGTTTTGTTCCCCGAAGCGCGCCGGGGTCTCATGCAGCATGGAAGGATAGATCGGCGCGCAGCCCAAGCCGATCAGCAGCAGCCCCGCCAGGCAGACAACGCCCCCCGCCAGCAGCAGCGTGATGCCGAGCAGAATCAGCGCCTGCCCGCAGCGGATGAGCGTCTGGCTGCTGATCCGGGCGGTCAAAAAACCGTTGACCAGGCGTCCCAGCATGATCCCAAAGTAATAACTCGCCGCCCAGGCGCTGGCGGTATGGGCTGGAAGGCTGTGGATTTGCACCAGATAACTGGCAAACCACAGACCCGCGGTCAGTTCGAGGGCGCAATAGGCAAAAAAGGCAAGCAGGTTGGGCAGGATCCCGGGGATCTGCAGCAGCGGGGGTTCTTTGGCGGTCACAGGCTGGACGGCTTGATCCGCCTTTTCGCAGCGTTTCCAGAGCGGCAGCGAGACAGCCAGCAGCGCGACCAGCAAAGTCTGAATCAGCCAGACCGAGCGGTAGCCCATTTGCCAGCGCCCGGTCAGGGAGATCATCCAGGCCATCAGCAGGGGTCCGGTGGTTGCCCCGACACCCCAAAAAGCGTGCAGCCAGCTCATGTGGCGCGAAGAGTAGTGGCGCGCGACAAAGTCGTTGAGTGCGGCATCCACCGCGCCGGCGCCCAGACCCAAAGGCAGCGCCAAAAGGCAGAGCCAGACAAAACCGCGCGTAAGAGAATAGGCCAGCAAAGCCAGGGCGGTCACGCCGACGCTGAGCGTGGTCAGCAGCCCAGTGCCCAGCTTTTTGATCAGCCTGCCTGTCAAAAGGCTCGAGATGATCGTGCCGGAGGTGATGATGAACGAGATCAAGCCCGCACCTTCCAGCGGCAAGCCCAGTTGGGCGCGCATCAGAGGCCAGGCGGCGCCCAGCATCGAATCGGGCAGCCCAAGGCTGATAAAGGCAAGATAAATAATCAGCAAAAGCTTAAGCATGCCAAACCGGGCGGATGGAAAAACTTAGACCAGCTCGCCGCGGCCCTTGTCTTTCAGTAATTTGACCAGGTTCCCGACTTTGCCGGAATCTTCGAGGCTGGAGATGAACAGCGCGTCGGGCGTATCGACCACGATCAGGTCTTTCAACCCGATGCCGGTGATGATGCGCGTGCTGCCCAAGACCAGGCTGTTTTGCGAATCCTGCAGCAAAACATCGCCGCGGATGGCGTTGCCCTTTTCGTCGGCAGGCAGCAGGCTTTTGAGGCTGCTCCAGGTGCCGACGTCGAGCCAATCCATGTCCGCGGGGATCACCAGAACGTTTTTGGCATTTTCCATGATCCCATAGTCAATGGTTTGTTTGACGATGCCAGCCCAGATCGGCTCCAGGCAGCTTTGGTAATCCGGCGTGCCGATACAATTGGCTATGCGCAACAAGTTGGCGTGAAGGTCGGGCATCTGCTGGCGGAACTCGTTCATGATGACCGAAACTTTCCAGATGAACATACCGCTGTTCCAGGTGTAATTACCCAGCGAGAGCATGGTTTGGGCATTGTTTAGGTTGGGCTTTTCGACAAAACGCTTAGTCTGATAGGCCTTGTAGCCGTTGGCTTCGCCAATCGAGCCGGCTTGCTCGATGTATCCGTATTGGGTCGAGGGCCAGGTGGGTCTGATCCCCAGCGTGACGATATAGTCCTGCTGCGCCAGTTCCAGCGCTGCCTGGACCACGCCGCGGAAAACCTCCGGCTTGCCGATGTAGTGGTCGGCAGTCAAAACCGCCATGGTCGCCTCGGGGTCGCGTTTGAGCAGGTGGACAGCCGCCAGACCGATGGCGCTGGCGGTGCCGCGTCCCTCAGGTTCGACAATATAGTTTTCCAGCGGGATTTGGGGAACCTGCGCGGAAAGGTCGGCAATGTGCTTTTGACTGGCAACCACCAGGATTTGCTCGGGAGAAAAGAGGGGATGCAGCCGTTCGACAGCAATCTGGAACATGCTTTGATCGCTGTAAAGATGCAGCGAGGGTTTGGAGTGTGCGTCCCGGCTAAGAGGCCAAAGCCTGGTCCCGGCGCCGCCAGCCATAATCAAAGCAAAGTTCATAAGAGCCTCCGAAAAGAAGAGAAGTGATGGGGGAATTATACCCGCTGTAAGCGGCGTGAATGCCCGCGTTGTGCATCTGGCGGACAAAAGCAGTCCGAATTTGGTTAGAAACGGCATGAATATGTCATTTTGAGACTTTAGCTATGCCCCCATCACGTCATCCTGAGCCGTCCCCCGTTCTGTCATCCTGAGCCGTCAAGGCGAAGGATCCTGCGGTTTGGATGACCAGAGAAAAACTTTCAGGCGGGATTGTTGTGCGAAGGATTCTTACTTGGAAAAGCACCAAGTACGCAAGCAGTCGCTCCGCTCAGAATGACAGGTAGCACGTCATCCTGAGCCGCCCACCCATCACGTCATCCTGAGCCGTCCCCCGTTCTGTCATCCTGAGCCTCTAGGCGAAGGATCCTGCGGTTTTGACGACCAGAGTAAAAACGTTCAGGCAGGATTGTTGAGTGAAAGATCCTTCACTTCGTTCAGGATGACACAAGGTTAAAAGGCGTAAGATTCTTCGCTCCGCTCAGAATGACAGTCATCGATAGCGCCAAGTACGCAGGCAGTCACTGCGTTCAGAATGACAGACGGGGAGAGCCCCAGCTGCGCAGGCAGAGGCTTCGTTCAGAATGAGAAGACAAGCCAGCGCGGTGCCGGGGTGGAGAGGCGGGCGCTCAGCGCAGCGCCGGCAGCCGCTGCTGAATCGCCTTGTGCAGCGCCTCCACCTTATCCGCCAGCTGCTGAGCTTCCTTTTTGTCGCTGTCTCCCAAAAGCGCGTCCGCCAGCGACCCGGGTTTGTCCTCCTCGGTCAGGTCGTCCATCCCCATCAGCACCCGTTTGAGGCGGCGGGCGGTCTTGGTCAGCGGGTCTGCCGGGATGCGCGGCTGGCGGGTCTGGGTTTTTCCGGATTCCCGCTCCAAAAACGCCTGCACATCCAGATAGCCGCGGTTGTCGAATTCGGCAAAATATTCCACAGCTGCGGGCCAAAGTTCGGCATCATAGCGCATGATTTCCCGCAGAACGCGTTCCGGCATCTCAGAGCGGTCCGCCAGCTCCAGCGAGGCTTCGGGCAGCTCAAAAAAGCGCATCAGACGACCAAAATATGTGCGCTCCATTTGCAGGGTTTTCTGCAGCAGGTCGCGGACTTCGTCGTTCAGGCGCATTTCCCCGATTTGGAGAAAATAATCTTTTTCGCTCTCACCGGGTTGGGGCAGGATGCGGTTGGCTTCGAGCACCAGCCGTGCCGCGGCGCGCGCCTTGCCCACCGGGGTGAGCGCCTTATATGCCATGTTTTCGGCAATCTGCTTCTCGAGCGTGGGCTGATTGTCGATCAGCGCCAAAACATAGGGCTCTTCCTGCCAGTCTTCGCTGACGGCTTTGATGGCGGTCGCCCAAAAACGCCGCTCGCCGGTGAGCATATTAAAAACATCAACGCCGTCAATATTGACCACCTGCCCGGTGACCGGCTTGATCTGCCCGGTATCGTGCAGGGAATCGCCCAGGTCGTTCAGCTCCTGAAGATCGCGGCGCACCAGCCGGTCGGTTTTTGCCAGCTCAAGCCAGCGGCGGGCGGTTTCGCGCCAGGTGGCGGCGCCGGAATAAAATTTTTCGCGCAGGCGCAGCGGCAAAAGCAGACGCGCCTGAAATCGGTCAGGTTTGATCATGCTGAGAGGAACGCGATAGACGCTTTGACGGTTATTGATCATTTTTGGGGTGTCTGGAATCGGCTGTTCATCCCTTGCCTGGCTGGTTTCGAAGGCTTCGGAGGTGATGTCGATCAGACTTCCATAGCTTTTTTTGGGGTCTCTTGCCATTTTGTTCCTCTATTCGTGACTAAATCCAAAAACTGTGCCCATGGGCACATCAAACCGCGCCCAGCTTGCCCAAAACCGCGTCGACCAGGTTGGAAACGCAGCGATATGCCTGAGATTTTTCGGGACAGTATGAAAAAACGTCGTATCCGGCGGTGGTGGCGGCTGAAATGTCCGCCAGATCTTTGATATAGGGCAGCAGCAGGTGTCCGTAAATGCGCTCCATGTCTTCGATCACATCCTGAGACTGACGCCGCACCATGCGAAACCGCGAGGGGATGATGCCGAGCACTTCCAGACCCGGGTTGGTGGTCTTGCGCACGTTTTCGATCATGCGGAGGATGTCTGCCAAGCCGATCAGGCTGAGCCCATCCGGTTCGATCGGGATGAGCACATGCGTGCTCGCCACCAGCGAATTCATCGGCAGCATGCCGGCCGAGGGCGGGTTGTCGATGATGATGTAGGAATATTCATCCTGAATCGGCTCCAAAAAATAGGTCAGCTGAAAATCGGCTTCGTCGCGCTGCTTCAGGCTGGATTCGAGCCCTTCCATGCGGGCTTTGTTGGTCCTGAAAAGTTTAACTTTTTGGGCGCGTTTGCGGGGGATCAGCGAATCGATCACCAGGGATTCGCTGGCGCCGTAGCCGTTTTCGAGCGCCTGGGGATAGTTGTTGTCAGCCGTGATGACCGGCACAAAGTTCTCAGAAAAACCGCCACCCATGGCGGTGATCGTGGCGGAGAGCTGGTCGTCCATATCGATGAGCAAAACCGGTTTGCTGCCCTGTTTGCGCGATTCATGGATCGCCAGCCCGGCTGCCAGATTAATGCTGATGGTCGATTTTCCCACCCCGCCTTTTCGGTTAATCAGAGATATAATTGCCATGGTGACCTCATTATGCCGATGACTGAATTGAATTTATTTTACTTTAATTTCTCAATATTACAAGCCAGTCATTCCTTTTCGGTAATTTTGGCTCTCAGTTGTTCCAAATTGGCACTTTCTTTAAATCACTTGACTTAACTACCGCGTTTTGCTAAGCTGTTGGTATAATATTTTACGGCGGTGGATTATGCCAGAAAGTTCAGACCTGCTTAAAACCAACTTTTTTGAACACCCTTTTCAACGCTACCCGGACACGCGCTATTTTTATCCCGGCGTGGCTGAACACCGCAAGGTGCTGACCGTCGCCGGCGATTTTGTTTTGGAAAATAATGACCCTTCCAAAAGCCTGGGGGTTTTTGCGGGACCCTCCGGCGGAGGCAAGAGCATGTTGGCAATGAAAATTGCCCAGACCAACTATCCGCTTCCTGGAAACGGACATGTATACGGGTTGTACATGAACACCAACACCCTCACAGAACCGCGCCATTTTTTGATGGCACTGATCGAAACGCTCTCACTGCCCTCTTCCCGCTCCAATGCCAATCGTTTGGAAACCATCTTTGAGCGGCTCGAAGCCAGTGAGGACCAGCTTTTGATCGTATTGGACGGACCTCCGGTGGATCAGGAATATCTGACCCAGTTACTGGAGTGGTCGGTCGAAAACAAAAAGAAAATCAAAACCCTGATCTTCCTGCAAAACATCAACAACATCACCAGCAATATCGGCAGTCTGAGCCAGTTTTTGGGGCTGTATCTCCCCTTCCGACTGCCCGGCACACAAGAAATGAACAACCTGCTGTATTATCGAATGTTTGCCGCCGGCTGCCTGAACCCGAGGCAGCTGATCGGCGCGGAGGAGATGAGCGAACTGGTATCCAAACCAGGCGTCTCAATCGCCGAAGCTTTAAGCGCCGCCTCGGATCTGTTGCAGACATTGAGTTCCCGTAAAAGAACAGCTCTGGAGGAATTCCCTGCCGCATAGGTGGATTTTTCCAGATTTTGTGAGTAGGAATGGAGACTGAAAATAATGCCTGGAGCGGGATAACCGCGAGTTTGAACGCTTTACAAGACCAAACGCTGACAAGTGTATTGGCAGACAGCCTGTTGGGATATGACGGCAACTACGTCATTCAGGCTCCCGCGAGCGCGTACACCACGCTTTGCGCTTATTTCCCATTGATCGAAACTGTTGTTCAGGATCAGACCGGCAAGCATTTCCGGCTGAATCTGGAGCCAAGTGTGCCCATGGGCACAGACTCTGTCACGATGCGGATGCAGTTGGGGGCGTCCAACCTGACGGAGGCAATTCTCAACCCGGAAGCCATCGTGGCGGTGCCTTCCTACCTTCTGCGCTTTGTTCCTTTCGTCGGATCCGCTCCGATTTTGATCGCGACGGCGCTGCGGCAGGCATTCTATTTCGCCTCACGCCATTCCGGAGCCAGCCAGCTTTACCCAATTTCCGGCAGTGAAGTCACGATTGACGTCCAATCGATTCTCACCATGCTCGGAGGCAGCATCAGCCGGGCAAAGTTTTTCCGCATTTTCAAAAGCGGCCAGATGGATTGGTTTGTCACGCGCGCTGAAGCCGCCCACCAATTTGTTGACGGCAAGATCCGCCGGCTGCCAAACACCTATTTTTATCAGGGGCAGGTGCTCACCCCCGGCGACGCGGACGATCTGGGCGCCTGGCTTCTCAAAAACGGCTTCGATAACGACCCGCTCGGCACGCTCGACGCGGCTTTGCGCGGTCCCCGAAGCGAGATTTTCCGCTTTCCCTACCGCCTTCCCGCACGCGGCGAACCCAGCGGCGCGGCTCAGGTCCGCAGCGTGCGCCAGGTGGTGAGCCAGCTTTTGAATCAGCGCCGGCTGGAGCCTGCCCTGAGCGCGCTTTGCGACCGCCTTTCGGGCCATCTCATCCGTCCTGAGAGCTTTTTGGCGGTGCCCTGGTATTGGTTCAAAAATGTTCTGCCGGAGCTGGGAGACGACCTGGGCATGCTCTATCTGATGGCGAAAAACTGCTGTTATATCGATTGGGCTCGGGGTCAGGACCGCGATCGTTTTTGGGTCGCGGGCGGTTTGGAGAGCCTGCAAGCCTGGATCGGGTCGGAAACCCTGCCCAAGCGTATTCCCCATGAGCGAAAAAGCCGCCGCGGGCGCCCGCGCAACGAAGAAATCTCGCCGGAATCGCAATATACGCGCGATTGGCGCGAATCGAACCGCGACCTGGCGGGTCAATATCTGCTGCGGACAGCTACTCGTAAAAATGATGCCGCTTCTGACTGGCAGCTGCGGGTTTTTGACGTTCACCTGACTGCCCGGGATGAGACCCTGCGGCAGGCGCTGGCTGCGTTTTTGCACAGCCTGCCGGAACCCCTGAACGAGGAAAGTCTCTCGGTTTTTGCTGAAAACTCGCTCTTCCAAAGCCTGATGCTGGCGCAAAGCAAAGCGCACCCCTCACGATTATGTCATTTTGAGACTTTGGTAAATGAGGGATTATGTCAGAATGAGACTTTGGATGGGGCGGCAATATGTCATTTTGACACCTTGGCAGACGCCCTAAATTGTTATTTTGAGACCCTGGTCACGGCTGGAATATGTCAGTTTGACACGATAATTAAAATACTTATCAAAATTAAAAACTCACTTTTAATAACTGAAAATAGCCGCCCGACCAAATCCCCCGATGGCCGGCAGGACCCCGAAAGCCAAGCGGACGGAGAGACCGAGTTAATGGATGGTTGGGATTTTGAGGATCTGACCCGGGAAGTGAACCCGGTTATCAGCAAAAGTATTTCTGACCAAAAACTGGAACTGGCTTTTGTCTCCTGGCTGATCCAGGCAAGCCTCAGCCCTGGCGTGCGCAGTCCGCTGAATCTGGCGGTATCCCGCTGCCTCGAAACGCGCATGCCTGCTTCGCAGCCCAGCCAGCGATTGGCGCGGACCATGCCGACAGACCTGCGCAACGCGCTGCGTGTTTCCATCCACAGGCTGGAAAGCGGCCAAAGCGGACGCTACGCCTTTGGCGGCGAGATTGGCAGGGATCTGATCGAGCTGATGCAGGGCGCGGAGGACCTGGCAACCCAGAAGCGCCTGGCGCGGCGGCTGCTGGATGGGATCTCCTGAGAAAAATCAAACCGGAAAATCAGCGGCGCAGAAAGCGCCGCTGATTTGTTGATCAGAATATTCCCTCAGTCAATCATGGGAGATGAAGAGCCTTGGCAGAGAGGAGAAATTGAACCTCGCGCCGCAGGAGTAAAGATCAAAGTTCCGGATGCGTAGCCCGGGTGAGACCCGTCAATCGAAATTGAACCTTGCGCCGCAGGAGTAAAGATAAAAGAGCGTTTGCTGATTTCGCTATTCGCCGCCGCCCAAGCGAATCTTTGGGGGGTGCGATCAATATGCGCATTTGCCATCCGTCCCCTCGCTTATGGCAGTCAATTTCATTCCCCAACCATCCGTCCCCCGCTTGTGCAGTCAGCTTCATGCCCCAACCATCCTCCCCGCCGCGTAATCCTGAGCTTCTGCCTGTACGCTTTGTGAAACGGATGGGTATTTCAAAGGATCTTGCACCGCCACTTGACCCGTCATCCTGAGCCTCTGCCTGTACGCTTTGTGAAACGGATGGGTATTGCGAAGGATCTTGCCGTTTAGGCGACCAGGCGCATGTCATCCTGAGCCTCTCCTGCGAAGGATTCTTCGGCTGCGCCTCAGAATGACAGATTGTGCCTCAGGATAACAACAGCTATGTCATCCTGAGCTTCTGCGAAGGATCCTTACCTGGAAAATGACCAGGTACGCATGCAGTCGCTCCGCTCTGAATGACTGCGTACCCGTCATCCTGAGCCTTACCTGTACCCACCGTGAAACGGATGGGTATTCCGAAGGATCTTGCGGTTTGGATAACCTGGCACCCGTCATCCTGAGCCTCTTCTGCGAAGGATCCTGCGGTTTGGGGGACCTGATAAGTACAAATCGCAAGGATTGGTGGGCAAAAGATTTTTCGGCTGGGCCTCAGAATGACAGATGTGAGCGTGATGTGATGGAGGGATAAGATGACCCCAAACAATATTGCGCGTAGCCACCATAAATATGGATACAAATCTGTCATCCTGAGCCTTACCTGTACCCACCGTGAAACGGATGGGTATGGCGAAGGATCCTGCGGTTAGGATAACCTGGCACACGTCATCCTGAGTTGCTGCGAAGGATCCTGCGGTTTGGACGACCAGGTAAAAACATGCAGGTGGGTTGGTAATGGAAAGATCCTTCACTTCGTTCAGGATGACATTGGACTAGGGCACCAAGTGTGCAGGCAGTAACTTCGTTCAGGATGACAGGTAGGGAAAGCACCAGGCATGCCAGCAATCCCGTCATCCTGAGCCTCAATGGCGAAGGATCCTGCGGTTTAGACGACCAGCAAAACCAATTAAATAGGGTTGGTGCGAGAAGGATTCCTCGCTCCGCTCAGAATGACAGATGGGGAGAAGTCAGATATAAAAGAAATAACCGGTGCTCAAAGTATTCTATATGCGCGTAGCCACTATAGTGAGAGACTTCAACTAGTCATCCTGAGCCTTACCTGTACCCACCATGAAACGGATGGGTATGGCGAAGGATCCTGCGGTTTAGACGACCAGCAAAAAGGTTCAAGCGGGTTGTTGATTGAAGGATTCTTCGGCTTCGCCTCAGAATGACAGAACAGGGAAAGCCCCAAGTTAAGAAAAAATCATACTCAATGTAATTATTATGCGCGTAGCCACTATAAATAAGAGATATCAACTTGTCATCCTGAGCCGTCAAGGCGAAGGATCCTGCGGTTTGGATGACCGGAAAAAAACGTTCAGGCAGGGTTGGTGAATGAAGGATTCTTACTTGGAAAAACACCAAGTACGCAGGCAGTCGGCTGCGCCTCAGAATGACAAGTTGCGCTTCAGAATGACACCCTCTTCGTCATCCTAAGCCTTACCTATACCCACCGTGAAACGGATGGGTATGGCGCAGGATCCTTCGGTTTGGGCGACCAGCAAAAACGTTCATGCGGGTCGTTGATTGAAGGATTCTTCGCTCCGCTCAGAATGACAACAGCTACGTCATCCTGAGCCTAAAGGACGAAGGATCCTGCGGTTTAGACGACCAGGTTGAAGTCATCCTGAGCTTTGTGGAGAAGGATCTTGCGGTTTAGTTCTCCAGATAAAAAATTTCAGGTGGGATTGATAATTTATAAGATTCTTCGGCTTCGCCTCAGAATGACAGATGCCGAAAGCACAAAGTACGCAGGCAGTAGCTGCGCTCTGTATGACAGGCTGAGATGGCGGTTAGAAAACCGGTATGCAAGGGAGGTTAGAAAAAAGGCTTAACCTCAAAACCTCAGACCTGCAAAAGCCAGATCCTTCTTTCGCATCCGGCTTGCAGCTAAAAATGATAGTCAGCGAAGCGCTTTCAGTCAATCCAAATCGGGTTGGTCACCAACGCCGGCATCTGCGGCAATATCGAAAAGAAGTGCCGCCAGATCTCCAGACGCAGATATCCCGGTTTCAGAATCGGGATTTCCATCGTCAGGTCGCCTTTTCTGTCCGCGCTGAAGAGCGTGCGGCTGCCGTCCTGATCGATCAGGCGGATTTCATCGCCCTGCTCCAGGTTTTGGACCGCCAATGCGGCGGTCAAGCCGGCCTCCCAGCCCAGGCTGTCTCCGTAGCTGTAGTCCCCGACGCTCAAAAGCGCGTGGAGTGGGGTAGGGCTGTAGGTAAAATAGCTGCGTCCATGCCGGACCGCCTCAAGAATATCCTCTTCGCTGTCGGACCATGACAAAACGTTGACGCAGGGATCTGCCAGCCGCTCGAATATGGTGTCTTTGTGATAATCGCTGCCGCAGGTCGCGACTTGTTTCTTGCCGGATTTTAGCATCTGATCCCACCAGGCGATGGTTTCCAGGTTGCGCGGGCGCATGGGTCCATTCCAGACCTCGATCAGGTCATATGGGATTTGTTCCAGGTCGATCCGAAAACCAAAATCGCTTTCCAGCGGATGATTGATGGTGATCAGAGCGCCGTTGGCGCGCGCCTGATTGAAGCGATCCTGAATCTCAGCCAGAGAATTGGCAAAGAAAGCGCCCGAATAGGCTTCTTCGACGCCCAAAAAATTGCTGTGACCCAGATAGTGCGTCCATTCTTGCCCGGGGATGATGGTGAAGCCGTCAATTTTAGGAAACGATGCGCGTTTGACCGGCTGGTTGTGATCGGTGATGGCAATAAAATCCAGCCCATGGGCGCGGGCATGCCTGGCGAGGTGCTCAAGGCTGTGAATGCCGTCGGACTGCCGACTGTGCACATGCAGGTCGCCTTTCAGCCAGCGCTGTTTTTTGGACTCAATTTGCAGCTCAAGGCGCACGTTCACGCCTTCGGGGGCGATTTTATAGGCGCCCAGCATGATTTGCCAGGTGCCGGGGACCAGGGGCGCAGGCTTGTAACCCGGGCTGGCGGAGGTTTGCGAAACGAAGATCTCCGGATAGGCAGAACCGCTGGCTCCGACCTGGGCGCCGTCTGGCGCGAGCAAGCCTAAATCGACCGTGTTTACCTTGTCGCGCGCCAGGAAGTTTCCGTTTTGGAGCGGGATCTGCTCTTGATGGAAGCGCTCGTAGACGTAGCTGAGGCGCAAACTGGCGGCGTTTGCCGGCATTTCGAAGGGAAGCAGGAGATACTCTCCCTGCTCGGCTTTGGAGATGAAATGAGAGAAATTGAGTGTGTGCATAATGGGTCCTTTTCTGTTGTGATTTTACTTCATTGCGCCGCCTCACCATGTCATCCTGAGCCTCTCCTGCGAAGGATCTTGCGGTTTGGGCGACCGGAGAAACAGTTTCAGGTGGGATGTTGATGTTATAAGATTCTTCGCTCCGCTCAGAATGACACAAGTTACGTCATCCTGAGCCTAAAGGCGAAGGATCTTGCGGTTTAGGTCTCCAGAGAGAATAACTTTCAGGTGGGATTTGTAATGTTAATAGATTCTTCGGCTGCGCCTCAGAATGACATCGCACCTGTCATCCTGAGCCGTCAAGGCGAAGGATCCTGCGGTTTGGGCGACCGGAGAAACAGTTTCAGGTGGGGTGTTGATGTTATAAGATTCTTCGCTCCGCTCAGAATGACATCGTACCTGTCATCCTGAGCCTAAAGGGCGAAGGATCCTGCGGTTTGGGCGACCGGAGAAACAGTTTCAGGTGGGGTGTTGATGTTATAAGATTCTTCGCTCCGCTCAGAATGACAAGATGCGCCTCAGAATGACATCGCACCTGTCATCCTGAGCCTAAAGGGCGAAGGATCTTGCGGTTTGGGCGACCGGAGAAACAGTTTCAGGTGGGGTGTTGATGTTATAAGATTCTTCGCTCCGCTCAGAATGACAAGTTGCGCCTCAGAATGACAGACAGGGGAGGGCACCAGCACACAACCAGTCGCTTCGCTCCGAATGAGAGGTTGGCAAAAGCCAAGCCCGCAGGCAGGCGGCTGCGCGCCTGAATGACCGCTGGATGACCGATGGGATGGAAGGGCAGGCGGATTGCCGCCTATTCCTCCTTGAGCCAAACAAACCCATAGGGTGGGAGATCATACCGCCCGGGCAAAACCTTCTCCCCGCTGAGCAAATCGCGATAACCCGCCGTGCCGCCGGCGATGATGCCGCTAACCGGGCTGTCCGCCAGGTTATTCAGCACCAACACGCGCGTACCCTGCCATTCGCGCCAGTACGCCGCCACCGAATTCTTCGGATCAAACGCTTCCCACTCAAAATCGCCCCATCCGAACACATCCAGCTTTTTTCGGGTGAAAATCAGATGCCTGAGACGGTTCAGGAGCGAGTCCGGGTCCGCCTCCTGACTGGCGACGTTGACGCTCTGATAGCCATACACCGGATCCGAGATCACCGGCGCGTAGAGCTTTGTTGCCGGCGCGTCCGAAAAACCGGCATTCGGGCCGGCATCCCACTGCATCGGCGTGCGCAAGCCGTTGCGGTCGAACAAGCTGACATCATCCCCCATGCCGATTTCATCGCCATAATAGAGGAACGGCGACCCCACTATGGTCAAAAGCAGGGAGTGCATCAACAGAATTTTCCTCGGGTCATTATCCAAGAGCGGCGCCAACCGCCGGCGGATCCCGAGGTTGATGCGCTCGCGCGGATCGGGCGCGTAGGTTTCCCACATCCACTGCCGTTCGGCGGGGGTGACCATTTCCAGCGTCAGTTCGTCATGGCAGCGCAAAAAGCTGCCCCACTGGCAGCCTTGCGGCAGCGCGGGCGTGCGCGCCAAAATCTCCTCGATCGGAGCGCGATCCTGCCGCGCGAGCGCCATAAACAGGCGCGGCATGAGCGGGAAGTGGAAATTCATGTGCATCTCATCTCCATCCCCGAAATATTCAATCACATCCTCGGGCCACTGGTTGGCTTCGCTCAAAAGGAGCAAATCAGGCTTGATTTCATCGACCATGGCGCGCAAACGCTTCAAAAAAGCATGGGTCTCGGGCAGATTTTCACAGTTGGTGCCTTCCCGTTCCACCAGATAGGGCGGCGCGTCCACCCGCAAGCCGTCCGCGCCCTGTTCGATCCAAAAGCGGACCACCGCCAGCATGGCTTGCTGGACTTCCTCATTGTCATAGTTCAGGTCGGGTTGGGTGGAATAAAAGCGATGCCAAAAATACTGACCGCGCAGGGGGTCAAAAGTCCAGTTTGAGCTCTCAGAATCGGTAAAGATCACGCGCGCGTCCCGATACTTTTGATCGCTGTCCGACCAAACATACCAATCGCGATATTTGGCATGTTCCGGATGCTTTGGGTCGCGGGATGCCAGAAACCAGGGATGCTGGTCGGAGGTGTGATTGGGGATGATTTCCACGATGATCCTGAGGTCGCGGCGATGGGCTTCGGTGATCAGCGTCTGGAAGTCGCGCATGCTTCCGTAGGCCGGGTAGATGTCACAAAAATCACTGACATCATAGCCGTCATCCCGCAAGGGCGACGGCATGATCGGCAAAAGCCAGATCGCGTCCACCCCGAGGCGCTTGAGATAGTCCAGTTTGCCGGTCAGTCCGTTCAAATCTCCCCAGCCGTCCGCGTTGGAATCTTTGAAGGCGCGCGTATTGAGCTCGATGAAAATGGCGTTTTTGTACCATGCGTTTGTTTGTGACGTCATAATAATCCTTTATCCTGGTCGGGCGGCGTTATTGTTTTGCGCGCCTCAACCTGCCGCATCAATTCCGGGCTTCTCCGCGGCAGAGAGCCATGATCCACCCGGACAGCGGCGCGTCAGGGTTGGGGGACAGCGGTCAGGCTGTCCCCGGAGAGAGGTTTTGAACCGCGCTCAAAAATTTTTAACCCTTGACCGCGCCTGCCATCATGCCGCGCACAAAATACTTTTGCAGCGCGAAGAAGACGATCATCGGCAGCATCATCGAGAGGAAAGCTGCCGCCGTGAGCAAATGCCAGCCGGCGCCCATGGAGGTGACCATGTTGCTGATTTGGTAAGTCATCACGGGCTTGTTGCCGCCCAGGAAGATGAGCGATACCAACAAGTCGTTCCAGACCCAAAGGAACTGGAAAATTGCCAGGGAGGCGATCGCCGGCATTGTCAGCGGCAAGACGATCTGTTTAAAAACCTGCCAATGGGTCGCTCCGTCCAGATAAGCGCTTTCAAAAAGATCTTTGGGCAAAGCGCTCATGGAATTGCGCAGCAGGTAGATGGCATAGGGCAAACCAAAACCGGTATGAAAGAGCCATACGCCCAAAAAAGTGCCGTTCAGACCCATGCCGGCAAACATGCGCAAAATCGGCACCAGGGTCATTTGCAGCGGCACGACCTGCAAGCCGACCAAAATGGCAAAAATTGCATAGCGGCCCTTAAAATCGAGCCACGCGAAGGCATAGGCGGCAAACAGAGCCACAAAAATAGGCATGATCGTGCTTGGGATGGTGACGATCAGGCTGTTCACGAAAGCCCTGCCCATGCCGCGGGGATTCATCAGATCGCTCAGATTGCAGTTCATGCCCAGGGGCTTACTGCCGTCCCCGCAGTCATCGAGATAGTTTGTAGTGCCGCGATAGCCGGTCAGCGCGTCGACATAGTTGTTGATGGTCAGGCGATGGGCGAGTTTTTCGCCGTAACTTGCCTGCGGGTCCGGATGCTGCGCGGCCGCGGGACCGTTGTTGACGTTGAAAACCGTCCACCAGCCGGTGGAATTGATCAGACTGAGCGGGCGAAAAGAGGTCACCAAAAGCCCGACAGTCGGCAAAAGCCAGATCAAAAGAATCAGGCTGATGCCAATGACAGTTCCCAGGTTTTTGGGGCGCCGCGTGTGAGGTCGGGTGAGGGCGGTCATCGGGCAGCCTCCTGTTTGGCGAAACGCCGGATGTTCATAATGATGAAGGGGATGATCAAAATGATCAAAATCACGGCAATCGCGGTTCCGCGCCCGTATTGGGCGTTGGTATACATTTCGGTGTACATGCGTGAGGCGATGACCCCGGTCCCAAAGTTGCCGCCGGTCATGACATAAACGATGTCGAAGAGCTTGAGCACATTGATGACCATGGTGGTGATCACCACAACGATCGTTGGCAAAATGATCGGCACCTGAATTCTGGTGAAGGTCTTAAAATTGCTGGCGCCGTCGATATGAGCGGCTTCGATGACTTCCTCCGGGATGGATTTTATGGCAGACGAAAGGATCGTCATGCAAAAGCCGGTCCACATCCAGATGCCCACCAGAATCAGCATAAAAGTGTTGAGCGGGATCTTGGAAAGAAAAGAAACCGGCTCCAGTCCGAGCCCGGTAATAACAGCGTTCAAAAGTCCGATTTGGGTTTGGGAGGTGCCGTAATTATACATAAATTTCCAGATCACGCCGGCACCAACGAAAGAAATCGCCATCGGCATGAAAATTATCGCCTTTGCCAGCGCTTCGTGTCTGATGCGGTCCGCCAAAACGGCAAAAACCAAGCCCAAGCCGACCGTTCCGGCAACCATGACCACAAGCCACTTGAGCATATTGCCATAAGATGAAATCCAAAAAGACTGCCAGGCGGTTTTGGAATTGCTCAGGTCCAGTTCCGCGGTGAGGGCATAGCGGTAGTTTTCAAAAACACCCCAACAGGCTTCGCCTTCGCGGCAGGTGGTGGCGGCAGAAGCGCTGCTGTCTTTGTTGAGAAAACTCAAATTGATCGTGTTCAGCATTGGATAGACAATAAAAATGCTCATGATGATGATCGCGGGGAGCAAGTAGAGCCAGGGAGCCAGCTTGCCCTGCTTCATCACCGTCGCGGAAGATCGCGCCACGGTTCCCTCCTTTCAAAACAGAGGAGGCGCTTTTTGGGGCGCCTCCTCAGGGAAAAACTTATTTGCTCATCGCGTCTTTTTGTGCCGCGGCAATGGTCGCGAGCACCGCGTCGAGGTCGGCTCCGTTGACGAAGTCGGTAATGCCCTTGAATTCGGCGCTGCCAAAGCCGCCGGGGATGGAATCACCGATATCAGCGGTGAAGTTGGTGGCGCTGCTCAGAATTTCGGCTTTCTTGAGCAGTTGCGGATCGATATAAGCCATCGCGCCAGCCGCGTTGGGGGTCAGGTCAAACCCGACCTCAGCCCAGGTCTTGCCGCCCAGGTCGCTGGAAAGATATTTGATCAGCGAGCGGACCGCGGGAGTATCGTTGAAAGCCATCAGCCAGTCAGAGCCGCCTTGCAGACCCTGCGCGCCGGGGACACCAAAGAAATCGAAATCGGTGCCGTAAACCAGATCGGGATAGTTGCCGACGATGGTTCCGCCGGCAAAACCGGATTGTTTGACCATCATGGCTTCTGGTTCTTCGGCGAAGACCTTGAGGATCGCGTCGTTGAAGCCGGTAGAAACCGTTCCTTCAGCGCCGGCGACGGTGTAGGCGGGATCCTTTGCCCATTTGCCGTAGATTTCGTAGGCTTCTTTCACGCCCGCGTCGTCATAGGCAACGGTGCCGGCAATGATGCCGTTGACATAATCGGGACCCTGTTTGACCAGGAGAATGTCCTGAATGAAGTCGGTGCCGGTCCATCCGGTGGCGTCGCCGGATTCCATGCCCAAAGACCACGGCACGCGTCCGTCGGCAACCATTTTCTCAACCAGAGCGTCGAGTTCTTCCCAGGTGGTGGGGACGGTGTAGCCGGCGGCTTCAAACTGCTTGGGGCTGTACCAAATCAGGGTTTTGGGGTCAGCTTTGACCGGAAGACCCAGCCATTTGCCGTCCACCGAACCGATATTCTGCCAGTAACCGGCATAGTTGACGCTGTTCGCGCCCAGAGTTGCCATGTCGATCAGCTTGTCTTTGTATTGAGTCAGCTGAGTGACGGTCCAAAAAGCGACATCAGGCGGCGTTCCGGCTTGAATACGGGTGTCAAGCAGAGCCTGATCACGCGAGGCTTCGGGGGTCACGGTGACGCCGCAAGCCTGCATCCAGGGGGTCAGGATCTTGGTGAGGTTTTCTTCTTCGATGCCGGACCATTGGTAGAGCATGGTGACGGTATCGCCGGCGTTCACGCCGGTACAGTCAATTTCCCCGGCGGCGGGCTGTTCCTGAACGGGTTCTTCCTGAACAGGTTGTTCCTCAACAGGAGCTGGGGTGGCGGGGGTTGTCGGCGCGGCGCAGGCGGCAATCAACAGGGATGCCGCCAGGGCAACTGCCAACAGGGTCCAAATAGGGCGATTTTGTTTCATTGTTACTCCTTTCAGTACAATTAAGAAACGATTCATAGTTATCAATCGCAAAAGCCTTTTGGATCAGCTTTTGTCAATCTCCTTAAAAGGCGCGGTCGAAGCGCGTAAAACCAGGTCTGTCGGCAGGGAAACCTCCCGGCTGGCAGGAAAATCGCGCCGCATCAGGCGCATCAGCAAATGATAGGAATCCTGAGCGATCTCGCGGGCGGGCATGCGAATGGTGGTCAGCGCGGGCTCGATGAACGCCGCCAGGGGGATGTCGTCAAAACCAACCACAGACAAATCCCCGGGAATTGAAAGCCCGGCTTCGCGGATGGCGGAATAGGCGCCCAAAGCCACGTTGTCACTGGCAACAAAGACCGCGGAAAAATCCAGGCCGGATCGCAGCAAACTCTTCATCTGCACGTAACCACTCTGTGAATTAAAGTCGGCTTCACGAACCAGACCGGAGTCAAAAGGAAGCCCGGCTTTTTCGAGCGCGTTTTTGTAGCCTTCCAGACGTTGGGTCGCGGAAGTATAGGGCAGCGCGGCGTTGGTGATGCAGGCGATCTGCCGGTGACCCAGATCGATCAGATGTCTCACTGCCATCTCCGCGGCGCCGCGATTGTCGACATCCACCGAATGAAGCGTGCAATCGGGGATGTAGCCCATCAGAACCACCGGGATATCGGCTTCCTCCAGCGCGCGCAAGCCGGTATCGTCTGTGCGGGGAGTCATGAGGATAATGCCGTCAATGTGGTGAGCGCGCGTCAGTTCGAGGTAGGTGCGCAGCTGTTGGCCCGGTTGGACCCATTCGATCAGCAAGCCCTGCGAGTTTTGTTTGAGCACGTCCAGAAGCCCGCCCAAAATCTGGGGCAAAAAGGGGTCTGAGGCGATATATTGCGGGCTGCGGGTAAGAATCAGGCCAATATTTTTGGTTTTGTTGGAAGCGAGCGCGCGGGCGGAAGCGTTGGGGTAGTAACCCAGCTGTTTGGCAGCTTCGCGGACCTTGCGGGCGGTTTCGGGGCGGATGGAAAAACGCGGTTCATTGTTAAGGACAAAAGAAACAGTAGTCCGGGAAACTCCGGCGAGGTCGGCGACATCTTGACTTGTGATCCGTTTTGTCATGCTCCACTCCGGTATACTAACGCGCGTTAGTAAAGTTAACAACAGTCTAACAAAATATTTTCGCCTCGTCAAGCAGTTTTGCATAATCTTGTCTAAACTTAATCTGAGGGGGCATTTTGGGCATCAGCCGGAATGTAACTCTCTCAGGTAATAATAACCTCATCGAACGCAATCTGCGGGGGGCATGTCGGGCGTCAACCTGAATGCAGCGCATGGCTACATAACTTGGTTTTTTTCGACCTGTCATCCTGTGGCGCAACTTGTCATTTTGAGGCGCAACTTGTCATTCTGAGGCGCAGCCGAAGAATCCTTTGCTCATCAACTCCACCTGAAACTGTTTCTCCGGTCGATCAAACCGTAAGATCCTTTGGAGTAGCTCAGGATGACGGGTAAGTAGTCATCCTGAGGCACAACCTGTCATTCTGAGGCGAAGCCGAAGAATCTTATAATTTCACCAACTCCACCTGGAACTGTTTCTCCGGTTGTCCAAACCGTAAGATCCTTCGCCATATGGCTCAGGATGACGTGCACCCGGTCGTCCAAACCGCAGGATCCTTCGCCATACGGCTCAGGATGACGTGCACCTGGTCGTCCAAACCGTAAGATCCTTCGCAAAGGATGCTCAGGATGACGGGTAAGTTGTCATTCTATGGCGCAACTTGTCATTCTGAGCGCAGCGAAGAATCTTTCATCCATCTACCATTGTTGCGTTGTTCTCTCCGGTCGTCCAAACCACAAGATCCTTCGCCATACGGCTCAGGATGACAGGAAGGGTGCGACGCAGGATCCTACGCGCTATGCATCCCTCTCAGGGTGGGTACAGACAGAAACACAGAAAGACGCAGTGGGTGAGTTGGCCTTCCGGTTCATGCGGTCTCTGACAGATAATCTACACAAACTCTGCCAGGATCTTTTCGGTTTGGAAGGGGGTCAGGGTGCGGGGCTGGGCGGCTTGATCGGCTTGAACCTGCGCCGAGCCTGCGCCTGGCGTGCCGTCCGGGCTTTCGCCTTCAGGAGCAAGAGTTTCTTCCAAAACAAACCGGACATCTGCCTCGGCGGCGGTTTCGACCAATTCTCCGCGCGCCAGGGCATGCAGCCGGAAAAGATCATACAGATTCGGCTGACTCATGTTGAGGATCCCCTGGGCAATCAAAACGGCATTGCTGCCGATGGACTCGATGTTGTTGTTCCATTCCAGATTTGCCGAAACTGCCGCGTCCAGCCATATCGCCTGTCGGCTCTCGAGGTCAAACATGACCGGCAGGCAGTTTTGGGTTTCAGAAGCCAGATCGATCTTGTTTTCGACCAATTTCGGTTCAAAGATTTCACCGGATCGCGGGTGCTGCCGGTACATCCAGCCAAAAAAGCATTCCGGCGTGTGGTTGAAATTTTGCCGCGAAAAACTGAGGACGTAAAAAACAGCGTATCTGACCCCGTGGGCGAGCATTTTGCGGATGTCGAGGTCAATGAACTCGCTGGCGCCATTGGGCGCGTCGACAATATCCCCGCTGTGATAAGCGCCCAGCTCTTTTTCGCGCAGGTTTGTATAAGAAATGTGCCTGAGATAATTCCAGTCGCGGTCATACAAGCCCACCGAAAGGTCAATATCGACGCGCTCTGAGTAGCTGTTGTAACCGAAAGCGTTGCGGAACTGGAAGGTCGGGTTTTTCCAATGGATGAAGGCGCGAAAAACTTTTATCTCTTGCGCCAGGGCAAAACGCGAACCTCTTTCATAGGTCTTGAGCGATTTGCTGGCAGAGCGCTGGCTGAGCGGCACCATGATCTCTTTCAATGCCGGGTCAAGATAAACTTTTCCAAGCGGAGGCAGGGTCTGATATCTGCGGATCAAATCCCGCTCGCAGATCGTCACCAATTCTGCCGAAAAGTCCGCGGAAATCGGATCGAGCTTCCATGGGACCACCTGCGCCTTGGAAACTTTGCCTTTCGGGAAAAAGATGCGGGTCGGCTGTTGGATGTGGCGGTTTTTGAAATGGGCGATCAGCTGCAGCAGCAAGCGCGCGGAAACCTGGCCGGCAAGCTCTCCGAAAGCCGCCAGAAGCGCGCCGTTTTGGTCTGGGAAGCGCCGGGCGAGCAGGTCCAGCCGGCGCGCCAACTCGCCGGGGCGCTGCCTGAGGAGGGCGAGCGCGTTTTCAAAGTCATTCCGCTCAAGGCAGGCTTCGAGCCGGGAATAAAAAGTTTCGATCGGCAGATTTTTGCGGATGGCTCTGAAAGCCTCAAAAACACGCGGGAAGCGCGCGGCATAATCGCCAGGGTGCAAAATTTCGCCAACCCGCAGCCAGCGGTCCTTGTGGCGCCGCAGCTCTTCCTGGAGGGTCGGGAAGTCCTCGAGGAGGCTCAGAATCAGGCGGCGCTCCCGGCGTTCGAGGTTAATGAACACGGTGTTTTCTGCCAACGAGACATCCCCATCCGAAAGCGCGGTCACAAGACGCAAAACATCGGTGGGTGTTTTGATAAATTTGTGGATCAATTCCGCGTCCTCGCCATGGTGATCAAAGATTCCCGCAAGAACGATGGATTGGATTTCTTTGAACGGAATCGTTTCGGGCAAAATCCGGTTGAGTTTGGCGCTGTTTTCGTGTTCGAGATACCAATCCAAAAGCTCCTCATCAGCAGCAGAAATGCTGGAAGACGAAGAGATCAGGTCGATGAAGATTTGGTCAAAATCTTCCAGCCGTGCCAGACCGATCCAGCGAAAGCGCGGTTCCTCACCTTCCAGCGGGAAGCGCAGCTTCTTTTTGTATTCAGGGATCCAGGTCCCAAAAGTCCAATAATGCAGCAGAGCGTTGAGCTGCAGCTCGATCTCGTCCATCGCAGCGACCTGGTGGGGGAAATTTTTGTAAAAAGGCTTGTGCTCCACATGATCGCCGACCATCTTTTTGAGGACGGGCACGATCTCTCCATAAAGGGTGATCAGCCGCTTGCGCGGCAGCGTGGTGAGGGTGTCATACAGATCTTTTGAAAAGAGGAAGCCAAGATCCTCGATGTTTTTCTGCATTGCCAGGACGGTTGGAAGGCTGTCTGTTTTGGTCTGCGGGCCGGGATTGACCAGGATTTTTCCGGCTTTTTCAAGCAGAATGGCGTTTTTTTGGCGGATGGAAATTGAATCTTTGGACATCATGACCACTTTTCTATTTAAGAAAATGGCAGATCAACCCACTCGAGCATTGTTTCACTGCCATTTCCATTTTACAGGAGATCTTGGAACCTAAAAAGGATTCCCAACGGGACTCGGTAGAAGGAAGGCTCCAAATAGCCTGTTAAGAAAATTCTACGCCAATTCGGAGAAAAGTCAAACCCAAGGTTTTGCCTGGATTGGTGAGCAAAGGATTCTTCGGCTGCGCCTCAGAATGACAAAACACACGTCATCCTGAGCCTTAAGGCGAAGGATCCTGCGGCTTGGATGACCGGGCAACGGGGTTCCAAATGGTTGGTTGAACACAAGATTCTTCGGCTGCGCCTCAGAATGACAGACCGCGCCTCAGAATGACAAGACACACGTCATCCTGAGCCGAAAGGCGAAGGATCCTGTGTCGCACCCCTCCTGTCATCCTGAGCCTTAAGGCGAAGGATCTTGCGGTTTGGACGACCGGAGAGAAACGTTAAGACAGGGTTGGTGAGCAAAGGATTCTTCGGCTGCGCCTCAGAATGACAAGTTGCGCCTCAGAATGACAAGACACACGTCATCCTGAGCTTCCGCGAAGGATCCTGCGGTTTGGACGACCGGAGAGAACAACGCAGCAATGAACAATGGATGAAAGATTCTTCGGCTTCGCCTCAGAATGACAGGCTGCGCCTCAGAATGACAAAACACCCGTCATCCTGAGCCGAAAGGCGAAGGATCTTGAGGTTTGGACGACCGGAGAGAACAACGCAGCAATGAACGATGGATGAAAGATTCTTCGGCTTCACCTCAGAATGACAGGCTTCGCCTCAGAATGACAGACCGCGCCTCAGAATGACAAGCATAGCTCATAATGACGAACATTGCTCAGATTGACAGGCTTCGCCATAAAAAGACAGGCTGCGCCTCACGATGACAACCGGAAAAGAACTCTGCACGCAGTCAGTCACACCGATTTACGTGGAGCGCGGCTTTGAAATGTCCGATCCCCACGGCACAAACTTTCCCCTAAACGTGAGATCTGCCTCTATCCCGCGGGCTGCGGGTATAATTGCGGCATTCCTGCAGGTGTAACGTGAATTGGCTCAAAAATTGGTTCGATCGGACTTTTATTATCAAACCCGAAGACGCTGTCCCCGAGGCGGTGGCGGTCAATTTCAGGCATAATGTGCTCACCAACACGCTGGATCTGAGTTTTTTCTTTTTCAGCGACAGTTTTTGGTCAATCAACACCATTCTGCCCGTTTTTGCCGCCACGCTGACCGATTCTCCCTTCCTGATCGGGCTGATTCCGGCTGTTGTCAACGCCGGATGGTTTCTTCCCCAGATTTTTCTCGCCAAACGGGCAAGCGCGCTGCCCGAAATCCTCCCGCTTTCAAAACGCTTTGGGATTTTTGAGCGCATCCCACTGATGCTGTTGGCTGTGCTGCCGCTGCTGATCGGTAAAATTGACCGACAGGCGGTGTTTTGGCTCCTTTTTCTCCTCTCGGTTTGGCGCGGGATCTCGGGCGGTTTTTCGGCGCTGCCCTGGCAGGAGCTGAACGCGCGCGTGTTTCCCATCAGCCACCGGGCGCGCTATATCGGCTTCTCGAGGGTGGTGGCGCAGGCGTTCGCGATCTTGGGTTCGGTCATTTCGGGCTTTGTTTTGGCAAATTTTGTCTATCCACGCAACTACATGCTGGGCTTCCTGATCGCCTCCGTCACGCTGTGGATATCTTTTTACTTCTACGCGGGCAACCGCGAACCCAAATCCGCTCCTACCGCCGCCGATGATCCCGAAACCAAACCTGAAATTCCCAACGACAACACCTGGAAAATGATCCGGCGCATCTGGCGCAGCGACGGCAACTTCCGCCGCTATCTGGTTTCGCGTTCCCTTTGTTTTTTAGGCAACATGGCAAGCGCTTTTTTGGCAGTTTTTGCCATCCAGCGCTTCGGGCTTTCGGATGAATACGCGGCGATTTTTACCACCATCATTCTCGTCACGGGGGTGATCGCCTACGCGGTCTGGGGCTATCTGGGCGACCGGCTCGGACCCCAAAAAGTCGTCCTGCTGGCTTTCGCGCTTTGGGGCGCCGGCTTGATTGTGGCGGTTTTGGCAAACTCGATCTGGGTGTATTTTTTGGTTTTCGCGCTTTTCAGCATCTACAGCGCCGGACTGAACGTCGGCGACGCGATGCTGGTGATGGAACTGGGGGAAGATCATCTGCGCCCCAGTTACCTCGGCATGGCACGCACGCTGACCGGCTCGTTTTTGCTGCTCGCGCCTGTTTTGGCAGGTTGGCTGGTTCGGCAATTTGGTTACGCGCCTATGTTTTTGGTTTCTTTGGGGTTCATGGCGACGGCAACCGCTCTGATGGCGACCGTCAAAGACCGTCCCCGGCGGCTTTACAGGCAATCTCAGCATTCCTAAGCGGAAAGCCCGATTTCACAAAGAAACGCGGATGTTTTTATACCGGTCGGTGATACATCCGACCTGCCAGGCTGGGATTTGGCGGCTTGCGGCCTGCTCCAGGAAAGCTGTCAGTTTTTCCCGCGGGACGCACAGCAGCAGTCCGCCGCTGGTCTGGGGGTCAAAAAGGAGCATTTTTTGCTGCTCGCTCAGCTGGTCGCAGCTGACATCTTCGCCAAACCAACGCAAATTGTTAAACGCGCCGCCCGGGAAGGTGAAAGCTTCGGCATATTTCCCCGCGCACGAGACCAACGGCAAGCCGGAAAAGTCAATTTGCGCGCCCAGACCGGAGGCTTGCAGCATCTCCCGGAGGTGTCCGATAAAGCCGAATCCGGTGATGTCGGTGGCGGCGCGCAAGCCAAAATCGACTGCCAGCTCGGCAGCGCCGCGGTTGAGGGTCTTCATCCAGGCGGTGATTTCCGCCAGGTCGGCATCAGTGGTCAGACCGCGTTTGAAAGCGGTGGACGTGACGCCAAAACCGAGCGGTTTTGTCAGAACCAGGCTGTCCCCGGGACGGGCGCCGCTCTTGGTGAGCATTTTGTCTTTTTCCACAATGCCGATCACCGCCAGACCATATTTGGGTTCTTTGTCGTCCACGCTGTGCCCGCCGGCGATGACCACGCCGGCTTCGCGGGCTTTTTCGGCGCCGCCGCGAACGATGGCGCTCATCATTTCGACGGGCAGGTCAGGCGGAAAAGCGGCAACATTGAGCGCCAAAAGCGGCTTACTGCCCATGGCGTAGACATCGGAAATGCTGTTGGCGGCGGCAATTGCCCCATAATCGTAGGGGTCGTCCACGATTGGGGTGAAAAAGTCGGTCGTAACCACCAGAGCGCGTTCCTCATCCAGACGCCAGACCGCGGCATCGTCGGGAGAATCCAAACCGACCAGGAGGTCGGGATAGTCTTTGGGGTCAAAAGTTTCTTTGATCGGCGTCAGAACCTGAGCCAGCGTTTCCGCGTTGAGTTTGGAAGCTCAACCCGCGCAGCTGGAAAGACTGGTCAGGCGGATTTGCTTGCCATCGGGGTTTTTATCGTTCATGCGCTTAATCATACCTGATTTTGAAACAAAAACCGTTTTTGCCTCAGGTGCGAAGGCCGCGTCAAAGCTGGCAGCTCCAGCCGGGAGTCTCTCCCGTGGGGTTTGAAAAGGGGATCTCAGAAGGTTTGTGAGCCAAATCCTGAGATTGTGCTTTATAATAAACATGGGAAGGGTTGGGCGTAACAAGCGCCCTTCAGGGAAAAATGGTTTTTGTTGTTAACGTGAAATTCTGTTTTGACATAAAACAAATTTGTTAGGTCCTCAGCCACGCTTTTTCGCGTGGTTTTTTTTTACAATTTATCTAGGGAAGGATTGGTGTTTTATGAAAGTGAGAAAATTCTGGCAGATCATTTTTAGTTTTTTACTTATTTTTGGAATGCTGTTTTCTTCATTAAATCTTCAGCATGTCACCGCGCAGGAGATCCAGGAAGATCTTTCAATCAACGGCAGCCCTTTTGTGTTGTTTGACGGGAGCCAATACCATATCTGGTACAGTGTGGACGATTCCACGCTCTTTTACGCCAGTTCATCAGATCCTTCTTCCTTTACCAATGGGACGCCGGTGACGCTCAATGGGGAACAGCCGACCTCGCTGGCAAACCCTGCCATCATCCGGGAAGGCGCGTTCTATTATATGTTCCTCTACCAATTTGGCGCGAACCGACGCATTGTTATGTATTCTTCCACCAATGGGATCGACTGGAATTATAAAAGCAGAGTTTACATACATCCGGCTTCACAACGCTACGCCTATACGCTGAGCGGTTTTGAAATTGAAAGAATTAACGGTATCTACAACCTCTATTTCCAGGCTTTTGACGGAGATTTGGTCAACGGCTCGATTCCGCCGGAAAGCGACTGTACCAATAAAATCTATCTGGCACGATACGCCGGCAATCTTTCGGACGTAAATCCCTCGTTTGAACCAGCTCAGCTCGATCCGGTTTTGCGGGCTGATCTGACCCATGACTGGGAATCTGTGCATGTCGGCGCTCCCAGCGTCGCGCTTTTTGACGGCAATTATTACATGTGGTACACGGCGATGGGGGCAGACGGTTTGAATCGAATCGGGCTGGCAAGCTCCGCCGACGGATTGAACTGGACCAGACTGCAAAACGATCCCGTCCTGGTTGGCAGCAACGTCATGGTGATTCAGGACCAGGGCCGTTGGGATGTCTGGTATCAGGATGCGGATTCCGCCAACTATCAAGCCGGCTCGGTGCCGCTCGGATTTGCCGCCGCGCAGGTGTCGCTGGAGGGCTTGGCGGGCAATCTCAACCTTGGCGCGGTCAACGCCGCCGAGGTCGGGATCAGCAACAGCCAATCTGGTTTCCCGGTGAGCTCCGCCCAGCTCAAGTTCACGATCGAAACCCAGGACGGCAGCCCGCTTCCTTCCGCGGTCACTTCTTCCTTCCTGGCGGCGGATCCGACCGACCCTTCAGCTGAGCCAAGCGAACTCAGCCCTCAGCTTGTGGACGGGAAGGTGGAATACCTGCTGACGACTTCAGCGCCGTGGGAGATCGCCGCGCCGGCAAGCACAGCGCTGCAAACCCAAATCACCTTTGCCCAAGCCGGCGATTTTCGATTGACCGCCAGCCTTTCTGATCTGGCAGGGACACCCCCTATTCTTATCAGTGAGATTGTCACCGAGTTTACAGTCTCCGAAGAAATAAATGGTGCTCCGGTTGTTTATCCGATTGACGATAAGACAATCGAGGAAATGAAGACCCTCCAATTCATCCCTTTTACCTACGATCCTGATGTACCACCACAGGTTCTGACTTTCTCACTGACGCCTGATGATCTTGGCGCAACTGTCAACCCAGAGACAGGAGAATTTGTATGGACCCCAGCGGTTGGTCAGTCCGCAAACAGCCCTTACCGGTTTATTTATCAAGCCTGTGATAATGGGGAACCGCAGGAATGTGATCAAGAAGAATTTGATGTTACCGTGACCCCAGCAGCGAATACTCCGCCTTATTTAGCTTATCCAATTGCAGACAAAATAATCGATGAAGGCTCAGATCTTATTTTTATTGTTCCTGCCCGTGATCATGAATCACCTCCCCAGACTTTTACTTTCTCGCTTTCACCCGATGATATTGGCGCTGCAATCAACCCCCGGGGCCGTTTTTCCTGGACACCTACGGAAGAGCAAGGACCGATGGAGCAGGTGTTCGTATTGACTCTTTGTGACACTTACTTTGAACCCGCGTGCATAGAGGAAGAGTTCACTGTCACGGTGAATGAGGTCAACGTTCCGCCGGTGATGGGGGCTTTGACCGACGCGACCATCCCGCCGTTGGTCGAGTTTACCTTTACCGCCACCGCGACCGATCCGGACTTGCCGCCCCAGACGCTGAGCTTTTCTCTGGGTCAGGGCGCGCCTGATGGGGCCGCGATCGACCCCGCTACTGGGGTCTTCACCTGGACGCCGACCTCCCAGCAGGCAGAACAAAGCTTCACTTTTGACGTCTGCGTCAGCGACGGCGCTCTGGAAAGCTGCGCGCCGATCACGCTGACCGTGACGCGTGAGAATTTGCCGCCTAACCTTTATCCGATTGACGACGCGACCATTCCTGAAATGGTTTTGTACAACTTTACCGCAGAAGCCTATGATGAGCCTGGCTCGACCCTGACCTTCTCCCTGGATGAAGGCGCGCCCGCGGGCGCGGCTGTCGATCCGGCAACCGGCGAATTCACCTGGACGCCGACCGAAGCCCAGGGGCCCGGTGTTTATCCCATCACGCTGCGGGTTTGTGATGACGGAGAACCGGTGCGCTGCTCGACGCGGCTCTTCACCCTGACTGTGACCGAAGTCAACCTGGCTCCGGTGTTGTCACCGATCACAGGCACGACCATTCCCGAGCTGTCGCCTTACACCTTCACCGCCACAGCCACTGACCCAGACCTGCCGGCTCAAACCCTGACTTTCAGTCTCATCGGCGCGCCCGAGGGCGCCGCGATCGATCCCGCCAGCGGCATCTTCACCTGGACGCCGAGCGAAGCCCAGGGACCCGGGACCTACCCCTTCACCGTTCAGGTCTGTGACGATCAGGAACCGGAGCTCTGCGCCACCCAGGAAGTGACCCTGACTGTCACTGAAGTCAACCAGGCTCCGGTTTTGGATCCTATCGAAAACGCGACCATTCCGGAATTGGTTCCCTACACCTTCACCGCCACAGCAACCGACCCGGATCTGCCGGCTCAGACGCTGACCTTCAGCCTTACCGGCGCACCAACGGGCGCCGCGATCGACCCCACGACCGGCGTCTTCACCTGGACACCGACCGAAGAGCAGGGTTATGGGGTGTACACCTTCACAGTTCAGGTCTGCGACAATTTCGACCCGCCGGGTTGCGCCAGCCAGGAAGTCACCATTACCGTGGTGGAAGGCAATATGCCTCCAACCCTCGATCCAATTGAGGACGCGACCATCCCGGAACTGGCCGCATACAGTTTCACCGCTGCCGCTTCCGACCCGGATGACCCCGCTCAAACCCTGACCTTCAGCCTCACCGGCGCGCCAACCGGCGCCGCGATCGACCCCACGACCGGCGTCTTCACCTGGACACCAAGCGAAGCCCAGGGACCCGGGACCTACCCCTTCACCGTTAAGGTCTGCGATGATCAGCAGCCGCCTCTCTGCGACAGCCAGGAGATAACCCTGACTGTCACAGAAGTTAACCTGGCGCCGGTGTTGTCACCGATCGCGGACGCGACCATTCCCGAGCTGTCGCCCTACACCTTCACCGCCACCGCCACCGATCCAGACCTGCCGGCGCAGACGCTGACTTTCAGTCTGTCCGGCGCGCCTGAGGGCGCCGCGATCGACCCCGCCAGCGGCGAATTCACCTGGACGCCGAGCGAAGCCCAGGGACCCGGAACCTACACCTTCACGGTTCAGGTTTGCGACAGCTTTGACCCGCCGGCTTGCGCCAGCCAGGAAGTCACCATCACCGTGGTGGAAGGCAATATGACACCAACCCTTTATCCGATCGACGACGCGACCATTCCGGAATTGGTGCCCTACACCTTTACCGTCGAGGCATCCGACGCGGATGATCCTGCCCAAACCCTGACTTTCAGTCTGATCGGAGCGCCCGAAGGCGCCGCGATTGACCCCACGACCGGCGTGTTCACCTGGACGCCGACCGAAGAGCAGGGCGACGGTGTTTATCCCTTCACAGTTAAGGTCTGCGACAGCTTTGACCCGCCGGCTTGCGCCAGCCAGGAAGTGACCCTGACCGTCACCGAAGTCAACCAGGCTCCGGTGCTCACGCCCATTCCGGATCAGGTGGTCTGGGAAATGGAGCTGCTTAGCTTTACGGCAGCTGCCAGCGATGCCGATTTGCCCACCCAGGAACTGACCTTCTCGTTGGGAGCCACGGCTCCCGCCGGCGCAGCGATCGACCCCGCTACCGGCGTCTTCACCTGGACGCCAACCATGGATCAGGGCCCTGCCGAATATACCTTTGACGTCTGCGTCAGTGACGGCATCGAAACGGTCTGTTTGCCGGTCAATGTCAGCGTTTTGGAAGGCAATTTGCCGCCGGTTCTTTATCCTATCGATGACGCTTCCATTCCCGAACTGGTGGAATACAGCTTTACTGCCGAAGCCTCAGACCCCAACGAGGGTCAGGTATTGACCTTCAGTTTGATCGACGCGCCGGAGGGCGCAGTGATCGACCCCGCCACCGGCGTGTTCACCTGGACCCCCACCGAAGAACAGGGCTATGGGGTTTATCCCTTCACCGTTCAGGTTTGTGACGATCAGCAGCCGGCGCTGTGCGCCATCCGTCTGGTCACCCTGACGGTTCTTGAAGACAATTTGCCTCCAACCCTTTATCCGATCGACGACGCGACCATTCCGGAAATGGAAGCCTACAGCTTCACTGCCAGGGCATCCGACGCGGATGATCCTGCCCAGACCCTGACTTTCAGTCTGATCGGCGCGCCCGATGGCGCCGCGATCGACCCGGTTACCGGCGTCTTCACCTGGACGCCGAGCGAAGCCCAGGGACCCGGATCCTATCCCTTCACCGTTCGGGTTTGTGACGATCAGGAACCGCCGGCTTGTGCCAGCCAGGAAGTGACCCTGACCGTCACCGAAACAAACCAGACCCCGGTGCTGACGCCGATCGCGGACGCGACAATTCCGGAATTGGCGCCCTACACCTTTACCGCCGAAGCATCCGACGCGGATGATCCTGCCCAGACCCTGACTTTCAGTCTGATCGGCGCGCCCGAGGGCGCCGCGATCGACCCCGCCAGCGGCGTTTTCACCTGGACGCCGACAGAGGCGCAGGGACCCGGAACCTACACCTTTAGCGTGCAGGTTTGCGACAGTTTCGAACCGCCGGCTTGTGCCAGCCAGGAAGTGACCCTGACCGTCACCGAAGACAACCAGGCTCCGGTTTTGGATCCAATCGAAAACGCGACCATCCCGGAATTGGCGCCCTACAGCTTCACCGCCGCGGCGACCGACCCGGACCTGCCGCCGCAAACCCTGACCTTCAGCCTCACCGGCGCTCCCGAAGGCGCAATGATTGACCCAGCTACCGGCGTCTTCACCTGGACGCCAACCGAAGCGCAGGGACCCGGAACCTACACCTTCACCGTTCAGGTTTGCGACAGTTTCGAACCGCCGGCTTGCGCTTCTCAGGAAGTCACCCTGACGGTGACCGAAGTCAACCTTGCCCCGGTGCTTGGACAAATTGGCAGCAAGACCACCCCCGAGATGGTATTGCTGACTTTCACTGCCACCGCCACCGATCCGGACCTGCCGGCGCAAACCCTGACCTTCAGCCTGGTCGGCGCGCCAACGGGCGCGGCGATCGACCCCGCTACCGGCGTCTTCACCTGGACGCCGACCGAAGCCCAGGGACCCGGAACCTACAGCTTTGACGTCTGCGTCAGCGACGGCGCGCTCAGCGACTGCGAAACCATCACCGTCACCGTCACGGAAGCCAACTTGCCTCCGGTTTTGGCGGCGATTGCCAACGCGACCATTCCAGAGCTGGCGCCCTACACCTTCACAGCCACCGCGACCGACCCAGATCTGCCGGCTCAGACGCTGACCTTCAGCCTGATCAACGCGCCCACAGGCGCGGCGATCGACCCTGCCAGCGGTGTTTTCACCTGGACGCCAACCGAAGAGCAGGGACCCGGAACCTACACCTTTACGGTTCAGGTTTGCGACAATTTCGACCCGCCGGCTTGCGATTCTCAGGAAGTCACCCTGACCGTCACCGAAGTCAGCGGCGCTCCGGTGATTCCACCCATCGGCAACCTTTCCATCCTGGAAATGGAAGCATTCAGCTATCAGATCGAGGTAATCGATCCGGATCTGCCGGATGACGAACACACTTTTGAACTGCTCAGCGGACCGGAGGGGCTCAGCCTTGCTGCCGAGAGCGGCATCATCACCTGGACGCCGACCGAAGCCCAGGGCTTGGGAGTTTACACCGTTGAGGTTGAAGTTTGCGACCAGACCCTGTTGTGCGATCAGGAGACTTTCACCATCACGGTCTACGAAGTCAATCTGGCGCCCGAAATCGTGCCGATCGCCGATCTGACCATTCCTGAAGAAGTGCGCTTTACCTACAAGGTCATCGGCAGCGATGCTGACTTGCCCGCCCAAACCCTGACCTATAGCCTGATCGAAGCCCCGAGCGGGGCGACGATCGGCAATCTGACCGGGATCTTCAGCTGGAAACCGAGCGAAGCCCAGGGACCCGGCGTTTACGACGTTACCGTCCGGGTCTGCGACAATTACACCCAGCCTTTGTGCGCGCTGGAAAGCTTCAGGATCACGGTCGAAGAAGTACCGCTGCCGCCTGTCGCCGTCAATGACGAATACACCATGGACGAAAACACTACCCTAAGCGTGCCTGAACCCGGTGTGCTCGCCAACGACAGCGACCCTGACAGCACCGTGCTGACGGTTCAACTGGTGGGGCAGGTTTCGATCGGCACGCTGGTTTTGAACCCGGACGGCTCTTTTGAATACACGCCGCCCGCCAACTATTACGGCGATGTAAGTTTCCGCTACCAGGTCGAGGATGAAAGCGGTATGGTCTCCAACCTGGCAACGGTGACCATTCATGTTTTGAACGCGGGAGGCGACATTTATTTGCCGTTGATTTTCAGATAATGCCAAACCCGGACAGCCAGGTCTGAAGGCGGCTTTGTCCGGGTTGGGAAAAATTGAGATCGGGATGCGATTGCCAAAAAACTCCGCCGCGCGGATGACCCAAAGCAGTCTCATCCCGATTCGCTTTGATGCGCCGCGGTTGGAGGCAAATTTGGAGGGGAAGCGGTTATAATGAAGCTATGAAAATCGCGGTGATTGGCGCTGGCGCGGCAGGCATCATGGCTGCCTTGAATGCCGCGCGTGGGGGAGCTGAAGTTACGCTGTTTGAGCGCAATCCTGTCGTTGCCAAAAAAATTCTGGTCACCGGCGCGGGCCGCTGCAATTTGGGCAACTGCGCGGTCAGTCCGGCCGCCTATCACTGCGCCGACGCGGAATGGACGGCAAAATTTTTGGATCGCTTTGGAGCGGCAGAACTCAGAGACCAGTTTGAAAAATTGGGGATTCCCCTGATGACGACCGATGACGGCTGGTATTATCCGCTCTCCCAAAGCGCGCGGTCGGTGGCGGAGATTTTGGAGGAGCGTTTGCGGGAGGGGGGCGTTCGGTTGCGCGTAGCCACTGAGGTAGAGTGGTTTTCCCGTAAAGAAGAGCGCTTTTTGCTGAAAATAAATCAAAACGGGCAGCAGTCCGGCGAATATTTTGACGCGCTGGTCGTGGCTGCCGGCGGCAAAGCCTATCCCGAGCTGGGATCGGCAGGCAGGCTTTTCCCGGCGCTGGAACACCTCGGGCATCAGGTTTTGCCTCACCATCCGGCTTTGGGTCCCATCTTGGTTGAGCTGCAAGCCTTCAGACAGCTGAAAGGGCAGCGCTTCGACGCGATTTGTTCGCTTTACGCCGATGGTGAACGCCTCGGCAGCACGTTCGGGAATCTGATCGTCACCGAAAAAGGCTTCAATGGGCCCGGAGTGATGAATCTGAGCCATTGGGTAGCCCTAAATCAGGGCAAAATGCTGGAACTTCAGGTTAATTTTCTGGGACCATACTGGGAAGGCATGGCGGAACAATTTGCAGACCCCGAAAAGGCAAAACGCAGTCTCCGCAGCCTGTTGCTGCAGGTTTTCAATCCGAAAAGCTGCGATTTTTTTCTGGAGAGGGCGCAGATCGACGCGCGCGTCCGATTAAACGAGCTGGACGAACCGACGCTCAAGCGCTTGTTGCGCGTAGCCACCGACAATCGTTTTATCATTGCCGGCGCGGGGGATTTTGGCAACAGTCAGGTCAGCGTCGGCGGGGTGCCGGTGACGGAAGTCGACCCGCTGACCATGGGCTCCTTGCTGGTTCCGCGCCTTTACCTGACCGGGGAGACCAATGACATCATCGGTCCCTGCGGCGGCTTCAATTTGCATTACGCTTTTGGCAGTGGAATTCTGGCGGGCAAGAACCTCGCCGATCAAACATAAACTAAAGGAGAGACAATGACCATTCCATTTATCGAACCGTTTCGCATCAAAGTTGTAGAAAAAGTAAAAATGACTACGCCTGCCGAACGCGACCTGGCGCTGCGCAAAGCCTATTACAACCTCTTTGCCATCCCGGGAGAAGATGTTTTTATCGATTTGCTGACCGACAGCGGCACAAACGCCATGAGCGACGCCCAGTGGGCGGGTTTGATGGTTGGCGATGAATCTTACGCCGGCGCGAAAAGCTATTATCATTTCGAAAAAGCCATTCAGGACATTCTCGGTTTCGAATACGTCCTGCCCACTCACCAGGGCAGGGCGGCGGAAGGTATGCTGTTCGCGGCGCTGGTCAAAGCCGGTCAGTCCGTGCCGAACAACCGCCACTTTGACACCACCATGGCAAACCTGCTGGTGCTGGGCGCTCATCCTGTCGATCTGACGGTCGAAGCGGCTGAAGATTCCGATCTGATTCTGCCGTTCAAGGGTAATATGGATCTTGAAAAGCTGCGGCGCTTCATCGAAGAAACGGGTGTCGAAAACATCCCTCTGGGCATGCTCACCATCACAAACAACTCTGCCGCCGGGCAGCCGGTCTCCATGGACAATATCCGCCAGACCGGCGAACTTTACCACAGTTACGGCATCCCCTTCTTCCTGGATGCCTGCCGCTTTGCCGAAAACGCCTGGTTTATCAAGATCCGCGACCCGAAGTATGCCGACGTGCCGGTCAAAGATATTGTGCGCGAGATGTTCTCTTATGCCGACGGCTGCACCATGAGCGCCAAAAAAGACGCCATCGTCAACATCGGCGGCTTTGTGGCTTTCCGCGACCCGGAACTGAAGCAAAAAATTGGCCAGCACCTGATCGTGCATGAAGGCTTTTTGACCTATGGCGGTCTGAGCGGCCGCGACCTCGAAGCGCTGGCGGTCGGCTTGCGTGAAGGCGTGGACGAAGACTACCTCAACTACCGCGAATCGCATACCCGCTATCTCGGCACGGTCCTCAAAGAAGCCGGCTTGCCGGTCTATATGCCCACGGGCGGCCACGCGGTGTACGTGGATGCCGGCAAAGCCCTGCCGCACATCCCCAAAGCCCAATTCCCGGCAGTAGCGCTGGGCAACGCCCTCTATCTGGCGGGCGGCGTGCGCACGGTGGAAATTGGCAGCCTGATGTTCGAGCATGTTGACCCCGAAACGGGCGCGCAGGTTCTGGCTCCTTTGGAACTGCTCCGTTTTGCCATCCCGCGCCGGGTTTACACCCGCAACCATCTGGACTACATCGCCGAAGCTGCCGCCGAAACCATGAAAACCCGCGAGCAACTGCGCGGTTTGCGCGTCACCTGGGCGCCGCCCGTACTGCGGCACTTCATGGCGCGGCTTGAAGAAATTTAGGCATCCGCCGCGTAGCGGACAAGCTTTTGAAAAAGCCATCAACAGAACGGTTTCATGGAGCACGACCCGCTCCGTGAAACTGTCTTTTAAGAGCAATCTTAACGAATCGGGAGCGATCGAAACAGTAAAAACGTCTGATGGATAAGCAAGTATAATAGCTGGGAAATCGGGAAAAGAGGTGACTATGCGCGTATTAATTATTGGAACAGGTTATGTTGGCATCAACACCGGCGTGGTGTTGGCTTATCTCGGCAATCAGGTGGTTTGTCTGGATACCAGCAAGGAAAAGATCGACCTTTACCGACAGGGCAGGACCCCAATGTGGGAACCCCACCTTGAAGAGACCCTCAATCTGGTGCGCGATAAAATCACGTTTACCACAAGTTACGACGAAGCCAACATTCCGGAAACAGATGTGATTTTCATCACGGTCGGCACGCCTTCTTTGCCGGACGGCAACGCCAACCTCAGCTTCGTTCAAAACGCGGCAGAATCCATCGCCGAACGCCTGGGAGAAAAATTTACCGTCATCGTCAACAAATCCACCGTTCCGATCGGTTCCGGCAACTGGGTCGAGACGATCATGCACGAACACTTCAACCGTACCCACGCCCAATCTAAAAAAGTCGACTTCAACGTCGTTTCCAGTCCCGAATTTTTGGCGCAGGGCTCAGCCATGCGTGACTCATTTTATCCCGACCGCATCGTGGTCGGCTCGCAGTGCGAGCGCAGCATCGCCCGGCTGAAAGAACTCTTTTTGCCGCTGATGGAACAAAACTTTGACCCGCCGGCGGGTTTGCCGCGTCCGGAAGGTCTGGAAGAAGTCCCCCTGCTGGTCTGCGACCTGACTTCAGCGGAGATGATCAAATATGCCGCCAACTCCTTCCTTGCCCTCAAAATTTCCTATATCAACGAGGTTGGACGGCTTGCCAGCAAACTCGGCGCGGATATCAACGCCGTCGCCCGCGGCATTGGGCTTGATAAGCGCATCGGCAGCCGCTTTTTGAACGCCGGCATCGGCTGGGGCGGATCCTGCTTTGGGAAAGACACCGCCGCCCTGGTGGCGACCGCGCGCGATTATAACCTCGAGATGCCCATCATCCAGGCTGCCCGCGGCGTGAATTACAGCCAGCGCAACCTGGTGGTCGACCTGCTGCAGGAAAAACTGAAGATTCTCAAAGGCAGATACATCTCCCTGCTGGGCTTCAGCTTTAAACCCAATACCGACGACTTGCGCGATGCTCCTTCGATCGATATCAGCCGTCTTTTGGTTCAGCGCGGCGCACTGGTACGCGCACACGATCCGGTTGCCTTAGGCAACGCGCGCAGCCTCTACGGCGACCTCGGCGTGACTTTTTGTGACGACCTGCGGGATGCTCTCACGGGCGCCGAAGCGATCGTTTTGGTGACGGAATGGCCCGAATATCGCGAAATCGAGTGGGAATCCATCCCTCCGGTCCCGGTCATCGACGGCCGCAACTTCCTTAACCGGACAAAACTCGAAAGTCTGGGTTTTTCGGTCACGGGAATGGGGCGTTAAGGCGCGCAACAGCGGTTTTGACCCCAAAATCCAAAGAATAATGTGATAAATGACCGTCTTTAAGTGTCATTTATCACATTTTTATTTTCTAGTCCAGATAAAATTAGTCAGTGGATACGAAAGGAGCTTTTATGTCAGAAATGTTTTGTTTTCAATGTCAGGAAACCATGCGCAACCGCGGCTGCAACGTTCGCAAAGGGATGTGCGGCAAACCCGCGGAGGTCTCCCGCCTGCAGGATTTGCTGATTTATTTGCTGAAAGGGATTTCATTTTGGGGAACCCGAGGCAGAGGCATGGGGGTTGTGGATGAAAAAGCCGACTATTTTGTCGCCGAAGCGCTTTTTTCCACCATCACGAACGCGAATTTCGATGCCCTTCGTTTTGTGGAACTGATCCGGCAGGCGATCGACCTGCGCGACGGCTTGCGCCGCCGGGCGCAGGCGCGCTGCAACGAACTCCACCATTCCAACTGCGCGGACAGCGGTCCCGACTGGGCGGGCTGGCATCCTGAGAATTATGAAACAGAAACCCTGCTCGCCAAGGCAGGTACCGTCGGCATTATGGACAACCCCGATCTCGACCCGGACATCCGCTCGCTGCGGGAGCTGATCATTTATGGCCTCAAAGGGATGGCGGCTTATACCGACCACGCCTATCTCGCCGGAGGACGGGATGACAGCATTCTGGCGTTCATGCAGGAAGCGCTCGAAGCCACCACCAACGACAATCTGACCGCCAACGACCTGATCGCGCTGGTTCAAAAAACCGGCGAATTTGGCGTGAAAGCCATGGCACTGCTCGACAGCGCCAACACGACCCGTTTTGGCAATCCGGAACCGACCCAGGTTAATCTGGGCGTCCGTCCCGGACCCGGTATTCTGGTCAGCGGGCACGACCTGGTCGATCTGGAAGAGCTGCTCATCCAAACCGAAGGAAGCGGCGTCAACGTTTATACCCACGGGGAAATGCTGGCGACCAACGCCTATCCGAAACTAAAACAATATAAACACCTGGTCGGTAACTACGGCAATTCCTGGTGGATGCAGGGCGAAGAATTCGACAGTTTCAACGGCCCGATTCTGATGACCACCAACTGCATCATCCCGGTCAAAGACAGCTACAGGGACCGCATCTTCACCACCGGCATGACCGGTTATCCGGGCGTGCCGCATATCCCGAACCGCGAGCCCGGCGGTCACAAGGACTTTTCTGCCATTATCGCGCTGGCGAAAACCCTGCCGGGGCCCCGCGAGCTGGAAAGCGGCACGATCCCGATCGGATTCGCGCACAACAGTGTGCTCAGCCTGGCAGACAAGGTGATCGAAGCCGTCAAAAGCGGCGCTATCAGCCGCTTTGTTGTCATGGGCGGCTGCGACGGACGCCACAAGGAACGTCAGTATTACACCGATGTCGCTCTGGCGCTGCCCAAAGACGCGGTCATCCTGACGGCTGGCTGCGCGAAATATCGCTACAACAAGCTCGGATTGGGCGAGATCGACGGGATCCCGCGCGTCTTGGACGCGGGACAGTGCAATGACAGCTATTCGCTGGTCGTGATCGCGCAGGCATTGGCGAAAGCCTTCAATTGTTCGGTCAACGAACTGCCGCTTTCGTTTGATATCGCCTGGTACGAACAGAAAGCGGTTATCGTTTTGCTGGCGCTGCTCTCTCTGGGCGTCAAAAACATTCGTTTGGGACCGACCCTGCCGGCTTTTCTTTCGGAAAATGTGGCTCGGATTTTGGTTGAGGCTTATGACCTGAAGGCGATCGGCAGCGTTGAGGCGGATGTCGCTGCGATGTTCGCCCCCGGCCTGTAATCCTGAGCGTCTGCCCCCTGCCACGCCATCCTGAGCGTCACCCTGTGCCCACCGTGAACCGGATGGGTAACGCGAAGGATCCTGCGGTCGCCCACCCAACACGTCATCCTGAGGCGAAGCCGAAGGATCCTGCGGTTGCATACCCACCACGGCATCCCGGGCCGCAAGCGTACCGTCTTCGTCTGGCAATGCCGGGCGGCAGAAGGTATAATCCTCCGAGAAATTCAGGAGATACCATGCTTTTTGTCGAAAACGAACCCAACAAAGATCCGCGCGTCAACCTCGCAATCGAGGAATATCTGATCAAAAACATTGCCCCGGAGGAAGAAATATTGTTGTTCTACATCAATAAGCCTTCCATCATCATCGGGCGCAACCAGATCACGGTCCAGGAAATCAATGTGGACTACGTTGAGCAAAACGACATCATTGTCGTGCGGCGGCTTTCGGGCGGCGGCGCGGTCTATCACGACCTTGGCAACCTCAATTTCTCTTTTATCGCCCCAAACAGCCCGGATAACTTCCACAACTTCCGCAAATTCACCCAGCCGGTGGTCGATGTCCTCCAAAAAATGGGCGTCGCGGCAGAACTCTCGGGGCGCAACGACATTTTGGCGGAAGGAAAAAAGATTTCCGGCAACGCGCAATATGTTTCCGGTCCGCGCATGGTGAGCCACGGCACGCTGCTTTGGAAGACCGACCTGAGCCGCGTCGGGGCTGCCCTCAAGGTCAAGCCGGCAAAATTTGAGTCCAAAGGGATCCGCTCGGTTCGTTCCCGGGTGGCGAACATCACCGAATTCTTACCCGAAAATCCGCCGGACATCATGAGCTTCCGCCAGAGGATCATCGACGGCGTTTTTGGCGGCGGAAAAGTGAACCAATATCACCTGACCGAAACCGATTGGCAGGGGATCCACAAAATTTCCCGCGAGCGCTATCAAAATTGGGATTGGAATTATGGAAAGTCGCCCGCCTTTGCAATCAACCGCGAGACGCGCTACGCCGGTGGAACCATCGAAGCCCACATGAACGTCGGCCGCGGCGGCGCGATCGAAGAAATCCGCTTTTTTGGCGACTTTTTTGGCAGACGCGACGTGGCGGAACTGGAAAATGCCCTCAAAGGCGCGGACTACAAGTTGGAGTCGATCCGCCAAGCCCTGGAGGGAATGAACATCGGCGACTATTTTGTGAACCTCCAGATCGAGGAGTTGCTGGCGCTGCTGTACTAAATTTCAGGCAATACCTTCTACAAAGTTGTGACAGAAGAAATCGTTTGATACACTTTTGCTATCCAGAAAGGAGCCATCATGGAAACATCCGACCCTATCCATCCCTCCCAGCAGCCCGATTGCGTCTCCCGCGACCATCCCGATCCGCTTGTAAACGATTGTGAAGACCTCCTGAGGCCCGAAGTGAGCCAGCAGGTCAATCAATTTAATCAACAAAACCAAAAATCGACCAATGATGGAGCTTGGACCACCATTGATCCGCTTCCCGAGGCGGAGCCGGAGCCTGCGGCAGGCGACCAGCCTGAAGGCGCCCAAGCCGAGCCCGAAAAGCAAGATCCGGACTGGACCGAAACCAGCCTGAACGAAGTCAAGGCAGGTTTGCGACAGATATCCCAGGCTTTAAAGTACGCCTTCGAGCAGGGCAGGGAAGACCCCCGCCTAAAGAAGTTCGGCGAAGACGTTAAAGACTCTTTTAATAAAATCGGCGAAGAACTCAGCGATTTTTTCAAAAAATAAATCCGCGGCATCCGCGCGAGCCTGTTTGGGACTGCCTGACAGGCTTGTTTTGTTTAATCGGTCGGCGTTGAGCCGGGCTGCTGATCGCCGGAAATTCCGACCGGATTCGGTTCCGACCCCGCCAGTGGCGGGCGCAGGCGCTGCACAGCCAGCTTTTTGCTCTCTTCGCTGCGGCGGTCGTAGCGGCGGGTGGTATCGCTGCTGTTGTGGCCCGCGATCGCGGACACCGTCAGGACGTCCACTTCTGCCGCCAGCAGGTCGGTGATGGTGGTGCGCCGCAGATCGTGCGGCGTAAACGCCTCAAGGCCGGCTTTCAGCTGCCGGCTGCGCAAAATGGTATAAATCGCCTGCGCGCTCAGACGCTGCAGGCTGACTTTGCCGCTCTTGCTGACCCGGGTAAAAAGCGGTCCCAGCCTGCGGCTGCGCAGCTTGAGCCACTCGGCGAGCGCCGCGGCGGCTTCTTCGGACAAAAAAACCTCGCGCTGCTTGCTGCCCTTGCCCAAAATCCTCAGTTTGTTTTCTTTTTCGATCCAATCCGAGAGGTTGAGGTCGACCACTTCCTGGCGGCGAATGCCGGTGACATACATCAGGATCATCAGCGCCAGGTCGCGCGCCCGCAGGGTCGGATTTTTGCCGTCCAGACGGCAGGCAGCCAGCAGCTCGCGCAGCTCCTCATGGTCGAGCGTGCGCCCGCGCAGAATGGTTTCCTGCCGCAGGGATTTGACCCCGGCGGCGCGGTAATAGTCGTTGTGATCCTCAAAAAGCCCCAGACGAAAGGCTTCTTCGAGCACCCGGCGCAGCGCCACTAAATGTTTGTTGACCGTCGCCTTGGCGTAGCCGATCTTGATCATCTCGCTGCTCAGCTGACTGGTGTGTTCATAACGCAGATGATGCCACGGGAAGCGCATCGCGTCGGTGATTTTTCCGGCGGAGAAAATGTATGCCAGGTTGTTCAGCGCGGTTGCCTGGGTGCGGCGCCCGTTGGGGCTCAGGTTATTGAGGTAAGCCTGGGCTGGGGAAGGCAGGCTGGGGTCACAGGTGAGGGCGTCTGGGTCCAGGGGTTTGAAAGGCAAGGTTTCGTTTCGCGGCATGGTTTGTCCTTTTATGGGAATAATATTCCCGCAAGCAATTATACCCCGCCGCATCAGCCTGAACGTTTGCCCTCCCGCTACGTCATCCTGAGCTGCTGCCTCCCTGCCACGCCATCCTGAGCGGTTGCCCTCCCACCACGTCATCCTGAGCTTCTTCTGCGAAGGATCTTGCGGTTTGGACGACCGGAGAAAAAAGTTCAGACGGGAATGTTGGACAAAAGATTCTTCGGCTACGCCTCAGAATGACAGGTTGCGCTCAGAATGACAGTTATCCCGTCATCCTGAGTGGTTGCCCTCCTACCACGTCATCCTGAGCGTCTAACTGTACCCATCGTGAAACGGATGGGTAACGCGAAGGATCCTGCGGTTGCCTACTTGCTACGTCATCCTGAGCCTCTTCTGCGAAGGATCTTGCGGTTTGGACGACCGGAGAAAAAAGTTCAGACGGGAATGTTGACTGAAAGATTCTTCGGCTGCGCCTCAGAATGACAGGTTGCGCTCAGAATGACAGTTATCCCGTCATCCTGAGCTGTCCCCCTGCTACGTCATCCTGCGGCTGCCTCCCTGCCATGTCATCCTGAGCCTCTTCTGCGAAGGATCTTGTGGTTTGGACGACCGGAGGGATAGGTTCAGGCAGGTACATTGAGCACAAGATTCTTCGCTTCGCTCAGAATGACAAGTTGCACACAGAATGACATGCTTCATTCAGTCAGACAGCCGCCGCCCAAGTGGGGTGGGGCGCCTATTCATACTTCAGCGCGTTGACCGGCACGAGCGTCGCCGCGCTCAACGCCGGATAGAGCCCCGAAATCAAGCCCACCAGCGTGGCAAAGGCGATGCTGAACAGCGGCAGCCAAAAGGGGATCGACGTCGCGATGGTGGTGCCGCCCGCCGATTGGCTTGCCAGGTAGGACCCGGCAAAAATATTGATGATGCCGCAGATCGCCCAGCCGAGGATAAACCCTCCAATCCCGCCCAAAAAGCCGATCCCGGCGGCTTCGCCCAGGAAGATGCTGAGAATATTGTTGTTGGTGGCGCCAATGGCTTTCATGATGCCGATTTCGCGGGTGCGTTCCAAAATCGCCATTGCCATGGTGTTGGCAATCCCGATCGCGGCAACCAAAAGCGCGATCGCCCCCACGCCGCCAAAGACAACCTGCATGATGGTGAAGAAGGAGTTGATGCCCTGCACGGCAGACTGCGGCGTATGAGCCTGAAAGCCCAGATCCGAAATTTGTTTGGCGAGATCGATCACCACGTCCGGGCTGGTCGCCTTGACGGTGACGGAGTTGTAGCCCTGCTTGGAATAGTCGACCCGTTTGCCGGCAACCCAATCGTTGATTTTGTTGACCTCGTCGAAATTCATGTACATGTTATAGTCAGATTCGCCGCGGGTTTCTTCCAAAACGCCCACCACCTCAAGGCGGTAGGTTTTGCGCGTTTCCTGACCGTCCGGAGTCCATTTGAAGACCTCAACTTTCAGGATCTTGCCCATCAGATCCGGTTCTTCGGGCGGTTCATCCCCGGGGCGTTGGTTGGGGTCGTAAAAATTCTTCTTGATCGCCGACCCGACCACGACGGTATTCTTCCCGCTCAAGTCGGTAATGCCCAAACGGGCTTTGACGCCCATTTCGCTCAGATCGCTCAGATTCACGCCGGTCAGGCTCGCCCAGGTTTCCAGTTGGTCCAGTTTGATCGAAATCCCGGCATTCACCATTTGTTTGATGATCACTTTTGTGACGCCCGGCATTCCTTCGAACTGCTTGATCGTATCCGGGGTGATCTTTTTGATGTCTTTCTCATCAATCGGACCCGATGTTTCCGGATAACCGGGGTATACCTGGACCGAACTCAGGTCATTGATACCCCAGAGCTGGCTGGTGGCGTTTTTCTTGAGCCCATCGCCAAGCGAAACCAAGGTCACGACAGCTGCCGTGCCGATGATCACCCCAATCGCGGTCAGAACCACGCGGCCCTTGCGGCGTTTGAGATTGTCGATGATCAGGCTGACCAAGTCTGTGAGGCGCATACGCATCCAATCCTTTCAAGCCGCTGCTTCAGGGCATCATGCCGTTGCCTCCGCCCATGCCGGGGTCTTCATACATGGGAGCGTCGGAGGGGTTATTGGTGGTTCCGAACCCAAAGAAAGCCTTGATCGCGTTCCAGATCTTGGCAAAAAAGCCGGGTTCCTTGATCGGTTCGTTGGGGAAAGGCATGGGATTGTTCGGGTCGATCATGATCGGGTTGCCGTTTTCGTCGAGCATGGGATTGCCGTTCTCATCCAGCTGGGGGAAAGGTTCCGGAGTGGGCATGGCGCCCATCACCTCAACCGCCAGCTCGCCGTTGTAGGTGCGCAGCTGATTGAAGTCGTCCGTGTAGCGGATTTCGATCCGAATTGTGGCGGGACCTTCCTTTTCGGGGATAAACAGGGGGTCAAGCGTAAAATAACCGCCGGGTTCAAGCGTGCCGACCAGGCTGGATTCGTTGCTCATGCTGCCGTTTTCGGAGCTTATCACGGCGTTGCCCAAAACCACGCTTTTGCGGGAGAGATTGGTGATCTGAATCGGCAAGGGCATCGCCATCCCGACGTTCAGCAGGCCCTCCACGGGATTGTAAAAAGAGATTTCGAGCTGCGGCAGCGAGTAGACCAGCAGGGTGATGACCTGGTCATCCAGGGTGCGGTTGCCCTTGGCGTCGATGTAAACGAAAGAGACCTTGAGCGGATAGGCGCCCGGGTTGGCGGTGACGTTGACAATGAACTCCTGTTCCGGGTTCAGGCTGCCGTTCATGGGGATATCGCCCAGCAAAATGACATTCGATTTGCCGATCGGCGCGAAAACCGAAGATTCGCTGCCTGCCATGCTGCCTATTTCGGGCGTGCCTTCGGGGTTTGGGGCGACGGTCGCGCCGCCAAAGACCATCGAGACGGTCCGCGCGTCGGCGGTGCCGGCGTTGCTGATATCCAGGCTCAGTTTGAAGGTCGAACCGGGTTGCAGCGGATCGATATCGGTATGGTAATTGTTGATCACAATTTGAGGGCGTTTGGCGGCAGGCGTGGTGGCAGAGGTGCTGTCAGAGCCCGCCGCGCCGGTTTGGTTGATCATGATCGTAAAAATAAAGGTGTCCGAATATGGGTTGCCCTCCGGATCAGTATAGGTGGTGACGGCTTGAATCAAGCCTGAATATTTCCAGGTCGACAAATCGTTGACCTTGAATTTGTGGGTGTGCGTTTCGTTGCCCTGGTTCTCGGCATCCACTTCATAAAAAGTGATCACGCTGCCGTCCAGCGGATCAAAATCCTGACTGCTGAAGGTCATGACAATATTGCGCGCGTGGGCGTCTCCCCGGCCGTTGTTGCCGATCGTGAAAGTCAGCCCAAATGTCCCGTAGGGGTCAACGCTTTTGCCGCCCGAATCGGTGTGGTATTCGACAACATAAAGCAGCGGGCGCGAGGGGTCGCCGGAGGGTGGGGTGGTAGGCTGCTGCTGGGGATAAGGGTAGTTTGGGTCGGCGTTCCACGGCAGCGGGGTCGGTTGGGGGTTGGAGGGCGGATCGACCCACTGCGCGGACACCTGCGCCGTCAAACTCAGCGAGGCAAGCAGGATCAAAACCAGGGAGTAAAGGAGGGTGTGTTGAAGGTTACTTTTCATATCATACCTCTACGCGTTAATTGAAATGGATTCAAGATATTGTTTTTCGTCAACCATTTTGCCGTCCAGCAGAAAAATCTTGTGGGTGGCATAAGATAGCATTCGGGGGTCATGGGTGGCAACCAGCAGCGTCTTGCCGGATTTGCGCAGCTCATCGAGCATGTTCATGATCACCAAACCGCTGGTCGAGTCGAGATTGCCGGTGGGTTCGTCTGCCAGAATCATGGGCGGATCGTTGATCAGCGCCCGGGCGACCGCCACGCGCTGCTGCTGACCGCCGGAAAGCTCCGTCGGTTTGTGACCGATGCGGTCGCCCAATCCGACCCGCACCATCAGCTCTTCCGCCCGTTCCTGGCGCTTTTTCTTTTTGATTCCCGAAAAACGCAGCGGAAAAGAGACGTTTGCCTCAGCGGTCATGTTGGTGATCAGGTTGAAACTCTGAAAAATGAAGCCGATTTTGTTGCGGCGATAATCCGCCAGCGTGTTTTCATCCATTTTCTCGATCATTTCGCCGTCGACCAGGATGCTGCCGGAGCTGGGCACATCCAGCCCGCCCACGAGATAGAGCAGGGTGCTCTTGCCCGAGCCGCTGGGTCCCATGATCACGGTGAAAGAGGCTTCGGGCACGCTGACGCTCAAGCCGTCCAGGGCGTGAACTTCCGTCTCGCCCATGTGGTAGGTCTTTTTTAAATCAATGGTCTGAATATAGTTTGGGTTCATAGAGATTGTGCCTTTAGAAGTAAAAACCTGCCCCGCCGATAGAAAGCCCACCCAGCAAGCTGCTGATCAGCCCGGGGATCCCCTGCAAAAGCAGCATCAGCAGCAGGGTGATCAGGGTGGTGACGATCGCGCTCTTTTTCTTGAGACCCGAAACCAGAACCGCGCCGATGATCAGGAAAATGGCGAACAAAAGCCAGTAAAAATCAAGATTGGCGAGCACGCTGCGCAGATAGGCGAGCGCCCCCTTAGCTTCGGCGTCAACCAGACCCGAAAGTCCGGGCGCGCTGACCAGCTTCTTTTGGGCAATCGGCACGATGAATTTGACCAGTTCCCTCAGCCCAAACGGAGCCATCGCCCAGGCGACGGCGTTGCCGATTTTTAGCCGCGGCGCGCGGCTGCCCGCCAGCGTCAGGCTCAGGTAGAGAATACTGGTCATGATCAGACTGAAGATGAGATAACCGGTCACGCCCAGGAGGATCGGGAAAACATACATGAAGATGGGCGACAATTGATTTTTTTGGGCTTCAAAATATTGCTGCTGCTGTTGTTCGGACCACCACTGAAAGTTTTCCGGCAGTTCCTGGTTCATCTGCAGCTGCTGCCGTTTGATCGGCGCCGCGACCAAAACCGCCAGAATCAAAAAAATGGTGATAAAGATCAGCGGGGTGCGTTTGATCGATTCTTCTTCCGCCGCCACTTTGTTCATGGTCGCGCGCGGCTTGAAAAACAACTGCGGCAGCCACGCCAGGGTTTTCTTGCGCGGCGGCTTTGGTTTTTTTGGCTTTTTTTCTCGCTTCATTTGCAACCTCAAAAAGTCTGTGGGTTACAGACTATTATAAAGACGTTTTGAATTCGAAAAAGTTCCTCTTTTCAGGCCGTCTTATTCTCCTGATAAGTCTAAGCCTAGCTGATAACAGCCCGGTGACAAATATTCTTACAATCCTGTCATAAACATAGCCCCGTCAGAAGGGTGGGGCAGGGCGAATTGTTGGATGTTAAATTTCTGTCCAAAATTGACCTTCCGGTCATTAAATGACTATAATCGTGTCATCTTTAGTGATAAGGAGAACAACCGTGAAAGAAACAATTCGTAAACAGCTCGATCGGCTGCGCGCGAAAGGCGCGCATTATGTTGATACGCGCTGGTATCCCTATGAAGATTCCAATTTCCTGTTCATGTGGAACGGGAACCTGAAAGCCAATAACGCTTCCAGTCAGAGCGGCTTGGGCGTGCGTGTTTTGTATAACGGCGCCTGGGGTTTTTGTGCCTCATCCGACCTTTCGAACCTGGAAGCCATCTACGAAAAGGCTTTCGACAATGCCAAAATCGCCTCCGAAAGAGTGACCTTCCCGGTACGTCTGGCGGAAAAAGACGCGATCGTCGGCAGGTTTGACAGTCCCAACCAGATCGATCCTTTCACGATCGGCCTGGACGAAAAAGTCGCCTTCCTCAAGAAGATGGATGATGCCCTCAACCAACCTGGCGTCGCTCAGCGCACCAGCATGGTCGAATTTGTGCGCAAGCAGATCATTTTCATGGACAGCGAAGGCTCGGAAATCGAGAAAAACATTATCGAAGTCTTCCCGAACATCCGCGCGGTGGGCATCGACAAAGACGGCGGCATGCAGCAGCTGACCTACGCTCCGGGACGCACCGGCGCGACCCGCGGCTGGGAAAGCATCGACGAAGCTGACTTTTTGAAAAATGCCGAGCGTTTGGTGACCGAGCTCAACCAGCTTTTGGCCGCCGAAGACGCGCCCAGCGGCAAGATGTCGGTTATCCTGCTGCCCGGCATCATGTTCCTGCAAACTCACGAGACCATCGGCCACGCTTTGGAGCTTGACCGCATCCTCGGTTATGAGCTCAGCTTCGCGGGCGGGTCCTTTGTGCGCCTCGAAGATTTTGGCAAGCTGCGCTACGGCTCCGAAAAGCTGACCGTCCGCGCCAACGCGCTGGAGCCCAATACCCCCGGCAGCTTTGGCTTTGACGATGACGGCGTGCCGGCTCAGGATAACCTCCTGATCGACAAAGGCATCCTCGTCGGCGCGGTGACTGGCAGGCAAATGGTGGAAGAAGCCAACGCGAAAGCCAAAAAGCAGATTTTCGCCGGCTCCAGCGGCGCCAACCGCGCCACTTCTTTCTATCGCGTGCCGATTGAACGCATGACCAACATCAACATCGATCCCGGGAATGACGGCTCGCTGGAAGACATCATCGCCAACACCGAATATGGGCTGATTTTGGACGGAGACAAAAGCTGGTCGATCGGTTCCAACCGGGAGCAGTTCCATTTCGCCTGTAACATCGGCTGGCTGGTGCAGGATGGACAGAAAAAACAGGTGGTTAAGAACCCGACCTATCGCGGTGAAACCCTGCCGTTCTACAACTCGCTCAGCGCGGTCGGAGATAAGAGCACCTGGCATGTCCATTACGTGGAAAACTGCGGCAAAGGCGCGCCCAACCAGATCATGCAGCTGGGGCACGGCATCCCCGTTTGCCGTTTTGATAACGTGCAGGTAGGAGAGTAAGATGAGTACACAAATCATAGATTTATTAAAGAAACTGCGTCACGAAGCGCTCGCGCGCGGCCTGAAAGCGATGATCTATTATCACGAAGAAGACAGCTATCTGATGCGCTTTGCCAACTCCGCTATTTCACTGAACACAAACGAACATCTGGTGCGGCTCGACATGCTGGCTTTTGAGGACCGCAGACAGGTCAGCTACAGCATCATCGTCGACCCCGCTGATTTTGCGACCATGCTGGAGGGTTTGGACAAGCTGACGGAAATGCTGCCGCATGCCGAACCCCTCAGCTACGACCCAACATTCCCGGTTTATGCCGGCGACGTCGTTGACGAACGCGCTTACGATCCGGCGCTGGCGGCTTTGACCAACCAGGAACGTCTGGATTACTTTAACACCCTGGCGCAAGCCTTGGAAAGCGCTGACGTAAAACTGAGCGGAATTTTCAGCAGCGGCACAACCACCACCGCCCAAATCAATACCGCCAACGAGCACACCCAACTCTTCCGCGCGACCGACGCCCAGATCACGGCGGTGTTGTCTTCGGAGAGCCTGAAATGGGAGGTCAATGCCGAACAATCCGCCCAGAAGAAGAGCGACCTCGACGCGGCGGCGCTGCACGCGGATCTGGCGCTGCTGGTCAAACACTATCAGGAAGACCCCGCGGTCCAGCTGCCGGTGGGCAAGTATACCGTCGTGCTCGGTCCGGCTGCCACGGCTGAGTTGAGCTCGATGATGGCCGGTTATGCCATGGACGGCGCCGCGTATAAGCAAGGGTATTCCTTCTTAAAAGAAGAAGACCAGGGAAAGCTTATTTTTTCAGAGAAAATCAGCTTTGTTGACGACCCGGATCAGGTGGAACTCTACGCCGAGAGCCACGATCAATATGGCATGCAGCGTAAAAAATTCGCTCTGATCGACCGCGGCAAATTTGGGTCCTTCATGTGGAGTCAGGATGCGGCAGACGAATTTGGCAAAACCCCGACCGGGCACAACGTTGACCATTTCAGCGCGGTCATGAGCGCCGGCGAAATGCCGGTCGGGAGCCTCAGCGAGCTGTTGGAAATGGAGCGGGATGAAGACATCCTCTACATTCCTTACATCCACTACATGAACGTTGTCAACCCGACCCAAGGCATGGTGACCGGATCGAGCCGCTTCGGCGCCTTGTATCTGACCAAAGAGGGTGGGGTGCAGGTGCCGTATAACGTGCGTCTGACCCAGAAATTCACCGATTTCTTTGGCGAGCGGGTGGTGTGGATGAGCCAGAAGCAGGTGGCTTACAATAATTCCAGCAGCTACGGGCGGCGCAATCCCTCCGCGTTATTGCTGCCGCGCTTTATTTGCGTGAAAGGGATCGAGATTTCTCATTCCAACCCCTCCTATTAGGATTTTGATCGGGTTTCAGCCGGATACGTTATGCGTGTCCGGCTTTTTTTTTGTGTTTTGGGCTCAGGCGGGACCGCTGGCGATCGCGGGGTTGGGATGAAGATGCCGTATAGCCTGCGTCTGACCCAGAAATTGACCGATTTCCTTGGCGAGCGGGTGGCGTGGATGAGCCAGAAGCCGGTGGCTTAGAATGGTTCCTCCAGCTGCGGGCGGCGATGCCGTTTTTGAGGGCGTTCCGAGGCTGAACAGATTACTTATGAGAATATCACTTCCCGATAGTAATACGCGCCGCAACCGCCCTCCCACCACGTCATCCTACCGTTGCTCACTCGCCCCGTCATCTTGCCGTTGCCCTCCTACCACGTCATCCTGAGGCAAAGCCGAAGGATCCTGCGGTATGGACGACCGGAGAGAAACGTTAAGGTGGGGGCGATGGGTGAAAGATTCTTCGCTATGCTCAGAATGACATAACGCGTGTCAGGATGACATGCTGTGCCGCAGAATGACAGCCACCCCGTCATCCTGAGGCGAAGCCGAAGGATCTTACGGTTGCTCTCCCGCCACGTCACCCTGAAGCGCGGGAGGACTTGAGCCCTTCAAGATAAGCCCGGCTGGCAGCGCGCAGGTTAGTCTCGGCGCGCGCCAGCGCCTCCGCGAGCGTCTGCCCGGGCGGCGCCGTCTGCACCAGATCATCCACTCCAAACTCCTTCAGTGCTTCCGCGCCTTCGCCCAAAAGCCCTGAAATCACCGCTACGTGAGCTCCTGCCCGCTTGGCGCGCCGCGCCACCTCCGAAATTGCCTTTCCCATGGCGCTCTGAGCGTCTGTACGCCCTTCTCCTGAAATTACCAGGTCGGTTTGCTCCAATTTCTGATCAAACGAGAGCCTGTCGAGCACAAAATCGATGCCGCCCACGATCCGCGCCCCGGCAAATGCCGCAAACGGCAGGGCAAACCCGCCCGCGGCGCCAATGCCTTCGAGTTCCGAAAAATCATGCCCGACCGCGTTTTCGATCACGCCCGCCAGTTGGCGCAGACCCAGGTCCAAAACCCGGACCTGCTCCGGCGAGGCTCCTTTTTGCGGTCCAAAAACTGCCGCGGCGCCGTTTGGTCCGCAGAGCGGATTTTTGACATCTACCAAGAAGATGAGTTTTCCATCCAAGCCCAGTCGATCAAACTCACGGCGGTCGATCCGCTCGATTTCGCGTAGTCCGCCGCCGGTTGTGACCGCCTGCCCTACCCCATTCTCAAAGCGCAGCCCCAGGGCTGCCGCCGCGCCGGCGCCGCCGTCATTGGTCGCGCTTCCGCCCAACCCGACGTAAATCGGATCGGCACCCCGCTGAACCGCATCCAAAATCAGCCGCCCCACCCCAAAGGTGCTGGTTAGCATCGGATCGCGCTCGTTTTCAGCCAGCAGCGGCAAACCTCCCGCGGCTGCCATTTCGATCAGCGCGGCGCCGCCTTCCAGCAGCGCGTATTCGGCGCGCAGGCGTCTGCCGAGCGGGTCAAAAGTCCGGACGCCCACCCGTTCCCCCCGAAAAGACGCCAACAACGCGTCCACCAGACCTTCGCCGCCGTCGGCGATGGGCACGCTCAAAACCTGAGCCTCAGGGAAAACCGCCGCGGCTTCTTCGGCGATGAGGCGGCAAGCCTGACGAGCGCTCAGCGTGCCTTTGAATGAATCGGTTGCGACGATAATTTTTTTCATAAACAGCCTCGCTGCGTGTCTGAACCAACCCTGAATGGCTTTCAGGAATTGATTGTAAGGTATCCGTCACTCATGCGCATCACTTCGTCTACAACTTTTGTGATGCCCAGGTCGTGGGTGACGATGATCACCAAATAATTGTCCTGGTGCGCCAGGTCGCGCCAGGCTCGCCCAGCCGGGCGGTAAAAAAATTCTTCGTCCGCGCTTATATCAACAATCTCGTCCAGTTCACTGGTCGTCCCAACCGCAAGATCCTTCGCCATACCATCCGTTTCACGGTGGATACAGGTTAAGGCTCAGGATGACGGGGTAACTGTCATTCTGAGCGCAGCGAAGAATCCTTCGTTCAACGATCCAGCTTGCGCGTTTTTTCCCGTTCGACCAAACCGCAAGATCCTTCGGCTTCGCCTCAGGATGACGTGGCTGGTAGGCAGGATCCTTCGCCATACCATCCGTTTCACGGTGGGTACAGGTTAAGGCTCAGGATGACGGGGTAACTGTCATTCTGAGCGCAGCGACTGCCTGCGTACTTGGCGCTTTTCCAAGTAAGAATCCTTCGTTTAACGATCCAACTTGCACGTTTTTTCCCGTTCGACCAAACCACAAGATCCTTCGGCTTCGCCTCAGGATGACGTGGCTGGTAGGCAGGATCCTTCGCCATACCATCCGTTTCACGGTGGGTACAGGTTAAGGCTCAGGCTCAGGATGACGGGGTAACTGTCATTCTGAGCGGAGCGAAGAATCCTTCGTTCAACGATCCAGCTTGCGCGTTTTTTCCCGTTCGACCAAACAGCAAGATCCTCAGGATGACGTGCCGCGGCGGGCGTGATCAGACGGACAGATGGCTGGAAATCGCCCTTTTACCCCAGAAACGCGACCGGTCCATCATGGCAGGCAAGCCATCCCCCGCCCAAGCCCAGCTGCACACACAAATCCTCAGCCAGCTCGCAGGCGCCGCACAGCCCTACCCCACAGCGCATCAATCCCTCAAACGAAAGCTGACACGGCAGGCGCCGCTGCCGGCACAAATCCGCCAGCGCCATCAACATGCCGGTTGGCCCGCAGGCATACAAGGTGTCGGGCTGATCCTCCGATATCGCTTCTTCGACGATTTTGGTAACCAACCCCATATTCCCGTGCGATCCATCTTCTGTGGCTACGCGCAATAAAACTCCCATCCCTTCCAGCCGGCGCGTCATCAGAAGTTCTGCCTCGCTTTTCGCTCCCAGGCAAACGCTGACCTGCTGCCCCTTTTGCAGGGCGGCTTTCGCCAAAAATGCCAGCGGCGCGGCTCCATATCCCCCGCCAACCAGCAGATGCCGCTCGCCCGTCAGGCGATAGCCCTGCCCAAAAGGTCCCCGGATCCATACCTTATCGCCGGCTTCCAGACTGTTCAAAGCGTGACTGACCGGTCCCACGTCGCTGATGGTCAGCGCGAGCGGGATCGCCGAAGCCACGCTGAAAGGCTTTTCGCCGATTTCCGGCAGCCATGCCATCACAAATTGACCTGGCTGCGCGTTCTCAAGCCGGCCCTTAAACAGCAAGGTCCTGGTGCGCGCGTTCTCGACCAAGACCGCCGCGACTTCGAAAGCCGTCATCAACCCCTGGCGCGCCTGATCACCCATTTTTTGCCTCGTTTCCCGGCAGCGCCAAACCGCGCATTGCTTCCGGCGAGGCATAACCCCGCGCGAGCATAAATTCTTCCAGTTCCGCCGCGATGCGGGCAAAGGCGCCGGCGCCTTCCAGCGCGACCGCTGAGCCGACCCCCACCAGGCTGGCGCCTGCCATGATCATTTCAGCCGCGTCCAGACCGCTGGCGATCCCGCCGGTGCCGATGATCGGAATCTCAACCATCTGGGCGATCTCCCAAACCGCTCTGAGCGCGACCGGTTTGATCGCCGCGCCGCTCAATCCACCGGTTTTGTTCTTCAAAACCGGTTTGCCGGCATCCGCGTCAATCAGCATGGCGGGCACGGTATTGATGGCAGTGATCGCGTCCGCGCCTTCAGCCGCCACTGCCTGGGCGATTCTGCCGATATCCGGCACGTTGGGCGCCAGTTTCACGCTGATCGGCAGGTTCACAGCCGCGCGCACCTGCCGGGTCACCTCGGCGGCAGTCCCGGCGCTTGCCGAAAACGGCGTCCCAAAATCGCTGGCGACGTTGGGGCAAGAGATATTCACTTCGATCAAATCAGGTTCCGCCTGAGCGATAACTTTAGCCACCTCACCAAATTCCTGGGCGCGTCCTGCGAAAAGCGAAGCGATCAAGGGCACGCCCAGCGCGCGCAGCCGTTTTTTGGTCTCGATCAGCAGCGGCAGTTCTTCGGCGCAGCCCGGATTGGTCAGTCCCACGGCGTTGATGACGCTGTTGCCCCAAGCCAGGCAAACCGGGTTGGCATGCCCTGCTCTTGGGACTGGGCCCGCGCTTTTGCTGGTTATTCCGCCCGCGCCTTCCCGCGCGGCGCGTTCCATCAGGCTGGGAGATGTCCCCAAAATCCCCGAAGCCAGAACCAGGGGGTTTCTGAAGTCAATCCCCAAAAAATTGACGCGCAGGAGCTCGGTCATGCTTAGCCCTTGAGATAGTCCGTGACCATTTGGAAGACGGCATCATCCAGTTTGCCTTCTTCGTGCAAAACGGTCAGAATTTCGCTGAAGCGCAAAACTGGGTGAACGGTCATACCCTGGGCTGCCAGGGCATCCACGCCGCCCTGTTCGCGGTCGACCAAAACCACCGCCTGATCGACCACCAGCCCGACACCGCGCAGAGCGTCGCAGGTAGTCAAAAGACTGCCGCCGCTGGTGATGACATCTTCCACCATCACGGCGCGCTGTCCCGGCTCAAAAACGCCCTCCACCAACTGACCGGTGCCGTGCTGTTTGACTTCCTTGCGCGGATAGACCATTGCCCGGCGCATTTTTGAAGCCGCAATCGCGGCAATCGGCAGCGCGGCATAGGGCACGCCAGCCAAAAAGTCAAAGTCCAGTTTGATCAGGGTGTCAATGTAGGCTTCGACCGCCAGTTCCAACACTTCCGGAAAGGAAACCAGCCGCCTCAAATCGAGGTAGACCGGGCTCTGTTTTCCGCTTGCCAGCGTGAAATTGCCAAATTTGACGCAGCCGACCTCGTAAAGTCCTTCGATTAAGCTTTTAAACCGGGCCGCGGGCGCGGCTAGCGCTCCGCTGGTTTTTTGGGCAGTCACTTCGGCTCGGATTTGATTGATTTCGTCGCGCAAGCCTGCCGCCGCGGCACGGGGATCCGCGGCATTCATCACCGAACGGGAGACCGGGATGATCATCCCCAGGCCGTCCGCCCGCAGTCCGGCGCTCAGCGCCAGACGCAGATTGCCGCCCTGCGCGCCCACCCCGGGCGCCAAAATCCAGGCAGCCGGGTTGACCTGGCGGACCTTTGCCAGTGATTCGGGTTTGGTGGCGCCGACCACCAGTCCGATTTGCCCTTCCTGGCCCCATTTTTTGCTCACTTCGGCAACATGCAAAAATAATTCCGGTTTGCCGTGAGCCTGCACCTCGCTGGCGCTTGGGTTGGAGGTCTGGCAGAGCACAAAGACAGTTTTTTCAGGGTCTTCCACAAAGGGCTTGACCGAATCCCATCCCAGATAAGGCGAGAGCGTGACCGCGTCGGCTTTAAACCATTTGTAACAGGCTTTGGCGTAGGCTTCGGCAGTCGATCCGATGTCGCCGCGCTTGGCATCCAGCAGCAAGGGGATCTCCTCGGGGATCATGCGCACGATGTCCTGCAGCGCCCGCAGCCCTTTGGGTCCGAATTGTTCAAAAAAAGCGATGTTAGGCTTGTAGCAGCAGACCAGATCTTTGGTCTGATCGATCAGCGCTTGCGCCCAAGCCAGCAACCGGGCAAAAATATCCTCTCCGGGAGGCAGCACCTTTTCGCTGGGATCCATCCCGACACAAAGTAATGAATTGTTGCGTTCGATCGCCTGGCTCAATTTGGTGACAAAATCCATATTTCCTCCGCGGGCTTTTTATATCTTCTTTTATTCTATTCTATCAACTAAAACCTGCGGGGTTTGGCGACACCCCGCAAGCCGCCCAAGCTTTCCAAATCAGGCCTGACCCAAAACTGCCGCCAGCAGCGCCATGCGGATGTAGAGCCCGTTTTGGACCTGCCTGAAATAGGCCGCCCGGGGGTCTTTGTCGACCTTGTATTCGATCTCCCCCACTCTGGGCAGCGGATGCATGACAACCATGTGGTCCTTGGCTTTGCTCATCAGCTCACTGTTGATCAGGAAGTAGTTTTTGACTTCTTCGTACTGCGCCAAATCGGTGAAGCGTTCCTTTTGGATGCGGGTCACGTAGAGGACATCGGCTTCGCTGATCACTTCTTCGACCCGGCTGTATTCGCGGACATCCATCTTTTTGTCGATCAGCTGATTCATCAGGTCCAGCGGCAGACGCAGGGTATCGGGCGAAACATAGCGCAGCGAAACATCATATTGGGAGAGCAGTTTGGTCAGCGAATGGACCGTGCGGCCATAGCGCAGATCACCAACCATGGCTATGCGCAGCCCTTCCAGCTTGCCCAGCTCGCGTTTGATCGTGAACAAATCCAAAAGCGCCTGCGTGGGGTGTTCCCCCGCTCCGTCGCCGGCGTTGATGATCGGCACGTTGACGTATTTGGCGGCAGTGGTGCTGGAACCGATCTCCGGATGGCGCAGGACGATCACGTCGCAATATTGTTCCAGCGTGATCATGCTGTCGATCAGGCTTTCGCCTTTGCTGACCGACGAATATTGGATCCCTTCGGTGATCGGGATCACCTTTCCGCCCAAACGTTCCATGGCGGCGATGAAGGAAGAGCTTGTGCGCGTGGAGGGTTCATAAAACACACAAGCCAGGGTGTAGTCCTTCAGCAAATCGCAGGTGCCCCAGCGGCGGCTCATTTCCAGCATCTCGTTGGCGCGCTGGAAGATGTAATTCAAATCTTCTTTGGAGAACTGATTGACCGACAGAATATCTTTTTTGTAAAAACCATTGGTAAAGCGGGGCTTTCTTTCGAAAGTATCCAGATTGAAGAGAGGTGCCAGACCCATATTTTCCATTCATGCTCCTGTTTTGTTATTAGGTTGAACTCGGACCAGCCAGAACCAGTCCGTCTTTATAAACTTCTTTGCCGCGCAAAACAACTTTCCGCACCAAACCGGTCATTTTCATGCCCACAAACGGCGACCAGCCGCATTTTGTGTACAATTCGTGGTCCGGGAAGCTGTAGGACGCGTTCTGATCAATTTCAATCCAGGTTTCAGCCTGGATCGGCAGGTTAAAAATCTTGCGCGGGTTTTCATCCAGCAATTTTGGGATCAAATCGTAGCTCAGCCGTCCGCGCGCGGCTGCCGTCAGCAGCAGCGGCAGGGTCGACTCCAAACCGGGGACGCCGGGCGGAAAGTGATCGGCAGGTGCGTTCGGGGCTTCAGCATCCTCGCTTCCAGCCGTGACCACGCCGAACTGGCGCGCCCGACCGCCTTTTTCGGCAATCGTGTGCGGGGCATGATCGCAGGCAACACAGTCGATCGTCGTGCCCAGGTGCTGCCACAGCGCGTCCACATCTTTTTGCGGCTGCAAAACGGGTCTCATATCCCCATAAGGTCCCAGCCTTTTGGCGTCCTCTTCATTTAAGAAGAGGTGGTGCGGGGTCACTTCACAGGTGACTTTGACGCCCGCGGCTTTGGCTCTGGCAATCAGCTCCACTTCGGCTTTGCGGGAAACATGGCTGATGTGCACGTGGCGTTTGTAGAGCGCGGCGAAGGCAAGGGCAGCCGCCACCGACTCCTGCTCGGCATGGCAGACGATCGGTTTGCCCGGCTGCCAGCGTTCAAAAATTGCCGCCAGACTTTCAAGCCCCTGCAGACGCAGAGGGCCATAAGTCTGATCCAGATAGAGTTTGATCGCCGGCGCGGCTTGCCCCAACAGCTCCAGCTGGTCAAGGTGCTCGCTGGAACCGCCGGCGTATAAAAAAACATCGCACAGACTTTGGTCGTTTGCCATTTGCTGGGCGATGTTCCAATCCTTCAGGGTCACCAAAGGAGGTTTGGTGTTTGGCATTGCCAGGAGTCGGGTGAACCCGCCTGCCAAGGCAGCCTGCGTGCCGGTGTGAAAATCCTCTTTTTGTTCGCCGCCTGGCACGCGTAGATGGACGTGAACGTCGGTTAACCCTGGTAGTTTCAATCTGCCTCTTCTTTGAGAAAGTCATCCCACCGTCGGCGGGTTTTCCCGCCCATCCGGCGGACACTTAAATCGACCTATTATAGCCCCCCACGAGCGAAATCGTCAAGCATTTTTTGATATTTTTTGCGCCCAGCGCGGGAGTTTCACGCCGGGAAGGCTGGCGTTGAGGCGGGTTGAAAACCGCCGCCGGGAGCAAGGCAGCTGCTGGCGAGAAGCAGGATCAGGATGGTCTCCTGTTCTTGGGAGATCGTCGCTGGTAATGAGGCAAATTCGTACCCGGTCAGGAATAAAACGAGAGAACGCCTAAAAAGTCCCACCATAACAGCCCATGCTCCGGGTCCTTCGCGAAAGACGCTCAGGGTGTACGATTATCGCTTTTGCCCGCCGGGTTGTGATGATCAAAAAGGATAAATAATGACCGGAAAAGCAGCTGAAAAAGATCCGGCAGGCACAGCTGGCAAGCATCGTCCGCGCGCGTTCGGAATAATAATAGCAATCTGTATTTTAATTTTGCTTGTCGTAATTTTGGCTGCTACCGAACCTTTTACGCACTTGTTTCACCGGTTGGCGGACAACTTTTTGTACAACAATTATCATCACTATCTTTCTTGCTCAGAATTGCCTGACCAGGAGGGCGTCGAAAAAACGGTTGACGAACACAGCGAGACAGTGGAGAAAATCAAAAGTATTAACCCGGAAGATGTTGAGTTCATCGTTGATTCCTGGAATTGCCCCGGCAAGGCAAGTATCGTTATTTACTACGCGTCAAAAGGTCAGAGGTCCCAAATTGATGAGATTTTGCCCGATAAAACTTTCTTTGGGATCCCGATTTCATTGATCAATCGCTGAACACCGGAACATTTTTGCCGTCTTCCGGCGTACAACGACCGAAAAGCCGCCCAACCTGAGGCGATGATACAATTACAAAGCGTTTTTTCACAATCAGACAACCGCGTTTCCGGAGGTTTTTATGGCGCTTATTCAGCTTGACCACAAACCCATCACCACCAAAGTCAACACCCCTGTGCGGGTCATCCTTCCCGATTTCTTCAGCGATGAAATCCCGGACCTGCAGTCCTGCCAGGTTCTCTTTCTCCTCCACGGGCTTTCCGACGATGCTTCGGCATGGCAGCGCTACACCAACATCGAATCGCTGGTGCGCTACAAACCGGTTATGGTTGTGATGCCTTCGGTTGGACGCAGTTTTTACACCGACATGGATAACGGCCAGGCTTACTATACTTACCTGACCCAGGAGCTGCCGCAGTATCTCGAAACCGTCTTCCGCGTCGATTTAAGCGAAAAGAAGCAGCTCATCGCCGGGATTTCGATGGGCGGTTTTGGGGCGTTCAAGATTGCCCTGCTCAATCCTGAGCGGTTTCGCGCCGCGCTGAGCCTTTCGGGCGTGCTTTCGCTTCAGGTCTTCAGCCCTGCCAATCTCACGCTGGAACAGGAAAGCGACCGGCATGAGTTTGATCTCGTTTTTGGCGGGTTGGACAAGCTCGCCGGTTCTGAGAATGACCCCGCTGTCTGGATCAAAAAGGCAGCCCTCGATCCGAGCCGGATCCCCGGGCTTGCCATGGCTTGCGGCAAACAAGACAGCCTTTTGCCCGCCAACCGCTGGTTTTTTAACGAAGCGCTCAATGCCCAGCTTTCGATCAGGTACCGCGAGTCCGACGGCGGGCATGACTGGCTCTTCTGGGGCGAGCAGATCAGGATCTGGCTGGAGGAAGTGCTCTGACCGCGCGGGGGCGGCCCTGGCGATAATGCCGGTTTCGTAGGATAGCGGATCCGAGAGTGGCGTAACCGGACTCCTCTTTTGCGTCCGTTTCATCTTTTGCATCTTGTTCTTTTCTGCATCCTGTTCCTCTTTTTTAATTTAACAGCAAGTCCGATTGCTTGTGTGTTTGGTGTAATTAGAGTATTTGATGTATTTCCTGATCTCTCACTCTGAAGCGCACCATGTCATTCTGAGCGCAATATGTCATTCTGAGTGAAACTTGTCATTCTGAGCGAAGCGAAGAATCTTTCCCTCAACAATCCAGCCTGAATGTTTTTCTCCGGTCGTCCATGCCACAGGATCCTTTGCAGAAGAAGCTCAGGATGACGGGTAAGTTGTCATTCCGAGTAAAACTTGTCGTTCTGAGCGCAATATGTCATCCTGAGTGAAACTTGTCATTCTGAGCGTAATATGTCATTCTGAGCGAAGCGAAGAATCTTTGGTCGATCTATCCTGTCAAAACAATTTCATCCGGTCGCCCAATCCGCAAGATCCTTCGCCATTAAGGCTCAGGATGACGTGGCGGGTGGGCAACCGCAAGATCCTTCGCAGGAGAAGCTCAGGATGACGTGGCGGGGGGGCAACCGCAGGATCCTTCGCCATTAAGGCTCAGGATGACGCGGCGCGGGAGGCGGGAACCGCGCGCGGCTGCCGTCAACAGCAGCTGGTTTTGACCGAATGCCCTACCCCTCTTGCCAACTCCTGTATAATTAACCCGTTATGTTGGAATTCAGCGTCAACGGCATCCCATATTCCCTTGATGAGATCCCCGATGAGAAGCTCAGCGACTTATTGCGCGAACGGCTGCGCCTGACCGGCACTAAAATCGGCTGCGGTGAGGGCCGCTGCGGCATTTGCGTGGTCTTGGTAGACGGCGTCCCAACCCGTTCCTGCCTGACGCGTGCCGAAAAAATTCGGGGCAAATCTATCCTGACGATCGAAGGTCTGCGCGCCTTGAGACCCGCGCACCGACAAAGCGAACGCGAAGATTTGCAATCGCTCCATCCCCTGCAGGAAGCCTTCATCACCCACGGCGCCATCCAGTGCGGATTTTGTACCCCCGGGCAGTTGCTGAGAGCCTATGCCCTGCTGCAAGCCAACCCCGATCCGAGCCAGGCTGAAATCCGCGCTGCGATGAACGACGTCATTTGCCGCTGCGGTAGCTACGAAGCCATCCTTTCCGCTATTTCCGCGGCTGCCGCGGCAATGCGTTCCCAAAGCCCGGTCAAACCGCGGACGGTGCCGCTCGGCGCCGGAGACCTCAACTACGTCGGCAAACCCGCACAGCGGCCCGACGCCGTTGCCAAAGCCATCGGCACCGCCAAATTCACCGCCGATCTTCACTTCGACGGCATGCTCTACGCCCGGGTGTTGCGCGCCGGCGTCCCGTCTGCCATTTTGCGCGGGCTCGACCTCAGCGCCGCCCAGGCAGTGCCCGGTGTTGTCCGCATCCTGACCGCGGCTGACCTGAAACACGAACGCCTGCATGGGGTCTATCAGAAAGACTGGCCCATCCTGATTGGCCTCAATCAGCGCGTACGCTATCAGGGCGATGCCATCGCCATCGTCGCGGCGCAAACCCAGGCTGCCGCGGATGAGGCGGTGAGCCTGATTCAGCCCGAATACGAACCGCGCCCGGTCATTGCCGATCCGTTGCAGGCGCTGGCGCCGGATGCCGAGCGGCTGCACGAGCATGGCAACCTGCTCAAACACATTCACGTTGCCAAAGGCGACGTCAAAAAAGGCTTCGCCGAAGCCGACGCGATTGTTGAACACAGCTTCAAAACCCCGTTTATGGAACATCTTTTTATGGAGCCGGAATGTTCTCTTGCTGTGCCGCGGGAAGACGGCGGAATGGACCTCTACGTCGGTTCACAAATTCCCTTCGACGACCGCCGGCAGGTAGCCGCGGCTCTGGGGCTGCCGTTGGAGATGGTTCGCGTTCGCGGCCAAAAAACCGGCGGCGCTTTTGGCGGCAAAGAAGACATCGCGGGCCAGATCCACGCCGCACTGCTGGCGCAGGCGACCGGGAAACCCGTCAAACTGCTCTTTTCCCGCCGCGAGAGCATGCTGGTTCATCCCAAACGTCACGCCACAACCATCCACGTCCGCCTGGGCGCGAAAAAAGACGGCCGGCTTACCGCCGCCCAAACCGTGCTTTATGGCGACACGGGCGCCTACGCCTCGCTCGGCGTTGCCGTCATGACCCGCGCCACAACCCATTCCTGCGGTCCTTACGTCATTCCCAACACCCAAAGCGACTGCTACGCCACCTACACCAACAACCCGCCCGCGGGAGCTTTTCGCGGTTTTGGCGTTGTCCAGGCAGCTTTTGGCATCGAAAACGCCATGGACATGCTGGCGCAAAAACTTGGGCTCGACCCGCTTGAAATCCGCCTGAAAAACAGCCTTTTTATCGGCAGTGCCACCAACACGGGCCATCATCTGACCGAATCGGTCGGCTTGCCCGACTGTCTGAAGGCGCTCGGGGCCTGGTTGAGCGGCCACGGCATCCGGCATCCTTTCCAACCTGCCCGCGAACTGGTGGATGGGAAAGAGCAAATCACCTGCTGGGGCGTCGCCTGCGGCTTTAAGAACACCGGCCTGGGCACCGGCGCCAATGACAGCAGCGGCATCATCCTCAAGCTCCTGCCTGCCGGCCGCCTGCAGATCAAGAGCGGCGCTGCCGAAGTTGGCCAAGGCATGGTCACCAGCCTCCAGCTGATCGCGGCGGAGGTTTTGGGGATGAACCCCGAAAACATCAACGTTTACATAATGGATACCGCTCTCACGCCCGATGGAGGCCCCACCACCGCCTCGCGGCAGACCTACGTCACCGGCAATGCTGTTCGTCAGGCGGCGCAGAAGATGCGCCAACGCGTGATCGATTTACTCGTCGGGCGTTTGGGCTGGGACCCCGCTCTGATCGTCCTCAGAAAAGACGGCGCTCACGTCGGCGCGAACTTCACGCCCTGGCAGGCGATCCATGACCTGCTCAAAGAAAGTCCTGAAAACCTTGAGGTCCGCGCGGTCTATCACGCGCCCGAAACCTTCGCGCTCAACCAGGGCGAACGCATTCATGTTGCCTACGGATTTGGCGCCCAGGCAGTCAAAATTGCTGTCGATCCAGCCAGCGGGCAAGTGAAGGTGCTCAAAGTCATTGCCGCCAACGACGCCGGGCGGGTCATCAATCCTCTCGGGTTCCAGTCCCAGGTGGAGGGAGGCATCGTCATGGGCGTTGGCCACGGGCTGATGGAAGACTTCAAGGTCGAAAAAGGCCTGATCCTGAGCGACCGCATCGCCCGTTATCCGGTACCGCGCATGCAGGACAGCCCCGAAGTCGTTTCGATCATCGTCGAATCCCAGACCGCCGAAGGTCCCTTTGGCGCGAAAGGGATTGGTGAGCTGGTTTGCGTCCCCACCCCACCGGCAATCACCAACGCGGTCTGCAATGCTATCGGCCTGCGGGTCGACACCCTCCCCGTCACCAAAGAAAAAATCAAAGCCTGGCTGCAAACACGTTTAAAAAGCTGACCTCTCGCGTGCTGATTGATTCACGGTTTGGATCCCGCTTTTATTATTACAGGTTGAATAACGCAGCGATTTCTTGTTCCGTCTGGGTTTGTTGGATTTGATCGATTAAATCCTCCCGTTCCAGACATTCCGCGATTTTACTCAATACTTCAATATGAGCGTCCGCGTTTGGCGTACAAAACGCCAAAACCAAATGCACCGGATCGTTTTCCTGATTTCCAAAGTCGATTGGTGTCGCTAATTTGACCGCCGCGACACCAACATCAATCGCCCCGTCTTCGGGCCGAGCATGCGGGATCGCGATTCCAGGTGTCATAACGATGTAAGGTCCCAGACTGGTAGCGAGCCGAATCATGCCATCCACATAGGATTGCCGTGCGTGCCCGTTTTTTACCAAAAGTTCACCCGCGGCGCGCACCGCGTCTTGCCAGGTCTGGGCTTCGAAATTCACCCTGACTGCTGAGGGAAATAATATTTTCACAGGTTTTCTCTCAATTTATTTCGAACGCTCTTTAAAATTCCTTCCACATCCATGCCGTATTTGTGACGCAATTCGTCTGTGGACGCCGATTCTCCAAAAACGTCCGGACTGCCGATCCGCAAAAGCCTTCCGCCGTAAGCAGAAACGATTTCGGCAACAGCGCCTCCCAAACCTCCAAGCACAGAATGGTTTTCGACGCTCACAATTAACCGCGCTTCCTGCGCCAATGTTTTTAGCAAGGCTTCGTCAAGTGGTTTCACGGAACGCGCATTAACAACCATCACGCCAAGGTCGTCCCTGAGCAGTTCAAGCCCAGCCTGGTAGGCGTTAAAAATCATGCTGCCGTCAGCAAACAAGACCACATCTCTGCCCTTATCGAGCCAAACATCTGCCTTTCCGGGAGTAAAACAAACCGACTCATCATACCAAAGCGGAACAGGATGTCTGCCAACACGAATATAGTTCAGCTTATCATTACCAATTAACAGTTTCATTGCCGATTTGGTCTCAAATAGATCGGAGGGGCTGTGTACCTCCAACCCAGGAATGGAACGAGCCAAAGCCAGATCTTCCATCATCTGGTGGGTACCACCGTCGGGACCAATATCGAACCCCGGATGCGTACCGATTATGGTGAAGGGCACTTTCCCATACGCAGCCATCCGTATTTGCGTCCAGGGCAGTCCGATCGAAAACATCGTAAAACACACATAAACCGGCGTTAAACCTGCGGTTGCCAATCCTGTAACCAAACTGAGCGCGTTATTTTCCTGAGAACCCAGTTGAATAAACCGTTCTGGAAAAGTCTTTTCGAATGGAAGCAAACGGGTTGATTTTCCGAGATCACAATCCACGACAACCAATTCAGGTTTATCTCGACCAAGCTCCACCAGGGTCTCCCCGATGGTATCGCGAGGCGCGAGCAGATGGTTGAAATCTAAGTTTTTCATTGATCCTCCTGCCCAAGCTCCGCCAATGCGACTTGCAGCAAATCGTCCGGAAGGTCGGTCGAATGCCATGCGGCAACGTTTTCCATAAAACTGACGCCCTTGCCTTTGACCGTATCGCAAACTATCGCCCTCGGTTTGCCTTTGACCGCTGAAGCAGTTTTCAGGGCATTGATGATTTCGTTATAGTTATGCCCGTCTATGCGTTGGACATGCCATCCAAACTCAACCAGTTTTGCTTCAACGGGATAGACATTCATGATTGCCGCTGCTTCTCCATGTTGAGTCAGTTTGTTGTCATCAATGACCAGCAAGAGATTGTCCAGGGCAAATTTCGCCGCCGATTGAATCGCTTCCCAAGTTTGACCTTCGTTCAGATCGCCATTTCCGATCATCACATATGTCTGTCTATCTTTACCATTGAATTTATCCGCCCAGGCAAGCCCCACCGCGCAAGAAAGCCCTTGCCCCAAGTGCCCGGTGTTGACCTGAATCCCCGGCAGTTTGTTACGGTCTGGATGACCCTGCAGACGCGAACCCATTTTGCGGTAGGTATAGAGCTCTTCTTCCGGCAAATAGCCCAATTCGATCAGGACGCTGTACATCCCTGGCACAGCATGCCCTTTTCCCAAAACGAACCAATCTTTTTGTTGTTGGGTGGGGCGAAACCTGCCCCACCCAACCATGATCGCATTGATCAGATCGATTGCTGAAAGAGAGCCTCCCGGATGACCGGCATGCGCAGCATTTACCATCTTCAAAATTCTGGCACGCAAAATCGGTGCCCTTGCTTCCAGTTTTGCTGCTAACTCATCACTTTTCAACATAAACTCTTTTCAATCCTATTTTCCACCGGTGAACAGTTTCAAAATCAGGTGCATTGGAATACCGACCGCGTTGAAATCGGTTTCCGGAAAAGCTGTGCCTGCCAGACCCATGCTCTCGAAAATCGGGTACATGATCGCGGGACCTACCGCAATCAGAACACCGGCAATAAACGCTCCTAATACAGCGCCTTTCCATCCACCTGTCGCGTTACCGAAGACACCAGCAGTACCCCCGATAAAGAAGTATGGAATCGCAACCGGAATAATGACGGGGGCTTTGATCAGAATAAAAATGCCCATCATGATCAGACCAGCGGCATAGGCTGAAAGGAAGCCGATGATTACCGCGGTTGGCGCATAGGGGAATACAACGGGGCAGTCCAGGGCAGGAATTGAATCGGGGATAAACTTTTCAGAAATACCGATGAAAGCTGGAACCATCTCACCCAGGAACATGCGGACACCCGTGATGATCACGTACACCGCGCCTGCAAAAGTCAGAGACTGAATAAAGGGAAACAGCAGCCAATGAACACCGCCTGCGAGAGCTTCGACGGCTGCTTTTCCTGCGACAAGCGCCGCGATGTAGTAGAAAATCAACATCGTAACGCTGATGGCGGGAACATAGTCGCGGAAGAAGTTCAACGCCTTGGGCATATGGATTTTTTCGGTGCTTTCTTCAGGATTTCCAACCTTGGATCCCAACCAAGCGGCAGCGCCATAAGCGATTGTGCAGTAGTGGCCAATTCCAATGTCATCACTTCCGGTAATCGCGCGCATGCCTTTCTTGCCCAGTGCGGGGAACATTGCTGCGCCAAGCCCAAGAATGAGCGCGCCAATGATAATAATGACGACATTGCTCAAACCGGCAGCACCCAGCACGACTGCCAACATGGCGGCAAAAAAGAGGTTGTGTTGACCGGTGAGAAAAATATATTTGAACTTGGTGATGCGGGCAACAATCAGGTTAACAATAAAGCCAAAAACCATAATCAAAGCGGTAGTAACGCCAAAGTCTTTCATCGCCATGGCGGTGACATTTTCAGCAAGCGGGGTCACACCCTGAAGATTAAAGGCTTGCACAAAAAGGGTTTGGAAGTTACCCAAGGCGGTTACGCCTGCGCCGGCGCCAATCCCAAAAATCAGGAAACCGACCATGGTCTTGATTACACCGGTGACGATATCAGGAAAAGACTTTCTCTGGATAAGGAGACCAATCAAGGCAATTAAGGCGACAAGAATAGTGGCGTTACCAAGAAAGTCGCGAACAAATGTCATTAAAAATTCCATCTTAAACTCCTTAATTTATTTTCTAATTTTTAAGTCTTTAACACAAGCCAAAACATCCAAATCATCGCTCGATAGGCAGCCCTCCTGTCTTTTTTATTTGTTGTTTTTAGTTTTGATTAAAATCAGCCAACACTTTTTCAATGCCTGCCAGAATTTCTTTGCGGTTGACAATGTTCATGATGCCAACGACAGGTTTCCCAAGCGGAGCCAGAATATTCACCAAGTCAGCCATCGAAACAAAAAAGTCACAATCGCTGCCTTTGGCAGAAGAAACCAGATCAGAACTAACCTCGCATGGCAAGTTGTTTTCTTTCACGACACGTTCAACCTGGATTTTCAGCATGATGCTGCTGCCCATGCCCGTGCCACAAACAACCAAAAGCTTATATTTTTTTTCCATTTTCTCTCCTTATGCAATGGCGACTTGAATGCCTTGTTCCTTGATTTGGCTAACGATTTCCGGATTTGCTTTTTTATCGGTCACAATCAGATCCGCCGCTGAGAGCGGAGCGACAACGCTTGTTGCCACATAACCGATCTTTGAAGCGTCCGCCGCGACAATTACCTGTCTGCCGGTATTGATAATCATGCGGTCGGTATTCAATTCCATAGGAAAATCACTGGTAAGTCCATAAACAGGGTCTACTCCACGCATACCAACGATTACCTTGTCCACAATTAAATCTTTCAGAATGGTTTCAGTAAAATGTCCGTAAAACGAATATTCGTTTCTGCGGATAAAGCCGCCAATGGCAATGACGGTCATCGCAGCGTTGGTGGCAAGCTCTTCCATCACAGTCAGCGCGTTGGTGACAACGGTGATATCCGACCGGAAAGCAAGCGCTTTGGCAACAAAGGTGGTTGTCGTACCAGAGCCCAAAAACACCATCTCTCCAAAACCCACCATGCGCGCGATCGCGTAGGCAATGCTTTGTTTTTCCTGAGTGCGTGTTTTCATCCGGGAATAGATTTTATTGATGTTTTCAAGCGGTACGTTTGCGGAGGGATACGCCCCGCCATAACTGGTTTTTAGCAGCCCTTGCTCTTCGAGCTCGCGCAGATCCCTGCGAATGGTCATCAATGACACATCGAATCGGTGAGCTAAATCCTTCACGCTCAACCTTCCTTGATGATCAAGCAAATCTACAATGGTTTTATGTCTTTCTTCTTTAAACATAAGACGCTCGATGTTGTTAGTATAGACATTTTTAACAAACGATGTCAACAAAAGAACAACATCGAACATTGCTAACCACTATTTTGTGCACGTATGTTCCAATTTGATTTCATTCAAAGCCGCTGTCCAGGCCTTATCTCAGATTTTGCAGGTTTTCCAAACTTTTTTAGCTCAACCAACGCTGGCATAGCAATTGCAACTGTATTTCTGACGAATCTTTCGATCTTTTTTTGACAACTGGTTTTTCAAACCAGGAGGAAGCATGAGCAGAGCATTTGGCATCGACATCAGCAAACATCAAGCCAGCAGCGACGGCAGCAAGCGCCTGAATTTCGAAGCTCTGAAAAAAAACAGCGAACGAATTTGTTTCATCGCCTGCCGCGCCGGCGTTTCGTGGGGCTACAAGGACCCCCAGTTCAATTATCATTGGGACCAATCCGGGCAGCTCAAAGTTGGCCGGATCGCCTATCATGTGGTCTATTTTGGCGAGAGCGCCGTGGCTCAAATGGATTCGCTTTTCAAAATGCTTGAAAACCGCAGCAATTTCAAGCACGATCGCGTCGCACTGGACCTTGAGGTGGCTGGCATCAACACCAAATCCCGCATCACTTCAACCACGCTCAACTGCCTTGAGATTTGCAAAGCGCGCACGGGACGCTACCCAATCGTCTATTCGCGCGCCAATTGGGTCAACACTTACCTCTCGGTTGCCGATTTACCCGCGCTCGACTGGTGGTTGGCAACCTACCGCAGACCGGCACCGGCGCCTTTTTATACCAAAGAACACCCCGGTCCGCCTCACCTGCCCAAAGGCGTCCCGACCTATCTGATCCATCAGACCGGGGATAAGTGCAAGTCCATCGGAGGCCAAAGCCATTATATGGACTATGACCGCTGGAACGGGGACGCCAAAGCCGTTCTGGCTTACTTCAGCAATCCGACTGGAGGCATCAATCCGCCCGCCAACCCGGTTTTGTTCAAAATCAAAATTCTGGTGAATGCCCTGCGCAAACGCGGAGGTCCCGGCACGAATCACAAGGTCATCGGACATCTCAACCTTGGCGAAGTGGTTTCGGTTTACAAGGAATCGCAAGGCTGGTACAAAATCGATCAAAATTCGGAGGTTTGGTGCAGCGCTTCTTCCAATTACGTTCAGCGCGTCGACGGAACTCCGCCGCCGACCGGCAGCCGGCAGGCAAAATGCATCGTGTCGGCGCTCTATAAGCGCGAAGGTCCCGGAAAAAACCATAAGATCGTCGGCAACCTGATCCGCAACGACGTCGTCACCGTTTATGACGAAAAATACGGCTGGTTCCGGATTTCAAAAGACAAAAATATCTGGGTATGCGGCGCCCCGCAATATATGCGTCTGCTGTAAATGCCTGCCTTTTTTAAAACAAGAAAGTTGGCAAATTTGCCAACTTTCTTTCTTTTTGCGTCGAGTTTAGACTTTCTTAAGCAGCACGCCCAAAGCCAGGACGACAAAAGCGGCGATCCAGAGCCAGGGCATCGCGGGAGCCAGCGCCGGCAGGGCAAACTGTGCCAGCAGAGCCACGATAAACAGTAAGACAGCAATAAAGAAAACAAAATTGGTGGGTGCGTTTAGTTTCATGATTTCTCCTTATGAATAAATGAAAGCACTGATTACATTATATAGTCTGCCTTCCACAGCTCCCACCAGCCGTACAATGTTTCCGTTTTATCAAACTATTCCAAGGTTTCGAGCTGCCGCAGAGCTTCGTTTTGGAATTCCCGCGTCAAAGTCAGGAGGTAATCGCGCGGGCTCAGCGCCGGATCGCGCAGGAGCGGGGTCAGATCCATCCCAAAACAAAGCCTTTTTGCCCGGTCGGTAGCGTGAGATTCAAAAAAAGTGGCGTTCGCGATCCTTCTGCCGGCGGCAGCCTCGGCATAATTTTTACCGCCTTCAATTTGCGAGCGGTAAACCTCCAGCAGCTTTTTTTGCAGCTCCGGCTCATCTGAAACGTCCATGAGCACCTTGTTTTGGTCCGGCAGCCAATCCAGCCCGCGCCAAACCTCGCAGCCAATGACCTGCCCGGGCTGATTTTCGGGCTCGATTCTCCTTAAGGCGGAGATCACCCGCAGGCAAACCGCCGCGTGGGTGGGATGCTTGTCGGCTGGGTGGTGGGTATAGACCACCTCCGGCTTGAGCGCGCGGATCAGGCTTTCCAGTTCGCTCACCAGGGCTTGGTTGGCGCTTTGTCGGATCTCAGCGCTTGGGTATGCGAGGAACCAAACGGCCGCGTAGCCGCCAACCCGCGCGGCTGCTTTTTGTTCTTCAACGCGGATGCGCGTCATTTCTTTATCGCTGACCGCGGCGAAGGCGCCCGCCCGGGGAGAGCCGCTCCCGTCGGCTACTACGATCCCCGCGAAGCTCGCTCCTGCTTCCCGGCGGGAGCGCAGGATGCCGTCGATCGCCATAATTTCGATGTCATCGGGGTGGGCGGCGATTGCCAGGTAGGCGGCGCGCGCCGGCGCGGGACCGCCTTGGGGAGTGTAAACCTGTTTGTGTTGAGTCATAACGCCTCCGGGTCTGGGCAAAATGGTACCCCCTATTTTACCCTCACCACGCCTTACCCGTTCGCCCACCTGCCACGTCATCCCTCCGCCTACCCTGTACGTCATCCCACCGCCCACCCTGCACGTCATCCTGAGCCTTATGGCGAAGGATCCTGTGGTTTGGATGACCGGTCAGATGCGTACTACCAGATGGTTGAACACAAGATTCTTCGCTTCGCTCAGAATGACAAGTTTCGTTCAGGATGACAAGTTTCACTCATAATGACAATCCCACGTCATCCTGAGGCGAAGCCGAAGGATCCTGCGGTTGCCCACCCACCTCGTCATCCCTCCGCCTACCCGCCTCGTCATCCCTCCGCCCACCCGCCACGTCATCCCTCCGCCCACCCTGCACGTCATCCTGAGCCTTAATGGCGAAGGATCCTGCGATAGGCACTGTGTGGCATCTACAATCATCAGAGTGTTGGGAACGTTGATAATACGATTCTTCGCTTCGCTCAGAATGACAAGTTTCACTCATAATGACAGGCACCATGTCATCCTGAGCCTTAATGGCGAAGGATCCTGCGGATTGGTCGACCGGATAAGCACATTCAGGCAGGATTGGTGAAATTGTAAGATTCTTCGCTTCGCTCAGAATGACATACGCGCGTCAGAATGACAATCCCACGTCATCCCTTCGCCCACCCTGCACGTCATCCTGAGCTTCTCCTGCGAAGGATCCTGCGGTTTGGACGACCGCTTACTTGGCAGAACCGACTGCCTCGGCAAGGGTGGTGTTGATCCATTGGTTGAGGCTGACGCCTTCGCTACCAGAAATTTCAGCAAGTTTGCGGTGCAGAGACTTAGGGACGCGAACAATGAATTTTCCGCTGTATTCTTCTTCGGGACGTGGTTCGGGGATGGTTTTGCCATTTTCAAGCTCGCTTTCGAGCCAACCTCGCATGGCTTCTTCGATCATGAGCATGGCTTCGTCCACGGTATCCCCCTGGCTCATACAGCCGGGCAGTTCTTTTACGCGGACGAACCAGCCGCCTTCCGGCTCGGGGATAAGCTCGCGGGTGTAAGGGAGAGCGAGGTAATATTCGATTTTCCGGTTCATTTTTTTACTCATTCGTCATGTTCTCCAGTGTGTCGCCGATCTCCTCAAGAACCTGCTCGATCAGATAGCTCTTGACCGGGGATTTTCGGGGAATCGTGAGGGTGTTGGCGCCGGCTTTGGTGTAGATGGCGTGGCTGCCTCTCGTTCTTTCGAGAATGTAACCGGAAGCAAGCAGGATCTTATCCAGCTCATCGTAACGTAAATCCTTTGGCGATCCGAGGATCCGTTTGAGAAGTTTCTCTTTTTTGGTCATTTTATATTTGTATGATACTATGGGCAGTATCACAAGTCAAGATTGGCGGTCAATTGATATACAAACATCCGCCGAGGGTGGTCCCGACGGGATGATAGGGTAAGAAAAAAGCCGGATTCTAAAGAAGAATCCGGCTTTGGATTGTTACAATCCCCGTTCGCCCCGTTGGTAGGGCACGCCCAGGGCGGCGGGGGCGCCGATGCGCTTCTTGCGCGCGGCGGAACTGCCCCAGATGAGGGCGATGACCGTCAGCACATAGGGCGCCATCTGCAGGAAAAACACCAGATTGTTGTTCTTAAAGAAGGGGTTGGCAAGCCCAAAAAGCACCGCCGGTCCCTGCAGGTCGAGCGTGAAGCGGCGCAGCACGCCAAAGAGGTAGCCCCCCAGCGCGGCGCGCCAGGGATTCCAATGAGCAAAGATCACCAGGGCGACGGCGATCCAGCCCTGTCCGTTGACGGTCAGGTTGCTGTACCAGCCGGGGGCAATCGCCACGGTGATGGCGGCTCCCGCCAAGCCGGCAAAACAACCGCCGATAAAGGTATAGATGTAGCGCGTGCGGTAAATATTGACCCCAAGGGTATCGGCGGCGGCAGGGTTTTCTCCCACGGCGCGCAGATGCAGCCCAGGTTTGGTGCGATTGATGTAGAGCCAAGCCAACGGCACCAATAGGTAGCCAAAATAGACCAGCAGGTTGTGGTTGGCAAACATGATTTCGCCAATGATCGGGATTTTGGAGAGCAGCGGGATAGTCAGTTTTGGGACGACGGGTCCGATCAGACCGGTGAAGCCTTCGCCCAACACCAGCGCGAGCCCGGTACCCAAAAAGGTGAGCGAGAGCCCGCTGACGGTCTGGTCTGCCTGAAAATGAATCACGACCAGCGCGTGCGCCAGGCTAAGGATCCCCCCGGCAAGGATCGCCGCCAGCAGTCCAAGCCAGACATTGCCGGTGTTGTAGGCGATCTTAAAGCCAGCCATGGCTCCAACCAGCATCATGCCTTCGACCCCCAGGTTCTGGATGCCGGAGCGTTCGGTCAATATTTCGCCGACGGCGGCGATCAGCAATACGGTGCCGGTCGAAAGACCGGAACGGAAAATTTCGAACCAGTTCATCAGGCGTGCTCCTCTTTGGGGCGAACCCATGTGATTTCGTATTTGAGCAGAACATCACTGGAAATGACCAGGAAGAGGGTGATGCCCTGGATCAGGAAGGAGATTCCGGAAGGTTGAATTTCGCGGCTCGCCACCAGCAGGGCTCCAAACAAAATGGAGACCGCGATGACCGCGAAGGGGTTCAGCTTTGCCAGCCAGGCAACGATGACACCGGAAAAGCCGTAGGAGGTGGAAATGCGTTCCTGCAGGCGGTGAACGGTGCCGGCGACCTCGGTCATTCCCGCCAAGCCTGCCAGCGCGCCGGAAACCATGAAGACCAGGATGGTGTTGGCGGCGATGTTGATGCCGGCATAGCGGGCGGCGCGGACATTGTCGCCGATCAGGGTGATTTTGTAGCCCCATTTGCTCTTGTAAATGATCAGGTAGATGATCAGGGCGGCGATCAGCCCAAACAGGATGCCGATATGCGCGGTCATGCCCGAAAAAGCGGGAACCTTGGCGGCATAATCCGCCAGACGCGGCAGCCAGGCTTGTTTGGGGAATGTTCTGGTCATCTGAAAACCGGCGTCGCTCCATTTGCCGAAAATCCAATAGTTATTCCAGAGGACGGCAATGTAGTTGAGCATCAGGGTAGTGATGATCTCGTTAATGTTCAGTTTGGCTTTCAAAAAGCCGGGGATAAAGGCATAGAGCGCACCGCCGATCATGCCCAGCACTGCCATCAGGGTCAGAATCAGCGCTTTGGGCGTGGTTTCAAGATTGACAAGCGGAACGGTGACGACCATGGTCGCCATAAAAGCGCCGATGAAAAATTGCCCTTCGGCGCCGATGTTCCAAAGGCGCATCTGAAAAGCCAGCGCGCAGCCCAAACCGATCAGCAGCAGCGGGGTGGCTTTGACCAAAACGTCCGAAAAAGCGCCCCAGGAGCCGAAAGAGGCTTTGAGAAAATAGGAATAGACCTTGATCGGGTTCGCGCCGATCAGTTTGAGGATGATCCCCGAAATCAAAAAGGCAAGCAAAACCGCCCCGACCGAAGTGACCACGGGCAGCCATTTGGGGTTTTCGGTGGTGCGTTTGGTGAAAACAGGATAAGGGATCCTCATTCCTGACCTCCCTGTCTGTCATATTTTTTTCCGAGCACTTTGCGCAAAACCCGTTCTTTTTCGCTTTCGCCAGGGATAAAATCCGGTTCGGCAAGGGTTTCGTCCCGCGGGGCGGCTGGCTGCGCGGTTTCGACCGCGCCGGTTTCTTCCGGAGCGATTGGCTGCGCCTCAGGAACCGCCTCAGGCGCGTTTTCTGAAGCTTTGCGCTGTTCAAATTCGTCCAGGGAGCGCAGAGTCTCATCAAAAGACGATGCCGTTTCGCCAGCCCGGAGGGGAGCCTCCGGCGCCTCGGCGTCCTCTTCCTTCCAGGACCCGGTCATCATCAGACCGATGGTGTTAATGTCAAAATCTTCGCTGCAGAGGGTATCGACAATTTCGCCTTCATACATGACGGCGATGCGGTCCGAAAGCGAAAGCAGCTCATCAAGATCCTCGGAGACCAGCAGAATGGCGCAGCCCTGCTCGCGCTGGCGCAGCAGCAGCTGCTGCACGCCTTCGATGGCGCCCACGTCCAGCCCGCGGGTGGGCTGCATGGCAACCAGCAGGCGCGGCGTGCTGGAAAGCTCCCGCGCCAGGATCAGTTTCTGCAGGTTCCCGCCCGAAAGTTTGCGCGCCTGGGTTTTGATATCCGGCGCCTGAATGTCGTATTCCCCTTTCAGCCGGTGGGTCAGGTCATCCGCGGCGACATAATCGAGCTGCCATTTTTTGCTGATCGGTTCCTGATCGTAGCGTTTCATGATGATGTTGCTGGTGAGCGACAAATTTGGCGCGGAACCGACGCCAATGCGGTCTTCGGGGATATGGGCGAGGCCCTGACTGATAGAAAAGGAAGGCGGTTTGTTGGCAAGGTCCTTGCCGTCCAGCCAGATGCTGCCGGTACAGGCGCGCAGGCCGGTGATCACTTCCACCAGTTCCGATTGACCGTTGCCGGCGACGCCGGCGATGCCGAGGATCTCTCCCTGGTGCAGGTCGAGGCTGACCTCGCGCAAGGCGGGCAGATTTTTGTTGTTGACAGCAGAAACCTTCTCGAGGCGCAAGACCTCCCGGCCGGCTTCTTGCTGACATTTATGCAGATTGAAAATCACTTCGCGACCGACCATCAGCGAGGCAAGGCTTTCGCGGGTCATGTCCCGCACGTCCACGCGTTCGGCAGTCATTTTGCCGTGCCGCAGGATGGAAAGCTTGTCGGCAACCTGTTTGACCTCGTGGAGCTTGTGGCTGATGAAGGCAATGGATTTGCCCTGGGCAGCCATGCCCTTGAGGGTGGCGATCAGTTCGTCGGCTTCCTGGGGGGCAAGGACGGCGGTCGGCTCGTCCATGATGAGGATATTCGCCCCACGATAGAGGATTTTCAGGATTTCGACGCGCTGCTGCTCACCAACCGAAAGCTGCCAGATTTTGGATGTCGGGTCAATGTGGATCCCGTACTGTTCCGCCAGCTGAGAGACTTCGTGATCGTACTTTTTCAGGTTGAGCCTAAAACGGGGTTCGTCGAGACCGATGAGGATATTTTCGGTCACGGTTTGATTTTCGACCAGCATGAAGTGTTGATGGACCATGCCGATGCCGCGGGCGATAGCTTCTTTGGGTGAGTTGAAGGTGACTTTTTCGCCGTTAATGCGGATGCTGCCGGATTGGGGCTTGTAGAGACCGATGAGGACATTCATCAGGGTGCTTTTGCCGGCGCCGTTTTCTCCCAGGAGGGCGTGAATTTCACCCGGGAGCAAGGTGAAGTTGACATGATCGTTGGCTAAGACGCCCGGAAATTGCAAGACGATATCCTGCATTTCCACAGCAGGTACTACGCTTGTTTGTTCAGGAAGGGTCATGAGATTATCTTTTTATGGGAGAGATGGCTCATATGAGCCATCTCTCTGTGATTTGTAGGTGATTAAGGCAGCTCTGCGGTGATGTTTTCGTTCCACCAGTACATGCCGACGCCGTCCGCGCAGGGGGCATCGGGAGCATTGGCAAAGCAGTCCAGATCAACCTGCCGCAGGCTTTCCCCTTCGGCAAGGACAAGGTTGCCCTGATTATCGGTGATCGGTCCGGTGAAGAGGTCAAAGCGGGTCTTCGCGCCGGAGAGGAAGGCGGCCAGTTCGTCACGGACGAGCTGGAGGTCTTCTTCGGGCAGGTCCTTGGCGCCGGGCATCAGTTCTTCGCCTTCCATGAAGCCAAAGAGCCCCAGGCCGCCGGCTTCGCCGTCAAAGTAGATCGCTTCGCCGGCAAAGGTGCCTTCCATGGACTTTTTGATTTCCTGGGCAAAGATCGGTCCCCAGTTCCAGTACATGGTGGTAAGGCAGGTATCGAGCGTGCAGTTGTTGACGTAGTCATAGGTGATGCCCCACTTGCCTTCGGGAGCCGCGATCGCCGGGGCGGGCGTGTCCGCGCCGGTCATCACGACCTGAGCGCCGCCGTCAAAGAGGGACTTGGCGCCTTCCTGTTCGATGGTGGGATCGTGCCAGGTGAAGATGAAGCGGACATCAATGGTGCATTCGGGGCAGGTTTTCTGAACGCCGAGCGCGAAGGCGTTGCCAAGGCGCAGCTCTTCGGGGATCGGGAAGGTCGCCATATAACCGAGCTTGGTGCTGCCGTCCATCTTGGCGCGGGAGCCGGCAAGAATACCGGCAAGATATTTGATGTCTTCCATGGCGCCCATCAGGTTGCCAAAGTTGGTTCCATTGAATTTGTAACCGGAGACATGGACAAAGTCCTTGTCGGGGAATTCACCGGCGACGGTTTCGGTGGCGTCCATGAAACCGAAGGAGGTGGTGAATACCATGTCGAAGCCCTTGCGGGCAAGTGAACGGGTCACCTGTTCGGAATCGACGCCTTCGGCGACGTTTTCGACATAAGCGGTGTGAACCCCGTCAAGGTGATCCTGAGCCCAAAGGCGGCCCACGTCATGAGCCTGGGACCAGCCACCGTCGTCGTGCGGTCCGACATAAACAAAGGCTACATTGAAGCAGCCTTCGATGGGAGCCGGGACCTGATAGGCGCCTTCGGCTTCGGTGGTGGATTCGGCTTTACAGTCGACGGTTGGCGCGTCTTCAACGACGGGCGCTTCGGGTTCGGTGGGCGTGGTGGTCTGGCAGGCGGAAAGAGCCATCGCAAAGACCATGAATAAACTGACAAACAACAATAGCTTTCTTCTCATTTCTCTCCTTTTGGGTGATTGGATTGGTTGGAGCATTTTAGTTTTTACCAAATTCTCCTCAACAATTGGTCTTTATCATATTATTTTACTTCAAGTTGAAAAAAGCATGGGGAAAAGTCCCGCTTGGATTCAGCAACCGCGCGAAACCCCAGCCCGAAAAGGCGGCTTGCCCGCGCCATCTTCGTGTTTTACGCCCGGGAGAAGCGCATCCCGGCGTGTTGACGCTTTATTCGAAGCGCACCCGGGAGTAGCCCAGCGAATTGAAAAGACTCAGCAGGTATGCCTCGGCGTTCTTCTGAGCCTGCTCCAAAATGCCGTCCTGGGTGGCGGCGCGCAAAATTTCTTGCTCCGCCAGTTGGCGCGCGTTGCTCTCGAGCTGGGTGTCAGGCCGGCGAAATATGCCCGTGTCCCGGTCGAAGATGTAGGAATCTTTGTTGCTGAGGGTCGCCACAAAGACTTCCGCCTCCGGCAGGCGGACCCGCAGCGTGTCGCCGCTGATGCTGATGTCCTCTGCCGTCATTTTGGAAAGGTCAACCCCGGCAATGACATATCCGTGCGCCACAAAAAGCAGACGGTCGCCAAAAAGCTTGCCAAAAACGCCCTGATTCAGCTCGGCGGTGATGATTTTTTCGACCGAATATTGGATCGTCTCGAGGCGGGCGAGCGTCTGCACCTCCCGCACGATGGTGATCGGGTCGGGAATGAGCGTCGGCGTGGGGTGCAGCAGGTCGGAAACCTGCGTGCTGAGCGAGGAATTGATGTTCTGGATCGGCTGGAGAGCGCGGTTGAACTGCCGGGTGAGAAAATAAGCGGTCAGTACCAGACCGATCAAGGCAGCCAGAGCGATGCCAAGCATCACTTTGAGCAGCAGGCTTGCCGGCTTGGTTTCGGCCGGTTGGGTGGGGAGACTGGGGGTGTTTTCTTCCATGTTGACTCCTGAATCAATGAGAAAGCGTGCTGGAGGCGGGTTTGACGACCATCGGCAAGCCGGCGACCATCAGAACAACTTTATCGGCTTCGCGCGCAAGGCGTTGGTTTGCCCAGCCAAGCCCGTCGCGGTAAAAGCGCCCCAGAGCGTTGGGCGGCACCAGCCCCGAACCGACTTCGTTGCTGACGATTGCCCAGGAACCCGGGTGAGCGTGGTATGCCGCGATCAGGGCTTCAATTTCCAGCTCCAGTTTTTGGCGGAAGTCGGCTTCCTGGATGGGTTCCGGGCAGGAGAGCAGCACGTTGCTGACCAGCAGGGTCAGGCAGTCCAGCAGCAGCCAGGGGGTGGGTTCCATTTTTTGGATGTTTTCGCCCACCTTCAGCGGGGCTTCCAGCGTCGTCCATTCCGCCGGCCGGCTGGCGCGATGGGCGGCGATGCGGGCTTTCATTTCTTCATCCCCGGCAACCGCCGTGGCGACAAAAAGCGCCGGGCTCTTGTGCGCCTCCACAATTTTTTGGGCGAAGGCAGATTTGCCGCTTCGGGCGCCTCCGAGAACAAGTAGCAGCTGTTTTTTCATGATTTCTCCTGTATGGGAGGGAAGTGATCCCGAAAAACATCCCGGGAAGACAGAAAATCTTCCTGGTTAAAAACTTCCATGGTGATCACGCCCTGATAATTCTGGCGGGCTAATTCGTTGAAAACCGGCAAAAGCTGCCGCCCGGGGACATGCCGCAGGGAGCTGTGGTCGCGCTGGTCGATGCCGTGAATGTGGATCACCCGCGTTTCAGGCAAACGCCGCGCCAGATAGGGGACCGGGTCGTGCCCATCCAGCCAGAGATGCCCGAGATCGATGCAGCGCCGCGCGCCGGAAAGGCGAATGACCTCATCCCAAAAATCAAGCGGATAGTGCTCCAGGTTTTCGACCGCCACAAGACCGGCACTGCCCAGCCAGTTGCTGAGGGGTTCCAGAAAACGCAGCGCTTTTTCCTGCCATTCGGCTTTGGAAAGAGCGGCGTCTGGTTTGAGGAGTTCTTTGCCATCCAGGTGCAGCACATACGCCCAGGCGTTGAGCTCAAGCGTGTGGCCGATGGTGCGTTTGGCTTTGTCAAGGGACTGGCGGAGCGCCTCCTGACCGCCCAAAAAGTTGAGATCGACGGGCATGTGGACGGTGTAACTCAGGTCATGGTCGCCGGCAAGCAACTTCAGCTCGCGGATCACCGCAAGGTCGGGCAGATTGTTGTAGCCGTCGTCCACTTCGAACAAAACCAGTTCGACGTCGTCGATCAAAGGCGCCAAATAGCGGACGTTGGGCAAAATTTCGTCCGGAATGATGTAAGAAGTGGTGCCAAGCCGGAACGGGAAGCGGGTTTTCATGCGGCGCCGCTCCGAATGACGAAAACCAAGAGCATAAGCAGCTCGCTGAACTCCACCAACAAACCGAAAACATCGCCGGTGACACCGCCCAGACGGCGCCGCGCGCTCTGGAAAATCAGCAGGGCAAGCAGATGAACCGCCAAAACGGCTGCCAGCGCCGTCCATCCCAGCTGCCAGACGGCAGCCGCGGTCAGAACAAGCGCGGTCAGTCCGGCGATGAGGAAGGCAGACGGCTTGAGCCCGCCGGCAAATTCCGCGCCCATGCCGCCTGGCCGCGCGCTGGGCTGTTTGCCCGCCCAGAGCAGGAGCCAGCGCGAGATCCCCATCGCCAAAGGCAAAAGCAGCCGGATCTGCGCTCCGGGCAGTGCCAGAAGGCAGACAAACTTGAGCAAGATCAGCAAAATCAAGCCCAGCCCGCCAAAGGTGCCCAAGCGGGAGTCTTTCATGATTTCGAGCCGGCGCTCGGGAGCGGAGGCGTTGAGCATCCCGTCAAAACAATCGGCAACGCCGTCAAGATGCAGCCCGCCTGAGATAAAAATCCAAAAACAAAGCGTCAGGGCGCTGTTGATCAGGCTTGGAAAAACCAAGCCGAACAGGTAATTCGCCCCGGCGGTGAGCGCGCCCATCAACACCCCCACCAGTGGGAAAAACAGCGCCGAACGGCCTAAATCCCCCGTCTGATAGGGTTGTTTGCCGCGCAAGGGCAAGACGGAAAGAAAGCCGACCGCATTGAGGAAGTGCCCGATCACTTGTCCGAGACCCCCGCTTCGGAAAAGGTAGCCATCTCGTTCAGGAGGCGAACGGCGGCTTCGAGGATATGAAAAGCCAGGACCGCGCCGGTGCCTTCGCCAAGGCGCATGCCCAGATCCAAAATAGGCCTCAATCCGAGGTCCTCCCAGATGACGGCGTGGCCAATTTCGACTGATTGATGAGAGGCGATCAGAAAAGCTTTGACGGCCGGTTGGAGCCGCGCGGCAACCAGCGCTGCGGCGCCGGAAATGAAACCGTCCACCACGACCGGGACTCGGCGGGAAGCCGCGCCGAGGATCACGCCGCATAAGCCGGCGATTTCGAGCCCGCCGACCTTGGCGAGCACGTCCAGCGGGTCACGCGGGTCGGGCTGGTTGCGGTCCAATGCCGCGCTGATCGCCCTGATTTTGTTGGCAAGCCCCTGATCGTCCAATCCGGTGCCCCTGCCGACGACCTGCCGGACCGGAGCCCCAGTGAGCGCGGCGGTGATGGCGGAAGAAGGCGTGGTATTGCCGATGCCCATTTCGCCGGTGGCGACCAGGTCGAGCCCGTGGTCGATTTCGTCGCCCACCACCTCCAAACCGACCTGAATAGCGTCTTCGGCTTGAGCGCGGGTCATCGCGGGACCATGGAGCATGTTTTGGGTGCCGAAAGCGATTTTGCGATGCAGCATGCCGGGGATATTTTGAAAATCGTGGGCGACGCCGATGTCCACCACGGTGACCTTGGCGTTTGCCTGGCGGGTCAGCACGTTGATTGCCGCGCCGCCGTTGAGAAAATTATAGACCATCTGGGTCGTGACTTCGGGCGGATAGGCGCTGACTCCGTCGATGGCGATGCCGTGGTCGGCAGCCATGACGATGACGCCTTTTTTAGAGAAGGTTGGCTTGGGGTTGGCGGTGATGCCGGCAAGTTTGACGGAGAGTTCCTCCAGAAAACCGAGCGAACCGAGCGGTTTGGTGAGGGTGGTTTGGCGCTGCGCCGCGGCGTTTGCCGCGGTGGAATCGATTGAAGGGATGTCGGGTAGACGCATAGGGTAAGAGTCCATTCATTGGTTGATTGATTTTATGTAATCTTACCCGCATTTTTGCCGGAAAGCGGATTTTGGGTCGGCGGATTTGGCAGGCAAGCCGCTGCGCCGCGCCCGCTTTGTCATCCTGAGGCAAAGCCAAAGGATCCTGCGGCTGCCCACCCGCCACGTCATCCTGAGGCGAAGCCGAAGGATCTTGCCTCGCTCCCGCTTTGTCATCCTGAGGCGAAGCCGAAGGATCTTGCGTCGCTCCCACCACGTCATCCTGAGGCAAAGCCGAAGGATCCTGCGTCGCTCCCACCACGTCATCCTGAGGCGAAGCCGAAGGATCTTGCGTCGCTCCCGCCACGTCATCCTGAGGCGAAGCCGAAGGATCTTGCGTCGCTCCCACCACGTCATCCTGAGGCAAAGCCGAAGGATCCTGCGTCGCTCCCACCACGTCATCCTGAGGCGAAGCCGAAGGATCTT
>Ga0255341_1000187_pt1 | contig 112724 bp, 92 predicted proteins | sample wastewater_treat_8_FD_192418 | JGI IMG/M metagenome (GOLD analysis project Ga0255341, IMG submission 192418) | Wastewater microbial communities from Lulu Island WWTP, Vancouver, Canada - plant12 | ecosystem: Engineered > WWTP > Wastewater > Unclassified | place: Canada: Vancouver, British... | reverse complement strand
TGGACGGGACACAATAATAAGCATTTATTCCATTCAGGAGGGAGAGGGGGCAACCCTCTTTCTTCTGATAAAATGATTATCTCATTATTTTTCCCGTAAAAAGTTGCATTTATTACTTGAACTTAGGAATTAATAATTAAACACACTGATTAAAACAATGTTTCACGAAATTCGGTCAAAACTGATTCGCTATCGTTTTTTGGATTATTTACAATAGAAGAAACAGGATAATAATCGAAATTGAAATTTATTGTTTCTTTTTCGATAAGGTTTACCTCAATATTGTTTGAAAGCCAGTCTTTTTGCAGTTTTTTTGGAACTAAAAGAGGCATTCGTTCATGAATATGCTTAATGTTTTTATTTGCTTGTGTAGTTATAATTGCAAATGTTTTTGTTTCATTACCTTTAGAATCGATGAATGTATCCCAAATACCTGCCATAGCAAACAAGTTTTTATTTTTTAATCTTATAACATAGGGTTGTTTGCTTTTGTTTTGCATCCACTCAAACCACGATGTGGCCGGAATAAGGCAGCGTGATGATAAAATAAGATTTTTAAACATTGGTTTCTCGTGTAGTGTTTCTGCCTTTGCGTTAATAATTATTGCTTTTGAAGTTTTATTGCGCAAATAAATTAAACCCCAGTTAAACATTGACAAAACACGAGGATTGCAATTTGTTATTATGCCTACAGTTTGTGTTGGCGCAATATTATATCTTGGTCTAAATTCCGGCGGAACACTTAAATTCCATTCGTCTTCAATCTCTTTTTTTTTAACATTTGCAGTAAAGCGTCCGCACATACACTATTAGCTTTTAAATTAAACCGGACCATTTGTAACGGCTAATGACGTCGTTAAATTTATCTTGTAAAAATCTGAATGAATTTAAAAAATGCTTTCGCTCCAAATAGACAAAATATTCACGTGTTAAAACCTGTATATTGCTGTCATTTGAATCGTCGGGAATAGAAAAACGATAATTCATGTCGCGCATTAAACCTATACGGGGTGCTTTTTCGAAAACCGATGCAAACATTGATTTAAACGGAAAGTCAATGGCAAATCCCAAATAATAATAACGCAGCAAAGAATTGAACCCGTAATTTCTGTAAGCTCTTTTTGTTGCGCCACGCCCAAGCAATATGCCGGGAAATATATCTAATTTTGAATCTATTGTGTAATGCAGTTTGCTTTCGGCTTCTTGTCTGGTTTTTATTATTTCTCCACGCAAAGAGGCAAGTAATTCGTCATTTTGATTGAAAACACCAAGCACAATGGCAATGTCGTCAACTTCATTCCACTCTAAATATGAAAAGTTTAGAACCTTGAACTGTTCTGACGATAAATATGCTTCCCGTCTGACTGCAAAAACTGCATCAGCATCGGTTTTATTCAATCGCCTTACATACCCAAAGTCGTTTTTCATAGGTTAAAAATAACATTGATTTTAACAATTTCCTAACTTTGAAATAAAAAATGGAAAATTTTGTTTGGAATATTCCCACCCAAATGCATTTTGGAAAAGATGTTTGCCTGAAACTCAGAAATGTTTTACCATTGTTTGGCAATAAAGTTTTGTTGCTACGTGGAGGTGAATCCTCTGTAAAAAACGGAATAAGAGCAAAAATGATTTCGGAAATAGAATCCGCAAAAATGACATGGAAAGAGTTTTCGGGAATAAAACCAAATCCTGAAATTGAAGAAGCTCGTGAAGCCGTATTAATTGGCCGTAAATTATCTCCTGATGTTATTTTGGCTGTTGGCGGAGGCAGTGTTATTGACACGGCAAAGGCTGTGGCTGCCGCCATTCCGGTAGAGAATGATCCGTGGGACTTATATACAGGCAAGTTAAAACCCAAAAAGGCTGTTCCTATAATTGCCGTTCTTACATTGGCAGCAACAGGTACGGAAATGAACCCGTTTAGCGTGATACAAAACAAGGCCGAAGGAATAAAAACTTCTTTTATGAGCAGACATGTAACTCCTAAGTATAGCTTCCTCGATCCTTCTTTTACTATAAGCGTGCCACGAAATTATACGGCATACGGTATTTCTGATCTGGTTGCTCATGCCATGGAAGCATGGTTTGGCGAAGGCGAAGCTAGTTTGTCCGATCGTTTTGTGGTTGCCATTATTCAGGAAGCAATTGAATATGGTCCAAAGCTGCTGAAAGAAGTTGACAATTATGATTTGCGTGCACGAATTATGTATGCCGCCACTTGCGCCCTAAACGAATTAACTATGTTTGGACGTAAAAGCGGTGATTGGGGTGTGCACGGACTTGGACATGTATTTTCATTGTTGTACGATATTCCGCATGGAGCAACACTTTCGGCCGTTTATCCTGCATGGCTGAAGCATATTGCAGCACGTGATTCTAAACGGATTGTTGAATTCGGAAAAGCTGTTTTTGGTGCTGCCGGTGTAAATCAAACAATCGACAATACAATACAAATGTTTCGTAGTTTTCTCAGCCCGACTAATCTGGCTGAATTGAAAATCGAAAACTACAATGTAAAAAATGTTCTCGATGCAATGATTAAATCGGAAGTGAGCGGCTATAATTACACGCTGAACGAACAAGATTACAAAGCCATTTTAAATCTTATGAAATAAAATAAATATTCTTAAACCATGGTGACATAATGAAACCATGAATGATAAAACCATTGTTTATTATTTGTACTTTTGCATGCTAAATTGCTTATAATGGCGGGATTAAAGAATAAAAAACGTTCGTTTTTTGGCCGGGTCTGGAGGTTTATTCTTAAACTTGCCATATTGTTTTTTGCTCTTACAATTGGAACTACAATAATTTACAGATGGGTAAATCCTCCCATAACTCCCTTAATGGTAATTCGCTTATTCAATCAAAAATTCGACGGCAAAGAAATGAAAATGGAGTACGACTGGGTTGATATTGATTCGATAAGTCCAAATATGTGGCATGCAGTAATCACGCAGGAAGACCCTAAGTTTTTATATCATAATGGATTTGACTGGGAAGCAATAAAAATAGCTCAGGAATATAACAAAACGCATAAAAACAAGCGAGGTGCCAGCACCATTTCGCAGCAAACGGCAAAAAATGTTTTTTTGTGGCCCGACCGCACCTGGCTTAGAAAAGGACTTGAGGCTTATTTTACTTTTTTGATAGAGACATTCTGGAGCAAAAAGCGGATAATGGAAGTGTATTTGAATGTTATTGAATTTGGAGATGGAATTTATGGCGTTAATGCTGCCTCGAAATATTATTTTAATACAAAAGCTTATAATTTGACAAAAGAACATGCTGTGTCGCTTGCCGCTTGTATTCCCGGTCCTTTAATCATGAACGTTAAAAAGCCGACACAACTATATTATGTAAAAAAATCTTTTATAAATAAATATTGGGGTTATGGTCCTGAAAAGGATTTGGAAAAACGCCCCTATAGCGAATGGGAGAACAGATATGGAAAAAAAAGGTGACCCCTGTGTTTATGAGTGGCTTGAAAAACTGAATATCGCATATAGCTATTATGAACATCCGCCTGCACCTACAGCCGAAATTGCAGCACAGTACTGGAAAGATATTGATGCAGCTCACTGCAAAAATCTTTTTTTTCGTAATCATAAGGGAAATCAGCATTATTTGGTAATTTTTTATTATCAGCAAAACCTTTTAATACGCGATTTAGAGCAGCGACTTAAACAAGGGAAATTGTCTTTTGCTTCACCCGAACGAATGTATCGTTATTTAAAAATAACACCCGGAAGTGTCTCACCTTTTGGACTAATACATGATGAAAACCGGCATATAATTGTATTTCTCGACGAAAACTTACAGAAATATGACCGTATTAGTTTTCATCCAAATTTAAACGAAGCTTCTTTGGTAATTTCTTTTGCCGATTTTTTGCGCTACATGCAGACTGTCGGAAATACTTATTCGTTTTTGAGTTTGTATTGATGGAAGTCGTTTGTGAATGACTAAATTGTCCATATGGCAGATTTAATACTCTAATTCTTAACACTATTTCTGTAAACTTATATTAGGGCAAGAAATTTTTCTATTGATTATTCGGTTATTTTCCAATGTCCTATTTTATTACTGCCAATGCGTTCTATTTTTCCGAGTTTTTAAGTTCTTTGATTTTTCGTTTTACGGTGCTTAAACTTATTTTTAGACGTTTGCTGATTTCGTTTGCTGTTATTTTGTTGTTTTGCTTAATCAATGAAAACACAGTGTCATTCTGGGATTTTACAGTGTCAGAATAATGAATGTGCAGTTCACGATTTTTAAGCGAATAATTTTTTTAAACAATAAATTTGAAAGAAAACGAATCAAAAACTTTTCTGTCTTATGAACACCATTTGATAAATCTTCGTAGTTTGCTCTTTGTCTGTTTTGGCCGGGTGCTGTTGATAATAGCTGTCAATAAGTTTTTTTACTTCATCAAGCGTGATGTCTCCTTCAATGTTTTGTTTGTTAGTTTCGATAAGATATTTGGATGACTTTAGCTCATCCACTTGTTGTAAACTTATAGCTGTTTTTCATTCTTTTGATTTCTCCGCATTGTTTGGTTCGCCTTGTCTTATATTTTTACATTTCTGCAATTAGTAAACTCAAAACTTCCGTTTCAGTTTTACAGTTGTCAATTTTTGAAGCAATTTTATTTGCGTATTCAGCAATGTTTTCATTTGGTAAAATATATAATTCTTTCAAATCATTGTGTTTAAGAACAAAATACTCAAAGTGATTTTTTCTGTAAACTTTATCAGCGACTAAATTATTCTCAAAATTTAACGGAAAACTCAAACCTTTTTTGTCCATTAGGTTGTAATATGTAGCAAAAACATCGAAGTTCCCTATATTCGGAATTTGTGTTTTGGTTATTATTTCTTTTCGGGTTGAATCTTTAATCCAGTAGTTATTGATGTTCATTTGATTTAGCTTTTAAAATTTCGGTTAATGTTGCATAAAATGGTTTAGCAGAATTTCTATGACTCTCAAATTTAGCTAATTTTCTAATGTCAATTGATATATTATGAAAATCAGATGAAACATCCCGTTCAATTTCATAGATCAAATATAATTCTCCAGCTGGATTTGGATAACCTTTTCGGATTAAATCATTTTGGGATAATATTTTTGGCCCAATCGTTTTTAGTTGAAATATTTTATTGGTTATTAATTCATCTTTGCCGTGTAAAATCAAATATTTGGCATTTACATTTTCGTTTGACAAAGGCAACGAACCCATATCTGTTCCCGTTCTGAAATTATAAAGATTATTTGATAAAATCCAATCCAATTGCTCTTTTGATTTATAATATCCAACGACCACAAATGCTTCATTTGGATTTAACTTTTCAGAGCCTACATATTCAGGAATTGATTCGTGCAAAACTTCATCATCTGATTTTGGCTCTTTGAAAATGTTATATGTTTCGTTAGAAAGTTGTTCTCTTTGTGATGTTCTGTCAAGTAAGTGGTCAATAATAGCATCAATAAATTTTGACAACTCATTGATTTCAGATTTATTGGTTGATGGATTTACAGAAAAAGCACCCAAACCCGGAATTATTTCGTGAAAACCTCTAAACGGTTTTTCTTTTGCTCCTGGATATAATATATAAGCACCGCCAGAACGCCTGATTGCATCTTTATAAGTGTGCATTTTTAATAAATCTACATTTTTGTATGTTCCCTTGCGTTCGTCAATTTCTTCCTGATTTAATGTTTCTTCCAACTCTAATCCATCAAGATCGGGATGTACAGTCTGATAGAAATTTGCAATTTTATATTTTGAATCAAAATGAATGTGAACAATGGATTCATTTGCTTCTGCTTGCTGCTCTGTAAAAGCATTTGACCAAACACTTAATGTATAGTCTGGTCGCAAAGGAGACGTCCAACTGCCACTTTTCGCGTCATTGTATTCAACTCCGCCTTTAAATGTTCTGTTGTAAGAAAACTTAATTTTTAAATCTCTATTCCTTTTAGTATAAACACCTTCTAATGCAGTATGTTTTCCTGATTTTACCATTACATTCAAACCGTCATTGGTCGGAACAATCAAGTGTTTGTATGCTTGTTCTTCATGATGGACAGATTGAATATTAAATTTGTCTTTTACTAAATCGTACAAAGTAAAAAACAACCAGTATTCATATAAAGAAGCGATGTCTTTCTTTCCAGCATTGTAAACATCTTCGCCCCCTTTCCAAATTAATTTTGAAGCTAAATCAAATTGTAACCAGCGAGTTAGAATTTCTCGATAACCACTTCTTTTTTGTAAAACAGGACTATTGAGTTTTAAAGATGATGGCGGATTGATATTGTGAAAAAACGGATGATTTAATTGACTTTCTAAATTGTAAATTAAATATTCTGCTTCCTGAATTGGTTTTGCAAGTTGTTTTAAAGAAAATAGAGTTAAACAATCCTCACAGAATTTTTTGAAAACTTCTAAAACATACTTGATAAATCTATTTTCGGACGTATCTACATTTTCAACTTTTCGATGATTGTTTATTTTGAGCGGAACAGAATTTATACCTGATTTTTGTAGTGAATGTTTTTCAGGTAAAACAACCCTATTGGTTCCTGAAACAATTTGACGAAGTATATGATTATTAATTCGTTTGATTTTTCTGATGTCTGCAACTTCGCTTTCTTCGTTCCAACTTGTTTTAGGATTGCTGATAATTTTCTGAATAGCTTCTGCGAAATCTGAATTATTCAAAATGGATTGCACAAAACAAAAACGCTGATAAACGGTGTTTTGATTGGAATTAAAATCAATTTCAAAAGTTTGATAAACTGGAGAATTAATTTGCATCAATAATTCGGTACATTTTTCGGTAATGTCTTCCAACATAAACCGATAATTCTCTCGATAACTTTTATCTAATTGTTGATTAAATTTTGTCGCTAAGACTTCTAAATCAAGTTTTGAAATGGTACGATTTTCAGAAGTATTTAAAATGTCTAAACTCAATGTTCCCACATAAATATTAGGAACAATTCTACCTGAAGAAGAGTGTTGTTTGGATGGAATTACTATACCTGATATACTGGTCGAAAGCTGAAAATTGTCTTTGTTGAAATAATATTCGTAGCTATTCCCTTCTAAAATTTGAAATTGGCTTTCTGCAAATTCTTCGGCTTCAAAAACATCAATTTCTCGTAATTCTGCATTTCCCTCAGGATAAATCGTTAGGATTAATCCTGACTTAATTGTATCAAGTGGTATTTGTAAACAATCCTTTTGCATTAATTAGGCTTCTGCATAACTGGTAAATCCGTTATCAAGTGCATTTTTATACATTCGAACCAACTTTTCATAAGCAATAGGATAAAAAATATTTTCAGTCGGAACCTCATCACTTTTTGCAATTGAAAACATTTGACCTTCTTGCAAACAAAGTAAAATCAAAGCGTCTAAAACTTTTGAAATTTTACTTCTTGATCCATGTAATTTTGGTAATAACTTTTGCATTACAGCAATATCAATACTATCATTTTTGGAAAATTTACTTATAGTATTTAATTTCTTAATCAACAAAAGCATTTCAATTGCTGTACGATAACCGAACTCTGCACCAACCTTTTTTAGTTCATTGAAAAACTTCACAAAAACATCTGTGTACCCATCATCTTTGTCGATACTGTTATCTTGTGAAATTTCTAAAAAGTTTTGAGCCATTGATGAACCTTTTCTTTTCAAAGCAGACAAATCTACTTTTGACGGTAAATCAAAGAAACTCTTGATATTGGTTTCATCAACTCGAAATTCAATCGTGTTCGCTCTGTCTAAAACTTTTGGGCTGAACATATAAGTTGTTTCATCAATATTCACAGTTCCAATGATGAACAGATTTTTTGACCAGAAAATTTCGTTCGGAATCTCGTTTCCCTCTAAATCTTTTCGAATATTTCCTGAATATAGATTAATCTTGTCGTTGGTTTCCATTACACTTAAAAAATCTGCAAAATATCGTTCAACGTGGCTCAAATTCATTTCGTCCAAAATCAGAAAATAGGGCCTATTTTGATTTTCTGGTTTAGTTGCCTCGATAATGATATTCAATGCACCAGAATCAGGCAAAATGTATTCATTCGCATTTAACCCATTCGGATAACCCAACAAAGGTTCACGGTTTGTCCAATCTGCACCAACTGGAATGATTTTATATTGAGATTCATCTTCACAAATCCATTGCACAAAGCTCTGTGCAATTTTTGTCTTTCCCGAACCTGACAATCCAGTCAGTAAGACAAACGGTTTTGTAAGTAATGAAGCCACAAAACGATTGATGAGGGTTTCAGAAAAAACTAATCCAGATTCAAAAACATTTTCAATAAAAGAATTAAAATTGAATTCTTCTATTTTGGATTTTACTTCATTTTTAACTGATTGAGGTTGAGAACTCCCATTTTTGGATAATAGAAATTCTTTGTATTTACTCAAACTGGCAGAATAAAAATATCTTTCTCCGTAAGACGGAGCATCTTTGTTATAAATGTATGAAGATTTATCTCGCTGAATTTTCTTTACTTCTGAATGCAACTCTGTGATTAAGTCAATATCTTCAATTTCAAAAATGGACTTTTTTGAAATTCTACCTTTTTTGTAGAATTTATCAGAAAGCCATTCTAAAGATGATATATAGGACGAACCTGTACCTGATTTTTCAGTTAGGTCGTTAAAGACCCAAGATTTGAATTGTTCTTTGTTGTTCATAAACTCATTGATAAAATTTTAACTTCTATTTCATCTTCTTAGCTATTATTTCTATTTTCAAATTGTTCTTTCGAGTTTTTAATAGCTTGATGTAATTTTTGTTGTAACAATTTCTTGTCGGGCAATTCGGTAAGATATTCAGCCACTTTAATACCTGATTTGTGCAATTGTAAAAATTCGATTTGTTCTTTGTTTCCTTCAGCGCAAAGAATTAGCCCAATAGGCGTTTCTTCGTTCTTTTGCATTTCGTTCTTTTCGAGCCAAGCTAGATAGAGTTCCATCTGAGCTTTATATGCTGCTTTAAATTTACCCAATTTTAGGTCTATCGCAACCAATCTTTTTAATTTCCTATGGTAAAACAGCAAATCAAGTTTAAAATCTTCTCCATCAATGAGCATCCGTTTCTGTCGTTCCACAAAAGTAAAACCTTGTCCAAGCTCTAAGATGAAATTTTCAAGTTCATGCAAAATGGCATCTTCCAAATTCTTTTCACTATACGTGTCTTTCAAGCCTAAAAAGCCAAGAAAATAGGGGTCTCTAAAAACTAAATCTGGTGAAAGTTTGTCTTTTTCTCGCAGTTGCGTTATTTCTTGTTTGATTAGCTCGTTTGGCTTTTTACTGATGGCCGTACGTTCGTAAAGCATCCCGTCAATTTTTTGTTGTAACATACGTGTACTCCAATGTTCTTGGATACACATTTCTATATAAAATTCACGTTCTAGCTCATCTTTGAGGTACATGATAGTTTTGAGGTGCGTCCAACCTAATTGTCTCCGCACCGCAGAGAGAATTAATTCTTCGGAGTAAGTCTCTGCACTGCGGAGACAATGTCTCAATGTTTTAACATTCCAGCCTTTGCCATAAGTGACTATCAATTGTTCAGATAATTTAGCAATAACTTGTTTGCCATATTCGGCACGTTTGTTTTTCAAAATATCGGAATTGATACGTTGCCCTATTTTCCAATACAACAACACAAGTGTAGTGTTTACCGTGTTGGCAACAAAAGAACGACTCTCCTCAATAAGAGCCACAATGTCATCAACAAGTTTGTGCTGTGTATTTTTAGGTGTTTTAGCCATTCTTCCTATTTTCACAATGATAAGCCATTCTCGTCCTCAAAGTATCACAAGCATCTTTATTCATCTCCATATGAGCAATAGGATTAAAGCCAGCCCGAATAAAGCCTTCGGAAAGTCCGCCTGCACCAGCAAATAAGTCTATGTAGTTAAATTTTTTCATTCTTTAAGCCTATTCAATATAATGTTTTATCTGGTTTTTATTCTCAAAAATAGTATAAAATTCTGTATAAAAGTCTTTTTTCTGGCGAAATTAAGCGTTGAAAAAAGGGCTTTTTTGATTTTCCGAAAATTCAGCTTTGTGTATTAGGAAAAACTAAATAAGCTATTTGTGTGATTATCAAAAAGGAGTTAAAAAAAAGGAGCATTGGCATTTTATCTCTTGTTTTTCTGCTCGTCCATTAATGATTGTGTTGTCTTTTAGTGTAAACGCTAACGTATGCCCAACATGCCGCAGTGGAGGATTTTACTGAAAAACTTCAATTGAAGTCATTTTTCTTCCGCTTTTCTCAAAAGAACTATGCAGCCTGCCCAATTATTAATTTTAAATCATTAAATCCGATATGATTTTATCGGCAAACATTATGCCCGGGCGTGTGAGAACTATTGCGCTTTCCGAAATTTGTATATGTTGTGGCTTAATGGTTTTGTTTATTTTATTAATAAGATTTTCCGTAATAGTATTGCCAAATAATTCTCTCATTTCTTTTAGCTGAATTCCATTAATCATGCGCAATCGGGTAAGCAAAAATTCATTGTAGATGTCGTTTTTCGAAAGTTTTTCGTGTTCTGTAACGGGTGTTTTGTTTTTAATTCCTGAAATATAATCTTGTATGCTTGATATATTCCACATTCTTTTTTTCCCGGAGAAGGAATGTGCTGCCGGTCCAAATCCTAAGTATGGCACCCCTTTCCAGTAAGCACTGTTGTGTTTGGACTCAAAGCCAGGCTTGCAAAAATTACTGATTTCATATTGCAAAAAGCCGCAGGCTTCAGCTTTTTCAACAGAGCGCATATATGTTTCTGCCTGTTCGTCTTCGTCTATATTTTCTGCAAGACCTTTTTTTATCTTATTTTCGAGTATGGTGCCTTTTTCTATGGTAAGAGAATACATGCTTAAATGAGCAGCACCGGTTTTATCGAGATATTCTATGCCTGTAAGCAACTTATTAAGGTCTGCCCCGGGGATACCATGTATAATGTCAGCACTTATATTGTTGAATCCCGTATTTAATGCATTTTCCAATGCCTTTTTGGAATCGGAAACATTATGCCTGCGCCCTAAATATTTTAATTCGTCATCGTCAAAAGACTGAAGGCCTATGCTTAGTCTGTTTATTCCAATAGATTTCCAAAACATTAGCTTTTCTGGTGTAATGTCATCAGGATTGGCTTCCAGAGTTATTTCAGCATCAGGTTCAATTGAAAAATTTTCTTCAAGAGCCACAAAAATATTGTTTAGCTCATGTTTGCTTAGCAGTGAGGGCGTTCCCCCGCCAAAATAAACGGTTTTAATTTTATTGTCTGTATCGCTTTTTCGATTTGCTATTTCAATGCACAAAGCCTCAACAAATTCATTTTTTAGTTTTTCTGATGCAACTGAAAAGAAATCGCAATACGAGCATTTTGATTTACAAAAGGGAATATGTATGTAAATGTGCGGCATTGTAATTATTGCATAACGACAAGTTGTAGGTTTATTTCTACATTTTCCCTTACATATCAATTTTTCAATAAGCCCTTTGATTACGCCCTTCCATAAAATTAATAAAGGCTTGTGTAACCACTGCATTGCCCCCCTGAGTGGGATAATTGCCGGTAAAATACCAGTCTCCTCTGGCTTTAAGAGCTAAATGAAGATTTTCAATACTCTGAAATACAACGCTGATTTTTGCATAAATTCCTTTTGGCGTAATCATTTCGGCAATTTTATCCGAGATTTGATCAGCAGAAAATGGCTCGTATATTTTTTTTACATGATTAAGCATTTCTTCTTTGGGCTTATTAATTTGCTCTTTGCAAAGTTTATAAACCTCATCTATAATATGTGTTTGTTTTGTGTCGTGCAGCAGTTCTATGGCGGCGCGAAAAGCAATGAAATCGCCAAGTTTGGCCATGTCTATACCATAGCAGTCGGGGTATCTGATTTGCGGAGCTGATGATGCTATTAAAATAGTTTTAGGTTCTAAGCGGTCAAGAATTTTTATTATGCTTTGCTTTAAGGTGGTTCCGCGCACTATAGAATCGTCGATTACTACAAGATTGTCAATTTTGTTGCGTACAAGGCCGTAGGTAACATCATAGATATGATCAACCAAGTCGTCGCGGTCTTTGTCGGTTGTAATAAATGTCCGCATTTTCATATCCTTTACTGCAATTGTTTCGGCTCTGGGATGCAGGCTTAGAATATTGTCGATTTCATCTGCGGTTGGATTTTTCAAAGCCATGATTTTATCGCGCTTTACTTTATCGGTAAAGTCCAGCAGCGACGCATACATACCCATAAAAGCAACTATGGCTGTATTTGGAATATATGAAAATACAGTGTTTTCAATATCATAATTTATTGCTTCGAGAACTTTCGGAACGATTAGTCTTCCGAGTTTTTTTCGTTCTTTATATATGTCAGCATCTGTTCCTCGCGAAAAATAAATACGTTCAAAAGAACAGTGTTTCTCTTCATTTGGTTCTATAATTTGTTCAATGGAATAAGAGCCATCGCTTTTTACTATCAAAGCCTGTCCGGGTAATATTTCCTTAACGTTTTCGTAATGAATATTAAACGAAGTTTGAATCACAGGCCGTTCTGACGTGGCAACAACTATTTCGTCATCAGCATAATAAAAAGCCGGTCGTATGCCTGAGGGATCACGCATGATAAAAGAATCTCCGTTTCCTATTACTCCTGCCAGAACATAACCTCCGTCCCACATTTTACTGGAGTTGCGTAATATATTTGCAATGTCAAGTTCGTTTGAAATCCTGTTTGAGATTTCAATACGCGATAATCCTTCGGTTTTGTATTTCTGATATAATTTGTCGTTTTCTTCGTCCAGATAATACCCTATTTGCTCCATTATGGTAACTGTGTCGGCGGTTTCAACGGGATGTTGTCCCATTTGTATAAGTTTTTGAAACAGCTCCCCGGAATTTGTCATATTGAAATTACCTGCAAGAATTAAATTACGGGTTTTCCAGTTGTTTGGCCTGATAAAAGGATGAACATGTTTTATGTTGTTTTTGCCGAAAGTGCCATAACGCAAATGGCCTAAAAACACTTCGCCTGTAAATTCAATGTTTTCTTTTAAATAATCAATATCAAAATATAAATTGGATTTGGTGTTTTTAAGGTCATGTATTGGTGCAAAAGCCTGATTGAATGTGTCGATAATCGGAGTTGCCGAATTATTTCTCAGGCGGTTTATATATGGTTTTCCGTGCAACATGTTTAATTTAACACAAACCAAGCCTGCGCCGTCCTGTCCTCTGTTATGTTGCTTTTCCATTAACAAAGACATTTTTTGAAGAGCAAAAACAGGATTGCCGTATTTTGCCAGATAAAATTCTAATGGTTTGCGGAGGCGCAGAAATGCTATTCCACATTCATGTTTAACAGAATCACTCATTGTTTGATATTATATTTAGCGCAAAATTACTGAAAATGACCAACATGTCAAATTATATAGAGCTTAATGTTTTTTCAAAAATATAACTATAAAGATTATTTTTGCATTGTATTTTTATATATGTCGATAAACCGAAATTATACCGAACGAAAATTATTTTTTTTCTTCCTGTTTTTGGCAATAGGATTATTGTTTATAGGCAAACTTTTTTTTATTCAAATTGTTGAAACCAAATACAAGGAATCGGCAAACAACAACGCGCTACGATACATATATGAATATCCAGCCCGCGGATTGATTTATGACAGGTATGGCAAATTGATAGTTTATAACAAAGCCACATTCGACCTTATGGTCATACCGAGGGAAATAGAAAATCTTGATACTATACGCCTTTGTGATATAATAGGCCTTTCAAAAGATGAATTTGACAAAAGGCTGGATAAGGCAATTAAATTTTCGGGATATCAGCAGCCGTCTATAATAGATTCAGATTTACCGGAGGATGTTTATAGCCAGTTTCAGGAAGAGAGTTTCAGGTTTAAGGGTTTTTACATTCAGTCCAGAACAAAGCGTGCATATACCATGCCTGTGGCTGCACATACATTAGGATATATTGGAGAAGCCAGCCCAATGGTAATACAAAATGACTCGTATTACCGCTCCGGTGATTATATCGGAATAAACGGAATAGAAAAATCGTACGAAAAAGAATTGCGTGGCGAAAAAGGCTTAAGGGTTAAGGTTGTAGATGTTCATAACACAGTGCAGGGCAGTTATAAAAACGGAGAACTTGACAAAACTCCGATTTCGGGGAAAGATTTATACTTGACAATGGACTTGGAATTGCAAAGTTATGCTGAAAGCTTAATGGTAAACAAGCGTGGAGGAATAGTTGCCATTGAACCGGCTACCGGAGAGATTCTTGCTATTGTTAGTGCACCTTCTTACGACCCGAATTTATTAGTTGGCCGAACCCGTTCGCAACACTATATTGAATTGCAAAATGATGTAGAAAACCATCCTTTGTACAATAGGGCCATTATGACCAGATATCCGCCGGGAAGCACCTTTAAGGTTGTTAATGGACTTGCCGGATTGCAAGAGGGTATATTTGATGATAAAACCATGTTTACCTGCTATGGTGGATATCGCTTAAGTGATGCACACACGATAGATTGTCATGGTCACCCCAGCCCATTAGCCATACGCAGTGCCGTTGCTTATTCTTGTAATACATGGTTTTGCTGGGCATTTAAAAAATTTGTTGACAATAACAAGTTCAGTTCATCGCGCGAGGGATTTGAAAAATGGCGTAATTATATTAATAAACTTGGTTTTGGTCATGCTTTGGGAGTTGACCTTCCAAACGAATTTGGCGGCTATATTCCAACAGTTGATTATTATGATAAAATGCTGGGGCATAAAAAATGGTATGCCAACTCAATAGTTTCAGTTGCCATTGGTCAGGGAGAAATAGGCGCAACCCCGCTTCAATTGGCTAATTTAACAGCAATAATTGCCAACAGGGGATATTATATTACCCCACATATTGTTAAAGCTATTGGAGGTGAAAACAATTTGAATGAAAATTACATGGATAGGCACGAAACAGATATTGATGCCAAGTATTATGAAATAATTGCCGAAGGGATGGAAATGGCAGTGTTACACGGAACGGCAACAATAGCACAAATGAAAGATGTTGTGGTTTGTGCAAAGACCGGTACGGCACAAGATCCGCCCAGAAAAAATCATTCTGTTTTCATTGCTTTTGCACCAAAGCAAAATCCAAAAATTGCAATAGCGGTACTTGTTGAAAATAGTGGATTTGGAGCTACCTATGCCGGACCTATAGCCAGTTTGATGATAGAGTATTACTTAAACAGAAAAGTAGAGCGGAAAGATTTGGAAAAAAATATAATTAACACAGTTTTGCTAAACCGATATAAATGAGCCAGCTTGAAAGTAAAACGGGAAAGATTGATTTTTTGATTTTAACAATTTATTTTGCTTTAATCATAATAGGCTGGTTTAGTATTTTTGCTACCGGTTATGTTGAGGGCCCATTTAACATTTTTTCTTTTTCAACAGCTTATGGCCGCCAAACGATATGGATTATTTCATCTGCGCTATTAGGCATATTTGTGTTGTTTGTTGATGCCAGGGTCTTTCCCCGAATATCATTTGGAGTATATATTTCATTTATAGTTTTACTTTTTTTGGTGTTGGTTATTGGTACGGTTATTTCCGGAAATCGCGCATGGATAGATTTAGGTTCGGGAATAAAATTGCAACCATCTGAGTTTGCCAAATTTGGTACTGCCTTGTTTCTGGCAAAGTATTTAAGCATCCCCGGCGTTAAGTTTAGCGCCAAGAAGAACAGAAATATTATCTTTTTGATTGTACTTATTCCCATGTTTCTTGTGTTTATGCAGGGCGACACGGGTTCAGCCATTGTTTTTGGCTCATTTGTTTTTTTGTTTTATAGAATTGGAATGCCTGGGTTTTTTATTTTTCTGATTTTTTATGTAATAGCATTATTTATTGCCACGCTTCTTGTTAAGCAAATAATTCTTGTATTGTTTTTTATTTGCATATATGCAGTTTTGATTTATTTGTACCGCGAAAACAGAAAATTAATAATCCGTTTTTTGATATTGTTTTTTGCAACCATTGCTTTTATTATTAGTGTTAATTATATTTTTAGTTCCGTATTAAAACCTCATCAAAAAGACAGAATAAATGTTTTGATAGGAAAAAAATATGACCCTAAAGGCTCAGCTTTCAATGTTGACCAATCTTTAATTGCAATTGGCTCCGGCGGGTTTTCGGGAAAAGGATTTCTTGAGGGCACGCAAACTAAATATAAATTTGTTCCCGAACAAACTACCGACTTTATTTTTTGTACAATTGGCGAACAATGGGGTTTTATCGGAAGTTCCATTGTTGTTTTACTATACGTTTTACTTTTGTTTAGGCTTGTTATTATTGCCGAAAAACAAAGATCTGATTTCAGTCGCTATTATATTTATTCGGTTGTTGGCATTTTCTTTATTCATTTTTTTATAAATATTGGAATGACAATAGGGCTAGTCCCTGTAATAGGAATTCCTCTGCCTTTTGTTAGTTATGGTGGCTCTTCGCTTTGGGCCTTTTCTTTGATGCTTTTTGTGGTTCTTAAACTTAATTTGCATCGAAATTCAGTTTTGTAATATGGAGCCGAGATTATTTATAGCATTTAAGATAATTCCATCTGAAGAGATGTTAAATGCTTTAAAAACCATAAAACAAACATTTGTACAGAGTGAATTTTCATGGGTAAACCCGGACAATTATCACATAACCTTAAAGTTTTTTGGGGCAACTCCTGTTTCGCAAATTCAGCTAATAAAAAAGGCAATGGAGCAAGCTTTTTTAAATGAATCATCATGTGAAATATCATTGGAGTCTTTAGGAATATTTGGCTCGTCTTATTCCCCCAAAGTATTATGGACTCATGTTTATCCGACAGAAAGATGCAAAATTTGGTACAACAAATTAAAAGAGTCGTTAATTAATTACGGATTTGAATATGATCGTCAGAATTTTGTTCCCCATCTCACATTGGCCAGAATTAAACATTTAGATGATAAAAGTCTTATTAACAAAACAATAGAGAAATATAAAGGCTTTTGTTTTCTGGAATATAAAGTTGAAAAAATCAGTTTGTACGAATCGATATTAAAGCCAAAAGGAGCGGAATATATCAATCATTTTTCGATTTGCCTTCGTTAATTTGTATTTTTGTATGTTTGAAATATGAAATTGAGAGCAGAAAATATTGTTAAACGTTATAAATCCAGAACCGTTGTTAAAGGGGTTTCTTTTGAAGTTAATCGCGGAGAAATTGTTGGACTTCTTGGTCCTAACGGGGCAGGCAAGACCACATCTTTTTATATGATTGTTGGGCTTATAAAACCTAATGAGGGCAAAGTCTTTTTGGATTCTGAAGAAATTACCGAACTGCCAATGTATCGAAGGGCGCAGAAGGGTATTGGATATCTTGCACAGGAAGCCAGTGTTTTTCGCAAATTGAGTGTTGAGGATAATATTAGGTCTGTCCTTGAATTTACAAAATATTCAAAAGAAGAGCAAAACGAAAAAGTAGAAAGCCTATTAGATGAGTTTGGTCTTCAGAAAATTCGAAAAAGCAAGGGAATTCAACTTAGCGGTGGTGAGCGCAGGCGTACCGAAATAGCACGGGCATTAGCGGTTGATCCATTATTCATTTTGCTTGATGAGCCTTTTGCCGGCGTTGATCCAATTGCTGTAGAAGATATTCAGGAGATTGTTGCAAAACTGCGTGATAAAAACATAGGTATTCTAATTACTGATCACAATGTGCATGAAACATTGTCAATTACCGATAGAGCATATTTATTGTTCGAAGGGTCTATCATTAAATCTGGTTCAGCTGAAGAACTTGCTGAAGATGAACATGTAAGAAAAGTTTATCTTGGTAAAAACTTTGAACTTCGCAAAACCGCGAAATAATACAGTTTAAAACAGATAAGTAGTTGTAATATTTTGGCTTTTTATCAAAAAGCTTTTCATTAATAATATAGAACTTAATAAGAATTAGATTACAAAGACTTTAAATAATGTTTGTCTGAAATAAGCAAGCAAAAAAATCTTTTTGTTAACCAAATGCAACCTTAAATACATCCATAAATCTAATTAATATGTTGCAAGTGTATGCTTCGGTATTGTAAATTTGCAAGAAGAAACTGTAATAACTGACTTTATTTTTCTGCACAAACAACTCTATGGTTAAATTTACACAAACATTATTGTTTTCGTTGTTGTTTTTTACCGGCTTAAACGCTATTGCACAATGTCCTGTAAATGCCTCATTTAGTAGAATCAGAGTTTGTAATAATAATACTATTCAATTTAATGACCTGAGTTTTTTATCCGGAACCGGACAAATTACCGGCTGGGATTGGGATTTTGGCGATGCTTCTCCCAACAGCAATGTTCAGAATCCAACCCATGATTTTCCTTCAAGCGGAACTTATAATGTAACCCTTACGGTAACTGATTCTTCGGGATGTAGTGATATAATAACGTTGCCTGTTACAGTTGACCCGCTTCCTATTGCACAATTTGTTTTTAATCCAAATAATGCATGTTCGGGCAGCAACATAAATTTTACTTTTATCGGTAGTGGTAACGGATTAAGTTATTTCTGGAATTTTGGTGATGGAAATACTTCTAATTTACAAAATCCATCGCATACTTTTGTGTCTTATGGATGTGGAATACAAAACTTTAATGTTACCCTTGTAGTAACGGATGTTAATGGATGTTCTTCAACAACAACAAATGTGGTTACAGTTTTGCAGCAGCCCAATGTTTTTTATTTTGAGCCTAATGGTTTTGTTTTCTGTCATACCGACACATCTACAATTTCCGATACCCTTAGGATATTTAATTTTTCTCCCGATGCGGGGTGCATTAATTCTTATTCCATAGACTGGGGTGATGGTTCACCAATTTCAAATTCTCCTCCTTCGGCATTTGATGGTGTAAATTCGCTAAATCATGTTTATACCGGCATAGGATATTATGTTGTTACCATTACGGCTGTTGGCGCAAATGGATGTCAAACTGTCTATACAGATACAGCTACTGTTGAAAGCAATCCTGTTGCTTCTCTGATTGGTCCTCCTGTGGGAAGTAATGTTGGTTGTGCTCCTCTGAATGTTTGTGTGGTTAATATGAGCCAAAATGTTTCGGCATCTACGGTAATGACTATAACTTGGGGCGATGGAATAACGGAAATTTTACCGGCTTCATCAGTTGGCCAAACAATATGTCATAACTATACTACATCAGGCTGTATAAATGGTGCCATGACAAATTATTCCATTACTTTGACAGCCCAAAATGTTTGTGATTTTTCTCAATCTGCATGGTCGCCTATTCGTGTTTATGAGCCGCCTGAGGCTATGTTTACCATTGTTGATGATTCTGTTTGTGTTGGCGAAAACGCTGTTTTCATAAATATTTCTCATCCAAATTCCTGTGCTGCAACATCAGCTACCTGGTACACTTGGGATTTTGGCGATGGTCATACCTATGGTCCTGTTTTGATACCTGCGGGCGCTGTGCCTCAGCAGACTGTTACTCATGCTTATGGAGACACTGGGGTTTATGTGGTTACTCTTACGGCAAACAATAGCTCTGTAAATGGCTGTGGCTCTACAACTTTTCAGGATATAATTTATGTGAGCCAAACTTATGCACAGTTTTTATTTGATACCGTTTGTTTTGGCGATCCAACACATTTTACAGATTTAAGCTGGGCTTTGAATGCAAATATTATAACATGGAATTGGAATTTTGGTGATGGGACAAACAGCACTGCTCAAAATCCAAATCATACTTATAACAATTGGGGCGATTTTAATGCGACATTGTCTGTAACTTCTGATGCAGGTTGTACTGCAACAATAACTCATTTAATTCATGTTGACACTTTGCCGTATGTTCAGTTTCTGTATGATACCGTGTGTGTCGGCAATATAACTTCATTTACTAATTTGTCTTATGGGCGGGGTTCGCCTATTATAGATTATTTGTGGGATTTTGGTGATGGTAATTCCTCTGGATTAGAAAATCCGTCTCACTTATATGGCTCTTCTGGCAATTTTGTTGTTACGCTTACAGTAACCGATGCTAATGGGTGTGTTAATACTATCTCACATAATGTTCCTGTCAGCCCTCCACCACTGGCAAATTTTTCTTTTGATACTGCATGTGTTGGTTCTGCTACAACCTTTATAGATTTATCTACAACAACCTTTGGTTCCATTGTTGGTTGGCAATGGGATTTTGGCGATGGTATAGGTTCATCATCATTGCAAAATCCAACATATATTTTTGCCGATTCAGGATTTTATAATGTGACTCTAATAGTTGAAACGAATATCGGATGTACTGATACTGTTGTTTATTCAGTTTATGTTGCCCCAATTCCGGAGGCTGATTTTTCTTCTAATATTGTTTGTGCCGGAAACCCCACCATTTTTACTGATTTATCGCAGGATTATGGCTGGCCAATCGTTTCCTGGCAATGGGATTTTGGCGATGGCAACACATCTGCAATACAAAACCCAACACATATTTACTCTAATCCCGGCATTTATACTGCCTCTCTTGTTGTTTCAAGCCGTTTTGGTTGTAGCGATACAATTGCTTATCCCGTTATGGTTGATTCTATTCCCGAAGCGGCATTTAGTGCAGATATTGTTTGTTTGAATCAGGTAACTAATTTCTATGACAACTCTGTTGAACACGGCGGAGCAATAGTTGACTGGCAATGGGATTTTGGTGATGGTAACACATCTGATTTACAAAATCCAACTCATTTGTATCTGAATCCGGATACATTTAATGTTACTTTAATTGTAACGTCTATAACGGGGTGTATGGATTCGATTACTATTCCGGTGTTGGTTAATCCTTTGCCTATTGCAGGATTTACTGCATTGTCTGCCTGTGAAGGTGAGCCGATTTCTTTTATAGATACCTCGATTGCAAATGGCGGAACAATAGTTGACTGGCAATGGGATTTTGGCGATGGTAATACTTCTACATTGCAAAACCCTATGCATTTTTATAATGGGGTGGGAAATTATACTGTAACTTTAATAATCACTAATAGTAATGGATGTAGTGATACCACAACGAATTTTATTGATTATTTTCCGAGACCAACAGCCGAATTTACTTTTGATACAAGTTGTGCCGGCCAGCCAATAACTTTTATTGATGCATCAATTGGTAATGGTAGTACAATTACTGGCTGGGACTGGGATTTTGGTGATGGCAATACATCTGCGTTACAAAACCCGATACACCCATATTCCAATGCCGGGAACTTTGTTGTTACTTTGGTTATAACAAATAATTCGGGTTGTACTGATACAGTGCGCCATGTTGTTATAGCAGATTCATTGCCCGAGCCTTTATTTGTGGCTCCGGCAGTATGTTTTGGAGACACAACTCATTTTACCGATTTAAGTATTTCTCATGGCTCTGCCATTGTTAGCTGGCAATGGGATTTTGGCGATGGAAATGGGTCAATTTTGCAAAACCCAAGTCATTTATATAATTCTGCCGGCTTATATTCTGTTTCATTGATTACCGTAAATGCTAACGGATGCAGCGATACCATAACGCAAAATGTACAGGTTTATGCGTTGCCAACAGCTTCTTTTACTTATTCGGGTTTATGTTTGAATAGTGATATTAGCTTTACGGATACTTCAACTCCCGGTGATGGAACATTGACCGGCTGGCAATGGGATTTTGGCGATGGTATCGGTAGTTCTACCTCACAGAATTCAATTTATCAATATTCTGTTCTTGACAGCTTTTTAATTACATTGATTGTTGTCGATCAATATGGCTGCACCGATACGGTTTCTGACAGCATTAGAGTGAGTCCGCCTCCAATTTCTGGTTTTATTTCCGACTCAGTATGTTTTGGTAATGCAACTAGCTTTATAGATACATCACAGCACTTTGGATATGGCATTAATTTTTGGGAATACGATTTTGGTGATGGAACAATCTCAAATATACAAAACCCAAACCATGTTTTTTTAACCTCAGGTAATCATACTGTTCAGTTGATAGTTGGCAATACCAATAATTGCTTTGACACAGTACAAAATATTGTTTTTGTAAAACCTTCGCCAACGGCTCAATTTGTATCTTCTAATGTGTGTTTTGGTGCTCCAACTGACTTTTTTGATTCCAGTATTCCAAATGCCACATCAATAATTGACTGGCAGTGGGATTTTGGTGATGGAAATCATTCCGGTAACCAAAATGCTCAAAACACTTATGCATATGCTGATACATTCCAAGTTCAGCTTGTGGTTACAAATTCGTGGAATTGTACAGATACGGCAAGTCAAAATATCATAGTGTACGAATTGCCTTCTGCCGGTTTTATGGCCAGTGTGGCTTGTTTGGGATTTCCTACTTCATTTGTTGATACTACACATATAGGCAGTGCTGTAATAAGCAACTGGTCTTGGGATTTTGGCGAGCCGGGCGGAACATCAACTCTTCAAAACCCATCCTATACTTATACCAGCGGCAATAATAATTACATTGTTACTTTAATTGTTGAAGATTTAAACGGATGCGTAGATACTTCAACCATGAATGTTTCTTTGCACCCTCAACCCACTGCCGAGTTTATTGCCACAACAGCATGTTCGGGATTGCCAACTGAATTTACAGACTTGTCTAATCCGGCTGCCGGAACAATAGATTCATGGCTTTGGGATTTTGGTGATGGGGTCACATCAACTTTGAATAATCCACAGCATTTATATGCTCAGTCACCATTAGTTCAAACATATAATGTAACCTTAATTGCTTATGACAATAATGGTTGTCCCGACACAGTTAGTCATGTTGTTACTGTTAATCCGCAGCCGATGGCAGCCTTTGTTACCGATACGGTTTGTGTGGGAAATGTAACTCACTTTAACGATTTATCGACTTCAACGGCAGCTGGAATTAGTTCATGGGCATGGGATTTTGATGATGGCGGCGTTGGATCTTCATTGCAAAATCCCACACATGTATTTTCCTCATCAATAATGCCGCAAATTTTTAATGCAACTTTGATGATAGAGGACTCAAATGGCTGCCGGGATACTGTTACACAGCCGGTATTGATAAACCCATTGCCGATTGTTCAGTTTTTGGCTGATACAGTTTGCACAGGAACAAATACGTTGTTCACGGATAACTCTTTCAGCAACGGTGGCGCCATAAATCAATGGTCATGGGATTTTGGTGATGGCACAGGAACCTCTGTTCTGCAAAATCCTTCTTATAACTATGCAACAGTTACAACACCAACCACCTTTAATGTTTTTCTTGAGGCTATTGATATTAATGGTTGCGTAAATGACACTACAATACCGGTAATTGTAAACCCATTGCCTGTTGCATCGTTTAATTCTGTGTCGGCATGCTCTGGTTTTCCAAGCCAGTTTAATGATTCATCTTTTAGCACAGGTGGTAATATAACGGATTGGTCATGGGATTTTGGCGACGGCATCGGCACATCAATACTTCAAAATCCTGCCTATCAGTATGCAACAACAAATAGTGTAACAACCTATAACGTTGTTTTGTGGGTTACTGACCAAAATGGATGCAAAGACAGTATTGTTTTACCGGCCACTATTTATCCGTCTCCTGTTGCTGCCTTTATATCCGATAGTGTTTGCTCTGGTTTTAATTCCCAGTTTTACGATGCATCTACTTCAATAGGTGGAAATATAACTTCCTGGAGTTGGGATTTTGGCGATGGCATTGGTTCATCCGGTATCCAAAACCCTTCATATAGTTATGACTCTGTTGCGAATACAACTATATATCCTGTTACTTTAATAGTTGAAAATGTAAATGGTTGTTTTGATACTTTAACTCAAGGTGCTGTTGTATGGCCAAATCCCGTTGTGGACTTTCATACGAATATTGCATGTTTTGGCTCTCTTACAAATTTTTACGACGACTCATATTCCAATGGAGGGCAATTACAGTACTGGAACTGGGATTTTGGTGATAATATTGGTTCTTCCACACAACAAAATCCTTCTTATTTATATGGCAACTCGGGATTTTATAATGTGTCTTTAACAGTTCAGGATGTAAATAGTTGCCAGTCATCCGTAACTGAAATAGTTTTGGTTGACTCCTTGCCAATACCTGATTTCACATATTCTTTGTCTTGTAGTCAGGGAATTGTGTATTTTAATAATATTTCTACAGGAAATGGAAGCAACATTGTTGGTTATTTGTGGGATTTTGATGATATGAGTATGTCCGGACAAGTTAACCCTGCTCATTTCTTTTTTAATACCGGCACTTATGACGTAACATTATACGTTTATAACGACAGAGGTTGTTCAGATTCTTTAACAATACCTATTTCAATACAACCCGGCTTAAATTGGAATTTCACTGCATCTCAGGAATGTGTTGGCGAACCTACTATTTTTAACGATTATTCCCTTAATCCTAATGTTCCTGCCGTTGCATGGCTGTGGAATTTTGGCGATGGAACAACTTCAACAATCGAAGATCCCACTCATATATATCCTGTTTCAGGAACATATAATGTGTTGTTAACGGTAACGGACTCGGCCGGGTGTACTTATTCTGTTTTTCATAATGTAATTGTAAATCCCAGACCTATTGCTGATTTTAGCTCAACAGTTGTAACTCAGGGGAATCCGACTGTGTTTACAGATCAATCTACAACTATTTCCGGTAATATTATTTCGTGGAATTGGGATTTTGGTGATGGAAGTAATTCTTCAACACAAAATCCCATGCATACATATAATGCGCCCGGCACATATAATGTAACTCTGATTGTTTATAACAATTTTGGTTGTGCCGATACCACAGTATTACCTGTGATTGTTTTGCCATTGGTTAATGCCGATTTTAATGCCGATACTGTTTGTGCTAAAACGCCTATGACCTTTACAGATTATTCAATCACTGGCGCGGGTAGCATAGACTATTGGTATTGGGATTTCGGCGACGGGTATAGTTCTGCTTTGCAAAATCCACAACATGTATATTATAACTCAGGTGTATTTACAGTAACGTTAATAGCTACAAATACTGCCGGAATTTCGGACACGGTTGCTCGTCAGGTATTGGTGCTTGAAGCTCCTACGGCTGAATTTGTTTCTACTTCGGTTTGCCAGGGTAATGCAACTGCATTTATGAATCAGAGTAGCGGAACCACAAGCAACGTTGTTGGATGGGCATGGGATTTGGGCGACGGAAACAATAATTATACGCCAAGTTTTAATCATGTGTATGACAGTGCAGGTTCTTATAATGTTACTTTAGTTGTAATAAACAGTATCGGATGTAGGGATACGGTAAGTCATTTGGTGAATGTTTGGGAAATTCCTCAGGTAAATATTTCGGCTGCACCGCAGGAAGGATGTTTACCCTTAGATATTGTATTCACAGATTTAACCACTGTAGGTGATGGCACAATTACTTCATGGCTATGGCAGTTTGGAGACGGTTACAGCTCTGTTTCTGCGGGAGGAGCATATCATCAATATAACGCACAGGGATTGTATGGCGTTAATCTTTCTGTAACAAGCAGCCATGGCTGTATAGCAACCGTATCTTTCCCAAATTATATTCAGGCATTTCCCAATCCTATAGCATCTTTCTATTATCATCCTACTAATCCAAGCTTGAGCAATCCGGGGGTAAACATGGTTGATATTAGTGTTGGTGCATCAAACTGGTTTTGGGATTTTGGAGATGGAGATTTTTCTACTGAGCAAAACCCCATACATGAATTCCCCAATCAAGGTGGTTATATAATTACTTTAGTTGCGGGAAACAGCTTTGGCTGCTATGATACAACACGTTTACCCATTCATGTTGATGCCGATGAATTGATTTATATTCCAAATGCAATTACTCCAAATGGTGACGGGCGAAACGACTGGTTTATGCCTTTTGGAGCTGGCTGGTCGGTAGATGATTTTGAAATGCGGATTTATAATCGCTGGGGGCACCTTGTGTTTGTTTCTACAGACATTAATCATCCGTGGGATGGCAGAGATAAGGATTCTCACAAACTTGTTCAAACCGGCGTTTATGTTTGGAAAATTTGGTATGTAGATTTGGAAGGCAAAAAACAAAATATTATTGGGCGTGTTACAGTAACATACTAAGAGATTTGATTCGGAATTTAGATTTGAGCTTTACTCTGCCGTATTTTTAATGCAGCTTTAAAGATACGCTTATTAAGCAGAAAAATCAGCCTGCTTTTTTTGAGTATTAACAATATACAGGCCGGTGAAAACAGCTCCGGCAGCCGAAAACACATGCCACAGCCAATGGACTCCCTGAGGTAAAAACTGAGCCGGATTATCATCGTAAAAACGAAAAAACAATGATATTACAAGAAACACCATGGCTGCTATAAGTTGCATAATGGCTTTATACTTATATTTTTGTGCATACAAAAACGATGGAACAAATATTAAAACCCCAACAATGAAATAGCCTATGTTTATGGCTTGTTGAATGGGTAAAACATAAAAAAAATAAAATCGGAGAAGAGTTGATATTAATAATATAATCAAAGGCATATACCAGTTACGAAACAAATGCATCATAAAGTAAAAGGCTACACCAACAGATAATAAAAGCATTGGTAAAACGTCCAATGTCATTAACCAGTGATAGCTTCTGAAAGCATGGTATAAAGTACTTCCTATTCCTCCGATAAAAAGCAAAGGAAGGGCATAAAAAACGACAAACTTGTGTTTTTGATAATGACCTTTAAGATATATTAGAAAATAAATAACGGGTATTAGGAATATTAATGACGAAAAAGCATTCCATGGCTCTACTATATATCTTCCCGGAAGAGTTTCGAAATAAATAGGTCCGCCGTCTGTAACAAAAGAATAATCAATTTCAGGTCTGCTTGCCATTAAAATATGCCGGTATAGTTATGTGGGGTAAGGGCTTTAAGTTCTTTTTTCACGCTGGTACTAACCTTTAAAGAATCAATAAAGCTATGAAGTACTTCACGTGAAATATGCTCATTTCCGCGGGTTAACTTTTTAAGTGCATTGTAGGGGTCGGGATAGTTTTCTCTTCGCAAAATTGTTTGTATGGGTTCTGCCAATACCGCCCAATTAATGTCTAAGTCAGCATTTATTTTTTCATTATTAACAAGTAATTTACCCATTCCTTTTTGTAAAGACTTTAAAGAAATAACCATGTGGGCAAGGGGAACTCCGATATTTCGGATAACTGTAGAGTCGCTTAAATCTCTTTGCAGGCGGGATATTGGAAGCTTTTCAGAAAAATGTCGTAACAATGAATTTGCAATACCCAAATTGCCTTCGGCATTTTCAAAATCTATCGGATTAACTTTATGCGGCATAGCTGATGACCCAACCTCATCCTTTTTTACTTTTTGTTTGAAATATTCAAGCATTACATACATCCATATATCGCGTGAATAGTCTATTAAAATGGTATTAATGGCCGAAAGAACACTAAAAGTATTTGAAAGTATATCATAATGTTCTATTTGCGTTGTTGTCTGTTGGCGTATTAATCCAAGATTTGTTTTGAGAAAATTATTGGCAAACTTTATCCAGTCAATTTTTGGAAACGCGGCGTTGTGAGCATTAAAATTTCCTGTTGCGCCACCAAATTTTCCACTGGCAGGAATTTTTTTAAGAAGAGATAATTGGTTTTCGATACGCTCGCAAAAAACATACATTTCTTTTCCCAAAGTGGTTGGCGATGCCGGCTGACCATGTGTGCGAGCCAGCATTGGAATTTTTTTCCATTCTTTTGCCTGTGTTTTCAAAATGGTTAAAACATTTTCAATTTCAGGAATAATAACATCGTTAAGCGCATCGCGAACCATCATAGGAAATGCGGTGTTGTTAATGTCTTGCGATGTAAGCCCAAAGTGAATATATTCTTTATAGCTGTTTAGTTTTAACTCGTCAAATTTTTCACGTAAAAAATACTCTACAGCCTTTACATCGTGATTGGTGACATTTTCGATTTCTTTTATTCGCAGGGCATCGGTTTCGCTAAAGTTTTTAACAATATTTCGTAATTGGTCTATCTTTTTATCAGACAAGTTTGATAATAATGGCAAATTCAAGGCATGAAGAGCAATGAAGTATTCCACTTCTACTAGTACCCTGTATCGAATTAATGCGTATTCGGAAAAGTATTTTTTTAGTGCATTTGTTTTATTACTGTAACGGCCATCAATTGGCGAAACCGAAAACAACGACGCTTCCATGATTTTGATTTTTTACAAAAATACAATTTATAACCTTAATATAGAATCCAGATATAAGGTTGTTATTTACTTGTTTTATAAACAATACAATTATAATTTACGCTGAATTTCAATTTCGGTGTAAGCTTCAATAATATCGCCTTCTTTCAAATCGTTGAAGTTATTAATGGCTATGCCACAGTCCTGACCTGAAACTACTTCTTTGACATCGTCTTTAAAACGCTTTAGCGAAGACAATACTCCCGTAAAGATAACTATACCATTACGTATTAAATGAATTTTGCTGCTTCTGGAGATTTTTCCGTCAAGGACCATACATCCGGCAATGGTTCCGACTTTTGAAATTTTAAATACTTCGCGAACCTCGACACTTGCAACAACCTTTTCTTCAATTTTAGGTTCAAGCATACCTTCCATAGCAGCTTTAACCTCTTCTATGGCGTCATAAATAACAGAATATGTGCGAATGTCGATTTCTTCAGTTTCGGCAAGTTTTCTTGCTGCAACGCTGGGTCGAACCTGGAAGCCAATTATGATAGCGTTTGATGCAGTTGCAAGTAAAACATCTGATTCTGTTATACCGCCAATAGCTTTATGAATTACATTTACCTGAACGCTGCTGGCACTAAGTTTCAATAATGAATCAGCTAAAGCCTCTACCGATCCGTCCACATCTCCTTTAACAATGATATTTAATTCCTTAAAATCGCCAATTGCAATGCGACGACCAATTTCGTCAAGTGTAATGTGTTTTTGGGTTCTGAGTGATTGTTCCCTAATAAGCTGCTGGCGTTTGGTAGCTATATCTTTAGCAGTTTTTTCATCTTTATGGCAAGTTAATCTGTCTCCTGCCGCAGGAGCTCCGTTTAATCCAAGAATAAGAACCGGCGTGCTTGGTCCGGCTTCTTTTACGGGTTGGTTACGCTCGTTGAACATTGCTTTTACGCGACCATAATAACTGCCTGCTAAAATAATATCTCCAACGCGCAGCGTACCGGAATGTACCAAAATTGTAGCTGTATATCCGCGACCCTTGTCTAAAGACGATTCAATAACAGTACCACAAGCCAATTTATTTGGGTTTGCTTTAAGGTCAAGCAAATCAGATTCCAGTAATACCTTTTCAAGCAAAACATCTACGTTTACGCCTTGTTTTGCGTTGATTTCCTGACTTTGATATTTTCCACCCCAGTCTTCAACAAGCAAATTCATATTTGCTAATTGCTCCTTGATTTTCTCGGGATTTGCTCCTTGTTTATCTATTTTGCTGATTGCAAAAATCATTGGTACACCTGCAGCACGGGCGTGATTAATGGCTTCAACAGTTTGAGGCATAACCTGGTCATCGGCTGCAATTACAATAATGGCAACATCGGTAATTTTTGCACCACGAGCACGCATAGCCGTAAAGGCCTCATGCCCCGGTGTATCAAGAAATGCAATTTTTCTTCCACTTTCAAGTGTTACTTCGTAGGCTCCAATATGCTGTGTAATACCGCCCGACTCACCAGCAATTACATTACTCTTGCGAATATTGTCAAGTAATGATGTTTTTCCGTGGTCAACGTGTCCCATAACGGTAACCACCGGTGCTCTGGGCACAAGATTCTCAGGTGAATCTTCTTCCTCTTCCTGAACCTGCTGGTCTTCTTCGATGGAAATAAAACTTACATCAAATCCAAACTCTGATGCCACAATGGTAATGGCTTCAGCATCAAGGCGTTGGTTTAATGAAACAAACAAACCCATACCCATACAAATTTCAATAACCTTGGTTGCAGGAACATTCATCATGTTAGCTAACTCGCTTACAGTAATAAATTCATTTACTTTAAGTATGCTTTGTTCCTTTTCCATTTCTTCCATTTCTTCAACGCGCTGCTGTTGAAAAGCATCACGTTTCATACGCCTGTATTTGGAAGATTTAGATTTGGGTGTGCCTTGCAACTGAGACAATGTTTCTCTGATATGTTTTTGAATATCTTCTTCAGATATTACAGGACGAGGCTCAACCTTTTTTTGCTTTTGTTTTTTATTTCTTTCAGGTTGTTTGCCTTCGTTATTGGTTGGTATTACAGATTCTTTTTTTGGAAGTCTGGGGCGAGGTTTCTTTTCTGCCTTGTTTTGCTTGTTTTTTTCTATTTTGGGTTCTTCCTTAGGACTGGGTTTTTTATAAACCTTACTTAAATCAATAGAATCTATAACTTTAGGTCCGGTAAGAGTTATATACTCAGTTTTATGATATTTGTCGTCGTTTAAAGAATCTGTTTCTTCTTGTTTTTCTTTTATAATTTTTTCTTTTTCAGGCTCCGAAGAGATTTCTTTTTTGGCAACATCTATCTCTTCCTTTTGAATTTCAGCTTCCGGAACTACAACATTTTCAATAGCACTTTTTTCAATTTCCTTAGGCTCTTGTTTTTCTGAAATTTCTTCCTTTTTTTCTTTGGTTTTATTTTCCGGGTTAATATCTATTTTGCCAACAAGTTTTGGTCCCGGAAGTTTATCAACTGGTATTATGTGTTCTTCAGGTACCGGCTTTTGTTCTTCAGTTTCAACTTTCTTTTCAGCTTTTTCCTGCTTTGGCTTTTTTGTTTCTTTAACAACTTTTTTTTCTACTTCTTTTTTTGTTTTCTTTTCGGCTGTTTTTTTCTTACTTTTTTGTTCAATTTCTTCTATATCTATTTTACCAACAACTTTTGGTGTTTTTATTTGAACTGAATCTATTTCTTCTTTAATTGTTTTATCTGCATCTATATCCATTGATGTTTTTGAAATAGGTTCCTTTTTAGGTGTTTCTTTAATTGGTTTTTCTTCTTCAACATCGTTAGATATTTCTTCAGGAACAACTTCGTTTTTTGTAGAAATTCTTATGTTTTCGCTTACCTGTTTTTCAGTTTTATCCAAATGAAATTCTTTCAATAATGCACTATAAGCATCTTGTCCGATTTTGGCATTGGGATTATCAACAGGAAACCCATTCTTATTCAGAAATTCTATGATGGTTTGAACACCTACATTGAATTCTGTAGCAACCTTAGCTAATCTTTTTGTTCCTTGGTTATTGTCCATATTGTGTTTTTCGGTTCCTGAAAGTGTTGTAAAATTACAAATTTTTATTTACTGTCTTTAAAAAGTTAAAATTTTGAAAGTGTTTTTGCTTTTAAAATCATATTGTGGCAATTATTCAAATTCGCTTTGTAAAATACGAATAACCTCATCAACGGTTTCTTCTTCTAAATCGGTTCGATGAATTAATTCTTCTCTTGACAATTCTAAAACACTTTTAGCTGTATCGCAGCCAATTTTCTTAAATTCTTCAAGAATCCACAATTCGATTTCATCGGCAAATTCCATTAAATCTACATCATCTTCTTCGAACTCAACATCCCTGAATACTTCAATTTCGTAACCTATAAGTTTAGAGGCAAGCTTAATATTTTGCCCGCCTTTACCAATTGCAAGCGAAATCTGATCGGGCTTAAGATATATTTCTATGGTCTTTGTCTCTTCATTTATGTTGAGCGATGATATTTTTGCCGGGCTTAATGCGCGACCAACGTAAACAGAAAGATTATTGGAGTAATTTATTACATCAATGTTTTCATTGCGAAGTTCACGTACAATACCATGAATACGTGAGCCTTTCATGCCAACGCATGCTCCTACGGGATCGATACGGTCATCATATGATTCAACTGCAACTTTTGCTCTTTCGCCGGGTTGTCTTACAATTTTGCGAATAGTAATAAGACCATCTTCAATTTCCGGAACTTCCATTTTAAAAAGTCGTTCAAGAAATTTTGGAGAAGTACGGGAAAGTATAACAAATGGAGTGTTGTTTTTAAACTCAACCCTATCTACAACAGCTCGAATAGATTCTCCTTTTTTATAAAAATCCGAAGGAATCATCTCTGTACGGGGTAACACAAGTTCATAATCTTCGTCATCTAAAACAAGAAGCTCTTTTTTCCAAACCTGACTGACTTCGCCGGTAACAATATCGCCAATAAGGTCTTTATATTTTTGATATATGTTTTCTTTTTCAAACTCCATCACTTTTGCTTTAAGCATTTGGTGAATGCTTTGAATGTCGCGTCTGTCAAATTGTGCGATACCAAACGGTTCAACAACTTGTTCACCCACTTCAAAATCCGGCTCAATTTTTACTGCCTCGCTATATGCAATTTCCATATTGGGGTTTACCACCTCTTTGTCGTCCACAATAACACGACTACGCCATATTTCGAGGTCTCCCGTTGATGTATTAACAATAACATCAAAATTATCAGCAACTTCGAATTTTTTTGCTAATATATGTTTGAAAATGTCAACGAGAATTTTCATTAGTGTTGGCCTGTCAATGGCTTTAGAGTCTTTAAACTCACTAAATGATTCTACTAAATTCATTGTTTCCATAACACAAAGGTGTTTTATTATTTAAAAGATGCAATTATTTGTGTTTTAAGGCAATCAGAATATTTGATTTCCTTGTTTTGAGTTTCTTTCTTTTTGGGTGGTACTTTCATGGCTAAAGTAAAAGAGTTGTCATCAGCTGAAACTATGATGCCATTTAAAACCGTTTTGTCATTCAAGGTTACCATAGCGCTTCTGTTAATGTTTTTTATATATTGACGTGGAAGTAGGAGAGGATTTCCAATACCAAAAGACGAAACGTCGAGTTGAAAATCTTCCTCATCCCGGTTTAATTTTCCTTCAATAAATTTACTAACTCTCACACAGTCGTCTATACTAACGCTAATTTCACCGTCAAGCAACACTAAAATATGATTTCCTTTTTTAATGTTTACCTGAACAGGAAAAATGTTTTCGTTTTTACAGAATTCGTTTACCAAATTAAATATGTCGTTTTCCTTTATCATCAGTTACATTTAATAACTGAGGGGACAATTGTCCCCTCAGTTAGTCTCCTTTGTTGTCCGACCAGGACTCGAACCTAGACGAGCAGAACCAAAATCTGCTGTGCTGCCATTACACCATCGGACAGATTTAAATCAGGGTGCAAAAGTACAAATATTTTTAATACAATTATATAGTTTATAAAATATTTTGCACGTAAGAATAATATTTTTATGCTTAAAATTAATTCTACCAGCCGTTTTTGCTTAATAATTAACAATATTTGAAATAAAATTGTATTTTCGCAGTTTATTCACGGAACAATAAATTGAATATGCAAAACTACAAGAAACTGAACAATTTGGTAGGATGGGTAGTATTTATTATTGCTGCTATTGTTTACACCTTATCTGCCGAACCCACAGCCAGCTTCTGGGATTGTGGAGAATACATAGCCACTTCTTATAAATTACAAGTTGGCCATCCACCGGGAGCTCCAACTTTTCAGTTAATAGGTCGTTTCTTTTCCTTGTTTGCCTTTGGAGATGTAACTAAAGTTGCATTTATGATAAACATGATGTCGGTGCTGTGTAGTGCATTTACAATATTATTTCTTTTCTGGACGATTACTTATTTTGCAAAAAAATTAACTTCAAAAGTTGAAGATAGTCCATCAAAATTGTGGACAATTTTAGGTGCCGGCATTGTTGGTGCTCTTGCATATACTTTTTCTGATTCGTTTTGGTTTTCAGCCGTTGAAGGTGAGGTTTATGCTATGTCTTCCATGTTTACCGCACTTGTTTTCTGGCTTATGCTGAAATGGGAAGAAGATGCAGATGATCCAAGATCTTTCCGCTGGATTATTTTAATTACTTTTTTAATCGGACTTTCTATTGGTGTTCACTTATTGAACTTACTAACCTTGCCGGCATTGGTAATGATTTATTATTACAGAAAATACAATGTTACAAAAAAAGGCATCTTTTATGCACTTGTTTTCTCAGTTATCCTTCTGGCATTTATGTTTTACATGCTGATTCCGGGCATGGTCTGGCTGGCGGGTCATTTTGAATTGTTTTTTATTAATAATGTTGGTCTTCCTTTCAATGCAGGGACAATTATATTTTTTGCTTTGCTTATTGGTCTTATTGTATTTGGCTTACATTGGTCAAAAAAGAAAGGACGCGTTGTTTTAAATACAATAGTTCTTGCTTTTACTTTTTTAATGATAGGTTATTCTACATTTTTTATATTAATTATCAGATCTAATGCAAATACACCTATCAATGAAAATTCTCCCCGTGATGCCATTAGTTTATTGTCTTACTTAAATCGCGAACAATATGGCGAAACGCCATTAATTACCGGACAATATTTTAATGCTCCTTTGAACCAGTCAACAGAATGGAAAGATGCTTCTCCTATTTACGAAAAAGATGTTGAAAAAGGTAAATATGTTTTAACGGATGCTCGAAAAAACTCCAGACCAACATATAACAGCAAGTTTACAACCTTTTTCCCACGCATGTGGAGTAGTCAGGAAAATCATCATATATCCACATATCTTGAGTGGGGTGGTATAAGCGAAAAGGATGTTTATAAAAGTGTTCCGACAAATTCAAGAGGAAATAAAATCTATACCCAAGGTGTACCTAAAAGCTCGCCTACATTTGGACAAAACCTTCGCTTTTTCTTTTCATATCAGGTTGGACACATGTATTTCAGATATTTTTTCTGGAATTTTGTTGGCCGCCAAAACGATATACAGGGGCACGGAAATCCAACTGAAGGGAATTGGCATTGTGGTATTCCGTTTATTGACAAAATGCATTTAGGCAATCAGGAATTGGTTACTGAACAAATGAGCAATAATAAGGGCAACAATTCTTTTTACTTTTTACCTTTAATACTTGGCTTGGTAGGTCTTTTTTATCACCTGAACAAACATTCAAGAGACACGCTTATTGTTGCATTGTTGTTTTTTATGACTGGACTTGCCATAGTTATATATTTAAATCAATATCCATATCAGCCTCGTGAGCGAGATTATGCTTATGTGGGCAGTTTTTATGCATTTGCCGTATGGATTGGATTAGGTGTAATAGCTGTAGTTCAATTGTTAAAAAAATTATTTAAAGAAAATGTTTTGGCACCAATTGCAGCAACCTTAATTTCATTATTGTTAGTTCCCGGAATTATGGCAAAGGATGGGTGGAATGATCATTGTAGGGCCGGAAGATACACGGCACGAGATTTTGCAAAAAACTATCTTGCATCTTGTGCCCCTAACGCTATTTTGTTTACAAATGGTGATAATGACACATTCCCTTTGTGGTATGTTCAGGAAGTTGAGGGCTTTAGAACAGATGTTCGTGTTGTAAATCTTTCATTGTTCAATACCGATTGGTATGCCGATCAGATGAAACGCAAAGCTTATGAATCCGAGCCCGTACCAATTTCCATGGAGCATAAACAATATCGCACAGGAACCCGGAATATAGTTTATTTGCTACAGGATGAAAATATGGGATATGTAAATATTAAGGAACTTTTCGATATTTTGCATAAAAGCCCTGAAAAACTACAGCAAAAGGTTCGTGAATATACTCTCGACTTTTTCCCTTCCAAGAATTTTTATTTACCTGTTGATACAAATAAAATATTTACGAACGGTACTGTTCCTTCTTCATGGAAAGAATATGTTACTGATAGCGTAAAATGGACAATCAATAGAGATGTAATACAGAAAAATACCTTGTTTTGCCTGGATATTTTAGCTCATTTTAACTGGGATCGCCCGATATACTTTGCCATTACTACCGGTAATGATGCCTATATGGGGCTAGAAGATTATTTTTCGTTGGAAGGTCTTGTTTACAGACTTGTACCGGTTAAAACAATTAACCCTGATGGAGCTACCGGAAGAGTGAATACTGAAGCGATGTATGATAATATGATGAATAAATTCGAGTGGGGAAATTTGTCAGGCAAGAATGTTTATCTTGATGAAACAAATTTGAGAATGTGCATGAACTTCAGAAACAACTTTGCACGTTTGGCTAACGCTTTGCTTGATGAGGGTCAAAACGAATATGGTTCTTTCGATAATGAAAAGAAGACAAAGGCTATAGCTGCATTAGATCGTTGCATGGAAGTTTTACCCGAATCTGCTGTACCATATAATTATTTTATTTTACCTATAGCTGAGGCATATTACCGTGCGGGCGAAGTTCAAAAAGCCAATGCCATAGTTTCACGGGTAATTGATTTATACGAAGCAGAATTGGCATATTATTATTCTTTGGACAAAAAGCGCAGTAATTTGCTGGAGTTCGATAAGCAGCAAGCTCTTTTTATACTTCAACGTATAATGATGATTACCGAAGAGACAAAACAAGTTGATTTATTTAAAAAAGTTGAACCTGTTTTTGCAAAATATTACGGCTTATATACAGGAATACCATACCAGACAATAAAAGATTCGACTAATTAGGCATGTATGTGGTGCGTCCATATATACTTAAGGATTTAAATACACGCAATTGTATTTGGCGCATTCCATGTGCTGAAAATACTATTTATCTTACTTTCGACGATGGTCCTATACCGGAGTTGACGCCGTTTGTGTTAGAAACATTGAAAAAATATAATGCAAAAGCAACATTTTTTTGTGTAGGCGATAATGCGCGAAAATATCCTTATTTGCTTAATGAAATAATTGAACAGGGGCATACGGTTGGCAATCATACTTATAACCATTATGATGGCTGGAAAAAAAACTCTAAAGAATATGTTCAAAATATTAAACGCGGATTTGAATACATTCCGGGTAAAATTTTCAGACCCCCTTACGGACATATTACTCCATGGCAAATAAATAAGCTGAAGAATCAGGTTTTTATTGTCCTTTGGACGGTTTTAAGCTATGATTTTGATCAGAACATTACCCCGGCAAGATGCCTGAAAAATGTAATAAAATACACAAAACGGGGATCAATAGTTGTATTCCACGAAAACAAAAAAGCGATACCAAGAATAAAATATGCACTTCCTCGCTATATTGAACATTATTCGTCTTTAGGCTATCGTTTTGAAGCTCTTTCGGAACAATTACTTCAAAAAGCTCTTCAGCGTAATTGGATTAATGCATCAGGAAGATTTATGAACAAAATGATTGTGGGTCTGAATATTCCGTTTATTAGTTCTAAAATATCTAAACAAAAAACGTCAGGTTAATTCTTACAATAAAATTTACTATGACTTTCACAAACGAAAATATTAAAAACGAAATTCAAAAAGTTTTATCGTTTAATGTTGATGACCAACAATATGTTTATCGAAGGATTATCAATCATATTGATTTAACGACCCTTGAAGGCACCGACAATGATGAAAAAGTTCGCAATCTTTGCAAAAATGCTTATGAAATTCAAAATACTGCTAAAGATATTCCGGCAGTAGCTGCAATTTGCGTATATCCTATTTTTGTAAAAACTGCAAAAGAAGCACTTGTCGGAAAAAACATCAACGTTGCTGCCGTGGCAGGTGCATTCCCTTCGGGTCAAAGCTCTCTTGATATCAGGTTGGCAGAAGTTCGTTATGCTGTTGAACAAGGCGCCGATGAAATCGATATGGTTATTTCGCGCGGTCGTTTTTTGTCGGGCGAACGCGATTTTATTCGCGAAGAGGTTTCGAAACACAAGGAAGCTTGTGGCAACGCACATCTTAAAGTTATTTTGGAAACAGGCGAATTGCTCGACCCAAATCTCATTTTTGAGGCATCAATGATTTCAATGGAGGCTGGGGCAGATTTTATTAAAACTTCAACCGGCAAAATACAGCCTGCCGCTACACTGGAGTCTGCATATGTTATGTTGAGTGCAATTAAGGGTTTTTATTTAAAAACAGGAAAAAAGATAGGCTTTAAACCTGCTGGTGGCATCAGCGAGCCGGAAACTGCCATTCATTTTTGGAATATGGTTAAATACATTAATGGCGAAGAATGGTTAAATAACACATTATTCCGTTATGGCGCCAGCCGCCTTCTAAGTAAATTAATTGATGTTATTAAATAAAATACTTTAACTCAATGTTTAAAGCTTAACTTATTCTGATTTCATTTAATTTTTTAAAAGAGTAATTTTTTAATTAAAATTTGATTTTTTCGGGAATTCCTTCGAAGCCTTTTATGTTTTTTGCTATTGATGCGGCTTCATTATAAAAATCGTGTTCGAATATAATCCCAATGTTTTCTTCTACTGCTTTATGCAAAAACGTTTCTTTTTCTTCAAGCGCTAAAATTGGCATTATATCCACTGATGCTATCCAAACAGGAGAAATATGCGTTATGGACGGAATGAAATCGGAAGCATAAAGCCATTTTCGTTCCGGTGTTTGAATTATGGGTAAAATTTGCCCTGCCGTATGACCATCGCGCAACAGCACCGAAATGCAAGGAATAATTTCTTCTTCAGTCTCTATAAAACGCATTAAACCTTGCTCGTACAAAGGCATTACATTGTCGGAAAAATATGATGCAGCTTCGCGCTTATTTGGATTCATAGCGGAGTCCCATTGTTTTTTACTTACCCAATGCAAGGCATTTGGACATACAACTTCTGCATCGCCGCTTTGATAGCGGTTTACAGCACCTCCACAATGATCATCGTGCAGGTGTGTAAAAATAACATCGGTTACTGCAGATGGCTCGTATCCGGCCTTTTGAATACTATCGGCCAAGGTGGTCCGCTCAGTGATATACTTATACTGATAATATTTTGCATCGCGTTTGTTACCAAAGCCTGTCTCTATTAAAACCAGCCGGGACCCGGTATCTACCAGTAAACAACGGTTTACAATAGGGATTAAATTGTTTTCATCTGCCGTGTAAAAACGACTCCAGATTGTACGGGGAATTACTCCGTAAGCAACTCCCGCATCAATTTTCCAAGATTCTGTAATTATTGGAATTAATTTCATAACACAAAAACAGATTAAGCGAAAATAATTTTCCAAACATCCTGTAAACGAGAAACCGGCATAATTTTTACCGAGAATTCTTTTTGTGGTAATGATTTGCTGTTGGATTTAGAGATAATAATTTGTTTAAAACCTAATTTATCAGCTTCCGAAATGCGCTGTTCAATACGATTGACAGGTCTTATTTCGCCTGATAATCCAACTTCTGCAGCAAAACAAGTTTTGCTGTCAATAATCATATCGTGATAAGAAGAAGCCAATGCACTGACAACGGCTAAATCTACGGCGGGGTCATCAACTCTTATGCCGCCCGTAACGTTCAGAAATACATCATTTACTCCCATACGAAGTCCACTTCGCTTTTCTAAAACTGCCAGCAACATAGCAAGGCGCCGTTGATCGAATCCATTTGCACTACGTTGTGGATTGCCATAGGGGCTTGGGCTTACCAATGCCTGAATTTCAAGTAATAAAGGCCTTGCTCCTTCAATGGTAGTAGCTATAGCCGTTCCGGGTAGGTCAATGGCTCGATCTGATAAAAAAACCTCAGAAGGATTAGAAACTTCGCGCAAACCATTTGCTGTCATTTCAAAAATGCCTAATTCCGAAGCTGAACCAAATCGGTTTTTTAATGTTCTCAAAATCCTATATCCATGGTGGCGGTCACCTTCGAATTGAAGTACTGTGTCAACTATATGCTCAAGAATTTTTGGACCGGCAATACTACCGTCCTTTGTAATATGGCCAATTATAAACACAGGGACTTCGCTTTTTTTTGAATATTTCTGTAGTTCAGCTGCACACTCTCTTACCTGGCTTATTGTGCCAGAGGACGATTCTATTCGCTCAGTGTGCATTGTTTGAATGGAATCAACCACGATACAATCGGGCTTTAAATTTTCACTTGCTATTGTAATATTTTGTACATCGGTTTCTGAAAGAAGGTAAGTATTGTCATTTTTAAGTCCAAGACGCTCTGCACGCATTTTGATTTGCCCAAGACTTTCTTCACCCGAAACATAAAGTGTTTTTAAATTTGAGTGTGATATAGCAACTTGCAACATTAAAGTTGATTTGCCAATTCCGGGTTCCCCACCAATCAGTATTACAGAACCTTTTACCATGCCGCCACCAAGAACGCGGTCTAATTCTGCATTTAGTAGCGAAAATCTTTTACCGGAGTTATATTCAATTTCTGAAATTTTTTTTGGAAAATCTCCTTTTACAAGAACGGCTTGTTTAGCGGGTTGCGCGGCTACTACTACTTCCACCAGGGTATTCCATTCACCACAGCCCGGGCATTTTCCGTTCCATTTTGGATATTGAGATCCACAACTTTGACAAACAAAAGCTGTTTTTGTTTTAGCCATCTTTATTCTTTCACAAATTCTCTGTATATAAACTCACCATCAGTGCGATTAAGAATTATCAGTATTTTTTTATTTAGCGTTAAAACATTCCAATCTCCATTATAAATTGGTTGTTGGCAGTTTTTCATAGTTAATATTGTGTTAGATAGTCCTGCTTTAACAGAATATTCTGCCGAAAACATTGTGTCTAAAACATTACCACCCGTTTGGCGAGCCAGCATATATACTGTTTCTCCTTCAAAATGCCATGCCTCATAATGCGAAATCAAAGAATCTTTACTTACTTTTATTAATCGCCAATCTTCATCAATTTTGTCTTTTTTCATTTTAGTACAGGAGTAAAAAAATGCAGAGCCAATTAATAATACTCCTAATAATGCAAATTGATTAAAATTTTTCATTGAAATATGAGTTTTATATGCAAACATACGAAAATAATAATTACAACTTACCCGTATAGACAGTTGCAGTTGTTGTTGTAAAATTTTTGAATTAATAAGAAAAAATTATTCAATTTGTCAGATTGTTCTTAATTATATTTGCATCGTATTAGTAATTTATGAGAACTTCTCCAAAATCATATCTTGAGTTACATTTTGTTGTTTTACTCCTTGGTTTTACAGGTTTGCTTGGCAAGTTAATTTCGTTACCGGCATTGCATTTGGTAGTGTATCGGGTGTTTTTTGCCTTTATTACATTATTCCTTTTTCTTAAAATCAGAAAACAGATAATAAAAATAACAAAAAAACAACTCTTATCATGTATAGCTATTGGGTTTGTTGTTGCCTCACATTGGACTACTTTTTTTTATGCAATAAAGCTGTCTAATGTTTCAGTAGCACTCGGATTACTTGGAGTAGGTTCTTTGTTTACTGCTTTTTTGGAGCCGTTTATTCTTCGTCAGCACTTTTCATGGTTTGATCTAATTACAGGGATTTTTATAATTATAGGTATTTATATTATTTTTCGTTTCGAAAGCCGTTATACCGAAGGTATTATCTCAGCAATTATATGTTATTTTCTTTCTTCTTTGTTTAGTGTTTTAAACAAAAAGCAGCAGGAAACCATGAACCCTGCAGTTTTAAGCATGTATGAAATGTTATTTGCATTTATATTTGCCTTTGCCACATTGTTTTTTCTGGCACCTGAAACATTTAATTCTTTTTGGCCAAAACCTTTAGATTTGACATATCTTATTATTTTGGGATCTGTTTGCTCATCATATGCGTTTACTGCCTTAATCAGGCTGATGAAAGAAATGAGTGCCTTTTTTGTTGTTCTTCATGTTAATTTAGAACCCGTATATGCAATTGTTGCAGCATATTTGATTTTTGGAGAATCCGAAAATATGACTTTCGGGTTTTATATAGGTGCATTTATAATTTTTTTATCTGTGTTTTTATATCCTTTTTTTAAACACAAAGAGTTAAAAAAATCATAAAAATTAATATGAGTTTTGTTTGACCCCTAAATAACTTTTATTTTTGTATAAAAAACATATGAAACCGTTAAAAATCTCGATTAGCATGGTTGTATTATTTATTATTCCTATCATAACTTTTTCTCAATCATGGACAGATTATGAGTGGAAAGAATATATGACCCAATTTAAAATTCCTTCTGATTTTAAAGTTACAGAGTCTTCGTCAACTAGGTTCAGCGCCAATAATGGTAAAATTTTAATGAGCATTTATCCACGAAAAGACGAAAATCTTTCCTGGGAAGAAATGGAAGATAATCTGAGAAGTTGGACTATAGATAACGATGTTGAAAATTTGGGCGATATAGTAGTTCTTGATGAAGAAAAAATGAACGGATATTGGGGAGTCTTGCTTGAAGGAACTAAGTCTGACTATAGTGTTGGCACTATGTTAATTATTGACCCTGATTTTCCTGAAATTAGCCTTTATATTTGGGTAACATACGATGCTGACGAGATAGACACCGTTATTGAAATGCTGATGTCTTTTACACCTGCATAAATAAATGAAGTTGTTTGTTTGGTAAAAAAAACGCCTGTATATTTATACAGGCGTTTTTTATTTAAATTTTATCATTTTCTTCCAAGCAATCTTAGAAGCATCAAGAACAGATTTATAAAATCAAGATACAAACTTAGAGCACTAAATATTGCCATTTTTTTCCCTGCCTCGGGATTTGCCATGGCATAAGCAGCATTGTTTTTAATACGCTGCATGTCGTAGGCAATAAGACCTGTGAAGACAAGTACGCCAACAATGCAAATTACAAGATCCATTGTGTCGTTCTTTAAAAAAATATTCACAAGACTGCCAATTACAATAGCTATTAAAGCAAACATCAATATGTTGCCAAATTTTGTAAGATCCACTTTTGTGGTATATCCTGCAATAGCCATTATAATAAACATGCCGGCGGTTATAATAAATGCAAGGCCGATAGTTCCAAGTTCATAAGCCAAGAAAATAAAGCCTAAGCTGGCCCCCATTAAAATAGAATATACAATAAATACAACAGACATGGTGCCGGCTGACAATTTTTGATATCCCAAAGACATTAATAAAACCAGACCTACTGGTGCAAACATAACAAGCCATCCCAGAATGCTTAATCCTGACTCATTAAATAAAAGTCGGATTAATGAAATTTCTGTTCCAAATAAATAGGAGACAACCGCTGTAATAGTTAATGCTGCAAACATCCATGTGAATACTTTTGCAACAAACCCATTAAGAACGCCTACTTGGTCCTTTGTAAATACTTGCGGATCGGAATAATTTGTGTTTTGTTCCATATAAAATTTGTTTTAATGAAGTTTTGCACTAATAAGAGTCATAAATTCTGCTCTTGTTTTATCATTACGAAAGACTCCCGTAAAATCGGATGTTGTGGTAATACTATTTTGTTTTTGAATACCTCTCATCATCATGCAAAGATGATGAGCTTCAATAACAACGGCCACTCCAAGTGGTTTTAAAACACTTTGAATACAATCTTTGATTTGCGTGGTTAGTCTCTCTTGAACCTGAAGACGGCGTGAAAAAGCATCAACAATTCGTGGGATTTTGCTTAACCCAACAATATACCCATTTGGAATATATGCAACATGAGCTTTTCCAAAAAAAGGTAGCATGTGATGCTCACACATGGAATATACTTCTATGTCCTTTACGATCACCATTTCGCGATAATCTTCTGTAAATATTGCTGAACGTAGTATTTGTTCAGGATTAGCATGATAACCATGGGTAAGAAACTGCATTGATTTAGCTACGCGCTCAGGAGTCTTTAACAACCCTTCTCTGTCCGGATTTTCGCCAAGATACTTAAGAATTTCATAATAATGAATTTTAAGATTATTCAAAGACTCTTCATCGTAATGATCAATACGATAATAAGAATCTTCGGAATAATTATCCATCAGGTTTTCATGTTTCATTGCCGGACTCATAGCTTTTGTATTTCCCTGAAGGTTTATGAATTATGACAGGTTTTCCCGTTTCCTCCACAACTGCAACCAAGAGATTCGCCGGTTTTGGGGTCTTTTACGGAGCATTGCTTTTTGAATTCGCCATTTTTTTTAACAAACATTTTAATGGCGATGCCGGCTACGGCAATGCCGATTAAAGCAATGCATACTCCTATGATAATCAAAAAATTCATTATCAATTAATCTAAATTGCAAAGTCTTACTGTAAGATCGGCTAACCGTTGCGAATAGCCATATTCATTGTCGTACCAGGAAACAACTTTTACCAAGTTTCCATTTATGACCTGAGTAAGTAAAGAATCAAAAATAGATGAATGTGGATTGTCAATAATATCAACACTGACAATAGGATCGGTTGTGTATTCCAATATTCCCTTCATTGGACCATTAGCTGCATCTTGCATTGCAGCATTAATTTCTGCCGCTGTAACATTCCTTTTTAACACAGCAGTAAAATCTACAACAGATCCATCAGGGGTAGGTACACGCATTGACATGCCGTCAAGTTTGCCTGTGAGTTCAGGAATTACTAATCCTATGGCTTTTGCAGCACCTGTACTGGTTGGAATAATTGACATTGCTGCTGCTCGAGCACGACGTAAATCTTTGTGCGGAGCATCTAAAATAATTTGATCATTGGTATATGAATGTATGGTATTCATTAAACCATATTCAATGCCAAATGAGTCGTTAAGAACTTTGGCAACCGGAGCTAAACAGTTGGTTGTGCAGCTTGCATTGCTGACAAGTAAGTGCTCTTTATTTAGCAGATTGTCATTTACGCCAAGAACTACGGTTAAATCAACATCATTGCTTTTATCGGCAGGAACGCTGAGAGCAACTCTACGAGCCCCTGCAGCTAAATGTTTTTCGATATCTGCTCTTTTGCGAAAACGACCGGTACATTCAACTACTATATCAACTTCAAGATTTTTCCAAGGTAAATTAACAGGGTCTTTTTCGGCATAAATGACAAAATTTTTCCCGTTAACTATTATGCTGTTTTCCCCAGCTTCTATTGTTCCATTAAATCTGCCGTGAACAGAATCGTACTTAAGTAAATGAGCAAGAGTTTTAGCATCTGTTAAATCATTAATGGCTACAACTTCTACGCTGTTGTCATTCAATAAAGCTTGGAAAGTAAGTCTTCCGATTCTGCCAAAACCATTGATAGCTATTTTCTTTTTCATATAAAATAATTTAGAACTGCAAAAATACGAAAAACTATTTTTTTATATTATAAAATAATTGTAATAAAACCTTCTTTGGTATGCAGAATACCCGAAGGATCTCTAAAAATAATTCTGTAATTATAAATATCGGAAGGTACTTTTTTGCCATTAATGCTTCCATCCCATTCAAATGAAGGATTTGATGAGTAAAATATCAAAGTTCCCCATCTGTTATAAATACGAAACGAAAAATCTTTATCGGGAATATTTAACCCGCTAATGTGAAAATAATCATTTATGCCGTCATCATTAGGTGTAATTGCATTTGGAATATAAAGCGTGTAGTCGGGCCTTATTGTTATTGTTTGGGTAATGGAATCGCTACATCCTTCAGCATTTTCAACATAGAGTGTAACAGGAAATTCTCCCCAAGTGTCAATAGGATAGGTATGAATAAAATCAGGAACAGAATATGTTGTGCCATCACTTAATGTCCAAAGCCAATAAGTTGGCGAACCTTGTGAGTTATCGAAGAAATATATTGTTGGGTTAAACGACGAAGCGTAAGGAGGTTGTGTGAAAAACGAAGCAATGGGAGATGGAGTAACGTTAAGTTTTACTGATGATGTTGCAAAACAACCTCCAATATTTGTCCCTGTTACTGTGTAAGTGGTTGTGGTGGTTGGTTTAACGGTAAAAACATCATTTATACCTCCCGGAATTTGATTTAAACTGCCATCATTAGGTGTGCTTTGCCATTGATAATTATCTGCCCCGGAGGCAAAAAGTTCAGCTGTTTCGCCTTTACAAATTTTATCGGGATAAATAGTTGCGTTAACTATAGGTTGAGGAAAAACATATACTGAAACGGAATCGGTTGCGGAACAGTCTCCTGAACCGGCAACAACAATATATGTTGAATCGTGCTGTGGTGAAACGGTAATACTGTTAGTGGTTTCGCCTGTATTCCACACGACGGATGAATTTGATATGGCATTTAAAGTAATACTTTCTCCTTCACATATATTCTGGTCTGCACCGGCATCAACAGTTGCAGCATCAATGGAAACAATAACATTATTTGTTGCTGTTTGATTACAAAAATCGGTTACTGTAACAGTATAAGTAGTAGTGGCATTTGGTGAAACCAGATGATTTGTGGTGGCCGGCAATCCATTGTCCCATGCATAAGAATATGGTGGTAATCCACTGCTGCCCAATGCCCAAATGTTTATGGTGTCGTGACAAATTGTTGTATCGGGCGACATTAAAATGTTTATGGGGTCATAATCAAGAATAAATATTTCTACTGTATCAACAATCGTGTTACAGCTAATTTGATTTTGTAATACTAGTAAAATTGTTTCTGCCCCTTCTGTAAGGGTATCCATATACGGGCTAATTGTTAAACAAACAGAATCTGTTCCTGCCGGAATTATTAAAGAGGAAGGAATGGTTGGATAATCAACCCCGTTTGTGGCAGTGCCAAGAATTGTATAATTTACGGTAAAATTTGTTGCAGGCGGACTTGATAAATAAAAACAGGTTGTTACATCGTTGCAACCTGCTTCCATGGCAAAATTACCAATGGTGGTGTTGTTTACATAAGAAGTTGATACACTAAGTGTTGGGCTTGAAAAACTATTTGCTTCAAGAAAAACACCTGAGTCATAAGATTGATCACCTGCATCGCCAACGGCAAGTTTTATGTGGTATTGAACACAAGGAACAACTTTAGCCCATGCTGTTAAAACTTTTGTAAAGCCATCATATACAATGGTTGTTCCGCCTAATAATTCATTGTTTACATAGTAAGTGGAATAAGAACCACTATTGACATTATTTATAGTAACAGGCAATGTTGTGTTGGGAATACGTGCTATATTATAATTATTGTAATTCCCTCCCGAAGGATTTGGTCCTGAAATAAAAAATCCAAAAACATCATTGTATGAAGTTCCTACAAACTCGTTATACTCCTCCGAACCAAATACATATCGAAATTTTATTGTATCTGAAACAGGAATAAAGTCAAATTCAATTTTTGTTGCGTCTTTAACTGTGTATGAAGGTATAAGCGATTGTAAGTTGGCATCAGTGTATGTTCCCGAAAACTGAGTACTTACAAAATTGCTTGCAGGACTTCCAATTGCCTGATTTCCTGTGCCGTTTACATATCCCGAAGACATAATTACACCCGAGGATAAACCCAAGTTAGTTGGATTGATTCCTGTTGTGAATTTACCTATGGCATTAGCTTCGCCGGTATATACTACATTGCTGTAACTAATTCCAGACCCAACCAAAAAATCAACATATTGTGTTGCAGTTAGTCCTGTTGTAACAGAAAGCTGACATAATCCATATTGATTTGAAAATAAAACAACTATTATTGAAATAAGCCAGCCAAATGTTTTCATTTTATTTTTTTAATATGGTTAGTGTTCCATGATATTCCTTTGCCGGATGTTTAATTCCGGCTGATTTTTTTAAAACATAATAATATGTACCATCAGTAACGTCTTTTGGTTCCCAATTATTTGAATAATCGGAGTTTTTATAAATAATTTTACCCCAACGATTAAAAACAATCAATTCCGACCCCGGATAATTTTCGAGGTTGGGAAAAACTATTTTGTCATTTAGCCCGTCGGAATTAGGGGTAACCACATTGATAAGCCTAATTTCACATTCATTAAAAATAGTAATTGACTTTACTGAAGATTCATTACCGCATGAATCAAGAATTGAAACAGTATAAGTGGTTGGTTGTTCAGGAGCCACAACAACTTGATTACTATTGCCAAGCCCATTATTCCATGAAAAATCAAATGGACCATATCCCCCGGTAAAAGAAACATTCAATGTGCTTGATTCACCAGCCTCAACACAAATAACAGTATCTCCACTCAAATTAATTGTCATAGGATCAACATTAATAATGTAAATTGTTGCTGATAATGTGTCATTAACACACGAAAGTACTTGAGGAATTGACAGCTTAATTTGCTCGGTAGGTTCAGGAATTCCATCGTTAACAGGATTGATATGAAGTTCAACAACACTTTCGCCGGGAGCAAAATTTATGAAATCAGGAATGGGGTTACCTGCAAGGTCAGTATAGTCAATACCGTTTATGGCATTACCTTCGATAATGAAATTTATAGTGAATGGATTAGATAAATCTCCACTGCGGGTGAAAGTATAGGTGGCATATCCACATCCTTCTACCATTGTTGAATCAAATGAACTCCCAACTGCAGTTATACCAAGGGAAGGTGAACTAAAGCTTTTTGCTTTAAGAAAAACGCCGGAATCAAAAAGGCCGTCATTTACATCGGCAATAGCAATTTTTATATGATATGTGGAGCAAGCAACAACATGAGCCGATGCTTCTAAAACTTTTGTAAACCCATCATATTGAATTGTTTGACCATTTGTGTTGTTTGTATATAATGAACTATAAGCCAACGAAGTGCATCCCCCGGGTATTCCAAACGTTCCCATAACTCCGGGATTTATGGAATTGATGGCCACAGGAATATTTGTGCCAGGAATTTTAGCAATATTCAAATTGTTGTAATTTCCACCCTGAGGATTTGGACCTGACAGAAAGAATGCAAAAACATCATTATATTCTGAGCATACATATTCAGGATATTCTTCACTGCCAAATACGTAAAAAAACCGTATGGAGTCGGATGATGGAATAAAGTCGAATTCCAAAACTGAAGCATCAAATGTTGTATTGCCCACTATGGCACTTAACTGGGAGTCGCCGGCAACACCTCCGCCATCATCCATCACTCCTGAATTATTGGGCCCTATGGCTACGGCAATGTCTCCGGTTGCTAAAATAAGCCCGGTATCAATACCGATATTTGATACGCCCTGAAAATACCCAATCATTTCAGGACCTCCGGTAAAATGAACATTAGAAACAGATACGCCTCCACCTAACAAAACATTTTGTACCAATTGGGTTGGAGTATATGAATAATCAACTGAAATTTGAGCATTTAATTGAAAAAATGCACTTAAGTAAAAAAGAATAACAAAAGTTTTTTTAGTAAGCATGTTTTTTTAGTTATTTGTACAAAAATACAATTTATCAATATATTGTCAAAATTTTACATGACAATAAGTATTTTATATTTTCATTTAATTATTTGTTTGAAATGTCTTTTTGACGTTCTTTTTTATCAAAAAAGTGTAATAAACATAAATTTTTGATATAAATATTTTAACAAAAATTGCTATGGTAAAATAACTATCTTTGTTTAAAATAAAAAGACATGAGTGATATTCGAAATTACATTAACAATAACAAAGAACGATTTTTTGATGAATTGTTTGATCTTTTAAGAATTCCGTCTGTTTCCAGTGAATCATCACACAAGGATGATATGATTAAGGCCGCAGAATACTGGAAAAAATCGTTGCTTAATGCGGGAGCAGATTTTGCCGAAGTGTGTCCCACAAGCGGAAACCCGGTGGTTTATGGCGAAAAAATTATTGATTCTTCCTATCCTACAGTTATTGTTTATGCCCATTATGATGTAATGCCGGTAGATCCTGTTTCAGAGTGGAAAACAAACCCGTTTGAGCCAACAATCATAGATGAAAAAATTTATGCTCGTGGTGCTGACGACGACAAGGGTCAGGGATTTATGCATGCAAAAGCTTTTGAGTATCTGGTGAAAAACAATTTACTTAAATGCAATGTTAAATTCATGATTGAGGGTGAAGAAGAAATAGGAAGCCCCTCTATGGCAGAATGGTGCATAAAGAATACAAATCGCTTAAAAGGCGATATTATTTTAGTTTCGGATACCGGTATGATAGCGGCAGATATTCCCAGTATTACTGTTGGCTTACGAGGATTAACTTATTTGCAGGTTGAACTAACTGGTCCTAATCGTGATTTGCATTCCGGACTTTTTGGTGGCGCTGTTGCAAATCCAATAAACGTTTTATCGAAACTAATTGCGTCTCTTACAGATGAAAACGGGCATATAACTATTCCGGGTTTTTATGATGATGTTGAGGTGGTTTCCGAGTCTGAACGTAAAGCTTTAAACATGGCCCCTTTCAGTATCGACACTTACAAATCAGCTATTGATGTTAATGAACTTTTTGGAGAAGAAGGATATACTACGTTGGAAAGAACCGGTATCAGGCCTACTCTTGATGTTTGCGGAATTTGGGGAGGATATACCGGAGAAGGCTCAAAAACAGTATTGCCTTCAAAAGCTTATGCAAAGATATCGTCAAGATTAGTGCCCAATCAGGATAATGAAAAGATGGCAAAATTAATTAAAGCACATCTGGAAAAAATTGCACCGGCATATACTAAAATAAAAGTAGATATTCTGCATGGCGGTCAACCTTATGTTATGCCTATAGAAGGAAAAGCATATAAGGCTGCAGAACAGGCACTAACCGAATTATTCGGAAAAAAACCGATTCCAACCCGTAGTGGTGGTAGTATTCCTATTATTGCTACTTTCGAAGAAATTCTTGGAATTAAATCCTTGTTAATGGGATTTGGTTTGGAGTCTGATGCCATACACTCGCCAAATGAAAATTATAGAATAGAAAACTTCTTAAACGGCATTGAGGCAATAGTAAGGTTCTATTTAAATTTTCAAAAAGCCTAAAGCCAAATTTCATCAGATAAGTTTGTATTTGTGTTTAAATAAAAAGAAAGCTTTAAGACCCAATAATATAGACAACCATGATACACCATTTAGGGAAAGAAAACTCTCTGGTAAACCAATTTATTAGCGAACTTCGCGATGCGGAGATACAGCAAGACAGTTTTCGGTTTAGAAAAAATCTTGAGCGATTAGGGGAAATATTTGCTTATGAAATCAGCAAAAAAATCAATTATGTTTCTCAACAGGTAATAACTCAACTTGGCGAGTTGGAAATTCAGGTTATTGATAAATGGCCTGTATTGGCTACCATATTAAGAGCTGGTCTTCCTTTTCATCAGGGTTTTTTAAATTTTTTCGACAAGTCGGAAAGTGCTTTTATTTCAGCTTATAGAAAGCACCATAAGGATGGGCGGTTTACTATTCAGGTAGAATATGTAAGCTGTTCAAGTATTGAAGGCAAAACATTGATTGTTGCTGATCCCATGCTTGCTACGGGGTCGTCTTTGGTGTTGTCGGTTAAAGAGTTATTTCAATTCGGAACACCTCAGGATATTCACATTGCAACTGTTATAGCCAGTACTCAGGGTATTGATTATGTTAGGCAGCATTTGCCACATCGTAAACTTCACATTTGGACAGCAGCTATAGACGAGGAATTAACAGCTCAGGCATATATTGTTCCGGGGCTGGGCGATGCAGGCGACTTGGCTTTTGGAAGCAAAGAGTAGGGTACATTTAACTTTCACTTGTCATGTAAGACGGTAAATAAAATCTTTAATTGATTTATGATTACTTTACACAAATTTCATTAACGACATTTTATAAATGAATTTAAGGGTTCTAAGTGAAAGCTTCCATATTGCAATTCGCTCTATTCGTAGTCATTTGCTCAGGACTGTATTGACTGTTTTTATAATTGCTTTTGGAATAATGGCGCTTATTAGTATCCTTACGGCAATTGAATCAATAAAATTTTCCTTGAATGAGAATTTTACCCGAATGGGTAGTAATACTTTTACTGTTTCAGATATAAAGGTGCGCGGCAGGCATGGAGGTGCCTCCGATAACAGAACAGAATATAAAAATATTACATGGGAACAAGCGGCACTGTTTAAAAAACGATATGAATTTCCTGCGCATGTGTCAATTTATATACATGCATCAGGTACGGCAACAATAAGACATAATCTTAAAAAAACCAACCCCAACGTAAGTGTTTTGGGTGTTGATGAAAATTATATAATAACAAGTGGTCAGGATATTGATAAAGGACGTAATTTTTCAAGGCACGAAATAAATTATGGTCAAAATGTTGTTGTTATAGGTAATAAAATTGCAGAAACATTATTTTCTGGCAGCGAAAATATAATAGGGAAGCATATATCAATAGGCGCAACACGTTTTACTGTTATTGGTGTAATGAAACAAAAAGGAAGCAGTTTTGGTTTTTCGGGAGACAATTTATGTATGATTCCTATTACTACGGTAAGACGCTATTATGGAAGTTCAGAAGCCTCTTATAATATAAACATTATGCCCTCTGACACAAAGCTGATAGATGCGGCAATTGGTGAAGCAACGGGACTTTTCAGAACAATCCGCAAACTTAAAATCGGACAAGCAGATAATTTTGAAATAAGACAAAGCGATAGCATGGTTAAAATGCTACTTGAAAATATAAAATATGTTACTTTGGCTGCTACTATTATAGGTCTTATTACTTTGATTGGTGCTTCAATTGGTTTGATGAATATTATGCTGGTAAGTGTATCGGAGCGTACCCGTGAAATAGGTGTACGAAAAGCTATGGGCGCAACAAATTTAGCCATTAGAAATCAGTTCCTGATTGAAAGTATTGTTATCGGACAAATAGGGGGCTTTTTGGGCATTTTTCTTGGAGTTTTGTTTGGAAATATAATAAGTGTTTTGTTTGAAAGTAGTTTTATTATTCCATGGATGTGGATTTTGCTTGGTTTTACTTTAACCTTTGTTGTTGGTATTGTTTCCGGCTTATTGCCTGCAAACAGAGCTGCAAAACTTAATCCGATTGATTCTCTCAGATATGAATAGAAATAACATAAAAATATATAGTTGTTTTTTGCCTTTTGTGATTTTGCTTACAATTTGTGCTTGCAGCTCATTAAAGAAAAATCAGGGAAAAATATTACTCACAAAAACAAAACTGGAAATTAATAATAATGCCCTCGATTATTATGACATTAATGGACTGATAAAACAGCACGAAAACAGACGTTTTATAGGTATACGCTTACATACCGGAGTTTATAACTTGGGTAAATCCATGAAAGACAGAACAAAAATAAAGGAGAATAAAATTTTAAATAAAATTCAAAGAAAAAAAAGAAAACATCCAAACAAATATATAAATGAGCAAAAAGAACTCGAAAAAGTAAATAAAGGACTTAGAAACTGGTTGATGAACACTGTAGGCGAAGAGCCTGTATTCCTTGATTCAGCCTCTACAAGGCAAAGTGTTTCCCAAATAGAATTATATTGCAACAAACACGGTTTTTTTAATAATCAGGTTTATGATACAATCATTTTAAACAAAAGGAAAAACAAGGCAAGGGTAGAGTATAAAATTAATGCAGGAAATCCATACACAATAAACAAAATAGATTTTTATTCCAGTGATAATGAAATTAGCTCTTATTTTATTTCAGGTAAGGCAAATTCGCTTTTAAAAAAGGGCGATATATATAACGAAGATTTGCTGGAAAATGAGCGGATGCGCATTAATGAAGATTTGAAGAACTTGGGTTATTATGCTTTTAGTAAGTCATATATTCGTTACGAAATAGATTCGGCTTTGGGAAATAACACTCTGAATATAAAAGTTATAATTAACCGACCATTTGTTTCTAAAGATGGTCAAACTGAATTTTATAACCATCAAAAATATAAAGTAAGACGGGTATATGTGTTGCCGGAATATTCTATCGTTGGTGAAAAAAGCATAAAGTATGATACTTTAAAACATGTAAAGCAGTTTAAAAATAAAAGGGAATTTGACACTTTATATTTTTTGTATAATGAACCAATGCGGGTAAATCCACAGGTTATTGCAAGAAAAATATTTATTCGTCCGGATGTGTTTTTCAGTTTGGCTACTGCTAATAAATCACAGGCTGAATTGAGTAGTTTAAATATATTTAAATATATAAACATACGTTTTGCTCCTGACACAATAGGTAATGATTTAAACAATGTGGTTCCTCTTGACGCATTTATTGAATTAAGTTTAACGCCTGTTCAGGCATTAAACTTTGAAATAGAAGGCACCAATTCTTCAGGTAATGTTGGTACTGCAGGTAATTTGGTTTATAAAAACAGGAATTTGTTTCACGGGGCAGAACAATTTAATTTTAAATTTAAAGGCGGACTTGAATTGCAGAAAACTATATTTGAAAAAGAAAATGACGTTATAGGAGGTCTTCCTTTTAATTCTGCAGAGATAAGCTCTGAAATAGGGTTGTCAACACCTGTTAATAGCAGATGGTTTACCCAGAGCAGTCATCCGATGATGAAATATTCAACCGGTTTCAGCTATCAGCTTAGGCCTGATTATCAGCGTTATATTAGTCATTTAAAAGCTTCAATTGAGTGGCGGGAATCAGCAAAAAGTATTTATCAGATTTATTTGCCGATAAATTTAGTTCGGATACTTCCGGATTCAATGTTTGCTGAGCGGATTTCACAATTTTCTCGAACAATACGCTATAGCTACGAAGACCACTTTATTCCGGGTAGTGGATTAACAATAACTTCCAGTACTCAGGCGTTGCGAAAAAACAAACCATATTCATATAGTAAAATAACGCTTGAACAGGCCGGTCTTATGTTGTGGCTTGGTAATGGGTTTAACAGTGCTAAAAAAGGAGAAATATTTAGAGTTTTAGGAATAAATTATTCTCAATATGCAAAAGTAGATTTGGATTTTCGCCATTATATACCTTATCCAAACCAAACCGTATTGGCCGGAAGGGCGTTTTTGGGAATAGGATTTCCTTATGGCAACAGCATTTTACTGCCTTTTGAAAAAAGTTATTCGGCCTCAGGTTCCAACGATATTAGAGCATGGAAGTTTCGCTCTTTAGGACCTGGTTCGTTTTCAGATTCTACTTTGTTTGATTGTACCGGTGATATTAGTTTGGTTCTCAATCTTGAATATAGATTTCCTATCATTAGTTTGTTTAACGGAGCTTTATTTGTTGATGCAGGAAATGTGTGGTTGAAAAATGCCAGCGACGAATTTCCGGGTGGAGAGTTTAAAATACCTGATTTTTACAAGCAAATTGGTATTGGAACCGGTTTGGGATTGCGCCTTGATTTTAGCTTTTTTGTTTTCCGTGTTGATGCTTCTTTTCCCTTGCGTAATCCTACGCTACCTGAAAACAACAGATGGGTTGGGTTTAATAAGCCGCTTAAACGAACAAATCTTAACTTTGGTATAGGCTATCCGTTTTAAATATTTTTAAATATTATCTATGTTAGAAATAGACTATAGTAGCTATAGTTTTGAATAATAAAAATTTATGTAAGAGAATTTTTTTATAAAACATTGTATAAAATAAATAATATTCAGTTGTTAAAAAATTTTTCATCTTTGTAAAAATTTTAAATCATCAAAACCGCATTGTTATGTTTATATTAATGGTAGTAATATTTGTGATAGGCTATATGGCTATCGCTCTTGAACACCCTTTAAAAATTGATAAAACGGCATCAGCGCTGTTGATTGGATCATTAACATGGGTAGTTTACATCTCGGGCGCCTTTGACATTTTCACTAGTGGGGTGAGTGTGGCTTGGAATGAGTATTTTTCTGCAAACCCTGACGCCAACACACTGGACGGGATGCGGCATTTTATTGTGCAAAATCAAATTATCGAGCATCTTGGCGAAATTAGCGAAATACTCTTCTTTTTGCTTGGAGCAATGACAATAGTTGAAATAACAGACCAGCATGAAGGTTTCAGGGTAATTACAGACAGCATTAAAACTACTAATAAAATTAAATTATTATGGTTAATTAGTGTTATTACATTCTTTTTATCAGCTATGCTTGATAACTTAACAGCAACTATTGTTATGGTGGCATTGTTGCGTAAACTTATTGATGACAAGAAAACCAGATGGTTTTATGCCAGTATGGTTGTTTTGGCTGCAAATGCAGGAGGAGCATGGTCCCCAATAGGCGATGTTACAACTATAATGCTTTGGATAGGCGGGCAGGTATCAACTGTGAAAATAATTTTAGGAGTATTTTTACCCAGCGTTATTTGCATGGTGATTCCTTTATTACTGTTAAGTTTTCATATGAAAGGACATGTTAATAGACCAAAAGATATTGAAGACAAAAAATCATCTACAACTAAATTTGAACGCAATTTGATGTTATTTCTCGGAGTTGGTGGATTATTATTTGTTCCGGTTTTTAAAACTATTACGCATTTGCCTCCTTATATGGGTATGCTTTTCTCACTTGCCGTTATATGGATAATAACAGAAATATTACATGCGAATAAACCAAAAGAACAAAAGCTTTCAGTTTCATCAATTTTAACAAAAATAGATGTTCCAACAGTTTTGTTTTTCTTAGGAATTCTATCTGCTGTGGCAGCACTGCAATCTGCGGGACAGTTAAATGTATTGGCTCATGCCCTTGATAAAAGTTTAGGAAATGTTTATCTCATTGGTGGTTCAATTGGTGTATTATCTGCTGTTGTCGATAATGTTCCTCTTGTTGCAGGAGCAATGGGAATGTATCCTATCGCAGATCCCGGAGCCACGGGATATCTTGCTAACTTCGTTCAGGATGGAGTTTTTTGGGAATACATTGCTTATACCGCAGGGACGGGAGGTAGTATGTTGATAATTGGCTCTGCAGCCGGTGTTGCTGCCATGGGTCTTGAAAAGATTGATTTTATATGGTATTTAAAGAAAATTTCATGGCTGGCTTTAATAGGATATTTAGCCGGAATAGGAGTATATATACTCCAAAATAGTTTATTGTAAAAAATTTTTAACGGATTGAATTTTCAATCCGTTTTTTTTTCACCTTTGCGCCAAATTTTAAATCTCCAATTATGAACCCTCTAAATTTGTTTTCTAAAAAGGTAAAGCCTTTTGGAATAAAAGACTTGCTTAAAATTCTTGGTGTTATGTTTCTTCTTATGATACCGGTTATGTCTTTTGCTTCAGGTACCGGAGATACATTAACAAAAATGCCTAATATTGGTGGAATTCGTGTCGAATTCTTTTTATTTGCTGCTACGTTATTGTGTGTTGCTCTATTTCACGACCATACTTTTTATGTCGCGCTGACAGGTTTGGCTGTTATCCTTGCTTATAAATTAATAATGGATCCCGGATTCAGTTTTGTAGAACATTTTATTGGAAATCAAAACACAAATCCTTTTATCGAACAAATTATTGATAAAGAAACGCGCGTGGGCGAATGGGGTATATTGTTAAATTTATTAGGATTGTTACTTGGCTTTTCCGTTCTGGCAAAATTATTTGAAGAGTCCGGTGTTCCTGATAAGCTACCTAATATTCTGCCCGACAATTTCATGGGACCATTTGTCCTTTTAGTGATGGTATTTGTCCTTTCTTCATTTCTCGACAATATTGCTGCTGCTCTGATTGGTGGTACAGTTGCCCTTGTGGTCTTTAATAAAAAAGTACATATTGGATATCTTGCAGCAATCGTTGCAGCATCAAATGCCGGAGGATCTGGCTCTGTAATTGGAGATACCACAACAACAATGATGTGGATTGATGGGGTAAATTTTGTTGAAGTTCTTCATGCTTTCATAGCTGCCGCTGTTGCACTTGTTATTTTTGCATGGTTTGCTTCGCATCAGCAACACAAATTTCATCCAATTCAAAAACGGGCCACTGAAAATGTTAAAATTAAATATGGTAATTTGTTTACAGTAGTATTAATTCTTGTTGGAGCTATCACAACAAACGTTTTATTCGATATGCCATGGCTTGGTGTTTGGATTGCCATTGTTCTTGGTGTGATTTTTTGCAAAGTCCCATGGGGCGAAGTGCCGAGTTCAATAAAAGGCTCAATTTTTCTTTTATCTCTTGTTTTATGCGCTTCGATGATGCCGGTAGATACATTGCCGGAGGCTCATTGGTCCACTGCTTTTATACTTGGTTTTGTATCTTCGGTTTTTGATAATATTCCATTAACAAAATTATGCCTGCAGCAAGGTCATTATGATTGGGGTATGCTTGCTTATGCTGTTGGCTTTGGAGGGTCTATGATTTGGTTTGGTTCCTCGGCCGGAGTTGCAATTACCAATAAATTTCCTGAAGGACGCAATGTGTTGCTGTGGTTACGCAAAGGATGGCATGTAACTTTGGCATATATTATCGGATTTTTTGTCCTTCTTTTAGTTTGGGGATGGCATCCAACGAGCAACAACGAACATAAAGAGCCTGCAAATGAATGTGTGTCTCCTAATTGTAAAGTGGCTATAGAAACAAAAATTTTGACCGGGAAAGAACTAACTCCCGAACAAAAAATTTATCTTGAAGAAAATCCTGATATTTTAGGCCGTTAGAGATAAAACAATTTAAATAGTTGAAGAACTTTAAGTATTAATTCTATTATTAACGGGAAACAAATTATGTTTCCCGTTTTTTGTAAATTTGAATGCTCAAAGAATAAAAGTCTCTGCTTTATTAAATGTTTTTATAATTAACAAAATGAAAAAACTGATTATTATTTCTTTTGTTTGTATGATAGCCTTTAATGGTTATTCTCAAACAATTAAAGTTGTCGATGCTGCTGATTTAAGTCCTGTCAGCAGAGTTGTAATACAAGGTAGTGTTTCAAAAACTAAAACTATTACCGACGAGAATGGCTTTGTTAATGTTTTGATTTTTAATGAAAAAGACACACTTTTATTTTCGCATGTTTCATATCAAGAATATTCAATAGCATTTTCTGATATCAAAAATATGAAAATGGTTTCTTTAATGCGCCGCATAATACCTATAAACGAAATGATAATAAGCGCAAATAAAATTGAAGAAAGCCGCCAGGATGTTTCACAACTTACTGCAACAATTTCCCGACAAGATATTCAAATGATAAATCCAATGTCTTCAGGCGATTTACTTGAAAACTCGGGTGTGGTCTTTGTTCAACAAAGTCAGTTCGGAGGGTCAAGTCCGGGGCTTCGTGGATTTGAGGCAAATCGCGTATTACTGGTTGTTGATGGAATCAGATTAAATAATGCCGTATACCGAAGCGGCCATTTGCAAAATGTTATTACCATTGATCCTGAAATGCTGGATAAAGTTGAGGTGTTGTTTGGGCCGGGATCGGTTATGTATGGAAGTGATGCGCTGGGGGGTGTTATGTCTTTTGTTACTCCTAACCCAAAATTTAGTTCTTCTAATCAGGTTCTTGTGTCAGGAAAAGCATTGATGAGATATTCTTCTGCAGCAGGCGAGCAATTTGCATCTTCAGGATTTAATATTGGTACAAAAAACTTTGCCAGCTATACAAATTTCACATGGAAAACTTTAGGAGATTTGCGTCAAGGAAATATACATAATCCTGCCTATGGCGATTGGGGAAAATGTTTTTATTATGCTGCGCACATTGATGGAAAAGATTCTATGATGGTCAATAGCAATCCTAATATTCAAAAAAACTCAGGTTATTATCAAACTGATATTTTGCAAAAATTCTCATACAAAATTAGCGAGAACAGCATATTCAAATTAAATTTACAACACAGCAACAGTAGTAATGTTCCTAGATACGATCGCTTAACACAAATGAGCGGAGGAGGGTTAACCTATGCAGAATGGTATTATGGACCTCAAACAAGAAATCTTGGAGCCTTATCTTTTGAGACAAAGGCTTTGCCTTTTGCCGATATGGCTCGTTTTACGGCATCGTATCAAAATATAAGCGAGGACAGGGTGAACAGAAAGTTTAATAAAAGTACCCGCAGACATCAAGATGAAACTGTAGATGTTTTTGGATTTTATGCGGACCTTTGTAAAGAAATTAAAAATCATGAGCTCAGATATGGCTTAGAGGTGCGTGCTGATAATGTTGAGTCTGTGGCTTATGGCGAAAATATTAAAACGGGAGAAATTGCCTATAATCAATTAAGCCGTTATCCCGATGATTATAATAAAATGCTGAATATTGCTGCTTATTTTAGTCATGCCTGGGAGCTTAATGAGAATTTTGTTGCTTCACAGGGAATTCGATTTACACATGTTACCTTGCAGTCTGCATGGACTGATACAATGATGAATATTTCCGGCTTTCCGTTTGATAAAGCAATAGAACAATCGAATAATGCTCTTTCCGGTAATATTGGATTTGTTTATAAAGCCGATAACGGATGGCGCTTTGCTATTAATGGCGCATCAGGTTTTCGTGCACCAAATGTTGATGATATGGGAAAGGTTAATGACTCGAACGCTGACGATAATTTGTTGATTATTCCTTCGCCGCAGCTAAAACCTGAATACTCATATACCGGTGAATTAACCATAGGAAAGCTTTTTGATAAAAAAATATGGTTTGAAAATACTGTTTATTACACATATTTAGACAATGCCATTATTACAAGACCAACAAAATTGAATGGTGCAGATTCTGTTGTTTTTGGAGGAAGATTATGCGAGGTTCAAGCCAATACCAATGCCGGAAGTGCTTATATATATGGCGTTCAATCAATGCTTTCGGCTGAAATTACCAGAGCCTTTAGTATTAAAAGTTACCTGAACTGGACCTATGGGCGAGTTGATGATAAAACCCCGCTTGACCATATTCCACCGGCTTTTGGGCAAACTTCGTTTCGTTTGCATGTTAATAAATTTTTAGGTGAATTTTATGTCAGATACTCAGCAGCTAAAAAACTTAAAGATTATAGTCCAAGTGGTGAGGATAATATAAAATATGCTACAGCTTTTGGAATGCCGGCATGGACTACTCTTAATTTTAAAGCTTCTTATATTATTAACACCAGACTTCTGATTCAGGCGGGAATAGAAAACATAATGGATGTGCACTACCGCAAGTTTGCCAGTGGCATTAGTAGCCCGGGACGAAACGTAATAGTTGCACTAAGGGCAACATTCTAGATGTTAAAAAAAAGATGTGCAGGTTTTGCACATCTTTTTTTTACTGCTGAAAAGCAATTTATTTTATAAATAATTTTTTCCAAATATTTCTTTCTTTATTTTGAATTTGAATTAAAACCGTCCCTTCAATGTTGTCTTTAATTGAAACAGAGCCATTTTGAGAGGTCGCAATGAAATATTGCAACAGTTTGCCTTCTAAAGAAAAAACTTTTATTGTATATCCTTCCGAAGGCAATGTCCAATAAAAGATATTGTCATAAACATATATATGTGCCCAGTCTTTATTTTCATCGATACCTTCGTTTTGATAATTTATTGGATCGGAACAGCCAACACATTGCCCGTTATTATTTGCACACAACATATATATGCCGGGCTGTGTGGCAGTATATGACTGTCCGGTAGCTCCAGGAATTGTATCTCCGTATAAAAACCATTGATAATTATGAAAAATAAGCGGCGATGTAAAAACCGAATCATTTGTAATATTTACATATATAGTTGGCACGGGTTTAATAAAAAACTGAATAGAGTCTTTGCCCGAGCACCCATTTGTGTCGGTATATGTTATAAAAACCCACATGTTGGAGGGAGGAGATATTAAAGGGTTGGGAATATTAGCATTTGATACAACTGAAGAAGGTTCCCAAACACAGTTTGTGAACGAATCGTTAACTCCGGGAAGCATTGAGTCGCCTTCGCACAGATTGTAAGTTAATGCACTAATAGCATCCATGGCTTCATCACTACTGTTAACAATTAATCCTGCCGCAGCAGAAACAGAACTGTCGCTAAAAAATATTGTGATAGGACCGGCGCTTAAATTATTAAAAGTATTGTTGGTTGTTATTGTTGCCCAATTGTCAGAAGAAAAATATACAGTACCATTAATTGAACCTACATTCAATGTTAATGTCCCGTCGTTATTGCCACAGTGGGCAGGAGTTGAAGTTGAGCCATTAAAAACCAATGTCAGCAATTTTGACACACCGCCATTTGAACCAATCCATACATAACCATTATTATCTATTTCAATGCAGGTAAGATTTGCTGAAACAAGACCTGCACCCGTGCCATAGGTTGTGAAAACGCCATTGTGATAATGGCTGCTGCCATTACCGTTTGTGGCAATCCACATACGTCCTTTTTTGTCCGAAGCAATGCCTCTGACATCATTATTTGCAAGACCATTAGAGGTAGTATAGGTAGTCCAGCTGCTTCCATCCCATTTGTATAAACCTCCTCCAATTCCCATGCTGGGCAACGAGCCTGCCCAAATATTGCCATTGACATCTGTTTTTATTGATAGAACCTGATCTCCATCGGTGTTAACTCCGTTTAAATTAGTATGGTTTGTCCATATTGAACCATTGAATTTGTTGATTCCTGTGGCTGTGGCAAACCACATATTCCCTGTCAGATCTTGCGTTATTGATAAAACAGTATTGTGAAGAAGCCCATCAGCTGTTGTATAATTGGTAAAACTCGACCCGTTGTATTTACTTACTCCTGCTGTTGTTCCAATCCACACATTATTAGCGGCATCAACAAAGACGCAACGCAAATTGTTTGTTGGTAAACCTTGCGCTGTAGTGTAATTTGTAAATGTTGCCCCATTATATTTTGACAGACCTGCATTGGTTGCAATCCATATATTCCCGTTTGGATCTGCGGTAATGCCTTTTATTTCATTGCTAATAAGTCCATTGGAAGTTGTATAATTAGTCCACGTACTACCATTAAATTGAGAAATACCATTAGAGGCTGTTCCAACCCATAATTTTCCCGTATTATCGGATTTTAATGTAGTAATATTGTTGCTGCTAATAGTACTATTTGAGGTTGTGTAGTTTGTTATTGAGAAGTTTTGTGCAAATAAACTGCTCATACAAAAGATGAAAATTAAAAAGGAAAGATTTCTCATATGCTGCGATTTTTTAATTAGATTACCAACGCCTTTATTTGTTTAAACAACATCAAAAATACTAATTTTGTCAAATGAATGTATTATGGTTGATTTTATTAAGTTTAAGTCTTTGCTTCGATACTTTTGCCGTAAGCATTTCCATTGGCATAAGGAATAAACAGGTTGTGTTTTTGGAAGCAATAAGAATTGCTTTTGTTTTTGCTGTTTTTCAGGGGATAATGCCTGCTTTAGGCTGGCTGGGAGGTGTTTCCGTTGAAAAGTATGTTGCTCCTGTTAATCACTGGATTGCTCTGTCATTGTTGCTTATAGTTGGCTGCAAAATGATATTCGATGCTTTTAGCCATAATAAGAAAGAATTAATTGATGCAAATAAATGGAAAATAATTTTTACTGCAGCCTTTGCAACCAGTATTGATGCTTTTATTGTAGGAATTCCTTTGGCGTTTACAAATTCCAATATTTTTATAGTTGCACCATTTATTGGCTTATGCACCGGAATAACAGCCATGCTTGGCATGTTAATAGGGAAAAAAATAGCAGGGATTTTAGGCAATAAAGTTCAAATTGTTGGCGGATTAATAATAATTGGATTAGGCATAAAAATATTCATTGAACATCAAATTCCTTAAAATTTGCATTCAAACTAAGATTTAATTTTAAGATAGTTTATAATATTTAATTATCTTGATATAAGGTTTATTTGTATTTAAATGTTTCCCAATTCCAGGGCATGGCTTTTGAGTCTAATTTTTCAGGCATTTTGTATTTTGATTGCCAGCGACCTTCTCCAAAAACCGAATTATAATATTCTACCATTGGCAGGATGGTTTTGTCAAGATCAGGATTCATTTCTTTTTTGTCTTTATAAAATGAAGACCGTATCGGAATTATATCTGAAGGCAAATCCTGCAATGGAATGCAAATCGGATAAATTTTTTCTATTAAAAACTCAATAAATTCCTGCGAGTCGCCAATGAATTTGTAACGTACCTGCCATTCAAATGAAGGATGTTTAAAAATATCATAGAATCCGATACCAAAATATTTTTGTAATAACTTTTCTCGTTGCTTAAATAATCCCGGTTGTGTTTTTTGTGTATCTATAACTGCCTGATGAGGGTCTTTGTAAATTCTCCATGGTAATATGTATGGTGCTATATCGCAATATGACAAACTCCATAAATATAAATCATAGAGTAAACTTTCCCATCTGTCGGTAATCTCTTTCCATTCGTTAATCAACGGAGCAAAATGATAATCTATTTTGGTAAAGCCGGAATGTAGTTCATCGCTGTTTGGAAAATTTAATTTTGATTCAGCAGAAAGTTTATCAAACAATTCCAGTTTTTGTTTTTGATTTTCAACATAATAAGGGTTGCTTGGTAATGCTTTTGCCATTCCGTAGGAAAATACAATTCCGCTTCTTACTGCCAAACTTCCTTCCAAAGCCTTATCCATACCTTTTTCTATTTGAATACGCAGATACTTAGGATATGTCATGCCAGGTTCTTCTCCTAATTTAATCAAGTCTTCAATAGGCTTTGTATAAAGTTCGGTTTTTATCAATGTGTCAATTTCAACATCATTATTGTAGGCGTTTGGACGTTCGCTTATTTCTTTATTTATTTCTTTTTGCCCCGCTTTTTTTATCTGTGAAACATTATCGGAATCATTTAATAAGCTTTTATCCGAACCCAGGGTGTTACTGCGTTGTGCAAAATCAACAGCATTGTTTAATGATTTTACGGGATCATAACTCCTGGCTTCCTGAATGGCTCTGGCTTTTTCTTCTTCAATTCGCTTAATGGCATCTCGTAAGGCATCAAGATTTTGTTTAAGCAGTGCCGCATCGTCGTATCCGATTTCTTTTTGTTGTTCCTGAGCTTGCGAACTTAATAGACGGCTATAACAATCACTTATTTTTACATATATATCTTCTTTCAATACCTGCATATTGAAAGCCATCATGTCATCGTGTGTGCGGGTGAGCTCTTCAAGATGATTATATAGTTCGCTCATTTTGTCGAAATATTCTCCGCTCATGTTTTTGTCGCGACACTCTTGTACCATATTTTTAAATGGTCCAAGCAAAGCATCTGTCATCATTGGGTCTAATGGCATGGTATGTTATTTTATAAGTTAGTTAAATCTTTATATTTTGAAAGTTGTTCTTCAACATGTTCGTCCCAATATGGTAATAGCACTCTATGTCTGTGTTCTTTGATAATATCTGGATTGTGCTTCCAGTTTGGGTCAAGCAAACGCATTTGGTTTTCAGTGTTTTTAATAACATCCAGAATGCTTTTCTTGTAATATTCTACGTTACTTTGCATTTCAGCTTTGTAATTATCAGGTACAACAGCTTCGGAATATATTTCAATGCGGTCTAAATACATCCAGCATTCATGAAATATCCTGTTTGCTTCATCAAGTGTAATATCTCGCATTCCCTGAGTGTTTTCTTCGTTTACCATGTTCATCATATCAAACACCTCAGTGTAATTATCAACTTTTTCTAAAACTCGCTTTGAAACAGAAGCTCTTATGGGTTCATTTAATTCGGTATAAAGTTTTTCCTCCATTAAGCTTTTGTCTTTTGTTAGGGCTATTGCACATAGTTGGTTTAAATTCCCCAGTTTGTCTTTAAACTCCTCAAGCGTACTACAGCTCTGCATTGCTTCACTTAAGTTTTTTTCAGCTTCATAACTATGCTTGTAATTAGGATTATCAGCATATCGTTCAGCCCGAACCCGATAATATTCTTTATATTCTTCCAATAATTTTGTCATAATTACTGTTTTTGGTAAAAATATGAATAAAAATTAAATAATGGAAATAATACTTGAAACCGTAAGGATTTTCAAATTATATTAACAGTTAAATTTTTTATTTTTATTTAGTTTTAAACATTGCATATTAAATAAAAAGCCGCCCTACTACGTTATTAATACAAATAAAATTCCTACTTTAGTGTTTTAAAATCCCCAAAAAAGATTGTTGATGAAATATTTGTGCCCGTTTTTATTGTTTTTATTACTGCTAAAACCCGCCATATCTCAGCCTGCTGACACAATATTTAATATTGATAAATCAGAAATAGCAAGGACTTTTGATGAAATGACCCGTGAAAAATTTTATAACAGTGATAATTTTTTTCCAGAAAAAAATAAATATAACTTCCCTGCAAATTATATTCCTGAATTAAGCGATAGTATTTTTGCCTTGCGCATTAAAGAAATGGATGAGTCCTCGCCATTTGAATATCGTTATAATGATGATGTTAAAAAATGGATTGAGTTTTATGTGTCAAAACGTTATTTTATTGGTCGTCTGGTTGGTTTGTCTTTACTTTATTACCCGATTTTTGAAGAGGCTTTAGACAAATATGGCGTTCCTCTTGAAATGAAACATTTGGCAATTGTTGAGTCTGCTCTTAATCCCGTTGCCAAATCACGTGCCGGAGCCGCAGGATTGTGGCAGTTTATGTATAAAACAGGGTTATTGTATAATTTAAACGTAACCTCTTATGTTGATGACAGGTATGACCCCATAAAGGCTACAGATGCGGCTGCTCATCACATGCAGGATTTATATGCCATTTATCATGACTGGGCTTTGGTGCTGGCAGCCTATAATGCAGGACCGGGGACTATTAACCGCGCCATAAAACGTGCAGACGGTGAAACTAATTATTGGAAAATAAAGCACCTTCTACCAAGAGAAACACAGGCTTATGTGCCGGCTTTTATTGCAGCAAGCTATGTTATAACTTATTATGCAGAACATAATATCAATATTCAAAGGCCACAATTTATGGATTGGGAGCTCGACACAGTTTCGGTTTCCGAAACAATGTCCTTTAATTTTTTCTCTTCTTTTGTTGGAATTGACGAAACAGATTTGACGTTTTTAAATCCGCAGTACATAAAAAAAATTATACCGGGAACAAAAAATAATCCTTACATAATCAGATTGCCACAAAAATATGTTCTTGCATTTGTTGAAAAAGAGCAGCTGATGTATGATAGTATTCGTAAAGTTGCAACAGCCGATAGCGCTCTTATTTCTAATAATACATCAACGACAAAAACAAATTCTACAACCGGCAATAATACCACAACAAACTACAATACTGATTCAAAAAATTATCATACTGTCAGAAGCGGAGAAACTTTAGCCCAAATTGCATCAATGTATGGAACAACTACCAGCAATATTCAGGCTTGGAATAATTTGTCATCAACAGTAATATATCCGGGTCAAAAATTGATTGTTTATGGCAAGGCGGTAAATACCAATTATACGTCTAATACAACAACAAATACTAATAACGGAAGTCTGAAAACTATTTATTACACAGTTAAACAGGGTGATACTTTGTGGAAAATTGCAAATGCAAACGGGGTTAGTGTGGATGATATAAAAAAAGCCAATAATCTAAAATCTGATAATTTACAGGTAGGTCAAAAACTAAAAATCCAGAAAAATACTTGATATGAAAACGCTTTTTATAATTCCTTTTCTATGTGTAGCTGCTGTATTTTTTAATTCTTGCTTTCATGAAACCGAGTCGGGCTTGCCTCCGTCAAATGGTACAATATCCGAAGTACTTGTAATAATGCCTAATCAAATGTGGGAAACATCAGTCGGTTCCACATTAAAGTCAATATTGTTGGCCGAACAGGAAGGATTAAATCAGGCTGAGCCGTTGTTTGAACCGATGCAAATACAATATGACGATTTTAAAGGCGTTTTTGAAAAAAATCGTAAAATCATCAGAGTTTTTGTAAGTGACACTGTAAAAGCCAACAAATTGATTGCCAGACGCGATGTTTATTCATCTCCACAACTAATTTTTGATATAAATGCTAAAACTGATTCCGACGCCATTGTGCTTTTAAAAACCAAAGCCAATTCAATAATTGAAATGTTTCACGAAGTCGAGAGAGAAAGGTTGATACTTGCTTTTAAAAGTGATGAAAATAAAGCTTTATGCGATAAAATGGAAAAGCAACTTGGCTTTCGTCTTGTTGTTCCTTATAGTTATTATGAAGCAAAAAGCAATGAAAATTTTGCATGGTACAGACTGGAAGCTCCAAAATATTCACAAGCTATCTTAATTTATATGAGAGATTTTACAGATAGTTCACAGTTTAATCCTGCGCAAATCATTGCGTATAGAAATATGATTACCAAGCAATATATTCCCGGACAAGTGCCGGGCTCATATATGTCAACTGATACAGTTTTTGCGCCAATAATGTTTAACAAGCCTTTTGCCAATACACGCGCAGTGGAAACCAGAGGTTTATGGAAAACAGTTGGCGATTTTATGGGAGGTCCTTTCCTGAGTTATACTTTTCATGAGAAAAAATTAAATAAAGTAATTACTCTGGAAGGTTATGTTTACTATCCAAGCATGGATAAACGCGACCTTCTTATGCAACTGGAAGCAATTTTGCATTCCTATGAAATAAAATAATGCGATATTTTATTTCTCAATTTGTATCCGGTACAAACCATACTCCACAAACATTCCATCGCGAAGCTTTCTTCTTCTGCGCATTTCTGTTTCTCCATCCACTTTTACAAGACCACTGTCAATAAGTTGATGTGCTTGAGCGCCACTTTCGGCAAGACCTAATAATTTTATTAATTGATCAAGCTGAATGAAATCTTGTCCATTTAACGAAAACTTAGTTTGCTTCATACTGAATTAAAAAACTTAATAATAAAATCAAGCCTTATTAAATATTTATATGCTTTAATTCTCTCCTAATATCTTGCCGACACGGCTTCCCAATCCACCAATTTCCAAAAATCTGCAATGTAATCGGGTCGTCTGTTTTGTTTATCCAGATAATATGCATGCTCCCAGACATCGCAGGTAAGAAGTGGTTCTAATCCTTTTCTCATAGGATTACCTGCATTGGACTCTTGCGTGATAAAAAGCTTGCCGTCTTCATCAGCACTTAACCATGCCCAGCCGCTTCCGAACAGTGTGGCAGCAGCCTGTGTAAACTGTTTCTGAAATTCTTCAAAAGACCCGAAATCTCTGTTAATGGCATCCATTAAATCTCCTGATGGCTGGCCGCCACCATTTGGCTTTAAGCAATGCCAGTAAAAGGTATGATTCCAGACCTGAGCTGCATTGTTGAAAATTCCACCCTCAGCTTCAACAACAATTTGCTCCAGCGGCGCATTTTCAAACGGAGAGCCGGGAAGTAAATTGTTTAAATTATTCACATAAGCCTGATGGTGTTTGCCATAATGAAACTCAATTGTTTTTGAGCTAATAATAGGCTCCAAAGCGTCATTTGCCCATGGTAATGGTGGTAATTCAAATTTCATAATAATTTATTTTTAAAATGTAAATCCGATATTAAATGTCCCCATAAGATTTTTTGAGCTGTTATCATTATAAATCATAGGGGTTAAACCATAATGAACCCCTAAATCAAGTCTGATAAACCATAAATCTGCTCCTATTCCGCCAACAATATTAAGCGAATACGGCTCAAAGTCTTTCTTCTCGATATAAAAAAAGTTTTCGTCTATTTTGACTTTTAACAATGCAGAGGCTTCCATCCCTGCCATGAGTCTGAAAGAACTGGACCCATCTTCCGATTTGAACACTTTATATCCCAGCATAATTGGAACAGACATATAGTTTCTGAAAGCTTTTCCTTTAATATTTACCAGACCGGTATCTAAAGAAATAATTTCAACACTGCTTTGGGCAAGTTCTATGTTTCCCTGAACAAAAAAATTATTTCCATAACGAAATGTCATGCCTCCCTGCCATCCAACTCTGGCTCCTATATTTGTGCTGTCGAGTTCAGTTTGAAATCTGCTTGCATTAATTCCTCCCTGAAAACCTATCGTTAACGTTGACCCATTATTAGTTTCTGTTTGAGCATTTAAAAGCAAAACCGGAAACAAAAATGTTATATAGAGAAAGATTTTATATTTCATAAAATATATTTTTACAAATCTAATAAAAAATGAACTTCATTGCAATAGGTTTAAAATTTGTATAACATGATATCTGTTAGTTTTTATTATTGGTTATTTTTGCAAAAAGTAAAAATTTGAACTATTTATCAGTTGAAAACCTTACCAAATCTTATGGCGAAAAACTATTGTTCGATAATATCTCTTTTGGCATAAACGAAGGGCAAAAAGTTGCGCTAATTGCAGGAAACGGTACAGGAAAAAGCACATTGCTGAACATTATAATGGGGCACGATTTGCCGGATTCCGGAACGGTTACAACCCGTAATGACATTAGAATTTCTTACTTGCCGCAATCACTTGTGTTCAACCCCGAACTGAGCATAATTGATGTTGTTCTTGCTTCTGATAATTTATATGTTAAAACTATAAAAGAATACGAGCTGGCTATTGAACAAGTTGATATAGAGCCTTCAGTTTTAAATCAGCAGCGGCTTAGTCTGGCTACTTCTCAGATGGATGCAATTGATGCCTGGGATTACGACGTGCGTGTAAAAGAAGTTTTAACGCGTTTGCACATTGATAATCTCAATCAAAAAATGGGAACACTGTCAGGAGGCCAGATTAGAAAAGTTGCTTTGGCTCGTGTTCTTATTGATGATACAAATTTTTTGATACTCGATGAGCCAACAAATCATCTTGACATTGATATGATAGAATGGCTCGAGGAGTTTATACAAAAGCAAAAACTGGCATTATTGCTTGTAACTCACGACCGCTATTTTCTGGATAATGTCTGTGATGAAATTTATGAAATTGATAAATGTCGCTTATTTCAATATAATGGCGGTTATGCATATTTTATAGAAAAGAAAGCCGAACGGGAAGCCATTGAGCGTTTGGAAACCGAAAAGGCAAGAAATATTTACAAAACAGAACTTGAATGGATGCGCCGTATGCCAAAAGCAAGAACGCATAAGTCAAAATCGCGGATTGAAGCTTTTTATGAACTCGAAATAAAAGCCAAACGCAGGATTGATGAAATTAAGCCCGAGTTTAAAGTAAAAGAAACCAGAATAGGAAAAAACATTCTTGAAATAAACAATATTCATAAATCATTTGAAACAGCAGGCAAAATAATAGATGATTTTAGCCATGTTTTTAAAAGAGGAGAGCGTGTGGGAATTGTTGGGCCTAATGGTTCTGGTAAAACAACTTTGTTTAAAATAATTATGGGCGAAGAAAAACCGGATTTAGGCAGTTTGAAAATAGGACAAACAATTTCTTTTGGTTATTTTTCCCAGATTAATCCTGAAGTTAAGGAAGGAAAAAGAGTTATTGAAGTGGTTAAAGATGTTGCCGAAGAAATTTCCATTGGCAATAATTCTTCTGTTTCTGCTTCGCAGTTTTTGCAATATTTTGGGTTTGACCATAATACGCAGTATAATTATTATTCAAATCTTAGTGGTGGCGAAAAACGCAGACTCCATTTGTGTCTTACTTTAATTAAAAATCCGAATTTCCTTATCCTTGATGAACCAACTAATGATTTGGATATAGCAACATTGAATGTACTTGAAGATTTTCTGATATCGTATTCAGGTTGTTTAATGGTGGCAACTCACGACAGAGCATTTCTTGATAAAATAGTTGACCATATATTTGTTTTTGAAGGCGATGGAAAAATAAAGGATGTTTATTCAAATTATAGTGCATATCGTTTACAAAAGCTGAAAGAGCTTAATGTTGAAAAAGCCGCATCAAAACCGCAGATTAAAGAGGTAAAACAAAAATCAAATGCTAATAAACCCACCTATAAGCAAAAACAGGAATTCGAAAGAATAACAAACGAAATAGCAAATCTTGAGAAAGCAAAAGCTGAATTATTGGAATTTTTAAACAGCGGTAATGGCGATTCAAAGCAACTTGTTGAGGCATCAACCAATTATTCCAAAATAATTTCGCAACTGGAAGAGCTGGAAATGAAATGGCTTGAATTAAGCGAGTTGTTTTGATTGAAACGACAGATTATGTTTTTTATATGCAAAATGCTAATTTTGTTGAATTAATGCGTTTTAATTTGAAAAATTTAAAGATTTTATTCGTTTTAAGCTTTATTTTTATAAAGACCGGTTTTGTAATTGCTCAGTCAAATAATATTTTGTGGTTTAAACAGCCCGCCGAATATTTTGAAGAGACCTTTTTAATGGGCAACGGAACAATGGGTGCCACTATTTATGGTGGTGTTAATCAGGAAAAAATTTTATTGAATGATGCTACATTATGGTCGGGTGAACCCGTTGACAGCAATGATATTAATCCTTATGCCTATAAATATCTCCCATTAATTCGCGAAGCACTGGCAAACGAAGATTACAAAAAGGCAGATTCCATAAACAGACTAATGCAGGGTGCTTACAGCGAATCTTATGCTCCGGCAGGTAATATGCTGTTTAAGTTTTATCATGATGGTCCTTATACCGAATACAACAGAAAACTTTTTTTAGACAGCGCAATCTCAATTGTTTCATATAAAGTTGACGGCATTACCTTTACGCGGGAATATTTTGTGTCTTTTCCCCAGCAGATAATGATGATTTGTTTTTCATCAAGTCAAAAAAAGGCATTGAGTTTTTCAATTAATTTTGAAAGCCTTTTGAAATATAATTTATCGGTTTCCGACAGCTCTTTAAAAATACGTGGTTATGCTCCCTGTCATGCCGAGCCATCGTATAGGTGGAATATTCAAAATGCAGTTTTATTCGACGAAAACAGAGGAATTCATTTTTCAAACATTATTAAAATTAATCATACAGATGGTATTATACAATACAATGATACTGCCATTACGGTGAAAGATGCATCCCAAGCTGTGATTATAGTATCGTTGGCTACCAGTTTCAATGGCTATAATTGCAATCCTGTTACTCAAGGCAAAAATGATTTATTGCTGGCTACGGACAAGATTAATTCTGCAAAAAACTTGTCTTACACTTTATTGAAGCAGAACCATGTTGCGGATTTTCAAAAATATTTTAACAGGGTAAGTCTATCGTTAAATAATTGTACAGCACCCGATTTGCCTACAGATGAACGACTAAAGAGATACGGCGAAGGAAAAGAAGATTATCATCTTGAAACGCTTTATTTTCAGTTTGCCCGTTATTTAATGATTTCAGGTTCGCGTACTGCGGGCGTACCAATGAATTTACAGGGTATCTGGAATCCATACTTGCGCCCTCCCTGGAGTAGTAACTACACAATTAATATTAACACTCAGGAAAATTACTGGCTGTCCGAGCCTGGGAATTTAAGCGAGATGCATCTGCCACTTATGGATTTTATTTCCAATATTTCTGCTACAGGCGAATTAACGGCATCTAAGTATTATGATTGCGAGGGTTGGACATCTTGTCATAATTCTGATATCTGGGCAATGAGTCAGCCCGTAGGCGATTTTGGCGAAGGCGATCCTAACTGGGCTAATTGGAACATGAGTGGTCCATGGCTTTGTACTCATTTATGGGAGCATTATTTATTTACCCGCGATTTGGAGTTTCTTAAAAACAAGGCTTATCCCATAATGAAAAAGTCGGTGCAGTTTTGTATTAATTGGCTAATTGAGGACAAAAACGGCTATTTAATTACTTCACCATCAACTTCACCTGAGAATTTGTATGTTACGCCTGAGGGATATGTTGGGGCAACAATGTATGGTGGATTTGCCGATATTGCAATTATACGCGAATTGTTATTGCAGACTGCTCGTGCGGCTGAAATTTTAAACATTGATAAATCATTCCAAAAACAAATTAAAAATACCCTGGCAAAGCTGCTTCCGTACAAAATTGGAAAACATTGTCATTTGCAAGAATGGTATTACGATTGGGACGACATTGATCCAAAACACCGACATCAAACCCATTTGTATGGCCTTCATCCGGGACATCATATTTCTGTACAAAACACACCAAATCTTGCCGAGGCCTGCAAAAATACTCTTGAGATAAAAGGTAATGAAACCACAGGCTGGTCTATGGGCTGGCGTATTAATTTGTGGGCGCGGTTAGGCGAGGGGAACCGGTCCTACACATTATTAAGGCGTTTGTTAAAATACGTTGAACCGGATTTGAAAGAAGGAGGGTTTCATGGCGGAGGCACTTATCCTAATTTGCTTGATGCACATCCTCCGTTTCAAATTGACGGTAATTTTGGCGGCGCAGCAGGCATAATTGAAATGCTTGTTCAATCTGATGAAAATACCGTTTATTTGCTTCCGGCATTGCCAAATGCATGGCAGTTTGGTTCCGTAAAAGGCATTCAAACAAGAGCCGGTATTGTAATAGATGAGCTTGAATGGGATATGAGGTCGGACAAAAAAACAGTCAAGCTTAGTTTTAGCTCAAAATTGAACGGAAAAATTTATTTTGTTTTTAACAACACAAAAAAAATTGTCAGAGTTAAAAAAGGTTGGAATAAAATTATTTATTTTTAGTTTTATTGCAGTACCCAATTTGAAAGTAGTTGTTTCCCAAGCGGCGTCATTATTGACTCAGGATGAAACTGTATTCCGTTAATGTCATATTTCCGATGTTTAATTGCCATTATAATACCCTTTTCCGAAACTGCGTTAATTTCAAGATTTTCAGGAAAAGAAATTTGTGAAACCGCCCAGGAATGATATAATCCTGCATCAAAAGTTTGCGGAAAACCTAAAAAGATTGGGCAGTTTCTGTTTAAAATATTTATTTTGGCAACTATACCATGTGAGACAGGAGTAACTTGAATGAGAGAAGCTCCAAATGCCGTTGCTATGGCCTGATGCCCTAAACACACACCCAAAACAGGTATGCTTTTTGAATGTTCAGAAATTATTTCTTTCAAAAGCGGATAATCTGATGGCAGCCCGGGACCTGGTGAAATAACTATTTTATCGTAGTTTTTTATTAAGTGTAATTTTAAGTCATTTATTTTTTTTACATCAACACGGCTGTGATTTACCGATTGCAATACCTGCACCAGATTGAATGTGAAAGAATCATGATTATCTACAAGTAAAATTTTCAACATTTTATTTTTTACTTTTGCAAAAATAGAATGAAAGCAGATGAAATTATAAATAAAATGAATTTTTTTGGGATGGCCGGCAAGCCATTCTTTTTTATTGTTGATTATTTGTGTAATTATGGATTTGTTTTTCCATTAAACGAAATAGACCCTTCTGAAATCATTTTTAATTTTCAGGGATTTAGTAATGAGTCAGACTATTTTGATATACCAAAAAATATTGAGTTCACAAAACATCCTGTCTCTTTTTGTGAATATGAAAAAAAATTCAAAATTGTTTATGAAAATATTCTGTTAGGAAATTCGTATTTAACTAATCTTACACAGCAAACTCCCGTAAAAACGAACCTGAACTTGTTGCAATTGTATTATTGCTCGAAAGCGAAGTTTAAGCTTTATTTCAAAAATAAGTTCGTGGTTTTTTCTCCCGAGCCCTTTGTTAGAATATGCGACGGCAAAATTTTTTCTTATCCTATGAAAGGCACTATTGATGCCGATATTGATAATGCGGGTGAGATATTAAAAAACGATTTTAAAGAAAAGGCAGAGCATAACACAATAGTTGATTTGATTAGGAATGATTTAAGCATGGTTGCTAAAAACGTGACTGTACAACGATTTCAGTATATTGAAAAAATTACAACCAATTGCAAATCCTTGTTTCAGATGAGTTCCGAAATCAGCGGAGATTTACCGGAAAATTATTTAAATCATATTGGCGACATAATGTTTAAACTTCTTCCTGCCGGCAGCATTACCGGCGCACCCAAAGTAAAAACCTGCGAAATTATCAGAGAAGCCGAAAAATATGAGCGTGGTTTTTTCACCGGAGTTTTCGGAATATTTGATGGCGTTAAATTAGAGAGTGCCGTTATGATCAGATTTATTGAAAACACTTCAAATGGCCTTGTTTATAAAAGCGGTGGAGGAATAACATGTTTTAGCAATGCAAAAAAAGAATATCAGGAAATGATTGATAAAGTTTATATTCCTTTTGCATAAGCTAACAGAGATTATGTGTTTTGTTTTATTTATTCTTTTTAGTTAAAAACCTTATTTTAGCACAAATTTACTTTATAATGAACCGTATTGTATTTTTTCTGTTTTTTATTGGAATTACACCATTGTTTGCCTGTACCAATCTGATTGTTACAAAAGGTGCATCAAAAGATGGCTCTGTGATGATAACCTATGCTGCCGATTCTCATCGCCGTTATGGTTATTTGTTTCATTATCCTGCGGCAAATCATAAGCCGGGCGATATGGTTGATATAATTCATTATGAAAACGGTAAATTTCTCGGACAGATTCCGGAAGTTTCTCACACTTATAATGTGGTTGGATTTATGAATGAACATCAGGTTGCAATAGGAGAAACTACTTTTGGAGGATTAGACAGCCTTCAGTTTCAATCTAATGCCTTACTTGATTATGGTTCATTGATGAAATTAGCTTTACAGCGTGCAAAAACAGCCCGTGAAGCAATTAAGATTATTGTTGAACTTGTTGAAAAATACGGATATGCCGGCAGCGGCGAGTCTTTTTCAATTAGTGATAAAAACGAGGCATGGATTATGGAAATAATAGGCAAAGGAAATTACGAAAAAGGCGCTGTGTGGGTTGCCATGCGCATTCCGGATGGGTTTGTATCGGGCCATGCTAATCAGGCACGGATAACCACTTTTCCGTTCCAAAAGAAAAACGATTGGAATAATTTGAAACAAGATGTTTATCATAGTCCTGATGTGATTTCTTTTGCACGTAAACACGGATTTTATAAAGGCTCTGATGCAACATTTAGCTTTTCGGATGTTTACAACCCGATTACATTTGATGGTGCAAGATTTTGCGATGCTAGAGTCTGGGCGTTTTTCAGAAAAATCAGCAATGAAATTAAAAACAATTATGCATATCAGGCTTATGCCTGTGGCAATTTGCAATATGATTCTAAAATGATTAGCGGTGCCATTAATCCAAACAAGTTTTGTTCAAATCGTTTGCCGTTATGGGTAAAACCTGATGAGTTGATAGACATAAGCCTGATTATGGAAACCATGAGGGATCATTTTGAAGATACTCCGCTTGATATGCGTGATGGCATTGGAGCCGGCCCATGGCATTGCCCATATAGATGGCGTCCAATGACTTTTGAGGTTGACAGTGTAGAATATGTTCACGAACGCGCTATAGCGACGCAGCAAACCGGATTTAGCTTTGTAGCTCAAAGCCGCCACTGGCTCAACGATGTGGTTGGCGGTATTTTTTGGTTTGGCGTGGACGATGCCGATGGCTGTGTATATGCACCTATGTATTCATCTATTTCAAAAATTCCTTCTTCTTATTCGGTTGCTAATGGCTCAATGATTGAGTGGAGCGACAGCAGTGCTTTCTGGATATTTAATCTGGTTACAAACTGGTGCTATACACGATATGATTTGATTCATCCGGAAATAGAATTATACCAGAGGCAACTGGAAAATAAATATTTTGAAGAAATTAAAGAAATTGACTCTGTTGCAATGTCGCTCTTAAAGGAAGACCCTGCCCTGGCATTAAATTATTTGACGCAATACAGTTGTACAACCGGTAATGATTTAGTAAAGAACTGGCGCATATTTTTTCAATATCTTTTCATGAAATATATGGATGGCAATGTAAAGGAATCCGAAAATCGTAAATTACTTGATAATGGCAATAATAAAGGTATTCCTAAAAAGATTTCATTCCCGGGATATGGCGATGACTGGTTGCGGTTAATGATGATGAATACCGGACCAAGATATAAAGTGATTTATAAAGACTGATTATTCCGGTTTTATTGCACGTGTCATTTCTCTTTTATTGGCAAAACCGGCTAGTTTTTCAACAATAAAGCCGCATGATTTCATTATTCGCCTTACCTGCCCTTTGGCAACGTATGTAACCAGAATTCCTCCCGGCTTCATCGAATTGAAAATTTGTTGAAAAACATCAGCTGTCCACATGTCAGGCTGAATGTCGGGGGAGAAGGCATCAAAATAAACTATATTGAAATGGTTGTTTTCAAAATCAGTTTCCTGAATACGTTTTTCCAAATAATTAAAAACAAAATACGGACTTATGTGAACTTCATTTTCTCCTAATGATGTATGTATTGCGTGAATTACTTCTTTCATGCGGTTGCTGTCGGAAACGTCGGAATAATTCAGTTGTTTGATATCTTCGGCACTTAAAGGATAAGGTTCAACTGCATAATAATTTATTTTAATTTTTTTTGATTCTGCCTCAAACAATGTTAAAGCTGCGTTAAGCCCTGTTCCCAGGCCGACTTCAAGGATATTTAGGGAGTTGTTATCTTTAATTTTATGGTTTAAACCTGCTTCGATAAAAACATGTTTACTTTCCGATATAGCACCGTGAATAGAATGATAATGCTCGTTTATTTCCGGTAAAAAGAACGTACAGGAGCCGTCTTCGGTTAAAACTAATACTTTATTTTTCATTTATTGTATAAAATTTCTATTTTTTTGATGGAATCAGGCAATTCTGTTGTGCCAAGTTGATTACCTGAAGGATAGGAGAAAGAATAAAGTTTTTTCCCGTCGGACATATAAATTAAATTATCGATACTGTCGAATAAAACCTCACCTGATAATGATGTGGAGCCTATTTTAGAGTATGTGTTATTTGTGAATGAATAAACATACAGCCCGTCTGAATGACTGATAAGAAAATTCTGATTGTTGATTTGTGCCACACTTTTAATTTGGCCGTCGGGAAGGTTTTTCAAATGCGTAATCACCATGGTGTTTTTATTTAATGTCCGCACCGAAGGCTGGGATGATGCATTGCAAAATAATACAACATCGTTCTGATTTACGCTGAATAAATCAATTATTTTATAATTAGTTTGAATTTTTCCTTTTAACAAGCCCGACATTTCATAAATCAATCCGGTATAATAATACGCGCCCGTAAAGTGTTCAAGTACTGCTAAAATATAAGTGCCGTCGAATCGGGCATGTTTTAAGCGGCAATTATCAACTGAATAAACAAATTTTAAGTTTCCGTTTTCATAGAAGCCCTGAATTTTTCCGTCGTAATAGCCAACCAGCAATAGATTGTTTGTATAGCTTATGGATTCAAAATATGGGAAAGGCGGATTTATTATTGCATTGATTTGATTTGTTATTATTCCGCTTTCAGCATCAATAGAATAAAGATTTCCTTTGTAATGACCCATTGAAAAAATAATTTGTTCCTTACTGTTTACGGCTCCGCCTTTAAAGTCTTTTGGCAATTGTTTAAAAAGAGAGGAATTCAGCAAGCTGTCAACTTTAAAAATCTTAACATCATTTTTTGCTTTTTCGTGACAAAATGCAATTACACATAAACTTTTTTTAGGGATTCCCGATACCGCAAGTTTAATGTATTTTGAACTTTTTTCGTAATCATTACTTGCTTCTATGTATAAGTAATAGATGCCGGATTCAATGTTGGTGTTGGAAATTATATATTCGGCATTAAAGGAATAATTTTGAGTATTTGGATAAAGCGTAATTGCAGGACAAACTTGTGAATAGCCGGTTGTAAGCAAAGCAATTTTAACATAAGTTATCGGTGTATTGGAAGATATTGTGCCGCTTATGTTCAATGTGTCGCCAATATCTACTTGCGTATTTTCTAATGGCGAATAGATTTTTATAAATGGGGGGTTATGGATTTCTTTTTGGCAAGAAAAAATTAATGCACAAACAGAAAATAAAAAAAGCAATTTTAACTTCATTAATCGTAATTTGTTTATAAATTTAACACGAAAAATAATAACACCAAACTATGGAAAAATATTTTAATCATATTTTGTTTTTAGACATAGAAACTGTACCCTCAGCACAGTCATATAATGCTTTAAACGAACGGATGAAAAAATTGTGGGATAAAAAAGCTGAAGGATTAAAGCGAAGCGAAACCGACACTCCCGAGTCTTTGTATGAAAAAGCCGGAATTTTTGCCGAATTTGGTAAAATCATTTGTATATCGACCGGAACTATTAATTATGACAAAGCAAATATTAGAAGTTTTTTTGGCCATGACGAAAAGGAATTATTAACTGAATTCTCAAATTATCTAAACAGCCTAACGTTCGGTGATGTACGATTACTTTGTGCACACAACGGAAAAGAGTTCGATTTTCCGTGGATTTGCCGCAGAATGATGATTAACGGGATAAAAATTCCTGAAATACTGAATATTCAGGGTAAAAAGCCCTGGGAAATTGGCCATATAGATACTATGGAGTTATGGAAGTTTGGTGATTATAAAAACTTTACCTCATTGGATTTGCTAACCGAGTTGTTTAATATACCGACACCAAAAGACGATATATGTGGTGCCGATGTTGCACGTATTTATTATGAGGAAAACGATTTGCTGCGGATTATGCAATACTGCCAAAAAGATGTTATTGCCCTAATACAATTGTTTTGCAGATTCAATTATATGCCGCTTATTTCCGATGTGAATATTGTTTATCAATAAAAACCGGAGATATTAATGATTGCGTAACAATTTTCTTTCTCAATAATGGTATTATCAATTACTTAAAGCATTAAATCGTTAAAAAAAGCTAATTTTGTAAAAAATTGATTATAAATGGCGGGAAAAACTTATTGTGTGATTATGGCGGGTGGATTAGGAACTCGCTTTTGGCCCATGAGCAGAACCATGAAGCCAAAACAGTTTATTGATGTGCTTGGCATGGGAAAAACCCTTATCCAATTAACATTTGACAGGCTGATTAAAATTTGTCCGGCAGAAAACATAATTGTAGTAACTAACGAAAATTATGTTGAACTGGTCCGGCAGCAACTCCCAATGATAGATGCAGAAAATATATTGTCCGAACCATCAAGGCGAAATACTGCTCCATGCATAGCTTATGCTGCCCACAGAATAAAATCCTATGACCCTGATGCAACAATGATTGTGTGCCCATCTGACCACATAATTTTTGATGAAGATTCATTTGTTGAGCATATACAATCTGCCGCCGATGCAGCGCGTAAAAATAATTGGCTTATGACTCTTGGCATTATGCCAACGCGACCTGATACCGGATATGGATATATTCAATATATTGATGGCGAAAAGGTTTATGACGATATCAGAATAAAAAAGGTAAAAACATTTACGGAAAAACCACAACTGGAATTGGCAAAAGAATTTATTAAAAGCGGAGACTTTTTGTGGAATAGCGGTGTTTTTATCTGGACAGTCAAAAGCATTATTGATGCGTTGGACAAATATGTGCCGGACATGAATGCTTTATTCGAAAAAGGTCGTAAAATTTACCGCACTATCGACGAAGCCGATTTTATTTATCAAACATATATGCTGTGTAAAAACATTTCCATTGACTATGCCGTAATGGAAAATGCCGATAATGTTTATGTGGTTGCATCAGATTTTGGCTGGAGTGATCTGGGAACATGGGGCTCGCTTTACGAAAATCGCCAGCGCGACCAGTACGGGAATGCCGTTGTTGGTAAAAATGTGATGATATATGATTCAAAGAATTGTTTAGTGCACATGCCTCAGGATAAAATGGTTTTGTTGCAGGGCCTGGAAGATTATATAGTTGTTGAATCGGATAATATTTTAATGGTCGTTAAAAAGGAAGATGAGCAAAATATTCGTCAGTATGTTAATGATGTTATGATTGACAAAGGCGAACAATTTACGTAATTACTACTTTAACCACGGTGTCATTATATCATCAAATTCTTGGGATATCCGAAAGCGCTACGCCAAATGAAATAAAAAAGGCTTATAGAGCTCTTGCTCTTAAGTTTCATCCTGATATTAACAAAGACCCTGAGGCTGCCGAACAATTTATAAAAATCACAGAAGCCTATGAGTTTTTAATTGGCGAAGGAAAAGCAAAAAAACAGCATCAAAGCCAACCGGAATATAAGGATATTGCCAGAGAAAAGGCAAAAGCCTATGCAAGGATGAAATATGAAGAATTTAAAAGAAAATGCGATGCCTTTGATGCTACACCAATGCATAAAATACTGTGGCCCGCCTGGGTTAATTTTTTATTTATTGCAATTGCCTTGTTTTTTATAACAGATAGTCTCCTGCCAAAAAGCACGATTACTTGTACTGTTGGTTTTCCTGATAAGCAATACTATGAGGCTTGCGGAAAAAAACTTAATTTATCGGAAAAACATCAGATTAACGGAAACCCGCTTGGCAAAACAGTTGTTTTGCGCGTTACACCTGTTGTGGGGTATGTTCATTCTTATAATATTGAAGGAGACGAAGCAAATGATTTTACATTAATGCAGAATAGCGAAACAGAATATATTGCTATTATGTATTTGCTTTTATTGTTGGCAGTTTTGGCACTATTAAACAAAACGAAAAAAATGGAAAACAAACTGCTCATCAAAATAGGTATGTGTATTGCTTTGGCAGCATACGGACTTGTTTATTTCATGTGGTTATTTAATTAATTTGTTTTGACTGATTTTAATTATATAGAATCGCGCCTTGGGTTTTACGAAATCAGATGTAAACTACGGGACTTTTGTTATACTCCTGTCGGTAAAGATTTTGCCAATGATGATTTTTTCAGCAAGGACATTAAAAAAATCATGCAGGAATTAGGTCTTACTGCTGAAATGAAATACATAAATGAATTTATGGGAGGAGTACCGGCCCTTGCTTTTGAAGATTTCAGAACCGAACTTCAACAATTAAAAACCCAGGGCTCCATTGCCGAAATTCAAGTTCTGAGATCTATAGCTTTTATTATAGAAAAACTTGTAGAATTAAAATCTTTGTTTTCTAAAAACATTGAAAAAACACCTTTGCTGCATGAACTTATAAGTAGAATTAACTTTGATTATTCGCTTGCCGTAAGAATTGGTGAAATAGTTGATGAAAATGGCGATATACGCTCTACAGCTTCAGAAAATTTATACAAGATAAGACAAGAAATCGTAAGTCAAAGAAAAAAAATTGAAAAAAATATTCAGCATTTATTTAAGACATATAAAGAAAAAGGTATAGTAGATGACGAGGTGAATTTAAGTATTAGGGGCGGCAGATTGGTTATTCCCGTTAATGCTTCAAAAAAACGATTAATTAAAGGAGTTGTTCTTGATGAATCATCTACGGGTCAAACTGCTTTTGTTGAGCCCATTGAAATATTTGAACTTAACAACGAAATACAAAATTTGGAATTTGAAGAAAAGCGGGAAATCATAAAAATATTGAAATCAATAGCCGATAGGATTAGACCTCAAATTCCTGAACTTCTTTCCAATATTGATTTTATCGGACGGATTGATTTTATTAATGCAAAGTCAAAGCTGGCCATTATTCAAAACGCTGTGATGCCGTTTGTTTCCGAAGACAATAAAATGACAATTATGCAGGGAAGGCATCCTGTGCTCGAAGAATCATTAAAAAAATCTGAAAGGAACATAATTCCTCTTGACTTGGAGTTATATCCTGAGCAACGCATGATTATTATAAGTGGTCCTAATGCCGGTGGCAAGTCTGTTGCAATGAAAACAACAGGGCTGCTGCAATACATGTTTCAGTGCGGATTTTTGATTCCTGCAGCCGAAGGAACAACTCTTTTTCCATTCGATGATATTCTGGCTGATATAGGCGATCAGCAATCAATAGAAAACGACCTTAGTACATATTCATCGCATTTGTTGAACATGAAACATTTTATGCAATACGGCAATGAAAAAACGCTTGTTCTTATAGATGAGTTTGGAAGCGGCACCGAGCCTGAAAGCGGAGGAGCCATAGCCGAAGCTGTTCTGGAAGTTCTTAACGCCAATAAATGTTTTGGTATAATAACAACGCATTATTTTAATTTAAAAACCTTTGCCTCGAATCATGCCGGAGTGGTAAACGGCGCAATGCTTTTTGACAACGAAAACTTAAAACCATTATATAAATTAAAAATCGGAAAACCCGGAAGCTCTTTTGCTCTTGAAATAGCATCCTTTATTGGTTTGCCGGATATTGTGATTTCAAATGCGTCTAAGCGCATCGGCAAAGGAAGAATTGAGCTTGAAAAAATGTTTCAGGATATTGAAAATGAAAAGCAGAAACTTGTTAATAGAAAATTAGAACTTGAAGTAGCTGAAAATTTTGTAAAAGAATTGATTGAGAAATACAACAAATTAAATAAAAGTATTATCGAAAAGCGCGACAGGATTATTTCAAAAGCTGAAAATGAAGCTAAAAATATTCTGGCAGACGCAAACAAACTGATTGAAAAAACAATCAGAAACATCAGGCAAGAGCAAGCCGAAAAATCAAAGGTTAAAGAAATACGCAACAGCTTTGAAAAAGAAGCCGATGAAATATTAAAACCAAAGAAAAAATCAATAGAGTCTTTGCCACTGAAAAAAGTACCGGCTGATAAAGAAGTGTCTAAAAAGCAAATAGAAGTTGGCGATTTGGTAAAACTTGATAATGGGTTGCAAACAGGCTTGGTTGTAGAAATAAAAAACGAGAAAATAAAAGTTCAGTTCGATACATTGTTTATGATAGTTGACGCATCCAGATTGTTAACTGTTCCCAATCCAAAACAAAAGGAAAATCGAATAAAACAAAAGGTAAATATTATTTCTGAGCGTAAGGAAACAATATACAATATTGATTTCAGAGGAATGAATGTTGCTGAAGCCATATCAGAACTTGATAAATTTATTGATAATGCCTTAATGACCGGAATAAAGTCTTTTTCTATTCTTCATGGAAAAGGTTACGGAATACTACGAAAAGAAATAAGAAAACACCTGAGGCAGTATTCTGACATGCTTGAATTCAGCGATGCTCCGCTGCAGTTTGGCGGCGAAGGTGTTACCGAAGTAAGATTTTTATAAAAACAAATTGCTTACTTGTATTCTATAGCTTTTTGATTTTCTCAATCAGAATTGAAGTGCTGAATCCTTCAACCAGGTCAATGGTTTCAACCTTGCCTCCGTTTTGTAAAACGAAATCTGCTCCAACAATTTGTTCAACAGAATAATCTTTTCCTTTAACCAGAATATCGGGTTTTATTGATTTAATCAAATTCAAAGGAGTGTCTTCATCAAATATGCACACTGCATCTACAAATTGAAACGAGGCAAGTAGAAGGCAACGTTCTTTTTCAGGAATTATTGGTCGTGATGAGCCTTTAAGCCTTGTTACCGAATTGTCGGAATTTATCCCAATAATAAGACGGTCTCCCAATGCCGCTGCCTGAGCTAAATATTGGGCATGCCCGGGATGAATTATATCAAAGCAGCCATTTGAAAAAACAATAGTTTGCTGTGTGTTTTTCCATGCACTAACATTTTGCAAAAGTTGTGCATGCGACATTATTTTATTGTTGATTAATTTTATGAAATTCATCTTTATTGTTCTTTTTAAAACCAAACAAAGTAAATGCAATTAATCCCATTATTATAATCATAATTGTCTGAACCGACCACGACAGCCAGCCTATTGTGAAACCATCGGTTATGTCGGCACCATAAATCAGTAATACTTCCGAAACAATTAAAGGATATATTCCTATGCCCCCTTGAATTACTATAATTCCGATAGTGCCAAAAACAAGAACTATAAATGCCGACTCAACTGACAGGTTTGAAGTTGAGGGAATGCTGAAATACATTAAATAAACCATCAGCCAGTACAGCAGCCATATTAATAGTGTATATGATAAAAACAGAAAAGCGTTTTTCAATTTGAATATTGACATTAGCCCGCTGATAAGATTATGAATAAACCTGTTGATTTTAGCAATAAACGGCTTGTTTTTATATTTTTTCAGCAACCAAAAAACAAAACAAAACAGAATAATAAAAGAGGTGGTTATAATCCATATACTGCCATTGGATAATAATTTAATTTTTTCATCTAATCCGCCCAAAATTCTGTTTGTTACAAAAACTTCAATGTTGTGCCAAAAGGCGGCAATAGCCACAAAGAATAAAAGAATAAAGAAAAAGAAATCAAAGGCCCGTTCGGCTACAACTGTGCCGAATAATTTGTCAAAAGAAATTTTTGACCGCCTTGAAAGCAACATGGCACGTGTTATTTCGCCGAGGCGGGGAACAGCAAGATTTGCCAGATATCCGGCCATTAGAGACCAGAACGAATTTTTTACAGAAGGTGGTTTTTCAATGGTGCTAATCAATAAATTCCATCTTGCCGCTCGTAAGATATGACTTAGTATTCCGGCTATTAAAGCTAAAAACATCCAGAAATAATTTGCCTTTTTAAAATTCTCAACTACTTTGGTTTGTTGGTCAGCATCAAGTTTACCCCAAAAAAAGAAAATAAAAAACACACCAAGCCCGATTAAGACTATGGTTTGAATAATTCTAAATATTTTATTTTTCAATACTCAGAGTTTATTGTTTTTATCGGGAAAAATTATGGATGGTTTAAAGCTTTTTGCTTCATTAAAGTCTATCGAGCAATAAGAGATGATTATAATTGTGTCACCCGGAACTACTTTTCTGGCGGCAGGTCCGTTCATGCAAATTGTACCACTATTGCGTTCGCCTTTTATAACATAAGTTTCCAGTCTTTCGCCATTATTTAAATTCAGTACATGAACTTTTTCGTATTCAATTAAACCCGCAGCATCCATTAAGTTTTCATCAATGGTAATGCTTCCTGTGTAATACAAATCGGCTTCAGTTACCGTAGCTTTATGTATTTTGCTTTTTAACACTTGAATATTCATGCTGCAAAATTACTAAAATAATTCGTAATTATCTATTAGTCTAACATTGCCCAGCCATGCTGCAACAAATGCAACGGCATTATCCCTGTCTTCTTTCTTAAGAATTGGTTTCAGGGTGTTTGCGTCGGCAATCACAAAATACTCGGGCCTGATAATTTTGCTTTCCGTAAGCATTTTTAAACAGTGATTGCAAACATCTTCCGGCTCAAAATCTATGATTAATTGCCTGGCACGTTTCAGTACTTCAAAAATTAAGGGGGCAATTTCTCTTTCTTCTTTTGATAATCTCGAATTTCTGGAACTCATTGCCAATCCGTCTTGTTCCCTAATAATAGGCAATCCTTTTATTTTTATGTCAGGAAATTCGTTTAAAGCAAGTTGCTTAATTATCATTAATTGCTGATAATCCTTTTTGCCAAAATATGCTATATCAGGTTTAACAATTTTGAATAATTCAGAAACTACCATGGCAACACCATTGAAATGTCCCGGGCGCATAGCACCTTCCAGTACGTCATCTATTCCCGGAAATTCCCATTTTCTTGTAATGGGCTGAGGATACATTTCGCTTTCGGTTGGTATAAAAACAGCAGTTGCCCCGGCTTTTTCAAGCATTTCTATATCACGCACTTCGTTTTTCGGATATTTCTCCAGGTCTTCAGAATTGTTGAATTGAGTGGGATTTACAAAAATACTAACAACAGTTGCTGCATTTTTTGAAACTGACTCTGAAACCAATGAAATATGGCCCTGATGAAGAAAGCCCATAGTTGGAACAAAACCCAGTGTGGTCTTGCTTTCCAAAGTCTCTCTCCAGTTATTGTATTCGCTTATTGTGCGGAAAATAATCATAAGGATTTCAAAAAAAAGTACAAAACTAAACTCTTTTTTTGACATATGTGGAAAAAAAATCGTAACTTTGCATATTATTTATCATGCGTTTTTGAAATATTATGGAGAAAGCCAAGATTTTGTTTGTTTCTCAGGAAATTACCCCGTATCTCAGAGATAGTCAAATAGGAAATGTTTGCAGGTATCTTCCACAGGGGACTCAGGAAAAAGGAAAAGAAATACGCACATTTATGCCTCGTTTTGGATGCATAAACGAAAGACGCCATCAGCTTCATGAGGTAATACGCCTGTCCGGCATGAATATCATTATAAATGATTCGGATCATCCGTTGATAATAAAAGTTGCCAGTATACAGCAGGCAAGAATGCAGGTTTATTTTATCGACAGCGAAGATTATTTTCATCGCAAATTCATTTTACACGACAAAGACAATCGCTTTTTTAATGATAATGATGCCCGTGCTGTGTTTTTTAACAGAGGTGTTCTGGAGACGGTAAAAAAATTAGGATGGGCTCCGGATGTAATTCATTGTCACGGATGGATGTCGGCTCTCATTGCTCCTTATGTGAAAAAGGTTTATAAAAAACACCCTATATTTTCAGAAAGCAAGGTTATAATTTCAATTTATGATGATAGCTTTTCTGAATATTTTTCAGAATTGGTAGTTCCAAATATAGTAATGGATGACCTCAGTGCATCTGATTTGTCACAACTTAAAAAGGACAGAAACTATGTTGGCTGGATGAAAACAGCAATAGATTATGCAGATGGAATTATTATCGGGTCCGAAAATATTGACAAGGCTGTTTATGAATATGCAAAAAAGAGTAAACTGCCTATGCTGGAATATCAGGGAGAAGACAACTATGTAGATGCTTTTAATAAATTCTACGATAAGGTGTTAATTAACGAAGAAATAACCTGCTAAGGATTATTTCTTAAATTTAAAAGGATTTTTTTGTTCTTTTTTTAAGTCAACCAGCCATTTTCCATCAATTTTAAGCAAGTTGATTGTTTCTTCTTTTTCATTTGCAATATAATGGCAAACAGCCGTATTTTTATCTTTAACACAGTATTTGATTATAATATTACTAAAATTATTTTCATTTTTTGTTGAGTCGGGCACCAATGATAATATCCCTTTGAAAAGCTGAATAATGGTTTTTGTGTTTTCGGTACCATATTCTGAAGCCTTGTCAAATTCAAGTTTTTGAAAATGAGTTAAAAATGCTTTTGCTGCATATTCCGGTGTGTTCTTTTTCTCAAATCCCAAAAACCTGCACGAGAAAGTTATTACAAGAATAGCTGTGAAAATGAATAATTTTCTCATAAAATTTATTTAACAGGTAAAATTATTCTGAAAGTTGTGCCTTTGTCAGGTGCAGATGAATGGACAAACAGCTTGCCTTTATGATATTCTTCAATAATGCGTTTTGAAAGAGTCAGGCCAAGCCCCCAGCCTCGTTTTTTAGTGGTAAACCCGGGTCTGAAGACCGCTTTATATTTTGACTTTGCAAATCCTTTCCCCGTATCACTTATATCCAAAATAATGTTATCGGGAACAGAGTGGATGGAAATTGTTATTGTACCTTCTCCATTCATTGCATCAATGGCATTTTTGAGTAAATTCTCCATAACCCAGCCAAATAAATTTTCGTTGAGAGGAAGCAATATTTTTTCTGTTTCTCTGAAAAGAATGTTTATTATTACTTTTTTTGATGTACGCGCCCTGATATATTTTACGGAGTTGTAAACAGAATCGGAAATTGAGGTTATTGGAAGTTCAGGTGCCGAACCAATATTGCTGAATCTGGCAGAAATATCCTGTAATCGCTTTATGTCATTGCGCAGTTCATCTATATAAATTTTGTTTTTTTCATCTGTTTCTATAAAATCCAGCCATGCAAGCATTGAAGAAATTGGTGTTCCGAGCTGGTGAGCGGTTTCTTTCGACATTCCTACCCAAACTTTATTTTGCTCAGCCTTTCGTGAAGTATTGAATAATATATAAACTGCCAGTAAAAAAACCCCTACAACAAACATTTGCACATAGGGATAATATCTAAGCTGAGTAAGTAAAAATGAATCTTTGTAGTATATATATTTTTTTTCCTGCCCTTCAAAATCTATTATAATTGGAGGGTTTTGGGTCTCCATTGTCTTAATCAAATTGTTAAGTTCCTTTTGATTGTTTAAAATATCCGAATTGATATTACCGCTTGAATAGATTTTTGATTTGGTAGAATCCACAATTATGACAGGAACATTGGCACTGTTTACCACTACTTCAGAGAAAAACGAGGTTGTAAGGTCGTTTAGCACATTGCGTAACTCGCTAAATAATAATGATTCCTTAAAATACAGATAATTTACAAATTCACCATAGCTAACCACTATCGGACTGCTTGATGAAAACTCTTCTAGTCTTTTATTTTCCAATTTTTTTACTGTATCAGTTGAAAAATCAACATTTTTAACAGCTATTATATTGTTGTTTTCATCTGTTAATACAACCGGGATTGTTGTATTGCCGGCAATAATTTGCGTGTAAAAGCTAAGGTCTTCATTAATACCCGCATTAATTAGTCGTTTTGTGGCTTCTGCCCATATTTCAACCCGCTTACGTTCTTCTTCTTCTACTTTTTTAAAGAAATCATTTGTATAATTAACTAAATTGGCTTTTTGCTGAATTGCATTTGCCCAAATTTTTATATTTTTTCGTTCATCATTGGCAATTTTTTTTACAAGATTATTGCTAAAAAGTACAGATGCCGTTATAATTAATAAGCCTATAATAAATAGTCCCCACTTCCAAAATCTTTTATGTCGGTAAATATCCATAAAAACCTTATGCTATTTAATTAGTATTTAAAATTAGCTGTTTTGTTTTTTAATTATGATTTTATAAACAGCAGATTATTAAACAAACAAAAATAACAATAATTAAGGCAGAGAACTATATAATATTTTGTTATTAATAAGAAAATCAGAAAAGGTATGTTGGTTATTTTACCATTTTAAGATTAATTTTTAAATGTTAAAAACTCTGATATGACTAACATGCAGTAAATTAACGAGTTATAAAATAATTATTTTATTAGTAGATATAAAATTCTCTTTTTATAAGGTAACAGATTATTTTATTAGCTGTGTAACTATCTAATAAGTAATCAAATAACAACAATTTAACTAATATTTCGACAATAAAATTTTGCTATGAACTTTAAAATTAGTTTCTTTGCAACTTGTTTTACTAAAATCAGGAAAACATGTCAGAAATTGCAGAAAAAGTAAAAGCCATTATCGTTGACAAATTAGGTGTCGACGCAGCTGAAGTTAAACCAGAGGCTAGCTTCACAAATGACCTTGGTGCAGATTCACTCGACCAGGTAGAATTAATCATGGAATTCGAAAAAGCTTTCGAGCTTCAAATTCCCGATGACCAAGCAGAAAAGATCGGCACTGTTGGTGAAGCGATCAAGTACATTGAAGAAAATAAAAAATAAAACTGTATTTGATGAATAAAAGGCGAGTTGTTGTAACTGGCCTAGGTGCTATTACTCCTATAGGTAATACTGTCTCGGAATTCTGGGACAGTATACTTAAAGGAGTAAGTGGTTGTGATATGATAACCAGGTTTGATGCGTCCAAATTCAAGACACAAATAGCTTGTGAAGTAAAGAATTATGATTCATCGCAGTATTTCGACCGTAAAGAAGTTAGAAAATACGACTTGGTTTCTCAATTCGGAATCATTAGTGCCAATGAGGCCATAAAAGACTCAGGTTTAAACCTTGAGCAAGAAGATTGTTCACGCATTGGAGTTGTGTGGGCCAGCGGAATTGGTGGTTTAATTACCTTTTACGAAGAGGTTGCTGAATTTGCAAAAGGAGATGGAACCCCACGCTTCAGTCCTTTTTTTATTCCAAAAATGATTGCTGATATCACGGCAGGTCATATCAGCATGATTAATGGATTAAAAGGTCCTAATTATAGCACTGTTTCAGCATGCGCTTCGTCAGCTAATGCCATAGTAGATGCTATAATGCTTATACGACATGGCTATGCTGATGTTATGGTGGCAGGAGGTTCCGAAGCTGCTGTTAATCAGGGCGGTATTGGTGGTTTTAATGCCATGCATGCCATTTCAACACGCAACGATGATCCAAAAACTGCTTCCCGTCCTTTTGACAAAGACCGTGATGGTTTTGTGTTAGGTGAAGGCGGAGCCAGCTTAATTCTTGAAGATTATGATCACGCTGTTAAGCGAGGAGCAAAAATTTATGCCGAATTGGTTGGATTTGGATTGTCTGCAGATGCTCATCATTTAACTGCTCCTCATCCTGATGGAGACGGAGCTAAAGCAGCTATGCTGTTGGCTATTAACGATGCAGGAATTACTCCCGAAGACGTTGAACATATAAATACCCACGGAACGTCAACTCCGGTTGGTGATATTGCTGAGCCAAAAGCCATAGTTTCGCTATTTGGAGATCATGCTTCAAAAATTTCCATTAACTCTACAAAATCAATGCATGGACATTTATTGGGGGCAGCTGGTGCCATCGAAGCTATTGCTGTTGTTTTATCACTTAAAAACAGCATAATCCCTGCAACAATAAATCATTTTACCGACGATCCCGAAATTGCAGCTCTTGATTATACATTTGGCAAGTCAAAAGAGCGTAATTTTACTTATGCATTAAGTAATACTTTCGGATTTGGCGGACATAATGTGTGCATTGCGTTTAAAAAAATCGAAGAGTGATATTTTTTGGCAAGAGGAATTTAAATAATCTTTCGCAAAACATTAAAAATATTTTCGGGTTTAAGCCCGGAAATATTTTTTTATATGAACAGGCATTTCTACATAAATCAGCCCATGTTGAGCGAAACGGAAGAGAAATTTCCAACGAACGGCTTGAGTTTCTTGGCGATGCAGTTATAAGTATTATTGTTGCAGATTATTTATTTAAAAAATTTCCATTTGCCGATGAAGGCGATTTAACCGAAATGCGGTCCCGGATAGTTAGCAGAAATTCTTTAAATAAAATTGCCGAAAAACTTGGCGTTGCAAAATTAATTACAATTAACAAAACCCCTTTAAATAATACCTATACAGGTAATGCATTAGAAGCTTTTTTTGGCGCTGTTTATATAGACAAAGGGTATTCGTTTACACAAAAACTTCTTGTTAATTTTATTTTTGCCCGAAGAATAGATGTTGATTTGATAATTAAAACTGAAACAAATTTTAAAAGCAAACTGATTGAATTTTGCCAGAAAGAACGACTTAAGATAGATTTTAACATTGTTGAATCGTTCCGGATAGGTCGTAAAAAACAATATGTCTGCGAAGTTATAATTGATGGAGAACCTCTGAGCAGAGGTATTGATTATAACATAAAAGGAGCAGAGCAAAACGCAGCTGAAAAGGCACTTGAAACATTGCGTGAAAGCACTGAAGAATAATTTTGCCTATTTTCCTCCTTTGGCTTTTTTCTTTCGTTCCCATTCACGGTAGGCTGCGTGGTATTTCGCAGCATTTTTTTCGTGCTGACTGTTGGTAACAGCAAAATTGTGATATCCCGACAAGTCGTCTTTTGCACACATAAACATATAATTATGTTCTTTGTAATTTAACACCTTGTCAATAGTAGTAACATCAGGTAGATTTATAGGTCCGGGCGGAAGCCCTTCATTTTTATACGTGTTGTATGGAGATTCAAACTCAAGATGTTTTTTTAAAATTCGTGTGATAGAAAAATCTCCTACGGCAAATTTAACTGTAGGATCAGCTTCAAGTTTCCAGCCTTTTTTTAAGCGATTAATATAAAGACCAGCTATTATGTCCATCTCGTCCGTTTTGGTTGTTTCGCCTTGAACAATAGAGGCTAAAATGGAAATATCAATAGGCAACAAGCCAATTTTTTCAGCTTTTTTCCTGCGTTCATCATTCCAGAATTTTTCCCATTCTGTATGCATTCTGTCAATAAATTGCCGTGCATTTGTATTCCAGTAAAATTCGTATGTGTTTGGGATAAACATTACCATTATGTTCTCTTTGTTTAACCCATACATATTGGCTGTCTTTTCATCATTTAAAAGACACAATAATGAGTCTTCATCGCATTCCAGTTGCGAACCTATCCTTTTTGCCAACTCTTCGCGTGTGCGAATGTTGTTGAATGTTATTTTAACAGGAGTTTGCCTTCCGCCGGCAAACATATTTACCAACGCATTATTACTCATATTTGACGTAATAACATATCTTCCCGGCTTGTATTTTTTATCAAGATTTTTGTAATCGGCAATTAGCTTAAAAGAAGAAAAGTTTTTTAAAATTTCATATTTTTCCAAAGTGTCGTACAAGTTCTGGATGTTGCCTCCTGTTGGTAAATAAATGATTTTTTCTGCTTTTGCTTCCAGATTTACATTATTGACAAAGGCTTTTGAATAAATAATCCATGCGCTGACAAGAGCAATGGCCAAAATTATGGTAAGAGAGACAATAATTATTTTCTTATTCATAAACTATGATAGGGATTAATTATTTGAAATAAAGCTTCATCATGATAACAATTGTTGTAAAATATCCATTCTTTTTTAATGCAGGTTTGTTTAAAACCTGCTTTTAGAAACAAGTTTGTGCTGGAATCATTATCTGCCAACACATTGCACCATAGCTGATGTAAATCCATTACCTTAAAAAGATACTGAATTAAGGTGTTCAGAGCATCAAAGGCTAATCCTTTACCGCGAAATTCTTCCGCTACAAAAATGCCTATACCGGCTCTTTTATGCAAGGAGTCATATTCAAATATATCAAGAAGGCCTGCCCTGTTTTTTGTTGCTATATCAATAATTACAAGCCGTAACTGACCATCAATTTCAAGATTAGAGGAAGATTCATCTATGAATTGTTCAATGTCCTGTAATGTGTAAGGAGATGTATTACCACTTAAATGCCAGTATCGTTCATCGTTTTCAATGTCCAGCATAAACTGTGCATCAGAAAGTTCTGGTTTACGTAAAAATGTGACAGATCCGTTTAGCATGTTAATTAAAAATAAGATAAGGTAAAAACGTGTGTTGCCGGTCCTTCAAGCCACAATAAATCATTTTCTTTTTCAACCGTCAAATTGCCGCCCAATGCATGTATTTTTACAGGAAATGGGATGTTTAGAAACTTGTTTACCACTAAAGCCGAAGCCGTTATTCCCGTTCCACAGGCTAAAGTCTCATCTTCTACACCGCGCTCATAGGTCCGAATAAATAATTCGTTTTCTTTTATTGCAACAAAATTAATATTGGCACCATTTGGGAAAAGCGACTTGTTAAATCTTAAAATTGCACCTTCTTTTTTAACTTCAATTTTATCAACATTTTTTACTACTCTTACATTGTGCGGAACGCCGGTGTCAACAAAGTAAGAACCATCAGAAATTTTTTTGGGTGCCGAGTTTAACTTTAGTGTTATACGAATGACCCACTCATTTTTATTTTTAGAAATTAATTTTCCATTATGAATACCGTCTCCTGCTTCAAAAATATCTGGGTTTTTACAATATTGTTTTGAACTTGCAAATGCAAATGCACATCTGGCACCATTTCCACACATTTCAGCCTCATTGCCGTCAGAATTAAAATAAACCATTTTGAAAGCTGCTTTGTCGGATTTTTCAATAATAATAAGCCCGTCAGCGCCAATACCAAAATGCCTGTCGCAAAGAAATTTTATATTATTTGCAGTTAATAAATGCTTTTTTTCGAAACAATCAACAATGATGAAATCATTTCCGGCTCCATGAAATTTATAAGCAGTTTTCATGATTATAATTGTTTTTGCGCTGCTTTTAGTCGGGATAAAATATGTGATGATGTTACGGGAATGAAACTTGAAAAAGTGGTTGAATTAGGCAGGGAATACCACAACTGATTTTCGGAAAGATAAAGTATGTTGTCTATCTGCATAAAAGAAACAGGAAACTTTGGGTTTATTCCAAAAACAACAACATGGTTGTCGTTTTTTTTAAAGCCTTTAAACTTCAAGGGAGATTCCCAGTATTCTATAATAAATTTGGCTTCTGAATATGTATAGTCGGCAGATGAAGTATCGTTACTTGATGATAACAGTTTTTGAACTTTAACAATAATATTTGAACTCGATATAAATTTATCGTTTTGCAAAATAATGGTATCTGCTGATGTATATGAAGAAAATTTAATGGAATCAAAATACATTTTACGAATTACAGAGTCCAGAAACATTGAGTCCATTTCGCGATACCCGCTCATTTCTATTAATTGATTCCATTTGTTAATGTAAAAAACACTATCCACACTCATTAATGAATTATCGCGAAAAATACGTGAAAAACCGGCAATGTTATAAAGTGCGGGTATTGAATCGCTGACCTTAAAAACATATTTTGCAGGTCGTCTTTCCTCTTCATCGTTTGTAATAAGCAAATAAGTGAAATATGCACCTAAAACAAATGCAACCCCGATTATCACTCCTGTGATGAATGATTTTATGTTTTGCTTATAATATCTGTTTTTTCTCCCCTTCATTGATAATTCCTAAAAACAAGTGTAGCTTGTTTTTGATGACAAAAATACATAATTTATTTCTAAAGATTTTTAAATATTGTTTTGTGTTTATTAACGCAATAAAACATTTGTGTATATCGTTATCGGTATTGTTTTATAAAAAAGTAAATTAAAACAGTTTGACAATGAAAACGAATGATTTTAAGACTAATTGCATGTTGGGTATGTTTTATTTTATTTTTAGTGTTGGACTATTTTTCTTTTGCCCAGCAACGAATGCCATGCCCAGCGACCCTGTTGACTTTACAATAGCTGCCGAAAAGTCGGTGCCTGCTGTTGTACACATTAAAACTTCATTTACACGCAAAAACGCTTATTATGATGATTTTTTTGCGCCTTTTTATAATTTTTTCGATATACAGCCATTTTCGCAGCAATATCCAATTATGGCCAGCGGCAGCGGCGTAATAATAAGCTCCGACGGATACATTGTTACAAACAACCATGTTGTTCAGGAAGCCGAGCAGATACTTGTAGTCTTAAATGACAAAAGAGAATATCAGGCGTCTATTGTTGGTCTTGATCAATCTACCGATTTAGCTTTAATAAAAATTGAGGAAAACAATCTGCCTTATCTTGAGTTTGGGAATTCCGATAAGGTAAAAATAGGGGAATGGGTTTTGGCTGTTGGAAACCCTTTTAATCTTACGAGCACGGTAACCGCAGGAATTGTTAGTGCAAAAGCCAGGAATATTAACATCCTTGGCGGCGGAAGCTCTATTGAATCATTTATTCAGACCGATGCAGCCGTTAATCAGGGAAACAGCGGAGGAGCACTTGTAAATACCAGAGGAGAACTTATTGGCATTAATGCAGCAATTGCCAGTAATACCGGTTCCTATTCGGGATATTCTTTTGCAATACCGTCGAATATTGCAAATAAAGTAGTGTCTGATATAAAAGAATTTGGCTATGTTCAGAGGGCATATCTGGGTGCAGATGTAGTCGATATTACTGCTGCAACATTCCGGCAATACAATCTTTCGAATATGAAAGGAGTATATGTAGCCGGTGTTAGTAGTGACGGTGCTGCTAATTCTTCAGGAATTGAAGCGGGAGATGTTATTTTATCAATGAACAAAGAAGAAGTAAACAGCTCAAGCCGTTTATTGGAACTTATTGCCGAAAAACGTCCCGGTGATAAAGTTGAGCTGGAAATCAACAGGAATGATAAAATAATAAATAAAAATGTTACGCTGTTAAATAGCCGGGGCGAAAAATCATTGTTGAAAAAAGAAGACAAGGATTTTTCAAACTTCCTTGGAGCTACATTTACTGTGCCTGACGAAAAAGTATTGGCGCGGTTACACTTGCAAAACGGAATGCAAATTTCATCGTTAGACAAAGGTGCTTTCAATGATGCGGGAATTAAGGTGGGCTTTATTATTACAAAAATTGACAAAACAGTAATATACTCAATTGAAGATATTGAAAATGCTTTATCGGGAAAAACTGGTGGTGTTTTAATTGAAGGATTCTATCCTAACGGAATGAAAGCATATTATGGTTTTGGATTATAATTTATTTTAAAACTCAAAAGCCATAGCTAATTAAAGAATAATTCAGTTTTTGTAATTATTATGTTTTTCTGAGTTACAAAAACATTTAACTAATACAACTTTTATGAGACAACTAAAGATTTCAAAGTCTATTACTAATCGTGAAACAACTTCGTTGGATAAATATTTGCAGGATATTGGCAAAGAAGAGCTAATATCGGCCGAAGAAGAGGTTCAGCTGGCACAACGCATAAAACAAGGAGATATGGTTGCTTTGGAAAAATTAACCAAAGCTAATCTGCGTTTTGTTGTTTCTGTTGCCAAGCAATATCAAAATCAGGGTATGAGTTTGCCGGATCTGATTAATGAGGGAAATCTGGGTTTAATTAAAGCTGCACAGCGCTTTGATGAAACCAGAGGTTTCAAATTTATTTCTTATGCCGTTTGGTGGATTCGCCAGTCTATACTTCAGTCACTGGCCGAACAGTCGCGCATTGTGCGATTACCATTAAATCAAGTTGGTTCTTTAAATAAAATTTCGAAACAAGCATCGCGGCTTGAGCAATTTTATGAGCGGACTCCGTCGGCCGATGAAATTGCAAGCAGCTTGGATTTATCCGAAGATAAAGTTTCTGATGTACTTAGATTGTCGGGCAAACATGTTTCTGTTGATGCTCCAATTACTAATGATGATGAAACCAGTATGCTTGATATGATGATTAACAATGATACTCCGCATACAGACCAAAAATTGATGACAGAAAGTCTTAAGCGGGAAATAGAACGCTCGCTGGCAATTTTAAGCGAAAAAGAAAGAGACATCATTAATCTGTATTTTGGAATTGGCGTTAATCACAGCTGGACACTTGAGGAGATTGGCATTCATTTCGATCTTACGCGCGAGCGTGTAAGGCAAATTAAGGAAAAAGCACTTAAGCGCTTAAAACACAACTCTAGAAGTAATGTTTTAAAAACGTACTTAGGTTAAAAGCTATAATATTCTTTATCGAAACATTAAAATATTTGTTTCCGATATATATTATATTGCTAAATAATGTAATTTTACCCCATATAAATTGATTGTGGGAAACCTTAGAAATTTGGCAGGACAAACAGCCGTATATGGAATTAGCAGCATAATTGGCCGCTTGCTGAATTATTTTCTTGTCCCTCTTTATAGTCGTGTCTTTTTGCCCGAAGAATCTGCCGTATATGTTGAAATGTATGCTTATGTTGCCTTTTTTATAGTCATTTTGACTTATGGAATGGAAACGGCATTTTTTAATTTTAATCAGAAAGAGGAAAACAAAGACAAGGTATATTCCACCACCCTTATTTCGCTTTTTACCACAAGCACATTGTTTATTGTTTTTGCATTGATTTTTTCGCAACCGATAGCATCTTTGTTAAGATATGGCGACAATCCCGAATATATTCAATGTTTTGCGCTTATTGTAGGCCTCGATGCCTTTACAAGTATTCCTTTTGCAAAATTACGTGCTGAAAACAAGGCTGTAAAATTTGCCATTATTAAACTCGTTGGCATTTTTGTGAATATTGGTTTAAATCTTATATTGCTTTTATTAGTGCCTTATTTATATAATAATTTTTCATGGGGTCCTGATTATTTGTCGTTCATAAGTGATGGAAAGCCTATTGTCGGACATATTTTTGTTTCAAACCTTGTTGCATCTGCGGTAGTTTTTGTTTTGCTTATTCCCGATTTTTTCAGAATCAGATTTGGATTTTCTTTTCCGTTACTTAAGCGTATGCTGTCGTACGCAGCTCCATTACTTATTCTGGGACTTGCAGGAATTGCAAATGAAACGGTTGACCGTGTTTTATTGAAATATCTTTTGCCCGAAGATGTTGCCATGTACCAGTTGGGCATTTATGGCATGTGTTTCAAGATAGCCATTGTGATGTCTATTTTTGTACAGGCATTCCGTTATGCTGCCGAGCCTTTCTTTTTTGCAAAACAAAAAGACGGTGATGCAAAGGAAGTTTATGCCGATGTGATGAAGTATTTTGTCATTATTATGACAGGAATGTTTTTGGCTATTATTTTATATATGGATATTGTAAAACACTTCGTTGGCAAGGAATATTACAGTGGATTACAAATTGTGCCTATTTTATTATATAGTCATGTTTTCTTGGGAATTTTTTACAATTTGAGTATATGGTATAAGCTCACGGGACAAACCAGATTTGGTGCATATATCAGCCTTACGGGTACTTTTATTTCTGTTTTGTTGAATGTTTTATTGATTCCGGTTATTGGATATATGGGAAGTACATGGGCAAATTTTGCTTGTTATGCCGTAATGATGGTGATTTCATATTTTCTGGGTCAAAAACATTATCCGATAAAATATGACTTAAAACGCATATTTTATTATATGACGCTTAGTGTTTTATTATATTTTGTGTCGGTTTACACAACAAAGTTCTTTTTTGCCGATAGTATGCCGCAGCGTTTGGCATTCAATACTGTTTTGTTGATTACATTTATTGTGTTTGTTGTTTTTTCTGAGCCTAAGTTAAAAAGCGTATTTGTAAAAAACAAATAGGGGCTTAACAATGCTTTTATAATTTTGCACTCTTAGTAATATTTTTAATTTTCACTAATTTCGCAAAAAACTTATCTATGGCAAAGACGACTCTGTCGGTTCCTAAAGGCACACGCGATTTTTCTCCGGCGCAGATGGCGCGCAGGAATTATATTTTTTCTGTTCTGCGTTCGGTATTCGAAAAGCACGGCTTTCAGCCTATAGAAACACCCTCGATGGAACAACTTTCAACGCTGATGGGCAAGTATGGCGAAGAAGGCGACCGGCTGATTTTTCGCATACTCAATTCAGGCGATTTTATGAATTCTGTTCCCGCAGAAAAAGAACATAGCAGTAGTGAAGTCATTAAACATATTTCTGAAAAAGGCTTGCGATACGATCTTACTGTGCCGTTTGCGCGTTTTGTTGTAATGAATCAGAACGATATTTCATTTCCTTTCAGACGTTATCAGATGCAGCCTGTCTGGCGTGCTGACAGACCGCAAAAAGGGAGATACAGAGAATTTTATCAGTGCGATGTTGATGTTATAGGAACCTGCAGCCAAACAGAAGAAGCAGGCTTATTGGATATTCTTGATTCTGTTTTTCAGAAATTAGGCATACGTGTGGTGCTTAAAGTCAATAACAGAAAAATTCTTCAGGGCATTGCCGATGCACTGGGCGTAAGTGACCGTTTTATGGATTTTACGATTTCGCTTGACAAACTTGACAAAACTGGTTGGGAAGGCGTAGGCAAAGAGTTGGTTGAGCGTGGCTTTCCTGTAGATGTGCCGCAAAAACTTATGGAGATTATGCAACCGGTTACCGGCAACGACGCCATTTTGGCGCAGTTGAAAAAACATATCACCTCAGAAACAGGTCTTAAAGGAATTGCCGAAATGGAGGAGTTGCTTGGTTTTGTAGATGAGCTGGAATTAAAATCGCAGGTGAAATTTGACATTAGTTTGGCGCGGGGCTTAAGTTATTATACAGGAGCCATTTTTGAGGTTTCTGCCTTGGATGTTTCCATTGGCAGCATTAGCGGTGGTGGTCGTTATGATGACCTTACCGGTGTTTTTGGTATGCCCGGAATATCCGGTGTTGGCGTTTCTTTTGGTGCTGATCGCATTTACGATGTAATGATGGAACTAAACTTATTTCCTGAAAATATTGGTCACCTGGCTGATATTTTGTTCATTAATTTCGGAAACGAAAACATAGTTGACTTAATGAAACTGGCAAAACAATTACGTTCTAATGGTATAGCATGTGTTGTGTATCCGGAAGCCGCCAAAATAAAAAAACAATTCTCTTATGCCGATGCCAACTCTTTTCCGTATATAATAATTCAAGGTCCGGACGAGAAAAAAGCAGGCATAGTTACCATTAAAGAAATGAACGGTGGAACTCAGGTGCAATTGGATGTTAAATCCTTATTAAACATCACTATTGATTGCATTAAGGCCTTGTTTTAATAAAATCTAAATGTTTTTGCAATAAAAAAACAACTTACCAAAATTTAATTTCGGCAAGTTGTTTAGCTGGTGATAAATGCAGATTTGGTGATTTTTCTGCTTTCAGCTGTATTTTCAGTTTTTATTCAAAACATGAAAATACTTATTTTAAACTTTATTGTTTAAAAGAGCTTTTACAGGTTCTAATCCGTATGCTGTTCCTTGCTCAATGGCTGTTAGAACTGCACCTCCACCTGTAAAAATATAATATTTGGGATCATCAACGGCTTTTATATATAGTCCGGGCAATAAACGCTTAAATTCCTGCATTGTGTCGCCCCCGCCATAAAGTTTCATAGCTTCTTTATTTTTGTCAATTAAAGTATCCAAAGCTATTGTGCCGTCATTGAAGTATGGAGTTAGGCCCATTACGGCATTTACAAAAATCGTTTTTGCATTATTAAAAACATCAAGAACGTTTTTATCTTCAAAAGACTCAGGCGCTGCATCAAGAACATAATTTAGCCTGGTTCCTTTTTTCAGATTACGAATGTCATGAGTTCTATATTGCCCCTCGAAGCGCCCTTCGATGGAGTCTGACTCTACAATAAAAGGCAGTTCAACCAATTTGCCCGGATATTTTGAGGCAAATTCTACAAAACGTTGTGCATGCTCAATGTCGTCTGATTCTACGCCTTTGATTTCGATACCGTATTTTGCACACAAATAGGCATTATATATTACACCTCCCAGAATCAGAAAATCCGATTTCTCAAGCAGGGTAAATAAACTGTCAATTTTAGTATCGAATTTCGAACCGGCCACTACGGCTACAAACGGATGTTGAGGTGAAAATATGCGGTCGAGGTTTAATATTTCTTTTTGAAGTAAATATCCTGCGTATGAAGGTAAGTATTTTGTAATACCAACTGTTGATGCATGAGCCTGCCATGAACCAAAAGCATCGTTAACATAAATATCTGCCAGACTTGCTAATTGTTGTGCGAATTTGTCGGCTTGTTCATCTTTTGCTTCTTCGCCCCAGAACCAGCGGGTATTTGGCAAATAAATGCCGTCAATACGTCCTGAACGTAAGTCTTCAATATGTTTGTTTATTGATGAATCAATGCCGTCATAGCCTTTGTCTCCGTTTTTTGGAAACTCGGGAATAAAAAACTTGACATTCAATTTGTTTTCAAAATATTTAACTATCGGTTCAACCGAACTTTCAAAACCGATATTAATTACTCCTGCTTTTTTGTCTTTTGGTCGCCCTACATGCGACATGAGAATCAGCTTGCCACCATGCGATACAATATGATATAAAGTACTTAATGTAGATTCAATCCGATAGGGATCATGTATGAGTCCTTTTTTAACAACGTTGTGATCAACACGTACTAAAACTACTTTGTCTTTTAAATCGACATCCTGTAATAAAGGGAGATTATTGAAACTGTTCATTTAGAAAAAATTTAAGAGGTAAAATTACATTTTTTTCAAAATTGAATTTTTAATTTTTCATAAAATTAACATTTCTTTAAAACACGGGCTTCTGTTTTAATCTGTTAACTATTTGAAAAACCTTTTTATTAATCAATTAAATACAATAGAAAAGTTAATAAAGTTTATTATTTTTGTTATGATTTATTAAATTATAAAACATGGATGCATTTGACTCAAATATGCCGCAGGAAGTTAAACGCGGAAGTAAAACATGGCTTATTATATTAGTTGTTCTATTATTAGGAATTACGAGCTTTTTGGTATATTTAAACTTGACGGCAAATAAACGCCATACTGAGGCTATGAATGAACTTCAGCTTAAGCATCAGCAGGAAATGGCCAGGTTAATGATGGCAAATAAAACTATTGACAGTTTGTTTAAAGTTGTAAATCATCTTGAAAAATATCGCGGTCTTGTTGAGGCAGGATATACCCGTGATTCGTCCCGCATTGTTATACCGCACAAAATAGGCGATGTGGTTAAACTGAAATTCGACAGCAGCAATGTTGTAATAACTGATATAATTGTTGGCGGAGGTATGTTTGAATATTATGTTAGATACAGAATAATGCATTCAGACAGAAAGGTTGAGGAAGTAGCTCCGGAGATGGTTTATTGATTGGGATTGCAGGATTTTTTACTTGATTTTTGTTAATTAAGAATTTATTGTTACCCGGATAAACAAATTTTAATTTGTTTCTGTTGATTTATTGGTAAGTATTTATTGTGATTTTTTTACATGATTTTAAAATTATCGCATTAAGTTGTACTTTTGCACCCGATTATGAATAACATACGAAACTTTTGCATTATTGCTCATATAGATCATGGCAAATCCACTTTGGCCGATAGATTACTGGAATATACAGGGACAATAAATGAACGTGATTTCCAGAATCAGGTTTTAGACGACATGGATTTGGAGCGCGAAAAAGGCATTACAATTAAAAGCCATGCCATACAAATGGCATATAATCGTGATGGTGAAAATTTTAAGCTTAATCTGATTGACACACCGGGGCACGTTGACTTTTCGTATGAGGTTTCCCGCGCCATTGCTGCTTGCGAAGGGGCTCTTCTGGTTATTGATGCAACTCAGGGAATTCAGGCTCAAACCATATCCAATCTTTATCAGGCTATAGACCACGATCTTGAAATAATCCCCATATTAAATAAAATGGATATGGCAAGCGCCATGCCTGAGGAGGTTAAAGACCAGATAGTTGAATTGTTGGGTTGCTCACGCGATGAAATAATTGAAGCCAGTGCCAGAACAGGAATGGGTGTTGAGGAAATATTGGATGCTATTATAAACAAGATTCCGCCTCCAAAAGGAGAAATAGAAGCACCTCTTCAGGCTTTGATTTTCGACAGTGTGTTTAACTCTTTCAGAGGTATTATTGCTTATTTCAGAATAATAAACGGGCGGATAAAAACAAATGATTTTGTTAAACTCATTAGCACAGGAAAACAGTATCATGCCGATGAAGTTGGAACTCTTGGAATGAGGCTGACTCCTCAAAAAGAGTTATTTGCGGGTGATGTAGGCTACATAATTTCGGGAATCAAAACTGCACGAGAAGTCAGGGTGGGAGATACCATAACCCATGTTGAATTTCCATGTAGCAATGCCATAGAAGGATTTAAAGAAGCTAAGCCTATGGTGTTTGCCGGAATGTATCCGGTTGATGCTGATGATTACGAAGAATTGCGCGAGTCAATCGAAAAACTGCAACTTAACGACGCCTCTCTAACTTTTGAACCGGAATCTTCTGCCGCTCTTGGCTTTGGCTTCCGCTGCGGCTTTTTGGGCTTGCTTCACATGGAAATTATTCAGGAACGATTGGACCGTGAATTTAATATGGATGTTATAACCACGGTACCAAACGTTTCGTATAAAGTTTATACCCGCAAGCAAGAACTTGTTGAAGTGCATAATCCAAGCGGGTTGCCTGAAATTACAAAGATTGATTATATCGAAGAGCCTTATATTACTGCCAATGTAATTACAAAATCTGAGTATTTAGGCGCAATTATGAAGTTGTGCATTGATAAAAGAGGAGTACTTAAAAACCAGGTGTTTTTATCTACCGACAGAGTAGAAGTTACTTTTGAAATGCCGCTTGCAGAAATAGTATTCGACTTTTACGACAAGCTAAAAAGCATTTCTAAAGGGTATGCTTCGTTTGATTATCACGAGTCAGGCTATCACGAAGCAGATTTGGTTCGCCTCGATATTTTACTAAACGGAGATCAGGTTGATGCTTTGTCAACTCTTATTCATAAAGATAATTCATACTCTTTCGGTCGTCGCATGTGCGAAAAGCTAAAAGACTTAATTCCGCGCCAGCAGTTTGATATAGCCATTCAGGCTGCTATAGGTTCAAAAATCATAGCCCGTGAAACAATTAAAGCCTATAGAAAAGATGTTACGGCGAAATGCTATGGTGGTGATATTTCGCGTAAACGCAAGCTCCTTGAAAAGCAGAAAAAAGGTAAAAAACGAATGCGTCAGGTTGGAAATATAGAAGTGCCTCAAAGCGCATTTTTGGCAGTTCTTAAGCTTGATTAATTTTTAATGGGTTTAATGAAACCGATTTCAGCTACTTTTTTTGTTCAAAACTATAATCGTCAGCTATATTTGTTTTTGCACGATGCTGCAATTAGGCTCAATATTGAAATGTGTTTCCAGCGAAGTTCAAAGCATCGTTTGGGTACTTTTTTGGCCAAGGACAGAAATGGCATTGCGCGTGTGTATGTAAGGCGTGATTTGCCTTTAGGGCAATTTATGATAGTTTTATGTCACGAAATTGCTCATGCCATGGTGTGGCGGGAATACGGGCACAGAGCACAGCCTCATGGCGAAGAATGGAAATTTGCATTTAAAATGTTGCTCAGAATAGTTATGTCTCTTTATGAATTTTCGCCCCCGTGGAAATCAGAGGCATTAATGCAGCTTGATAAGCCGCGGGTTACCTATGAAAATGAAACGGAAGAGCCCGATGAAAGCGAAGGTGAAATTTATATCAAGAATTTACCCGATGGCGCTGAATTTTTGTGGAAGGGAAAAACTTATCGGAAAATTTGCCTTAAACGCACACGTGTGCTGTGTCAGCGTGTTGAAGACAAAAGAAAGTATCTTTTTATTGGCAATGCAATTGTTAAAACTTCGTTTTAATTGTTTAAGACTTTTGCCATTTTCAAATATTAATGGTTAATAACATATTGCTGAAGCAGATTTCAGGGAATAATATTCATTATTTTTGCATAAAATTTTTACTATGCTCGAAGATAAAAAGCCGGCGTTTACCAATATTTCGTCATTGGGAGAATTTGCTCTTATTAATCGCCTTACAAAAGACTTTGCGTTAGTTAATAAAAGCACGCTCAAAGGCATAGGCGATGACGCAGCCGTGATTGGATACGAAAAGGATGAAAAGACTCTTGTTTCAACTGATATTTTGATTGAGGGTGTTCATTTCGATTTGTCATGGATGCCATTAAGACACCTTGGATACAAAGCCATAACTGTTAATCTTAGCGATATTGCTGCCATGAACGGTGTTGCACAGCAGGTATTTGTGAGTATAGGAATATCAAGCCGTTTTGGCGTAGAAGCTTTAGATGAATTATTTGCGGGAATGAAAATGGCCTGCGACAAATATAAGATTGATTTAGCCGGAGGCGACACCAGCAGTAGTGCTCATGGTTTAGTGATTTCAATTACAATTTTAGGCAAGGCCAAATCAGATGAAATAGTTTATCGTCATGGAGCGGGAGAAAATGATCTTATATGTGTAAGCGGCGACCTTGGCGCTTCTTATGCAGGACTACTTGTTTTGCAGCGCGAAAAAAAGACTTTCGAGGCCAATCCCAATTTTCAGCCCGACTTGCAGGGTTATGAATATGTAATAGAACGCCAGTTAAAACCCGAAGCACGATTTGACATATTGGAAAAATTACGCAAAGTCTCTGTAAAACCTACGTCAATGATGGATATTTCAGACGGGCTTTCATCGGAATTACACCATATATGTTCGCAGAGTGGTATGGGCTGCTGTATTTATGAGGAAAAAATCCCTGTTGATATTGAAACCGGCAAAGTAGCTGAAGAATTTAACATTACTGAAATAACCATGGCTTTACATGGAGGAGAAGATTATGAATTATTGTTTACTGTTCCTTTATCGGAATATGAAAAGCTCAAAGAGCGGGAAGATATTCTGGTTATAGGCCATATTACGGGAAAAGGTGAAGGAATGAACTTTATAACTAAAGCCGGACAAAGTATTTCGCTGAAAGCTCAGGGCTGGGATAGTTTTAAAGAAAACAGCAACATATAATTTACACGATTTAAAATTCGTTTATTAACAATGGAGCAGCAATTGGTTTCGAAAAAAGAAAAAAAGAAAAAGTGGTATAAAATAGCACTTAAAGCTTTTTTATGGACTATTGGTTCTTTTATATTTCTGATTCTTCTTGCATGGTTACTGGTTGTTGTTTTTCAGGATAAAATAGAGCAGAAGGTTATAGAAAGAGTTAATAAAGAGATTAATTCTGAAATTAAGGTTAAGGATATTGATGTTAGTCTGTTTCATAACTTTCCATATGTTTCTGTTGTTTTTAACGATGTTTCGGCAAGTGATGCCACATTGCAAAAAGCAGGAAATTTGTTTTCGGCAAAATGGGTATCGCTGGAATTTAACCTGATTGATTTGATAACGGGAGATTATACCATAAGGCAAATAGGAATGAGCGGGGGATATGTCTGGCTTAAAGTATTTGAAGACGGGTCAGACAATTTCCATATATTAAAATCAAAAACAGATACATCAAAATCGAAAGAAAGCTCGGAGTTTCATTTACAAAAAGTATATATTCAGGATATTCAGGGCGGGTATTTAAACGAACAACACAATCAGCAATATGTGTTTTATTTTCACAAAGCCAAGGCTTCGGGCAAGTTTTACGAAAACGATTACAACATAAAATTATCCGCTGCTTTAAGAGTTGATTCCATTCATGTTTCAGGCATTGATTTTATTCCCGGAACCGAAGCCGTACTTAATGGCGTTATAGATATAAATAATTCATTAAAAAGTGTTTCTTTTAATAATGTTAAAATTGGAATTGCCGATGTTGTGTTGTTTGCAGCCGGCAAGGTTAATTATGACGAAAATATCCAAAACGTTGATATTTCAGTAAAATCCGATAAAACAAAACTTAATGAATTTATTAGTCTGTTGCCGGAACAATTCAGAAAGTTTTTTGACGAATTTAAACATAAAGGCCTGATTTCAATAGAAACTAATGTAAAGGGCAATTATGGCGGAGGAAAAATGCCTGGCGTAAATGTCTTTGTTAACATGCAGAACGGCTATATTGAGAGAAAAGAAAACAAACTGGCTTTAAGCAATATTAGTTTTGAAGGTAAATTGACCACAAGTGATTTTGCCAATTATGAAAATTATTTTATATCCCTGAATAATTTCAAAGCAAGTCTTGATGGCAAGGCTGTTTCGGGAAAAATGCAAATTCAAAACCTGAATAAGCCTAATATTACAATGACATTAAAAGGCGAAGTGTCGCTTGATAAAATTCAGGAATGGGGCAGGTGGAACAACATTAAAGAAATGAGTGGCAATATGAAATTCGACGTTCAGTTTGATGGTGTCGTTAATAGTTTTTCTAAACTTAATGCCAAAGATTTCATAAACAGTAAATGCCGGGGAAGTCTTGTTATAGAAAAAGCAAATCTGCAAACTGCAGAAATGAGCAAACCAGCTTTCATTTCTAAAATTGACGCAAATTTTTCAAACCGCGACCTTGAAATAAACGACATGCAGATTGTTTATGGAGTCAGCGATTTTGACGGCAGTGCCGTTTTACTTGATATTCTGCCATTTTTATTTACCGATGACGCCAATTTAAATCTTAGGGCTAAACTACATTCCAAAAATGTTGACATAGTACAATTGTTCCCGGAAGAAAACAGCGTAAAAAAATCGAAAGAAATAAAATTTGTTTTACCAAAAAATGTTCGTGCCGTAATAAATTACTCGGCTGACCGCTTATCGTATAACAAATTTGGCGCAAGTAATGCAAAAGCAATTGTGAATATTTCTGAAAACAAGGTTCTGGCCGAAAACATAAGCTTAAAAACCCTTGGCGGGAAAATAAATGGCAGTGGCTCTTGTGTTTTAAACAATAAAAATGTAAAAATATCGCTTGATGCAGATTTAAAAAACATTGATGTAAGAGAAACCTTTTTCGTATTTAATAATTTTGGACAAGAGAATATGACATACGATAATTTGCGAGGTCGCACCGATGTTTCGCTGCAAATGAAAGCCGATTTTTCAGAAACTCTTGAGGTTGACCCTGCATCAATTGTTGCAAATGCAAACATTGAAATAAGAGACGGGCAATTGGTGGGATATGCTCCGATTAACAATCTCGAAAAAATACTTAAAGGGCGCGACATGTCGGATATTCAGTTCGAGAAATTAGTTAGCTCCATATCTATAGCCGATAAGGTAATAAATATTCCAAAAACGGAAATACGGTCAAATGTAATGAACCTGAAAGCTTCGGGAACACATACTTTTGATAACAATATTGACTATCATCTTGAAGTAAAGTTTTCGGACATTAAAAAAGCAAAAAATAACAACCGGGCCGAAGACGAATACGGATATGTTGTTGATGACGGCGTTGGCGACCCAACTATATTTATACTAATTACCGGTACTGTTGATAATCCGCAGTATAAGCAGCTCGACAAAAAAGCAATGCAGGAAAAAATAAAGCAGGACCTGAAAAACGAAAAACAAAATTTAAAACAAATTTTAAATGAAGAATTTGGTTTGTTTAAGAAAGACAGCACCATCAAAAAAGTTAAGACCGATACTCAAACAAACAATACATTTCAGATAGAATGGGATGACGAGTAATTTTTTATTTTTAATAGTGCATATTTGTTTTTAAATCACTGGAAGATGTTACGAAGCATATTTAAATTTTTTACAACATTTTTTGTTCCTCTTGCTTTATATCGCTTCATTTCCGAGTATATATCGGTTTTACCCGGCACATGGTATGATAATTTAAACAAGCCCGGCATAAGCCCGCCCGGATATTTTTTTGAATCAATATTGATTATTCTTTTTATTCTGATGGGTTTGTCGTTTTTTCATATATGGATAAAGCCCCGAATAATTGAAAGAACCATTGCAAAAATTATTTATGTTGCTCAGCTGATTCTTGTTTTTACCTGGCTTTTGATATTTTTCCATTTTCATAATATTTTACTATCGCTTATTGTTGTAGCTTTTCTTCTGGTTGCCGTTGTTTTAATGATAATAAAATTTTATCGCCTTAAGCCTTTAGCCGCTTACCTGAATTTTCCGTATTTGCTTTGGGTCATTTATATTGCAATTTTTAATATTTCCATATTTGTCATTAACTAATTTTTGTTTTATGTCAAAAGCGTTTAATCCTGAAAATCATGCAAAACTCAGTTCCGATGAACGTAAGAAACTTTTACCGCCCGATAAGATTTTAAACATGATGAATCTTAAAAAAAGAGATGTATTGCTTGATGTTGGAGCCGGCAAAGGTTACTTTGCCATTCCTGCATTGGAACTTGTCGGCGAAAAAGGTTTGGTTATTGCTGCCGATATTTCCGGGAAAATGCTTGATTTATTGTTAAACGACAGCGGTAAAAAAAGCAATTTGCAAACTATTTTATGCGACAGGGACAACATTGCTGTTAAAGCAGATTCCGTTGATAAAGTCCTGATGTCAGTTGTTCTTCACGAAGTTGACAATGCAGTGGAATACTTGAAAATGCTTAAAAATCTTTTAAAAAAATCCGGGCATTTATTCATTATTGAATGGAATCCGGGAGCTGACGGCATGGGACCACCCGAACATGAAAGAATAAGCAAAAACAACCTTGAAAAATTTTTAATTCAGGCAGGATATACAATACAGCATTTTGAAGATATTAACCCATATCAGTATTTTTGCGAAGCGAAAGTAAATTGAAAATTATTCATCGTTAAATAGCGGCGCTACCCGACAACAAACGATTACAACTGCTTATATTCGAAAGTAATTAGTTAATAACCGACTAAAACGTCATGGGGTATATTTCTTTGCATTGTCGTTTTGCTTTAAAACGATTGATGTTAAACCTAAAAGAAATTGCCATGAATTCGCAGATTAAAAAAGAAGAAATTAATGATGAAAATTCCCGTATGTTGATTTTGACGGGCAGTGATGAGAAAACAAAAGTTAAGAATCCGGAGAAAAACATTGTGTATCTCGAAGGAATTGTTGCCTCCGATCCTTTTCCAAAGCAGTTTTCCAATGGTAATAAACTGGCTTTGTTCACCATGTCTCATTTTAATAATTACAGGACAAAAGCCGGCGAACAAGTAAGGATTACTGAGTGGTTTCAGGTTGTGTCCTGGAATAAAGTTGCCGATTTGGTTATTAATACCGTGCGTAAAGGCTCGCGCGTAAGATTAAAAGGAAAACTACGCAGCACAATGTGGAAAGACGAGTCGGGATTTTATCATCGTCGTGTACAAATTGTTGCCACTGAAATGAAACAGGCGGCATAAGGGCTTGGAGTTTGGCGCAGAGGCGACACTTTTTAGCACTAACTTCCAATTGAAGGCAATAATTCAAATTTAGTAAAAAACTTTCAAGTGAAGGCGTTTCCTGCCGCTTTTGTCAAACGTGCTGTTATAGCCAGTAGTAATTACTTCTCGTTTGTTTCAAGTAGCCAGTTAAACACGTTCAAATGTTTTATGCCACTTCGGTCTTGTGTAAATCCGTCTGTGGTAAGTAAAAACTTAGGATAGTTGTCGTTAATCTTTTCTAATGCCCCAAATTCCCGTTCTACAGTTGCTTCGGATGTCATTTGCCACGCTACTTGGTAATATTCAATGTCGCCTGTTTTTGTTTTACAAACAAAATCTACCTCTGTGTTACGACTTGTTCCTGTCCAAACTTTCTTTCCTCTGCGAAGCAATTCAAGGTAAACAATGTTTTCTAAAATATGTCCTCTTTCGGTTGTACGTTCTTTTCCTATCAAAATGTTGAGTAAGCCGGTATCAACCAAATAATATTTCTCTTGAGTGGCAAGTTGTTTTTTACCTTTTAAATCAAAGCGGTTTACTTTGTAAAATACAAAACTCGTTACCAAATGCTCCAAATACCTTTCCACTGTAGTGTTGTGAATGCTTTGACCATCTTGTTTTAAAGTTTTTGTGATGTTCCCGGGCGAGATTGCATTGCCAATGTTTGAAGCTACAAATTTCACGATGTTTCCAAATGCACGCTTGTCGTTTATTCGATGTCGTTGTGTGATGTCTTTTTCAACAATAGTATTGTAAATAGTCGCCCCTTAAAACAGTTATAAACAATTGAGTGTCAATAATATAATATAACTGTTTCTTGGAAATAATTGCCGGATTTTGTACTTTTATGGCACAAAAAGCGGTAAATAATGCAAGGAAA
>Ga0255341_1000186_pt1 | contig 112956 bp, 114 predicted proteins | sample wastewater_treat_8_FD_192418 | JGI IMG/M metagenome (GOLD analysis project Ga0255341, IMG submission 192418) | Wastewater microbial communities from Lulu Island WWTP, Vancouver, Canada - plant12 | ecosystem: Engineered > WWTP > Wastewater > Unclassified | place: Canada: Vancouver, British... | reverse complement strand
TGGAATGAGCAAGCCGCAAAAAAAGCCGCCGAATACTTAAAAATTATGTCTTTTTCGCGAAGTGGATTAATTGCTCAACTCGAATACGTAGGATTTACGACACAACAAGCAGAATATGGGGTAGATCAATCTGGTGCTGACTGGAATGAGCAAGCCGCAAAAAAAGCCGCCGAATACTTAAAAATTATGTCTTTTTCGCGAAGTGGATTAATTGCTCAACTCGAATACGTAGGATTTACGACACAACAAGCAGAATATGGTGTGCAAGCTGTTGGGTATTAAATGAAGGGTATAGTGGCGATCGAGCCACCAACCTCCCTCATTAATGGTTCAAGGATGCGCATCAATCTCATTTTGTCGCTCTCATTTTGTGATTGTATCGCCAGACATACTCACCCAAATGCAAGCGCCCGTATCCTGGCAAAGGCCGGGCGGCGCCGAGATCCCCACGCGGCAGCGGCCCGGCGCCGGCGACGAATGACCACGACCGATGCCGACGTTGAACCGCTCTTCGAGGCGGTGATCTAGCGTGGCCGTGAACGGATCGACACTGCCATAACCATCCATTCCTATTCTCTGATATGGAAGAGGCGACGGCTCGTCGACTTCAATGGGTTTCGATCGTGATCCTAGTCGGCGCGCTCGTCGGCGCGGTCGCGGCCGTCGAGCTCTGGTCAAATCACTACTGGGATCATCCGATCGGGATCGTCTCACGGCTCGCCTTGATCGCCGTTGTCATGGCGCTGTTCGTGGCAGTGAATATGCAGGCGCGGCAGCGGCCCGGCCTACGGCCCGGTGGCGATGACCGCACCTGACCGGCGAGCAATCGCCGTCCACGAGGCCGCGCATGCTCTTGTCTCGCATCTCTTCGGGCTCTCGGTAGAGTCCGTATCGATCGTGCCCCAGGAGGGATCGGATGGGCGGTGCACCAGTTCGAAAGATACTGTGGACCGAATAGCCGCTGCCGTCAATGGTTTCTATTATGAGACAGAGGATGAGCGCAGGTTCTGGGCGCTTATGGAAGCCGGGCAGGAGGACGAAGCACGCGATCTATGGGATAAGCTGGCGCAGCTACCCGACCCTGACCCCGACGAAGATGAACGGTTGATTGATGCAGACTGTATCAATAACTATGCCGGGTATGCTGCGACCGCTCGGTATACGGGACGGCCGTTCCTTGAATGTCTTGAAGGCTCGTCGGATGAGGAACAGGCAGATGCGTGGTTGCTGAAAACCTGTGATCCTATCGAGGTGCTCCCGTCAGTGAGAGAAGACATGCAACGCCGCGCGCTAGATCTAGTGGCCGACCCCGCGAACTGGCGGGCGATCGAAGCGCTCGCCGACGCGCTCGAACGTGACGAGAAGATAGACGGCGAGACAGCCAACGAGATACTCGCCAAGGCTTTAGCATAATCGCGGTCCTGGTCGGGGCACGGTTGTTTGGTGGCCCGAATCGGCCTGTTTTTCGGCCGTTCTCCTTCGTTTCTCAGACAGTTACAGCGGACGGATAAGGTCAATGTAGGGCAAGCAGAAAATACGCCCAAAAAGGGCTTCTTTTCTAAATATACGCCCGTAAACCGTTAGACATACAGAACCATCCGCATCATGTCGCGGACGCCGGGTGCCAGCCCGACCACGATCATGGCGAGGACGATCAGGTGCCAGAACGACCCGGCCGTCTCCTCGCGCCGGTAGAGCTCGAGGATGTAGATCCCCGGGACCAGGACCAGGAGCTTGAGCGCGAACATCGCGAACCCGGTCCCCGTCGCCTCGATCAGGAACCCGCCGACGACATGCTGCTCGACGTATCCGATCGGGTGAAGGTCGATCCCGTACGAGGTTGCCGCGGCGTCGAGCATATGGCCGCCGATCAGCACCTGGTAGATGCGGTCGGAGGCGTACTCCCAGCGAAAGCCGTACCGAAGCAGGGCCCAGAGCGCGGCCGTTGCGAGGGCTGCGATCGCGAGAATGGCTGCCGCCACTCCGAGGTCGACCCGCGCCGCGGTGGCTCCGTACCAGAGCAGGATCAGGAGGACGATGACCGACGAAACGGCGCCGACCATGCCGTAAACCCGGACGCCCCGCTCGCCGAGTAACCGGTGGCAGAGGTAGAGCGTGACGATGGCGCAGAAGAAGATCACGAAGAAGATGAGCGGCGTGATCAGCAGGTACCGCCACGGCGCCGCCAGCAGCCCCGCGTCCTCGACCACGCGGGCGAGCCCGCCGAGAACGACCCAGGGCAGTGTCGCGAAGAGGAGCCGGCGGTCGAAGGCAAGGCCGGCGCGTTGCATCCAGCGGTAGATCAGGAAGACCGCGACGATGAGAATGAGGGCGTAGGTGAGCGTATCGACGAGCGTGTAGGCCCCGCCGCTCTGGATGGGATCGATGTAATATTTGTAGATGAACTCCCTGATCATTCATGATCTGAATGAGCGCAGACGCGATAAACATACTCAAGGACGGGGGCTTCGACAAATCGAAGTGGATGCAGCTCCCGCGTGACGTGGTGATCGGTCACCGCGTCCTCGAGCAACTTCCCGCCGTCTGCGCCGATCTCGGGCTCGGAAGGCGGGTGCTGCTGGTCTCCGGCAGGACCACGATGGGGATCGCGGGGGATCGGGCCCGGGATCTCCTCGCCGCCGACTACGACGTAGCCGTCCACCTCGTCGAAGGCTGCACCCCCGAGGAGTGCCGCCGGGCGGAGGCGGCTGCGCGATCGTCGGGCGCCGACATCCTCGTCGCGGTGGGCGGGGGACGGGTGATCGACACCGCGAAGATCGCGAGCTACAACGTCGATCGGCAGTTCGTCTCCGTGCCGACGGCGGCATCGCACGACGGGATCGCGTCCGCGCGTGCATCGGTGGCCGAGGCCGGCGGCGCGGCCTCGCTCCTGGCCCACCCGCCGATCGCGGTCGTGGCCGACACGGGCCTTATCGCAGCGGCCCCGCACCGGCTCCTTGCCGCCGGCTGCGCCGACATCATCGCGAACTCGACCGCCGTCCTCGACTGGCAGCTCTCGCACCGGCTTCGTGCCGAGCCCGTAAGCGAGTATGCCATCACGCTCGCCCGCGTGACGGCCGATATCCTGATGGGAAACGCCGCGACAATCCTGCCCCACCAGGAGGCCTCGGCCTGGATGGTGATCAAGGCGCTGGTCTCCTCGGGGGTGGCGATGGCGATCGCGGGGTCCTCTCGACCCGGCTCGGGGGGCGAGCACAAGTTCGCGCACGCTCTCGAGCGGCTCGCGCCGGGCAGGGCGCTCCACGGCGAGGCCTGCGGCGTCGGGACGATCGTCTGTATGTACCTCCACGGCGGGGACTGGCGGTCCATCCGCACGGCGCTGGCCCAGCTTGGAGCCCCGACAACGCCCGCCGGGCTCGGGGTCGACGACGACGTCGCGGTCGAGGCGCTGAAGATGGCAAAGACTATCCGCCCCGAGCGCTTTACAATACTTGACGGCGGGCTGACGGACGAGTCCGCCCACGCTCTTGTCGAGATGCTCTACCAGGAGTAGGTGCGGCATGGTAGCAGAGAGGTCCAAGATCACCCTTATCGGGACAACCCTGGCCCGGCCCGGGCTCGAGTTCGTCTACCAGGGGGCGCTCCCCGCCTGCGACCGCTGCAAGGTTCGCAAGGCCTGCAACAACCTCCGGGTCGGGCGCAAGTATCGCATCATCTCGGTCCGGAATACCCGGCACGACTGCCCGGTCCACCTCGGCGGGGCGAGCGCGGTCGAGTGCTTCGAGGCGCCCGTGGTCGCCCTGATCGGGGCAGACATGGCCATCGTCAACTCGCGTATCCTCTTCGAGTGCTCCTGCCCCCGCACGGAGTGCAAGGCGTACGACCTCTGCCACCCGGACGGGATCGTCGTTGGTGACCGCTACCTTGTGGGCGAAGTACTCGGGAACCCGCCCACTCCGTGCGAGCGGGCCCGGGCCCTGAAGCTCGTCGAGCTTCGTCCCGTCGGCTAGCGCGAGATCCGGGCAAGCTCATCGGCGAGGCGCACGAGCCGTGGCTGGAGTTCGAGAGGGGCGAGCCAGTCGCCCGGGATGGCCCCGGCGCCGTACGCGGCCCCGGCGAGCGCTCCCGTGACGGCCCCGAGCGTATCGCTGTCCCCTCCCATGTTGACGGCGGCCTCGAGCGCCCCGGCGAAGCTCGTCGTGGTCATGACGATCGCGATGGCAGCATGGGCGATCTCGAGCGCGTCGAGCGAGGGCACCACCTGGTGTGCCCGCCACGTCCCGAGGATCTCGAGCGTCTCGGGCTCGCGGCACCCGGAGACCGCGGCGAGGTACGCGGTGTCCACGCTCCGCCCCCGGCAGAGCTCACTCACCATCCGGTTCACGAACCCCGATGCCGCGCCGGCCACCGGGTCGTGGTGCGTGAGCCGGGCGGTGGCCATCGAGACCTCTTCCACGTCTCGACCCGAGTAGACAATTCCGATCGGCGGGCCGCGCATCACCGGGCCGTTGGTCCGGCTCGCCCCCCGCTCCTCGTGAACGCGCCGCGCGGCCGTCGCGGGATCAACGCCGGCCTCGATAAGGTCGAAGACGCGGCTCGAGGTTGGGCCGTAGTACTCGGGGTGGGCGCGATAGCCGGCGAGGAGCCTGAACGCGAGGTCCGGGGCCGAGAATCCGCGGCAGGTGATCAGCGACTCGGCCACGGCGAGAGCCTGGAGCGTGTCGTCGGTCACCGTGCCCGCACGCCGAGGCAGGTGCCCGCCGGGTTCCATCCGGCGGCACCAGCTCCGGGGCCGGCCACCCCCCTCGAACGGCGCCCCAAGGGCGTCGCCCACCGCAAGCCCGAGAAGACAGCCCCGGGAGCCATCTGATTCGAATATAAAGGCCACCCATAATTATTTCCCTATATGAGAAAATATTACATTCGTCGAGAGGTGGTATGGTGCAAAAGGAGGAACTGCTTCATCTGCATATGCTGATGGTGCATATCAAGAAGTTTTACGAGACTTCCACGGGAGAGTCCGTGGACATGTCCCGGTACGTGGATCTCGAGGTTTCGCCGGTGCATATCCACAAGAACAAGAAGTCCCATAAGGAAGCCCTCCTGGTCCTCGGGGAGGAGATCGTGGGCTCCATGCGGGACCAGAAACGCCACGTCTTCGACGTGACCGCGGATACCCAGTCCGAGCCCGTCGCCGTCGAATAGTAGTGCATGGATAACCCCACTCTTTTGCGGGAGCTGGCCTCCCGGATCGCTCGTGATACCCGCACGGACGTCCAGACGCTCAAGCGCCGAGCCGCCCGCGAGTTCGGCCTCTCGACCGTGCCGCGCAACTCCGAGATCCTCGCGTCGGCCTCGCCCGCCGACTACCCCGCCCTGCGGCAGCGGCTCCTGGTCAAGCCGACCCGCACCCTCTCGGGCGTCGCACCTGTGGCCGTCATGACCTCGCCGGCCCCCTGTCCCCACGGCCGGTGCCTGCCCTGCCCCGGCGGGCCCGACCACGCCTTCGCCTCGCCGCAGTCGTACACGGGCGAGGAGCCCGCCGCACGGCGGGCACGCGAGAACGATTATAACCCCTACGCCCAGGTCGCGGCCCGGCTCGCTCACTACGTCCGGCTCGGCCATCGCGTGGAAAAGGCCGAGCTGATCGTGATGGGGGGCACGATAACGGCCCGCACCCCGGAGTACCAGGCCTGGTTCGTCGGCCGGTGCCTCGCGGCCATGAACGACCACGGGACGAGCCGTCTCTCGACCGGTGCGGATCCGGCCGTCGAGTCCACGCGCAACGAGGACGCGGCGGTGAGGTGCGTGGCCCTGACCTTCGAGACCCGGCCCGACTGCTGTACGCGGGACGATATCGACCGAATGCTCGACCTCGGCGTCACCAAGGTGGAGCTCGGGGCGCAGCATCTCTCGGACGAGGTGCTCGCCTATATCCGCCGCGGCCACACGGTCGCCGAGACGGTGCGGGCCAACACCGAGCTGCGTGACGCCGGACTCAAGGTCGGGTTCCACATGATGCCCAACCTCCCGGGGTCGTCGATCGAGGAGGACCGGGCGGTCTATCGCCAGCTCTTCGATGACCCGCGCTTCCGTCCCGACTTCCTCAAGCTCTACCCGACCCTCGTGACGCCCGGCGCCGAGCTCGAGGGCCTCTATGACCGGGGGGAGTATGCCCCCTACGACGAAGATGCCCTCGTCGACCTGCTTGCCGATATCAAGGCCGGCCTTCCCGAGTACGTTCGTCTCCAGCGGGTCCAGCGGGACATTCCTGCTCGGCTGATCGTTGCCGGCTCGATCCACGGCAACTTCCGGCAGCTCGCGGCCGAGCGGCTCCGCGCGCGGGAGGGCCAGTGCCGGTGCATCCGTTGCCGCGAGATCGGGCGGCGCGCGCACGCCGACGTGCCTCCGTCGATCTCAACCTTCGCCTACGACTGCTGCGGTGGCGAGGAGCGATTCATCCAGGCGACCGCCGGCGGCTCCCTGATCGGGTTCCTCCGTCTCCGTCTTCCCGCCGCGCCGTGGCGGCCCGAGCTCGAGGACGCCGCGCTCGTTCGCGAGCTCCATGTCTACGGCGCGCCGGTCCGGCTCGGCTCGCGGGCGGGCAGCGCCGAGTGGCAGCACCGCTCGTTCGGCCGCGAGCTCCTCGCCGAGGCCTCCTGCCAGGCAGCCGCGGCCGGGTTCGGGACGGTCGCGGTCATGAGCGGCGTGGGGGTGCGCCCTTACTACCAGCGGCAGGGCTATATCAGGGATGGTCCGTATATGCTAACTCGGGTCAGGTGATGCGCCCGGCGACGGTCGAGTTTCTCAGGCAGCGGTTCGGCTCGTATTACGCCTCGGCGCAGGTCTCGGTTCCCGGTTCGCTGCCGCAACGGGAGTGGGGGTTCATATTCTTCTCGGCGCGCGACACCCCGCGCATGCGCCGGCATATCGGGTTCGGGACGCGCGACGAGATCGTGGACTACCTCAGGACCATGGTGCCCGCGCACGCGTTCTTCTCGACGGCCTACTATGACGATCCCGCCGCGCCGACCATGGGCGCGAAGGGCTGGTCCGGCGCGGACCTGATCTTCGACCTCGACGCGGATCACATGCTCCGGCCCCCGTTTCCCCCGTACGGGGTGATGCTGGCCCGGACGAAGGAGGAGGCGCAGAAGTTGATCGAGATGCTGATCGCCGAGCTCGGGTTCGCGCCCGGCGATCTCCAGGTGGTCTTTTCAGGTGGGAGGGGTTACCATATCCATGTGAAGGCCCTCTCCGTGCGGCAGTTCTCGAGCGCAGAGCGGCGGGAGCTGATCAACTACGTCTGCGGCATCGGTCTCGACCCTGCCCTCCTCGCCCGGCCGACCCCCGACTCGACCAGCGGATGGCGTGGGCGTCAGCGGCGGGCCCTTGCCGAGTACCTCGGCTGGCTCGACTCGCTCGGCGAGCACGACGCCCTCGCCCACCTGCGGACGCTCCCCCGGATCGGCGACCTGAAGGCCGAGCGGATCTGGAAGCATCGCGCCGAACTCGCCCGGGGGACGAACACGGTCTCGACACGCGACCTCCTCTCGGCCCTCCTCTCGCCGGAGAACGAGGCGTGGCGGACCCGGCTCCGAGAGGCCGGCGTGCAGGCCGACGAGCCGGTGACGACCGACATCAAGCGACTGATCCGCGCGCCGGGCTCGCTCCATGGCGGCAGCGGGCTCCGCGTCATGAACCTTGCACCACGCGACCTCGACGCGTTCGACCCGCTCATCGACGCGGTCGTCTTCGGAGACCGGGAGGTCCCGGTCGAGGTACAGCGGGCGTGCACGGTCTCGCTCCTCGGCGAGAACCTTCAGCTCGCGCCTGGACCTGCACGGGTCCCCGAGGCGGCCGCGGTTTACCTCTGCGGCCGGGGCATGGCAGAGATCGGGGGTGGCGCGTCGTGACGGATACCGGCGACCGTTCGACCGTGCTCGACGGGCTCCAGCTCGTGGTGACCGGCGAGCGCGACGCCGTCGGGACCCTGACGGCGCTCCCGCCGGACCTCCTCTCCCGGGCCGGCGAAGAGGTCGGCGCGCTCCGCAAGGTCTTCGCCGTCTGCACGGACCCGATGACCGAGCCGTTCCGGACCGCGACCGAGCGCATCGATGCGCTCCAGCAGCACCTCGACGACCTGGTCCGGATGCGGTCGCAGAAGATCCTGCTCCTCGCCCTCCTCAGCGCGGAGGGACGGTCGCTCGACCGCGAACACCAGAAGCGGATGCTCCCGGCCGAGCAGGTCCTCTACGACGACGTCCAGGGAGCGGTCGACCGCTACCGCCAGGCCATGATCGGGGGGCTCATCACCCCCTCGGGCGTGGCCGCCGATGGACCCGTCACGATCGAGTGCGCGGTTGCCGCCGCGGCGGCGATGGGAGGACATGACGGTGCCCTTGCCGCCCCGCTCGCCCTCGCGCGCGTCCTCTCGCCGGTCGAGCCGTTCCTGGGTTTCGACGGGCGGACCTACGCGCTCCAGGCGGAGGATGTCGTGACCCTGCCACCGGAGAACGCGGCGGTTCTGCGTGAACGGAATATCATTATGAATATCCTTCCCGAGCGATCAGGCCTGGAATAAACGGGGCCGCCAGGTATCGTCGGTACGATCTTCGCCGGAAAAGCGTCTCGAAGGGCCCGGAGTATGTGAAAAAACGCCGAATATCCCTGGCGGATCGGGTATTCTTAAGTATATTCCCGGTTAAATGATGATGCTGTTTTCACGAGCAGTCACGAGGGTGTACTAATGAAGATGCCAAGCAAGTTTCGGACCTACTGTCCCTTCTGCCGCACCCATATGGAGCACGAGGTCGAGCGCGTCAAGCGCGGCAAGACCACCGGGCTCCACTGGATCGACCGGCAGAAGGCGCGCAGGGGCGGCGTCGGGAACATGGGAAAGTTCTCAAAGGTGCCCGGCGGCGACAAACCGACCAAGCGGATCAATGTCCGGTACCGGTGCACGACCTGCAACAAGGCGCATCTCCGGCCCGGGTTCCGCATTGCGAAATTCGAACTGACGGAGTGATACGCACATGGTACGTCTCTATCGCGACAACCGGTCCAAGTTTCTCAGGGTGAAGTGCCCGGACTGCGAGAACGAACAGATCGTCTTCGAGAAGGCGAGCACCACGGTCGGCTGCGTGGTCTGCGGGCGCGTGCTCGCCGAGCCGCGCGGCGGCAGGGCCGAGATCCGGGCCGAGATCCTGGCTACCCTCGAGTGACGCCATGAACGAGCGGTCGTGGCCCGAGGAGGGCGAACTGGTCGTCTGCACTGTGACACAGGTCAAGGACTTCGTTGCGTTCGTGCACCTCGATGAGTACGGGGACCGCGAGGGGCTGATCCCGATCTCCGAGATCGCGACGGGGTGGATCAAGTACATCCGGGACCATGTCTCCGAGGGGCAGAAGATCGTCTGCAAGGTCCTCCACGTCGACCGGGATCGGGGCCATATCGACCTCTCGAAGAAGGACGTCAACGATCACCAGCGGTCCGAGAAGATCCGGGAGTGGAAGAGCGAGCAGAAGGCCCGGATGTGGATCGGCTTCGCCGCGAGCGCCTCGGGCGCCGACGAGGCCGAGATCACCTCCGCCCTCCACCGGGAATATCCCCTGCTCTACGAGGCCTTCGAGGACATCGTCATGGACGAGGAGGGCTTCCGCACCCGCGTCTCGCTCCCCGACGAGGCGCTCGAAGCCGTGATCGCGGCCGGGAAGGAGAACGTCAAGATCCCGCGCGTGACCGTCGCGGGCGTACTCACGCTCACGTCGCCGAAGCCCGACGGCGTGAACGTCATCAGGCGCGCCCTCCGCGCGGCCGAGCCGAAGATCGAGGGGGTCGAGATCGACCTCTTCTACGTCGGCGCGCCCAAGTACGGTATCAAGGTCACGGCCCCCGACTACAAGACGGCCCAGCGCGCCATCGAGCGCGCGGCCGAAGCAGCCGTCGGCGTGATGGAGCGGGCCGGCGGCGAGGCGAAGTTCACGCGCAAGCAGAAGGCGGCCAAGGGCGCATGAGGGGTCGGATGCGACGCTGCGGGCGCGACGGCACATACACGCTCTCCGAGCGGTGCCCCACCTGCGGCGGACCGACGGCGACGGCCCATCCGCCCCGTTTCTCGCCACAGGACCGGTACGGCCCCTACCGGAGAATGGTGAGGTAATATGGAACCGATTGAGGTCACCTACTTCGGCGATGAGACGGTCGATGGGCCGGCGGTGATGGTCAGCGGCCTGCCCGGGATCGGCCAGGTCGGCAAGGTCGTTGTCGACCACATCCTGCATGAACTCGAGGTCGAGAAGGTCGCCGAGATCCACTCGATCTACTTTCCGCCACAGGTGGTGAACCAGCCGGACGGCACCTGCCGCCTGGTCAACAACGAGCTCTGGCGGTACCGTTCCCCGAGCGGAACGTATCTCTTTCTTGTCGGCGACAGCCAGAGCGTCTCGCCCGAGGGGCACTACCGTCTCGCCGCCACCTACCTCGACTGCGCCGAGCGGTTCGGCGTGGAGCGGGTCTACACCCTCGGCGGGTACGGCGTCGGTCATCTTGTCGACGAGCCCCGCGTACTCTCGATCGTCACTCATGAAGCCCTCCGCCCGCCCGTCGAGGAGGCCGGCGGGACCTTCGAGCAGGGCGAGCCCGGCAGCGGGATCATCGGGGCAGCCGGCCTGATCATCGCCCTCGGCGTCAGGCGGGGCATGGAGGGGATCTGCCTCATGGGCGAGACTTCCGGTTACCTGGTTGATCCGAAGTCGGCGGCCGCGGTGCTTCGCGTTCTCTGCCGGCTGACCGATCTCGGGATCAACCGCGACAGGCTCCAGGGACGGGCCGAGGACATGGAGGAGGCGCTCGAGCAGGTCCGCGAGTTCGAGCGGGTCAGGCAGAACGACGAGCTCTCGTACATCGGGTAGATGAACCTCGACTGCGACCTCCACCTCCACTCGCCCCATGCCCGGGGTGTGAGTGGACGGATGACTCCCGCGGGTCTGCTGGCGGCCGCAGCCCGGAAGGGGATCGGGGCGATCGGAACCGGCGACGCGCTCCAGCCGGCGTGGCGGGAGGACTGGCTGCCCTATCTCGAGAACGAGCACGGGATCGTGGTCCTGCCGACGGTCGAGATCCAGGCGGAACGGCGCGTGCATCACCTGTCCTTCTTTCCCGACTTCGACGCGGCAGAAGCCTTCGGGGACCTCCTTGCCCCCCACGGCCGCAGCCTCCTGACCGAGGGACGACCGCACGTTCATCTCGCAGGAGGCGAGATCGTGCGCGCTGCCCGCGAGGCCGGCGGGCTCGCGGGGCCCTCGCACGCGTTCACGCCGTGGACCGGGATCTACGCGGCCTTCGACAGCATCGCGGACTGCTACGGCGACGAGCCGATCGATTTTCTCGAGCTGGGTCTCTCTGCCGATTCGTCGTACGGCGCCGGGATCTCAGAACTCTACGATGTCCCGTTCATCAGCGCCTCGGACGCTCACTCGCCCGAGCTCCACCGGCTCGGGCGCGAGTTCACGCGCCTCGAGGTCGACCGGGCCACGCCGGCGGGAGTGCTCGGGGCCCTGAAGCGCGGAGACGTCGCCATGAACGTCGGGCTCTTTCCCGAGGAGGGCAAGTACAACGAGACGGCCTGCATGCGCTGTTCGCATCACTTCTCGCTCGCCGAGGCCAAGGCGCTCGGGTGGCGCTGCCCCGAGGACGGGACGGTGCTGAAGAAGGGGGTCCACGATCGGGCCCGCGAACTCTCAGACGGCGAGCCGCGCCCGCGCCCGCCGTACCTCCACCTCATCCCGCTCGCGCAGGTGATTGCCGAGGTCCGCGGCATCGCGTCGCCGACGGCCAAGGGGGTGCGGCAGGTCCACGAGGCCCTCCTCGAGGCCTTCGGAACCGAGATCGCGGTCATCGTCGACCTCCCCGAGAGCGAGCTCGCGACCGTCGACCCTGGCGTGGCCCGGGCGATCGGCGCGCTCCGGGCGGGGCGCGTCATCCTTCACCCCGGCGGCGGAGGGTGTTACGGCACCTTCGAGATCCCGAGCGGGTAACGCGCCAATCGCCCCGGCGGCGCCGGGGCGCAACCCTTTTCGGGCTACGCGGTGAATGCTGATGGCATGCTCGTGATCAGGAGAGACGTTTGCGGATACTGCGGCTGCTGCGTCTCCGTCTGTCCGCAGGGCGCGCTCGAACTGATCGATGCGTACCTCTCGGTCGAGGGTGACTGCACCAGTTGCGGCGTTTGCGCCCGCGCCTGCCCGCTCGGCGCCCTGGAGGTCGGGGATGAGACCTGAGTACGACCTCCTTGTCATCGGCGGCGGGCCCGGTGGGGCGCTCGCGGCGATGACGGCGGCGGAGAAAGGTCTCCGGGTCGGCCTCGTCGAGAAGCGGTCGGCGATCGGCATCCCCGTCAGGTGTGCCGAGGGGGTGGGGCGCGACCTGCTCAAGGAGTTCACCGACCCCGACCCCGCCTGGATCTCTGCCGAGATCGAACACGCCGTGATCGTCGCGCCCGACGGATCCCGGATGGACCTCGAGCCGTCGATGGCCGGGGCCGAGGTCGGGTACGTCCTCGACCGGAAGCGGTTCGACCGCGACCTCGTCATGCGCGCGGCCGACGCCGGGGCGGACGTGCAGGTCAGGGCCCGGGCCGTCGCGCCGATCATGGAGAACGGTTCTGTCGCCGGCGCACGGATCGAGACGAACGGCACGATCGAGGACGTCCGGGCGAAAGTCACGGTCGCAGCCGACGGGGTCGAGTCCAAGTTCGCCCGGTGGTGCGGGGTCGAGACGGCGGTTCCCCTGGCGGAGATCGAGACCTGCGCCCAGTACGTAATGACCGGGATCGATATCGACCCCGGCGCGACCGTCTTCCACCTCGGCACCGAGATCGCGCCCGAGGGGTATGCCTGGGTCTTTCCGAAGGGGGAGCGGACCGCGAACGTGGGGCTGGGGGTCAGCGGCCGGAAGTGCCGGGAGGGTAACCGCCCCCTCGACTACCTGAACCGGTTCGTGAAGGACCACTTTCCAGGAGGGAAGGTGATCGAGCTGATCGTCGGCGGCGTTCCCGTCTGCCGGCCGCTTGAGCGGACCGTCGCGGACGGGCTCGTCATCATCGGCGACGCTGCGCGGGTCGCGGACCCGATCACCGGCGGCGGTATCTACAACGCGATGTATACTGGCAGGCTCGCGGGCCAGGTGGCGGCCGACGCGATCGCGGCCGGCGACGTCTCGACCAGCGCGCTCATGGCGTACGACCATGGGTGGCGCGGGGAGAAGCTCGGCCGGTCGCTCGATCGGAACTACCGTATCAAGGAGATCTTCGTCACGCTCTCGGACGAGAAGCTGAACCGGATCGTCCGCGCGTTCTCGCGGATGGACCTCTCCAAGTTCTCGGTCCACGGGATCGTCCGGGAGGTCGTGAAGCACGATCCCGGGCTCCTGCTCGAGATCCGATCGCTCAAGGACCTGCTCTGAGAGGATGATCGCGGGCGTGGACGAGGCCGGCAAGGGTGCGGTCCTCGGCCCGCTCGTGGTCGCGGCGGTGGCCGCCCCGGGCTGGGAGGCGGTCGCCGACCTCGGGCGGCGCGACTCGAAGGCCCTCCCGCCGCAGCGGCGCAAGGAGGTCTGCGCCGAGATCGTCGCAACCCTTCCGTTCTCGATCGTCGAGGTGTCAGCGGACGCGATCGACACGGCGCGCGCGGGAGAGACAATGAACGGTATCGTGGCCCGCGCGCACGCCGCGGCACTCCAGGGACTGGCGGCGTCGGGCCATCTCTTCAGGCTCGCCTACCTGGACGCCTGCGATGTCCGCGAGGGGCGGTACGCGGTGACCGTGGCGCGTCTATACGATCCGGGCTGTACGGTCGTCGCCTGCCACCATGCCGACAGCCTGCTCTCCGTCGTCGCCGCCGCGTCCGTTGTTGCGAAGGTCCATCGCGATCGTGCGATCCGTTCGCTTGCCGAGGAGCACGGCTCCATCGGCAGCGGCTACCCCTCGGACCCGGCTACCCGGCGTTTCCTCGACGAGTGCATCGCGGACGGCGGGCCGCTGCCGCCCTTCGTCCGCGCGACCTGGCGCACGGTCGCGGACCGGCTCCACGCCCGCGCGCAGACGTCGCTCTTCTGAGCTGCGGCCGGAACTCCGCGTCGTCACTGCCACCATCGGCCACCCCGGATGCCACGAAGGCACGATCGGTCATGACGATTCGTCGCAACCACTGCTCGATCGATGCTCGCGCTGGTCGGAAGCGCGCAGGTCTGTCACCATGTACAGGGACGGTCCTCGCTCCGGTTCGGCGTACACGCGCCAGGGCCGGAAGCCGGCCTTCCGGTACGCCCGGATCGCTCGCTCGTTGGAGAGCGAGGGTCCAACTCCGGCGTACCGGGCTGCGGAATCGCTCCGGAGACGCTCGAGCAGCCGCCAGAGCGCCTTGGGGCCGATCCCCCGGCCCAGTGCCTCGACCTCGGCGATGAAAATGTCGATGTCGACGAGCTCGCCCTCGATATCGGTCAACCCTGCCACCTCGAGTTCGTTCCATGCCGGTCGCTGCCAGCACAGGAGGCCGACCGGGTGTCCATCGACCACGATCAGTGCGGTGAACTCGGGGGATAGCTCCACCTGGGTCTCGATATCGTTCCGAATCACCCCGAACCACCGGGCGACATGCGGCCGCTTCAGCCATTCCCGGACCATGCGAGCGTCCCGGTCCCAATCGAACGGCTCGAGCGTGACCGTGGGGCCCTGTCCCAGTCTCAGTTCCGTCAATCTCCCGCTCCTTGATGAGGTCCATCACAGAGACCAGGTATCCCGACATGGGTACCACCGCGAGAGTTAGTCTGGTTCAGTACGACACTGGTCTGCTGATACAAGACTATCCTTTATCCCCTCGTCCGCCCAAGCGTGAGGGAATGGACTGGGTCACGGCCGTCCTTATTCTTGTCGCCGTCACCGCGTATGTCGCGGTCGCTCTCTTCATCCGGCAGCGCATCGCCGCCGAGAGAGCGGGTTCGACGGTCGAGCCGGTCGAGGATGGGACCCCCAGCGCCCCGGCGGGATGGTACGACGAGCACTTCTCGTTCTACGGCCCGATCCTCGCACTTCGGACCCTGCGCATGAGCTTCTTCGACGTCTTTCGCCGGATCTCCTGGCCGCTAAAGATCTACGCAAGCGTCGGCGTCGTGGCCGTCGTCGTCATCTCCGCCCTCTTCGCGTTCTCGCTCTTCTTCTCGCTCCGGTACACGCTCCAGGTGCAGCCCGAGCCGACCGGGATCTACGCCCCCCAGAACCTGCTCCTGATTCCGGGCCTGAACGAGTTCGTGCCGGGAACGCTCTCCGTCTGGCTCGCGCTCTTCATCACGCTCGTGGTCCACGAGTTCGGTCACGGAATCCTCTCGAGGGTCGAGGGCATCAGGGTACGGGCCGCAGGGCTCCTCGTTGCGGTGGTCCCGATCGGCGCCTTCGTCGAACCCGACGAGCAGGAGCTCGAGAAGGCGCCCCGGTCCGCGAAGATGCGGATGTACGGTGCCGGGATCACGAACAACCTGGTCGTCGGCTTCCTTGCGTTCTTCCTGATGATCGCGCTCTTCGGCCTGGCCGTGCCATCGACAACGCCGGTGATCAGCGGCGTATACGAGGACTTCCCGGCCTACAACGCCTCCATCGCCCCGGGCTCGGTCGTGCTCGCGCTGAACGGGACACCGGTCGAGACGCGCGACGACCTCTCCCGGCTCCTCGCGGCGACGCGTCCCGGCGACTCCACCTTGCTCACCGTCGAGAAGGACGGCACGGTCACGACACACGAGCTGATACTGGCCGAACGGCCGGGTCCGAACAGCACCGCCGGGTTCATGGGTGTCGAGTACTATAATGGCCAGGCGATCTCGGAGTATGTCGAGGGGTCGTTCAACCCGATCGGTCTCCTCCGCTACATCGTCGTACCGTTCGACACCTCGACGACCGGCCAGGCGCTTCGCATCCTCGCGTTTCCGAGCGCCAGCACGTCCTACTGGGAGGCGCCGTTCGCGGGCTTCTGGGGCGTGGTCCAGCTCCTCTTCTGGACAGCCTGGATCAACCTGAACGTGGGGATCTTCAATGCGCTCCCGATGGTCCCGTTCGACGGCGGGTATATCTTCCGCGAGGCTGTCGACAGTCTCCTGAGCCGGCGCCGGCTCGAGCGGTACACTCCCGCCGTGGTCGGGGCCATCTCGTGGCTGATGGCCGTCACGCTCGTCTCGATCATCATGCTGCCCTATCTCTTCAGTCTCTTCTGACCGGTCCGGCCGCGCACCGGGCTGTGACGGGTACCTTTTTATCGTCGGTCCGCGCTCTCATAGTATCCCGACGGTGACGATACCGGCATGGGAGAGGGAGAGCATGGCTCGCTGGCGACGGGACCGCGGATTGCAGGTGCGCATGATCGTGACAGTGCTCCTGCTCGCGCTCGTGTATGCCGCCTTCATCGCCGTACTGACGTACCTCGGCGCAGGGCCACTCCTGCTGCTCGGGCTCGTGGCGCTGCTGCTCGTGGTCCAGTACTTCCTCTCGGACCGCCTGGCGCTCTCGGCGATGGGAGCCCGGACCGTCACCGAGGTGGAGGAGCCGCGCCTCTACGAGACCCTGACCCGCCTTTCCGCGCTCGCCAACATGCCGCGTCCGCAGCTCGCCCTCGTGGACTCCCGGGTCCCCAACGCGTTCGCCACCGGCCGCAGTCCACGCCATTCCGTCGTCGGGTTGACCAGCAGCCTCGTCCGAATGCTCACACCCGAGGAGCTCGAAGCCGTGATCGCGCACGAGCTCTCGCACATTAAGAACCGGGATGTCATGGTCATCACGATCGCCAGCTTCCTCTCGACCGTGGCCTTCCTGATCTTCCGGAACTGGTTCTTCTTCGGGGGCGGGATGCAGGGCGGCAGGGGAGACGGTGACCGGAGCCTCTGGTTCGTCCTGCCGCTGGTCGCGGCCGTCGTCTGGGCCGCGAGTTACCTCCTGATCCGGGCGCTCTCGCGATACCGCGAGTTCTCCGCGGACAGCGGGTCCGCGGTCATGACCGGCCGCCCCTCCCACCTAGCCTCCGCGCTCGCCAAGATCAGCGGTCTGATGGAGCGCGTCCCGACAAAGGATCTGCGGGAGGTGGAAGGGATGAATGCCTTCTTCATCGTCCCGGCGATCTCGGGCAGCTCGATCTTTGAACTCTTCTCCTCGCACCCCCCGGTGGAGAAACGGATAGCGGCGCTCGAGCGGATCGAACGGGAGCTGGCCTGACCATGGCGTTCCGCGACGCCCTCGACGCCCTGCTCGGGCGAACCCGCCTCCCCGAGGCGGAGACCGAGCGCCTCTTCGCGATCTCCACGGCCGTTGTCACCCTGCAGACCTCGCTCGACCTCGCGCCGTCCGGCAGGGGCGCGCTCTGCGTCAAGCCGATCGAGTCGTCGCGGTACGACGCGGCCATGGCCGAGATCCGGGAACTCCTCGACTACAGCTGCCGCGAGACCGGGAGCACCTGCCGGCTCGAGACGGACAGCTACCGGTTCACCTGGGTGGTCCTCGAGGACCCGGACTTCGAGGACCTCGTCACCGGCATCCACCTCGTCAGCCAGACCCTGATCGAGCACGGCTTCGGCGCCTACCTCCTCTGCGCGGTCTTCCGGTTCGACGGCGCAACGCGGGTCTACTGGATCTTCAACTTCAAGCAGGGGCGGTACTACCCGTTCGTCCCGGGGCCCGGCACGACCCGCGACAGCGCGCAGGAGTTCCGGCTCCGCTCCCTGCTCGAGAACGAGCTGCCGATCGAGAAAGAGGTGGAGCGCTGGTACCCCCTCTGGGGCATTCCTATCTGACGGCCCCGCCGGTCAGCCCTCGAAGAGCCCGGTGCCCTTGAAGACGTCACGCGCCTCAGCGAGGGTCAGGTCGGGGGGAGGGACGATGATGTCGGACTCGACGAGCTCGGTGTCGGCGACCCGCTGCCCGTTGGACTGGATGCATCCGATCAGCTCGGCCAAGCCGCTGCTGAACTCCTCCTGCTCTCCGTTCTGGACGTTCTCGACGATCCGGTTGTCGATGCCGTTCAGGGTGTCGAAGAGGGCGCTGTCGACGCGGTACTGACCCTCTCCCATGACGCGAATGATCATCTCCCTTCCTCCGCCTTCATTCTCGAGAGTTCGGACTCGATCTCGCCCTTCGAGCCGATCTTCGCCAGCTCGCGCTCGATCTCGTCCTGTTTTCCGGTGAAGTCCTCGAGCGTCCCCTGTTCGATCAGTTCGTCGAGAGCGGCGGACCGGGCCTTCATCTCCTCGGTCTTGTTCTCGGCCCGCTCGATTGAGACGCCGACGTCGGCCATCTCCTCACTGATGCCCGAGACCGATTCGCTGATCTTGACCTGGGCCTCTGCCGCCGAGTACTGCGCCTTGATCGTCTCCTTCCTGGTCCTGAAGACCTCGACCTTGGTGGCGAGGCGCCGCTCGGCCTCGACCAGTTTCTGCTGCTCGCCCTCCAGCCCGGCGATCTCCTGGTCGAGGCCGGCGATCTGGGAGTCGATGGCGTTCTTCCGCTCGAGGGCGAGGCGAGCGAGATCCTCACGGTCCGCCCGGACCGCTTCTCGGGCCTGCTTCTCCAGGGTCTCGCTGTTCTGGAGCAGCTTCGCCCGCTGCAGCTGGAGTCGCTTCTTGGACGTCGTGACGTCGGCCACGCCTCGCTTGACGTTCTGCAGCAGTTCGAGCTGCCTCTCGTACGAGTAATCGAGCGTCTCCCTCGGGTCCTCCGCCGCGTTGATCAGCTTACTCATCTTCGCCTTGACGACGGTTCCCATTCGGTTTAAAAGGCCCACTCTTGTTCCCTCCAGTGCACCTCTTCCGAGAGGTGCGAGTATCTTGAATAACTGGCGAGGCGTGAGATATACTTTTGCCTGCCGACCCGGAGCGCGACGTACCGGATTCGCCCACGCGCTCTGTGGGCTAGGCGGCGATCTATCGGAGGCGAGATTTTTTCCTTTCCGGGTATCGAACCCTTCCGAACCCTGCGGGATACCTCGTTCCGGCCAATGCAGCACGAGAACGTCCTCGCACCACCGGGCTTGTCCTGGCTGGGTCACATTTATATGTGAGGGATGGTCTTCCTCACCGGAGAATCACTCCGGAGCAGGCCATGAACGAGAAGAACCGCGACGATGCCCTCAGGCGGGCGCTGGAATTTCCCCTACTCCAGGCCCTGCTGGGGCGGCGCTCCCGCCGCTTTCTGATGGGCGCCGAGATCCCGGACGGCGTCTTCGCCTACACGTCCAGGCATCCGCCGCTGGCGCTCTCCGAGCTCGAGAAGCTCCTGGTGGTCACCGCGTGCGGGAGCAACACGGGCTGGCACCACCTGCTATACCGCGCCGAACGTTACGCCCCGCACCTCTCGAACTACAGCGGCGCGGCCGGGGGCCGTACGTTTCCCTCCTCGGCCGGCTTCCATACCAGCACGACCTTCTTCACCGACGACGAGGGGGTGTTCGTCCTGGATGACAGGAACGCTCCGGCATTCGCCGAGAGAGAGGCGGACGGGTCGATGGACCTCGACGACGTTCTCGAGGGGGTGAGGCGGCACATCAAGAAACTCAAAGACGGGCGCCTGGACCTCCCACCCCGGGTACCGTACACGGAGGCCCACAATACCTGGGTCGCGAACCGCCCGGGCAGCCTGCTCGTGATCCCGGTGGGCGACCTCGCACAGCACGTCCTGCTGATCCTCTGTTACCTGTTGCAGAACGGCTATGTCATCACGGACGATATCAACGGGAGAGCGATTCCGGGGATCGAACGATACGGGTCGCTGGTGGACGTCGATAACGTCTATCCGCTGACGCTGATGGAACAGACCTGCTTGGCCGAGCTCGCCGCGGAGCTCTCCACCAGCTGCTTCGCCGGCGCCCTCATGCTGCAGGCCATGGGGCTCGGGGGCTGGATGTTCGACGGTCTCGACCCGTTGAGCGTCCTCGGGGCCAGCGGCGACCCCCGAGTTGCCGGGCTGGGGTTCCGGTACGACCCGCCCGGGGACCGGCCCTATCCGAACCCGACGGGCCTGCCGGGCGTCATGGAGGGATTCTGCCCGCCGCACTACCCCGATATGCGGGCGGCTGTCGAGGCCGTGGCCGAACGAAAGTTCGGCCCGGGCGGCCCGTTCCACCCCGGCACGCCCGGTCCGTGGAAGGATTCGGCCCGGGTTCGTTCGGCCGCGCAGGTCCATAGCGAGGAGTTCAGGGACTGCGTGGCCCTGCAGGCACAGTATGTCTACGATACCTTCGGGAAGTTCCCTGCCACGGTTCCCTCCATCCTCGTCGTCACGTACCTCCAGGCGCACCACCTCGACCTGGAGTTCTACGATACGTTCTACCGGCCCGGAGCCTACCTGGAGACGCACACACGCCACATGGAGCTCTGGCACGACCGGCAACCCGAATGAACGGGGATCTCGCGGGGTCTGTCTCGACGGACGCGCTGCCGGCGCCGGTTCGACCCGCCCGGGGGGCCGGCCACGTCCATGATCGGGATCACCGGCGCGACGAATCGCGCGATGCGTGATGGAAGAGGCGGCGGCCCCCGTCCCGCCGCAGAGCTCAGATGGAGGAGCCCGGGGGCCGGTACGGCCCCGTCTCGTCGGGGATGATCTCTTCGACCGGCTCGACCTCGAGCCCCTTCTCCTTCTCCCGGAGCTCGGGCGTCTCGGGCACCGAGCGCGCCACGTCCTCCAGGATCTCCTTGACCTCCTCCGTGCGCGGGATCATCCCCAGGATCTCCTCGTCGAGCCCCTCGGTTGTCCCCTCCGTGATCGGCGGGAGATCCTCCTCCGAGAGCCCGAGGTACTGCGCCGACTGGCGAATCAGGCTCGAGACTTCGAACGGGAAGATGATCTTGGTCGCCTGGCCGTTCGCCATCGTCTTGAGCGCGTCGAGCGAGAGGACCGTGATCGCCCTCCGGTCGAGCGGCTGCGCGCCGAGCGCGACGATCCGGAGCCCCTGCGCCTCGCCCTGCGCCTCGAGGATCCGCCGCTGCCGTTCGCCCTCCGCCCGGAGGATCCGGGACTGCCGGTCTCCCTCCGCTTCCAGGATCACCGACTGCCGCGTCCCCTCGGCGCGGAGGATGGCGGAGCGCTTCTCGCCGTCCGCGCGGAGGATCGCGGCCCGCCGCTCGCGCTCGGCCGCCGTCTGCTCGGTCATGGCCTGCTTGACCGCGCCGATCGGATCGACCTCCTTGATCTCCACCCGCTCGACCTTGACCCCCCACTGGTCCGTCTCCCTGTCGAGCATGTCGCGGAGCCGGGCGTTGATCACGTCCCGGTTGTACAGGATCTCGTCGAGCTCCATGTCACCGATGACCCCGCGGAGCGTGGTCTGGGCGAGCGCCACGGTCGCCGTCCGGTAGTTGCCGACCTCGAAGAAGGCCTTCTCGGGGTCGATCACGCGGATGAAGACGATCGCGTCGACGTTCGTCGGCGAGTTGTCCTTGGTGATCACTTCCTGGCTGGGAACATCGACCACCTGCGTTCGCAGGTCGAGCTTCTCCACGCGGGTGATCAGCGGCACGACCCAGCGGAAGCCGGGATTCATCCGGCCGATGTACCGGCCGAGCCGGATCTGGAGCCCCTGCTGGTACGGCTGGACGATCACCACGCCGCGTGCGAAGATGAAGATGATGACGAGTATCAGGATGACCGCGATGAGGGATGTCGCCACCCCTCCCACGTCGATTGTCTCTATGAGTGCCATGTTACGTAACCTCCTCCACGATGACGTGGACCCCCTCGGACTCGACCACCCGGATAAGGGCCCCAACGGGGATCGGCGCCCCGGTCGAGTGCGCCGACCACTCGTGCCCCTCGACCCTGACCTTGCCGTCGAGCGAGGCCGCGTCGACGGCCCGGGTCACGCGCCCGGTCCGCCCGATCACCGTGTCGCGCGACATGGTCGTGGGCGGCCCCGAACCCCGGTTGATCCGTGAATAGAACCAGACCGTGAGGCTCGCGGAGACCAGCGCGGCCACGACGCCCACGACGATCCCCCAGACGGAGTTGAAGATGTCCACCCCGAGCACGAGGAGGATGCCGAGGATGATCATGACTGTACCGGGCACGGTCATAAAGAACCCGGGCGAGAAGGCCTCGACCAGGAGCACGAGCGCGCCGATGACTATCAGGAGCCACCCGAGCACAACCCCGGTGAATATGACCATGCTCCTCTGTTGCCGTGCGACTGCATAAGGCTATGGAATGCCACCCATATCGGTATCAGGGGCGGAGATACGCGTACCCCTCCCCCTGGAGCCGGACGACCTCGGTCACCCCGCCGGGGACCGATTCCACCCCTTCCGTAAGATCGCCCGAGTCGAGCCGGTGGTTCCGGAGGGCCCGGGCACAGGCAACGATCCGGACGCCCCGGGTTATTAGCTCCCGCATGAAATCGGCGTGCGCGCTCGCCGGAACCACGGCATCCACCGCGCTCCCGTTGAGGACCAGCACGACCTCGACATCGCCTGCGAAGTCGTCGAGCAGGTTCCGCGCGTTCTTGAGCGCCCGCCCGACTCGCTCCCCGTCCGGGACGTGGACCACGACACGATGCATGGTCAGATCACCCTGACGGCCGGCAATCGATCTCCACGGTACGGCCGTTTCTCGGCGAGTAATCCCTCCATCGCCGCGTGAGCGCCGACACCGGTCCCGGCGCGATCCTGGCCGAGGGCTGCCGGGACACCCTGGACCGTCACGAACGCGGCCGGGTACGCGGCGTCCGGCTCCAGCCGGCGGTCCCCGATCCAGCACGCCTGGACCCGGTGGCCCGGCGGATTCTCGATCTTGACGTAACAGGTCAGACCCAGGCAGCGCTTGACGTACCCGCCCATCTGGCCGAATGGGTCGCAGGCGAACGTCCGCTCGAGGTTCTGCTCGAGCATGCCGAGGACCTCTGCGCCGGTGAGGGTCACGGTCATTACCTCCGGGTCCATGGGCACGATGTTGTAGAGGTCGTTCATGGTCACCGTCCCGGGCAGGACCGGGGCGCCGTACCGCCAGCCGTTCGAGAACGCGAGTGCCGCGCCGGTCTCTCGCCGGATCGCGGCGAGGAGGAAGTCGTCCATGGACGACCCGAACATCTCGCCGCGGTAGAGCGGAGCCGCCGTCTCGCCGACGGTCCGCCCGAGCTCCTCGCGGAACGGCGCGACTGCCTCGTCGACGAGGGCGCGGACGGAGGGGTCCTCCGGGCAGTCCTCACCGACCTCGATCAACCGGTGCCGGTATCGTGCCACCCGCCCGTCGCGGACCTCGAGGTCGAGCCGGCCGACGAACGAGCCGTGGACGCCAGACTGGATCACTATTGCCCCGTTCACCGCGATCGGTGCCTCGAGCCGGTTGTGAGTATGCCCGGAGAGGAGGACGTCGATACCGTCGACCTCGGAGGCGAGCCGGAGATCCTGCGGCAGCCCGAGGTGGCTGATCACGACCACCAGGTCCGCGCCGGCATCACGCAGGTCGCCGATAATCCCCGGTAGTTCCCCGGTCCCGTTCGTGAACCGGAGCCCGGTCGAGAAGTGAGGAGGCATGGTCTTGTCCAGGATCGTCGCGGCGATCCCGGCCACGCCGACGGCAAGGTCCGGGGTCTCGATCACGGTCGAGGCCGGAAACGGCCGCCGGTCGGTCCCGGCTTCATAACAGTTGAGCGCCAGGACCGGGTAGTCGAGCATGGACGCCAGCTCCGCAAGCCGTGGCGGACCGTACGCGAAGTCCCAGTGGCCGGTCATCGCCCCGATCCCGAGCGCGTTCAGGACCGGGACCATCGCGGCACCGCGTGTCTTCACCGCCGGCGCGGTGCCGTGGAAGGTATCGCCGCAGTCGAGGAGGAGCGCCTTTCCGTCCGTGACGTCGCGGACGCTGTCGACGAGCCCCGCGATCCGGGCGTAGCCACCCGCCGTCCGGAAGGCGGGGCCGGCCCCCTCCCAGAAGGTCTCGAGATGGGGCTCGAGGTAGGCGTGCGTATCGTTCAGCTGGAGGAGCGATAGGTGCCCGTTGGTCATGGACCCGGATACGACCGTACCCGGGATAAAGGTTATCGAGAAGCGGTTACACGCGCTCGATCGTGATCCGCACCTGGTCCCCAGCCGAGAACCCGTGCTCTTTCGGCACGTCGATGTTGAACCAGAGCGCGCCGGGACTGTTCTGGGTATCGTCCTGGGCCATCAGGCAGTCCTTCGTCTCGTCCACCTGTGCCACGAACTCTATCCGCGAGACGAACTCGACGCGCGGCATGCGGGATCAGGCCCCCCTGGGCGTGACCATCCATGTCGTGCTGTTCGAGTAGGACCACCGGATGATCTCCAGATCCTCGCAGATCTCGGCCAGGATCGCCATGTTGGTGCCGACCTCCTTGGACGAGAGTCCGAGATCGCGGGCGATGTATTTCGACTTGAAATAGAACTTACCCTTGCGGAGCGCCGTCCGCAGATACAGAACGATCCGCTCCTGACTGCCGTTGTAGCCCTCGCGGATACGGCTTGCGGTCGTCATATGCCTGTCCATTGGTGCTTCCCTCACATATATAATTGTTACACTCTCAAGTCGGGCTCGCCCCACCCGGCACACTGCTCAATGAAGATACGCCTGTTGATGATCCGCCAGGCGATGATCAGCTGCGCCACGTCGACCGCGGTCACGTACTCGCGCCCGCGGGCGATCGCGATGGGCCGGACGTGCGTCTGCTCCTCGATCGACTGCTCGAGCCGGCCGACCACGTGACCCCCCAGCTCGCCGTCGAAGAGGACCTCCCCACGACGGCGGCGCGGGTTCTCGTGATTGATGAACTCCAGCATGAAGTTCCGCTCCGAGAGCGAGAGGATCGCGAAGAGATCGATCCCGAGGTCGACGTCGCCGATCGTCTGGTCGATCGGGTCCTGGACGAGCGAGACCTGGTAGACGTTCCTGGTCTTCGCAAGCGCCGCGCCGTACTTGGAGTGGCTGATCCGGACCACGACGTCGGCGAACTCCCGCTGCGGCGCGATGTACCGGAGGTAGTCGGGCTGTCGCTCGAGGATCTCCTTCAGGACCTGGTCGCGGTCGTACCCCCGCTTCTCCATGTCGCGCCGGATCTTCCAGTCCTCCTTGACCTCGCGATCGGGCTCAACAAAGAGGGTGAAGTCGAGCAGTTCGCGGAGGCGGGGAGTGAAGAGGGTGTGGAGCCCCTCGAGGATCACGATCTTTCCCGGCGTGAACGGCACGGGCTCGGCGAAGCTGCCGACCGAGTGGTCGTAGACCGGCTTCATGATCGGCCGCCCGGCCTTGAGCTCGGCCAGGTGCTCCTCGATGAGGTCGATCCGGTTCGCGACCGGGTCGAGGGGGGTTACGCCCATCTCGCGCCGCTGGGCCCGGTCGTAGAGGTGGTAGTCGTCGAGGGTGATGGTCGTGACCAGGTCCTCGCCGAAGATCTCCCGGATCGACTGGGTGAACGTGGTCTTACCCGAACCGCTGTCGCCGGCAACCCCGATGGCGAAGACGCATGGCGAGGCGCGAATGATCTCCTTGAAGTTCAGGCCGTTCCCGTTCTGCCTGCTCGCGTCCCGTTGCGGATCCATGTCTCCATAGGTTCGGGCCGGCGACGGTATTAGTGGTATCGGTACCGGCGAGGGCCCGGGCCCCGGCGGGTGCTGGGGGAGGAGGCCTCACGAGCCGATGCCGCGATAGACGCCGGCGAGCTGGTGGGCGATGGCGTCCCAGCGGAACCGGGTCTCGATCTTCCGCCGGCCCTCGGTGCCGAGCGCCCGGAGGCGCGAGGGGTCGCCGATGACCCGGTTGATCCCCTGCGCGATGGCCGCGGGACTGACCGCGACCTTCACGCCGTCGACGAGGTGGTCGATGTTCTCGGAGAGGCCCCCGACGTTGGTGGCGACCACGGCCCGGGAGGCCGACCAGGCCTCGAGCAGGACAAGGCCGAACGGCTCGTTCCGGCTCGGGATCACCACGAGGTCCGCCGAGTTGAGGAGGCGCACGTACTCGGCGTCCGAGATGGGCCCGAGGAACCGGACGGGCAGCCCGCGGACCCTGAGCTGGAGGCTCGCGAGCATCATGCCCTCGCCAGCGACCAGGATGTGGGCGTCGGGGTATTCTTCCAGGACGGTAGGGACACCGTCGAGGAGGAGGTCGGGACCCTTCTGGTGCATCAGCCGGCCGATGAAGAAGATCAGGGGCGCGCCGGCGGGCACGCCGTACTCCCTCTTGACTTGTTCGACGTCGACCGTCCGCCGGTACTCCCGCGGTATCACGCCGTTCGGGACGACCTCGCACTTCTCCCGTGGAATCCCGTACAGGCTGACCACCTCGTCCCTGAGTACCCCCGAGACCGTGATCACCTGGTCGGCCAGGTGGGCGCCGTCCCGCTCGATGGCCGTGATCTCCCGGTAGACCTGCTCCGTGCCGACCGTGTTGCCGTGCCGGCCGAACTCGGTCGAGTGGAACGAGAAGATCGTGTTCTCGGCCCGGAGTGCCCGGAGCGCCGGGACCGTATGCCAGTCGTGGAAGTGGAGGTAGTCGAAACCGCCGCCGACCGTCCCGAACCCTTCGACCATCTGCCGGCTCATCGAGCGGCAGTACTCGACGATGTCGGAGCCCTCGGGCTGGCAGTAGTGGTAGGTAACCCCGGCGATCTCCCTGTCGGGGAGGTCCCCACGGGTGAAGAAGTGGACCTCGTGGTCCCGCGAGAGCGCCTCGGCCAGGTGCGTCGCCGCGTTGGCGAGCCCGCCGAGGCGCACCGCGTGGAGCGACTCCCAGCAGAAGAACCCTAGCTTAAGCGATTCCATAATACCTCGCGTTCCTCGTCGAGCCGCTCGGCGATCCCGGCCGGGTCGTCGAGCCCCTCGACCCGTGCCGCCACCTCGCTGTCGCCGACCACCTCCCGGAGCCAGCGGGCGAAGTCGCCGCGCGAGTGGTGATACCTCACCGACTCCTCGGGGACCTCGCGGATCAGAGTCGCGAAAGCGTCCAGGTCGTACGCCGTGTGGCCATTGCCTCCGTCCGGGGACCGGAAGTGGAAGGCGAGCGCCGGCGGCAGGGCGCGGAGCGCCTGGGCGGCCGCCCGGTCGTGCATGGAGGCGATCGACTCCTCCGTGAAGGCCGCGACCGCTTCCATGTAGGTCTCGAAGGCCTCCTCGGGGCGCTGGTGGGGGACGAATACGTGAACCTCGCCACGCCCGTTGCCGCTGGTCGCCATCTCGTGGAAGTGGTCGCTGACCTGGAGGCGGCGCCAGAGCTCCTGGTTCTCCGCGTACACGCCGGCGCGCTCGACCGCCGCGATCGCCGCCCGCTGCATCGGGTTGCCCGTCCAGGCGGAGAGGTCCTTCTCCTTGTCGGCCCAGGAGATCGGTTCGGGGATATCGAGGACGTCGTCGGGCTGATGCTCGGCGGTCGCGCGGCGGGGCAGGGTCGTGGCGATGCCGCGCTCGGCGAGGGCGCCGGGCAGGGCACGGAGGAGGTCGGGCACCCCCGCTCCGGCTCCAGGGTGCTCTCCGTAGGTCTCGAGGTTCTCGAAGATCGAGACGACGGGGCCGTCGATGGCCGTCACCTCGTCGGCGTACGTCTCGACCGAGAGGCCCCCGGGGAGTCCGCGCCCCCCGGGCGGCGTCCCGCTGTCACGGGAGGCGATCTCGTCGGAGAGATCGGCGTTCCGCAGGAGGGTCGGCACGCCCATGCAGAGATAGAGCCGGTTCGGCGATCGGTCCCCGAGGACGCGCGGCACACCCTCGGTGTACGCGGCGAGGAACCCGAGATCTCCCACGAGGGCGGCGATCTCGTTCGAGTAGATGAACCCGGTGTTCTCGAATGTGGTGGGCCTGACGTGGAAGAGGTCCCAGATGGCATCCATGTGCTGGTATACCTGCTTGGCGAACTCGCTCTTGTCGCTGAAGAGGGACGCGATCGAGTGGTAGTACGTCTGGGCGAGCACCTCGGCGTTGCGATGCCGGGCGACCTGTGCGAACAGCTCGAGGGTGTCGGGACGCCATTGATCGAGCTGCTCGATCAACGTGCCCGATATCGAGAAGGCGTACTGGTGACCGGCGTCGAGGTTCTCGAGGACTATCCGGACCGCGGGTTCGTAGCAGCGGTCGGCCACCCTCTCGATGACCTCGCGGTTGATGGGGTCGAAGTACCGGTCATGATCGATGGCCCCCCCCTCGTGGCCGAACGCTCTGCTCAGCCGCAACGGCTGGTGAACCTCGAATCCTAGGATGATCTCGTGAATGGTGCATACCTCCTGCGGTGATGGTGGCAAACGAGGGAGATGAGCCACGTACTGCGACCTGTTCGCCCCTTGCAGGGACGGATTGATGTGGCCGAGGATATAATTAGTTTTCGGGAAAACGGCTGTATCGATACACTACAGGACTCCTCGAACCCAAAAATCTCGGAAATCTTTATACGCGAGCACCCGTTTTCCCAACTGGTCCCCACGAGGACGACCGCGAAACGAGACCTGCCGCGCGGCGGCGTGCCCGACGGTGAGCTTGAATAGTGGCGCCTCCCATCTGTATACATGCCGCGCCGGGTCACGTTCTCGCGGAACGTCTTCCTGCCGCTGACGACGGCCTGCCGGAACCGGTGCGCGTACTGCGGCTTTCGTCGGCCGGCCGGCCCAGGATGCCTGATGAGGCCCGGCGCGGTGAGGGCCGTTCTCGACGCCGGCGCCCGGGCGGACTGCACGGAGGCCCTCTTCACGTTCGGCGAGCGGCCGGAGGCCGAACCGGGCTTCGCCGCCGAGCTCGCGGCCGTCGGCGAGCCGTCGATCCTGGACTACTGCCGCCAGCTCTGCCTCGACGCGATCGACCGGGGCCTCCTCCCGCATACGAACGCCGGGGTGCTCGACGAGGACGAACTCGCGTCCCTCGCCGGGGTGAACGCGAGCATGGGGCTGATGCTCGAGACGACGGCCCGAGTACCCGCTCACGCGGGCTCCCCGGGCAAGGATCCCGAGGTCCGGATCGCGACGATCGAGGCCGCGGGCCGCCTCCGGATCCCGTTCACGACCGGGATCCTGCTCGGCATCGGCGAGACGGCCGCGGACCGGCTCGAGTCCCTCGAGACCATCGGGGCCCTCCACCGGCGGTACGGCCATATCCAGGAGGTGATCGTCCAGGGCTTCGCGCCGCAGGAGAACACGGGCATGGCCGGCGCGCCGACGATCGCGCCCGCCGAGTACTGCGAGACGGTCCGGCTCGCCCGCGAAGTACTGCCCGCCGAGATCGCCGTCCAGGTGCCCCCGAACCTCGCGGACGCGGCCACGCTGGTCCGGTGCGGCGCGGACGACGTCGGCGGGGTCTCCCCCTGCTCGATCGATCATATCAACCCCGACCACCCCTGGCCGGCCGTCGATCAGCTGCGCCGGGCCATCGCGCCCGGCGCGGAGCTGGTCGAGCGGCTCTGCATCCACCCCCGCTATGTCGAGCGGGGCTGGTATCCGGCCGCCCTGGCGCCGTTGATACGGCGCCTCTCGGAGAGACTCAGGGAGCATCAGTAGTGAGCGAGGAGTTACTCTACGCAGGCAAGGCGAAGTCGGTCTACCTGGCCGACGAGCCCGACGAACTCGTCGTGGCCTTCCGCGACGACATCACCGCCTTCGACGGCGGGAAGAAGGACGTGCTCTCCCGGAAGGGAGAGTACAACGCCCGGGTCTCGGCCCGCCTATTCGAGCTCCTCGAGGAGGCGGGCGTGCCGACCCATTACCTGCGGCTCGAGGGGCCCGGCCGGATGCGCGCGCGCCGCCTCTCGATGGTCCCGCTCGAGGTGATCGTGCGGAACCGCGCCGCCGGCTCGCTGGTCCGGAACTACCCGTTCGAGCAGGGACAGGCCCTCGACCCGCCCCTCATCGTGATCGACTACAAGGACGACACCCGCCACGACCCGATGGTCAACGACGGGATCATCCTGGCCCTGGGATTGCTCCTGCCGGCGGAACTCGAGATCATGAAGGCGACCGCGCTCCGGGCCAACGAGGTACTCCAGGGGCTCTTCGGCTCCTGCGGGCTCGACCTCGTCGACTTCAAGCTCGAGTTCGGGCGCGATGCCGCGGGCCGGCTACGCATCGGCGACGAGATCAGCATGGACTCGATGCGCCTCTGGGACCGCGAGACCGGGGAGTCGCTCGACAAGGACCTGTACCGCCAGGGGACGGGCGACGTCCTCGACGCGTACGCACGGGTGGCCGACCGGCTCGGCCTGGAGAAGTAGCATGGAGTGTGACGTCACCATCACGATCGCGCTGAAGGAGGGGATGCTCGACCCCGAGGCTCGGGCGATACAGACCGCGCTCGACCACCTGGGGATCCCGGTCCTCTCGCTCTCCACGGCCCGCCGGTTCCGGCTCCGGCTCGAGGCCGAGACGCGCGAAGAGGCCGAGGCACGCGCACGGGAGGCATGCGAGCGCCTGCTCGCGAACCCCGTGATCCACCGGTACGAGATCGAGGTCGCCTGATGCGGTTTGCCGTGATCCGGTTCGGCGGGTCGAACTGCGACCTGGACACGGTGCACGTTCTCGAGGATGTGATCGGCGTCCCGACGGACCTCGTCTGGTACCGCGACGGGCTCCAGCGGGCGTACGACGCGGTCGTGCTCCCCGGCGGTTTCTCGTACGGCGACTACCTCCGGGCGGGGGCGATCGCGGCCCGCACGCCGATCATGGCCGACCTGCTCCGGCACGCCTCGGCGGGCGGGCTCGTGCTCGGCATCTGCAACGGCGCGCAGATCGGGGCCGAGAGCGGGCTCGTTCCAGGGATATTCACCCGCAACGAGGTCCCGCGGTTCGTCTGCCGGCCCGCGTACGTCCGTGTCGAGACTACGGAGAGCCCCTTCACGCTCCTCTACAAGCGCGGCGATGTGATCCGTCTGCCCGTTGCCCACGGCGAGGGGCGGTACGTCGCGCCCGCCGAGACGGTCGCGCGATTGAACCGGGACCGCCGGGTCGCGTTCCGGTACTGCGACGCCGATGGGCGGGTCACGCCCGCGGCGAACCCGAACGGGTCGGTCGACGGGATTGCCGGCGTCCTTTCCGAGCATCGGAACGTGCTCGTGATGATGCCCCATCCCGAGCGGGCGAGCGAGCTGGTGCTCGGCTCCGAGGACGGGCGGCGGATCTTCGAGTCGATGGTCGCCCACTGCTGCCGGAATGGGAAAGCCTGATGCTCCCGGCGCGCAAGGAGATTGCATGAACGATCACGACCCGTCGACGGCGAAGGAGATGCAGGCCTGGGCCGAGTGCGAGGCTCGCGACGCCGGGCTCCGGCTCAACCCGGACGAACACCAGCGGGGGACCGTGATCAAGGGGCTGGTCCGGGCCCGCGAACGCTTCGGCGAACGGTACTGTCCCTGCCGCATCCGGAGCGGCGACGCCGAGAAGGACGCCGCGATCGTCTGCCCGTGCGTGTACCGGGACGAGGAGATCGCCGAATCGGGGCAGTGCCACTGCCACCTCTTCTTCGCCCCCGAGTCATAGCGACGAACCGAATCGAAGTCATCGCCACCTTTTTTCGCCGGGGCATCCTACTCCCTGCCGATCGAGCATGCGGAACATTCCAGCAGTACTGGCGGCACTCATCTGTATCTGCGGGGCTGTCGTCGTCGTCTCGGCGCTCACCCCGACCACGACGGCACCCGCCACGACGACGGAGGACCACCTGATCCGTACCTCTGCCACGGGCGAGGTCGTCTCGGCTCCGGACCGTGCCGAGATACAGGTCGGCGTCGCGACCGAGAACGCCGACGTCCAGGTCGCACAGGCCCGGAACGCCGAGCGGATGACCAACGTCACCAATGCCATCCGGGCCCTCGGCATCCCGGAGGACCACCTGACCACGACCGATTACACGATCACGCCGGTCTACGACACGGGCCCGACGCCCTCGCCCCTGGGGGCCGAGCAGCGGAAGCCGACCCTGTACCGGGTCTCGAATATCCTCCTCGTCCGGATCGACGACGTGAACCAGGTCGGCGCGGTGATCGACGCCGCCGTCGCGTCCGACGCGAACCAGGTCAACTCCGTCGCGTTCCTCTTCTCCGAGGAGAAGCGGGCCGACCTGCGGGCCCGGGCGCTCGCCCAGGCGGTGAACCGGACCCGGACCGACGCCGAGACGGTCGCGTCCGCGCTCGGCGTGAGGCTCCTCGACTCGCGCGAGGTCCAGGTCGATACGGGCGTGACGCCCATCTACTATGGCCGGTCGGGGATCGCGACCGACGCGGCCATGCCGTCGACGCCCATCGAGCCCGGCACCCTGAAGGTCACGGCGACCGTCCAGGTCGCCTGGGCCTACGCCTGACGCGGCGGGGCTCTCCATTTTTCAGGGCAGGAAGACGAAGTAGAGCGTGATCGACCGGGCATCCGGCTCGACGTGCACGTGCTCGAGGCTGCAGGTGAGTCCGAGGCCCTCGGTGAGCATGCAGGCGATGAGGCTGCAGATCGGGCACGGATGGACCCGGCAGCAGACGGGGAAGTCCTGCTTGAGGTCCGTGCAGATCGAGAGGAGCCGGTAGTTCTGGAGTTCGATCAGGACGTAGCCGTCGCGGCGGACCGGGATGACGCGGTCGGCGACCTCGATCACGTCCTCGCAGACCTCCTGGATCGCCGTCAGCACGTCCTCCTCGCGCACGGGCATGCGGAGCGAGTACGACCGCTTCAGCATCTCGAAGAGCTGCATCCCCGACGGCACGCGGTACTGGCCGCGGACCGGCTTGCCGCCGATGTACGCGACGTCCGAAGCCTGCTGGGGGGTGCCCGTCGCCGGGGCCGGGACGAACTGGAGGACCGCGTCCCCCTCGCGCTCGGGGGGAAGGTAGTAGGTCATGCTGTCGCGCGGAAGCCCTCGGCAGTCGGGACTGCCGCCGGCATTGAGGGCCTCCTGGAGGGTCCGCGACGAGATCCCGCGGGCACTGTTCAGGACGACGACGCCCGCGAAGACGCAGATCACGCCCGCGAGCGAGGTGGCCACCGCGATGACCCGCTCGAGCGGGATGTAGGCGCCGACCAGGGGGATGCTGATCGCCGGCAGCCCGACCAGGAACTGCTCGAAGAAGAGCGCGACGAAGAGGGCGGCGCCGAGCATCCGGACCACGAGGAGCCGCCGGGCATATTGTGGCCGGGAGTAGATCGGCGTGATCAGGATCGCGATCACCATCAGCCCGATGAGGCCGAGCACGAAGTAGATCTCGGCCGCGACGTAGCCGGAGATGATCATGAGCACGATGATAAGGAGGAGCCAGCCGAGCAGGGCGCTGACCGCGAGGTAGCGTTTCTTCATGTCCAGGTAACCGCCAGTAGGTGCTCTCTTGTCACGTTCATGTGCGACATCAACCGATCGGCGAGCGCACTATGCGATAACAGTATTGATGGCTCCGAACATAAGGTCACGCCCGCGTGCACCGCATGTGGCGAATCCATGGGCGGACTCGTCACGTTCGGGGGGGCGCCGAGAACGGGCCCCTCGATCCCGAGCAGATGGTCAAGGTGGTCTTCGGTTTCACGGGCCGGCGCCCTCGTCAGGATCGCGATCGCGCGAACGTCATTTCGATCCTCTGCATCGATCATAAGGTTCGAACGTCGTATCGAATTGATTGTGATAAATACAGATTACACGTCGAGCGGTTCTTCAGATCAAGGAGATTCCAGTATGTGCCCCATGATCATGGTCACGTGCTGCAACAACCGTTGTCCGATGCGTACACTACGACAATAGTATCGACTGTCTCGAAGATCAGGGCATTCCCACGGTCTCGGAGAGAGCGTATATATCGCATCCTCCTGGGGCACCATCGGCACATCGGGCACGGGCAGACTACCACCCAATGGACAGGAGAGATGAGTGGGGACTCTGCTCACGTGGTGGGATTTCACTATCTGATGAGACGGTTACCGTGCGAGGAGTGCTCTGAGCGCTCTCTTCCCCTTCTCCGAGAGATCGAGATACCTCACCATCGATGGGTAGTCGATCCTGAGAACGGAGAGACACCCGTAGGACTGCATCAGTTCGATCTCGTGATCGATAGTCGATAGCGGGAGCCCCAGTTCTCGTGCTGCATCGACATTCGTCCAGGTGGTCCGTTTCGAGAACAGCCTGAGAAGATGGATCGACGCCTCGGACATTGACGACAAGTATACGTTTAAACCTATATGAAAATTTCTATTTTGACATTGATTTTAATCGCATTGGAACTACGCGGGTGCACACGTCCCGCCCCCCACCACGGAGACGGTAACGGCGGGCGCGTGGAACGGAGAACCGCCATGCCCGACGCATACCCCGCAGGATACGGCGTTGTAAGTATCCTTTGCTTTGGTATCCCCTGTGAGCGTTTGCGGGGGCCCGGGACCGCGGCGCCGCGAGGTTTCCGCAGTACGCCAGGATCACGACCGTTCTGTTCCGGCCGGATCGGCGGTACGGTCCGGGCCGGCGGAGGCGCTCAACCCCATTCAATCGGAGCTCGCATCTCGCGTTCGTTGCCGTTCTCCCGGTTCGAGATCACCCTTCGATCCCGGGCATCATGTACGGGAGAGACGATCTCGGATCGATCGCGGTATCGCCTGAGATGGTGGTGCGGGTCGTCCATAAATGAGCCGCCACGAGCCACCAGCAGCTCGTTCCCTCGATCGCCGGGAGTCTGCCCGGCATCCGCAGGCAGTCGTCGGAGCTGAGCCGTTCGTCGCCGTCGCAGAACGCCGGCAGTCCCGGGCCGGGGATCGATCGGCCCTCGCGGACGACCGCACGGACCTCTCCATCCGGCTCCTCCGTGCCAGATCCGCGCGGGGGCAGAGGCATTATCAGCCCGGAGGCAGACAGTCGTATCATGCGACACCTGAAGATCGTGGTGGAGGAGCACGCCGACGGGTTCGTCGCGTACCCCGTCGGCCTCCGGGGAGCCGTGGTCGGGCAGGGGGACACGTACGAGGAGGCCCTCGCCGACGTCGTCTCCGCGATCCGGTTCCACCTCGAGACCTTCGGTCCGGACGCGGTCGACGCGGAGGTCCTCGACGCCCGGCTGGCCGAGGTCACGGTCTAGATGAAGTTCCCGCGGGACGCGCCGCGGCAGCGGGTGGTCCGTGCGCTGGCCGCGCTCGGGTTCCGGGTCGTGCGCGTGGAAAACCATATCGCCATGGAGCGGGAGAACGCCGACGGCTCCCGGACGCCGCTGACGATGCCTAACCACGAGGTCATCAGGGCGTCCACGCTCCGGGCGATCTGTACCCAGGCCGGGATCGACCGCGATGCGTTTCTCGAGGCCTACGAGGCGTAGGCGCTGCGTGTCGGCCTGAGATCGGGGCGTACGGGGCCGGGCCCGTTCACCCGCCCGGCATCCGGAGGCAGTCGCCGGAGACGAACCGCTCGTCGCCGTCGCAGAACGCCGGCAGTCCCGGGCCGGGGATCGCCCTCCCCCCGCGCTCGAGCGCGGCGCCGCGCCGGTTCATCTCGAGGAGGAGGGCGAGGGGCTCGAGCTCGCGGAGGGCCGGCGGCAGCCCCCACGCGTACGCCTCGGCGACGGCGGCGTCGAGCGCGGCGTGGGCGTCGCGGAGCCGGTTGGCGCCGGGGAGCTCGAGCGTGCGGTAGAGCTCGCGCAGCGACATCGGGTGCGCGGCCCGGATCTCCGCCCGGACGGCCCGGAGCTCCCGCGCCGCCTTCGCGACGGCGAGGGCCACGTCGACGGGTGAGCGCCTCGAGCGGGCCGACGCCTCCTCGTCGTCGGCCGTGACGGCGCCCCACTGGGGCCAGGGGAAGGAGCTGAAGACGGTTCTTGGCGTGTAACGGTATCGCTCGGTTAACGTCGAGCCCCGTTCCGTGAACCATGCCCAGTGCCACCCACTCTGGATGATGCCGAACGAGTAATCGTCCGCCAACGAAAAGACAATTAATGTCTTATTCGGTCTAATCTCGCTTGAAATGAAGTCGAAGATGGGTCGTTTGGTGACTTCGCCGCACACGATATAACGCGGAATTGTGTCCAGATGCTTGATCAACTCCTCGCGCCCAAACGAAAGGAGCCACCACCGTTTGTAATATTGCTCGTAGTGGTGGTTCACCTTCGCCTTCGGGTTCTTCGTTAACACTTCTGCGTTCCGCCTCTGCTCCATCTCGAAGAATTCCCGACGCGTGGGGAGAACCGTGCGCTCGATGATAGCGATGGTCCGGTTGTACGCCTTCGCCTAGAAAATATCACGAGGCTGAAAATCGATCACATATCGGCTTGGCAACGAATCGATGCGGCCAATCATGTCCTCGGCAATTAGAAAGGGGAATGTGACTTCTTCCGCCGCCGGTTCTGCTCTGAGCAGAGCTGCCCGCTCATCAGGATTCAGCAGAAACCCCGCATGGCCGTTGGTCTGCCCCTGGTAGCAAACCTTTGGCGAAAGATTCGTCTGGAGCGTTTCGGCGCCGGTCACATCGACCGTCGGCCTAAGCGAGGCCGGTATTATCGGGAGTTGGTACTCATCCCACGGCCCATTTTTATCATTCCCTTTCTGGATAGCAAGCGTGTACAGTGATGGCGGTACGGCACCTTTGATCCAGTTCACGAGCGAGACGTGAACCGCCGCCTGTCCCGACCACGGCATGGTCCCGACAGATTCGACAATCGTCCCGCCGTTCTGGACGATGTAATCGAGCCCGCCTTCACGGGAATAGTTCTGCCGGATCGTGTTCGTCCCAACGAGCCCGGCCCGCCCACCGTCCCCAAGCCTATCGTGCGCCTTCCGGAACCAGTAGACGCAGTAATCGGCGTAGCCCGAGATGCCGGGATAGGCAGCCCGCAGCTTCTGGAGATACGCCGGCCCGAACTCCTCCTGCATCTTATTCTTGGATTGGTACGGCGGGTTCCCGTTGATCGCGTCCGCCTCGGGCCAGTCCGTGAAGAGCGCGTCCGCCACGACGATGTTGTTGTCAAAATTGTCGAACGGCAGGGGGCTCTCCGCGTCGTCCAGGAACCGGTGCTGGTGCGTGAATTGATTGAAACTGTCCGCCGCGAACTTCTTCGCCATCGAGAGGGTGACCTTCGCCATCTCCACCCCGAGCGGGTTGATATCGATCCCGAAAAACTGCCGCGCCGTCACGTGCGGGCGGACGCGGTCGATCCGCACCGACGGGAACCGCTCGAGCATCGTCCGGAAGAGGTCGAGCTCCAGCTCCTTCATCTCCCGGAAGGCCACGTACAGGAAGTCCCCGAGCCGCAGGCCGGGTCGAGCACCCGGAACGCCCCGAGCTCCTCGCCGATCCGCTCGAGCTCCCCGAGCGTCCTCGCCCCCGCGATCCGCTCGCGCCACGGCCGGAGCACAGTCGGCTCCACGATCCGCATGATATCCGACTCCGCCGTGTAGTGCGCCCCGCTCCGGTGCCGGAACGCCGCCTCGAGCGAGTCCTCGAAGATGTTCCCGAAGATCGAGGGCTGCACCCGCGCCCAGTCCGACCTCGCCGCCACCTCCAGCAAATCCAGCTCCGCCTCGTCGAGAACGATCGGCTCGATCGTCGAAAAGAGCCCGCCGTCGAAGTACGGCACCCCCGGAAGCGCCCGCCCGCCGCCGGCTCGGGCGAGTTCATCCGCGCGAACAGAAGCGGGAACAGGTCGTAGCTCGACAGCCCCGCCCGGCAGTCCGCGACAAGGGACGTGAACGTGTACCGGTCCCCGAAGAGGCCCGTGTCCTCCGCGAAGAGCGCCATCAGGCACTGCAGCACGAACCGCTGCGCCGTCTCCCGCGGAATCCCGCGGTCCACCAGGTGCGGTTACAGGTCCGCGATTCGGTCCGCCGCCTCCTTCGTCAGCGCCACCAGATTGTTGCCGAAGATCGGCTCCACCGTCCCCGGCGCCAGGAACGCGAGCGACCGCCACATCGCCGGCAGCATCTCGAGCGGCACCGTGTCCAGCGGCTCGCGCTGCATGTTCCAGTTGTACACCACGAACTCGTCGAAGTTGCAGAGCACCACGTACTCCGTCCGGTCCCGGTACGCGTTGTCCCAGTACGCTTTCGCCTGCGCCACCGCCCGGTCGAGCTTCACCCCGCGGCTCTTCATCTCGATCAGCACCCGCCCCGGCCAGAGCAGGTCCGCGAACTTCGTGCCGTCCCCGATCCGGATCCGGTGCTCGAAGGTCGCCCCCGCCTCGATCACCCCCGCGTGCCCGTACGCCTGGAAGAGGTGGGTCAGGAAGGACTGCGCCTCGCTCTTCTCGTCCCCCTTCAGGCCCCGGGCGAAGGCCACGAACGCCTCGAGCCGGCTCTCGTCCATCTGTAATCAAAAGACTGGCCGCGCTTTTTGTTATGCCTTGTGGTACGGCCGTCGCCCATCACCCCGCCGGCGCGTCCGCCGGCACCGCCCGCCGCCGGGCTCCGGCCCGAGCGCGGATGAACGAGTCCCAGGCGGGCGTGAACATCCCCGTCCGCTGCTCGCCCGCGACACTCCTCGCCCGGCGTCCGCGCGGAGCGCCATCATTAAGTCGTCTCCCCCCGAGGAGAGCCGCATGGGACGGATTGAGACAGTGCAATCGGCGGACGGGACCGAGATCGCCTTCGCGGTAGACGGGGCCGGGCCGGCACTGGTCCTGGTCCACGGGACCTCCGCGGACCACACGCGCTGGGGCCCCGTGCTGCCGGCGCTCGCCAAGACGTTCACGACGCACGCGGTCGACCGCCGGGGCCGGGGCCTCAGCGGGGACGCTCCTGCGTACTCGCTCGATCGAGAGTATGAGGACATCGCCGCCGTGGCCGAGTCCATCAGCGGGCCGGTCCACCTCCTCGGACACTCCTACGGTGCGCTCGTCTCTCTGGAGGCGGCGCTCCGCGTAGGGAACCTCGACCGGCTCGTCCTGTACGAGCCAGCCTTCACGGTCGGTACTCCCCTCTACCCGCCCGGGTCGCGCGAACGCCTCCAGGCGATGCTCGACGCGGGGAACCGGGAGGGGCTCCTCGTCGCGTTCTTCTCCGAGATCGTCGGGATGGACGAGGCCCAGATCGCCGTGCTCCGATCCGAGCCGGCCTGGCAGGGCCGCCTCGCGGCCGCGCACACCATCATCCGGGAGTTCGCCGACGCCGACTACCGCTTCGACCCCGCCCGGTTCCGGGGCCTGGACGCCCCGGTCCTCCTCCTGCAGGGCGAGCAGAGCCCCGCCTTCCTGAAGGAGTCGACGACGGCGCTCCACGAGGCCCTGCCGCGGAGCCGGGTCGCGGCCATGCCGGGCCAGGCGCATATCGCGATGAGCACCGCGCCCGACCTCTTCGTGCGCCTTGTCACGCAGTTCCTGGCCGGGCCCGGCTGAGCCCCGTCTCCCGATCAGCCGCCGCCCGCGGTCCGCCGGTATGCGCGCCCGCCCAGCGCCGCGTTCTCCTCCACCCGGGCCCGGACCAGGCGCGTCACCACGTCGTCGTGCAGGGGCCGGTTCGCCTGGAAGTGGATCGTCGTCCCCTCCACCTCGAAGCCCGCGAGCTCGTCCCGGAACCGTTCGAGCAGGGGCCGGGAGACGCCGTAGAGGCTCAGGTGGTGCGGGAGAGCCGCGAAGAAGACCAGCGGCCCGTGGTATCGGTACGCCGGCATCCGGTAGCTGATCCGCTCCTCCGCCTCCGGCGCCGCTGCCCGGATCACGGCCCGCAGGTGCTCGAGCGCCGCCCGGTCCGGCTCGGGCACGCCTGCGAGGTACTCGTCCACGGTCGCCGGCGCCGGTACGCCCCCCATCCGCGTCATGGGCTCACCTTCTCGCCCCCGGTATCTATGGGTTGCGGCTCCCGGCGCGATCATCACGCCGCCTCTTCCGCCAGGACGGCCCCGTCCCTGGTGAGCCCGAGCCAGAAGCGCCTGCAGAGGAGGATGTTCGCCGGGTCGCCCACGGTGACCATCGCGCTCCCGTACGCACCCGCGACGTTGTGCGACCGCGCCGCCCCACAGGCCAGGCACGGCGCGGGCTCGCCTGCACGGCGGCGAACCGGTTCGTCGCCGGCAGCGGCGCGGGGTCATGTGACATCTGTGACATATCTCCGCCGTAGACCCCCCCGTGGTCCCACACCTCGAACGGGTCGGCCGGCGGGGCCGGGCCGCCCTCGGGGTCGAAGAAATACCGGTTCACGATCCCCTCCCAGGCCTCCGCCGACGGGACCACGAGCGTGCGGACCGTCCGCCCCCGGTCCCCGTCGGTGCTTTTGATTGCGGCCCGCTCGCGCTCGATCGCGAACCCGATCGATTTCAGGGCGGTGGTAACGGCCATCTGGGTCGTCGGGTCGACTTGAAGGTGTCCGCCCCGTCCGCCTACCCGTTGAGTTCCGAACAGATCAGGAGATGGGCGTCGAGCCCCGTCACCTGGCCCGACGCGTTGCGGGACGGCACCAGGCTCGCGATCAGGGCCGTCGTGGTGCCGTCGGCGCGCCGGACCTCGAGCTCCTGCTCGTCGAGGGACTGTCCGGCAGCGATCTGGTCCAGGAACGCCGTGCCCGTGCCGAGCCCGGGACCCGCGAGGAGGTCGCCGATCGGCGTGCCGACGATCCCGGTGCCCCGGCGGCCCACGATCCGCTCGAGGAGCGGGGAGGCGTAGGTGATCTCGCCCTCCATGTCCGCAACGAAGAGGAGGTTGTGGCCGGCCTCGGAGATCTCGCGCAGGCGGCGGAGGGACCGGTAGAGCGCGTCGTCGATCCGGTTCCGCTCGGCGAGCTCGTCCTCGAGCCGCCGGAGCTCGGAGATGTCCTCGTACACGAGGTAGTGGTTCCCGTCCGAGAGGCGCCGCCGGCGGAAGACGACCTCGCGCACCTCGCCGTTCCGGGTCCGGAGGTGGAAGATCCGGGCACCCGGCGGCTCGGACGCAGCACCGTCCCACTCGATCGCCATGGCCGAGCGGTAGTCGGGGTCCGGAAAGGCCAGGTCGAACCAGCGGTCCATGGTCCCGATCTCCTCGACCGCATACCCGAAGGTCTCGGTGAACCGGCTGTTGACGTAGAGGTAGGCGCCCGTCGCGTCGACAATCGCGCAGGGGAACGGCGAGAGCTCCGTGATCTCGCGGAAGCGCCGCTCGCGCTCGACCAGGTCGCGTTCGGCCTGCTTTCGCGCGGTGATGTCCTCGATGATGCAGGTCAGCCCGGTCGAGCCGTCGTCGAACGCCGTGGAAACGAGGCGGACGCCGTAGTACATCGTCGCATCGCCCTCCTTGCGCTCGAGCTCGACCGATATGTCGCCCTCGGAGCGCGCCTCGAGCATCCGGCTCCTGACCTCGGGGGCCGAGAGGATCGGCAGCGTCGTGCGGTCGATCGAGGTGCCGAGGAGGTCCGCCCGTTCCATCCCGAGGAACTCGATGAACCGGTCGTTGACCTGGAGGATCTTGTGGTGCTGGTCGAGGACCATGATGTACTCGGCCGTGTAGTTCAGGATCGCGCCGAGCGGCGCCCGCTGCGAGAGGAAGTAGACCTTCGCCGGGCCGAATGCCCGCATCTCGATCTGGCCGCCCACGCAGAGGATGTCGAGGTACTTGGCGACCGAGTTCCGGTTCATGCCGAGGCCGGACGCGATGTCCGAGACGGACATGCCCATCGGATTGTTCCTGAGCATCGCACGAACCCCCGCGAGGAGTTCGGGCGCGATGATGACTGGGTCCTGGGCCATATGGCGAGAGCTCTACCTTCTCTTTCCCGTCGGCAATATAAATTCGATCTGGTTTGACATTCCTGCCACGCCACCCTTTATTAGCGCCGCGCCCCTGATCTTCTCAGGCGGGGCTCGTGGTCTAGCGGTCATGACAACGCCCTTACACGGCGTAGATCACCGGTTCGATCCCGGTCGGGCCCACTTCTTCCCGGCATAGTTCTCAGGAGATGATGCTCATGATCGAGCGAAAGCCCTCGCCCGACCGATCGGCGCAGCGGACGGCGCGGACCTTCGCGAGGTCGACCTCTCCGGTGGCGCGGCAGGAGAGGCAGAAGGCGAGCGCCGGCGACTGCTTCCAGTCCCCGCCCTCGAGGAAGGCCCGCGACGAGGCGCAGAACCGGCACCGATCGAGGCCGACCCGCACGCCGGGGAGGCACTCGACCGTCCCGCGCTCCACGGGCAGTTCCCGGTACGGTGCGTCAGTCATACCACTCCGCCCGGTACCCGGCCTGCGCGAGGAGGGCGTCGATCCGTTCGCGCCAGGCGGCGTCGCTCTCGTTCTCGCACTCGTCCCAGAGCAGCGCCAGCCCCGGATCGTCCGAGAGGAGGGAGCGCCGCCCGCCGACATGCCCGCGCTCGACCCCGTCGCGGTCGTACACCCGCATCGACGCGCACCGGTACTCGCTGCAGAGGCGGGGCCTGGTCCCGTGGCAGGCGCAGGCAGACCTGCCCGGCGAGGGCCAGACCAGGAACGGGCAGCCCGTTGAGGCCGGCACGACCTCCCGGTACTCGTCGTCGACCTCGGCCCGGAATTCCTCGCGCCGCACGGCCTCGCGGCAGTCATAGTGCCGGCCGGTCACGCGGCGCTCGATCGAGATGGAGCGGCCGAGGCTCGCGCAGCACCGGCCGCAGTCCGTGCAGGTGAACGGGACCGCCATCGCATCACGTTCGGCCCGGCGGGGCATCAAGGTTCGCCCGGGGCAAAGCGCTTATGGCGCAAGGGTGAATAGTCGGGGGATGACCACGCCGGCGATCCTGGCCGAGGGGCTCGAGAAGCGTTTCGGGGACCTCATGGCGGTCGACGGTATCTCCTTCGTGGTCGAGGAGGGCGAGGTCTTCGGCTTCCTCGGGCCGAACGGCGCTGGCAAGACCTCGACCATGCGCATGATCGCCTGCGTCTCGCCCACGACTGCGGGGCGGCTCGAGGTCTTCGGCATGCCGGTCGAGGAGCGCCCGCGCGAGATCAAGGCGCTGATCGGCGTGGTCTCGCAGGAGAACAACCTCGATCCCGACCTCTCGGTCTACGAGAACCTGACGGTCTTTGCCCGTTTCTTCGAGATCGACCGGGCCGAGGCGGCGCGGCGGGCCGAGGAGCTGATCGAGTTCTTCGGCCTGGCCGAGAAGCGGGACACGGTGATCGAGGCGCTCTCGGGCGGGATGAAGCGGCGCCTCACCCTCGCCCGGGCCCTGATCAACCGCCCGCGGCTCGTGATCCTGGACGAACCGACGACGGGCCTCGACCCCCAGGCGCGGGCCCTGATCTGGGAGCGCCTCCGGGCCCTGCGGGCGCGGGGCTCGACGATCCTCCTCTCGACCCACTATCTCGAGGAGGCCGAGCGGTTCTGCGACCGGCTGGTGATCATGGACGGCGGGAGGATCCTGGTCGAGGGCCGGCCGGCCGAGATCGTCTCCTCGCGCATGGGCCGGGCCGTGATCGAGACCCCGGACGACCCGGCGGTCATCGACTGCCTGGAGCGCGAGGGGGTGGCGTTCGAACGGTTCGGCGACCTGGTCCATGTGACCACCGACACGCCCGACGCCCTAGTCCAGCGCCTCGTCGCGGCGTGCAACCCGTCGCGCCTCTCGGTCAGGAACGCGACGCTCGAGGACGTCTTCCTCCGGCTCACGGGACGGGGGTTCAAGGAGTGATGATCGAGAACATCTCGCCGCGAGTGCGCCACGTCTGGGGGCGGAACTTCCTCGTCTTTCTGCGGACCTGGAAGGTCAGCTTCCTGCCGCCGATCTTCGACTCGCTCTTCTTCCTGCTCGCGCTCGGGTACGGCCTCGGCCAGTTCGTCCAGGACATCGGCGGCGTCGAGTACGCTCGGTTCGTCGCGCCCGCGATCGTCGCGATCGGGGTCATGAACTCCTCGTACTACGAGACGACGTTCGGCTCGTTCGTCAGGATGTACTACCAGAAGACCTTCGACGCCCTGATCGCGACCCCGGTGACGATCGAGGAGGTGATCGTCGGCGAGATCCTCTGGGGCGCGACCAAGGCCGTGATCTACACGGTCCTGGTCCTGCCCATCCTGGTGCTCTTCGGCGTGGCGAGCCTGCCCTCGTCCCTGCTGCTGGTCCCGCTCGCCCTCCTCGGCGGACTCCTCTTCGGCGCCATCGGGCTCTGCTTCACTGCCTGGACGCCCTCGATCGACACGCTCAACTACCCGACGTTCCTCTTCATCACGCCGATGATGGTCCTCTCGGGTACCTTCTTCCCGCTGGAGAGCCTGCCCCTGCCACTCCAGTACTTCGCCTACGCCGTCCTGCCGCTGGCCCATATCACGTCGCTCGCCCGGGCGCTGACGCTCCCGACGGCCGCGCCGCTCGCGCTCGTCAGCATCGTCTGGCTGGCCGTCGCGACCCTGCTGGTCATGCTCCTCGCGATACGGACGATGAAGCGCCGGCTCGTGGTCTAGCGGCGCCGGAGGACGGCGAGGGCCGCGAGCACGACGAGGGCCGCGGTGGCGCCGAACCCCGGGACGGGCGTGGCCGGAGCGGCTCCATCCACGGCCGTGAGCGGGAGTGCGTCGACGTTCCCCTCGCCGAGGGTGAAGGGTGTGTCGGCGAACCCGTCGCCGTCGGCGTCGGGGGCCTGGTCCGAGAAACCGCTGCCGTCGGGCGCGCCCCAGTAATTCCCGCCCCGCTGCGGGCCGCCCACGATGTTCGGGCCCGCGGAGGCCGACAGCGACCAGGTGTTCCGGTCGAACTCCTCGAGGTGGGTGTTGTTCGCGTTCACGAAGAGGTTGTCCGTGATCTCGTTCTCCTGGGCGAGATAGCAGTCGATCCCGTAGGCACCGTTGTCACGGACGGTGTTTCCGAGCAGGCGGTTCTCGTTCGAGGCGATCAGCATCAGCCCGTTGTGGTCGTTCCCGTTCGCCGTGGTGTTCCGGACCACGTTCGAGTGGCTGACGTCGGAGAGGACGACCCCCGAGCCGCGGTTCTCCGAGGCCGTGCAGTCCCGGACCGTCGCGTTCGTGACCGAGAAGAGGTAGATCCCGTGGTCGCTGTTTCGCCGTGCCGTCACGTGGTCGAGGACGAGGCCGGAGACGCCGATCGCGTGGACCCCGTGCTGCCAGTACTCGACGGAGACGTTCCGGACCACGACGCGCTCGGCGGCGCCCTCTCCCCCCGGGACGAGGATCCCGGCCAGCGAGCCGGTGCCGACGATCGCGTGCCCGTTTCCCTCGATGACGACGTCGGATGCCAGGACCTCGATCGCCGCGTTCGCACCGGCGCCGGAGATATCGGCCTCGAGATCGTACGTCCCGGGGGCGGTGATCGTCACCGGCCCCGTCACGGGCACTCCCGATGCGGCGGCGACGAGCACCAGCATCGCGGAGACGAAGAGAAGGAGGCGTGCGGTCATGCCGTTCGCCGGGGCGAGGGTCCCATCTGCGGTCTCTCCAGTCCAAGGCGTCAATCGTACCCGGTCCGGCTGAACCCGCTCGTGCTGTGCCGCTTGCGGACGCCGCCATACGCGCGCCCGCATCGACGCCCGGTGCCCGGCAGCCGTCGTCGCCGCGCGCCATCGCCGCGCCCGGTCCCGTTCATCCTCGAATCGGTCGTCATGGTCCTCCACGCCCTCCCGTGATCGCAGGTCCAGCCGGGCCGGGCAGGCATCAGATCAGATGGCGTACGCACTATACAAAGGTATCGACACCGACCCGCTTTCGCTGCGCCGTGCCGTAGCCGGTGACGACGCGGAGGTACGGGCCGAAGGCCCGGTCCAGGTCGAGGTCGCCCGTGTCGAGATGGAGGCACGGGGTCCGGGCGAGCTTGCCCGGTGTCCCGATCACGATCAGGCGCTCGAGACCGATCCGCCGGATCACGGCCGGGGTGCAGACCTGCGTCCCGCGGCCCAGCACGAATCCCTGCGCGCCGATCACGGAGAGAACGAGCCGGGCCTCGCGACCGGCATCGAGCAGGGCGACGAGATCCGACTCGGCCAGGTCCGCCGCGATGAGCCGGCCGTCGAGGACCGCGTCGAACCCGAGCAGCGTCCCCGCGATCCCGAGGTGCGCGGCGACGGCGCCCGTGGTGGTGCCGGGCCCGAGGATGTAGACGACCCCGGGCCGCATCGCGTCCGCGATGAACCGCCCGATCGCGTCCCGGGCGCGGTCCTCGTCGACCTCCTCGAAGACCTGCTTCGCGGCCTGGACCAGCCCCGGCGCCGACGGCGTCTTCACGATGGCGTGCAGCACGGTCCTGAAGTCGTTGGCGCGGTAGGCCTCCTCGTCCACGTCGATCACCTCGGCGTCGGCGAGGCGCGCGGGCCCGTCCGCGAGGAGCAGGCGACCGACGCTCTCGGGGTCGAGCGCGAAGACCGACGAGAGCATCTTGACCCCGGCCGGGATGCCGAGGACGGGGACGGTGGTGCCGACGGCGTCGGCGACGTCGCGGGCCGTGCCGTCGCCGCCGCAGAACAGGACCAGGTCAACGCCGCGCTCGAGGAAGGCGCGGCAGGCAGCTTGGGTGTCGGCCGACGTCGACGGCACGGCCGGTTCGTGCACGCACTCGACGTCCGCGATCCCGGCCCGGGCGAGCGGCGCGGCGCCCATCTCGCCCGGGGCCGTGACGAACCGCAGCCCGTGCCCGGCCAGCGGGGCGAGGGCTTCGGCGGCCCGCGCCGGCGCGAGCGGCTCGGCCCCGAGCGTGCGGGCGCGGTCGGCGAGGCCGTCCGTGCCTTTCAGCCCGACGCGGCCGCCCATGCCCGCGACGGGGTTGACCACCAGCCCGATCGTCTGGAATACCGGCACGCCTACGCGACCTTCGGAAGCCGCGTGAGGGCGTCCCGGATCAGGTCCTCGGGGTAGTCGTAGTCGGGGAGATTCCCGGCGTAATAGGCCTCGTAGGAACTGAGGTCGAAGTGGCCGTGGCCCGTGTTGTTGAAGAGGATCGTCTTCGCCTCGCCCGTCCGCCGGCACTCGAGGGCGACGTCGATCGCGGTCCGGATCGCGTGGGCCGCCTCGGGGGCGGGGATGATCCCCTCGGTCCGGGCGAAGGTCTGCGCCGCGTCGAAGACCTCGCTCTGGTAGAGCGCGACGGCCCGCGCTACGCCGTCCTTCACGAGTTTCGAGACGATCGGAGAGGCTCCGTGGTACCGGAGGCCGCCCGCGTGGATGGCCGGTGGCACGAAGTCGTGGCCGAGCGTGTACATCATCAGCATCGGGGTCAGACCCGCCACGTCCCCGAAGTCGTAGGCGTTGAGGCCCTTGGTCAGCGTGGGGCAGGCAGCGGGCTCGACGCCGATGATATCGGTTTCGGGATGGGCGCCCGTCAGCTTGTCGCCGGCGAATGGGAATGCGATCCCGCCGAAGTTCGAGCCGCCTCCGACGCAGGCGATCACGGTGTCGGGGTACTCGTCGACCGAGGCGAGCTGTTCGCGCGCCTCGAGGCCGATCACGGTCTGGTGCAGGCAGACGTGGTTGAGGACGGACCCGAGCGCGTAATTGGTATTCGCGTGGGTCGCCGCGTCCTCGACCGCCTCGGAGATCGCGATCCCGAGGCTCCCCGGGGTCTCCGGGTCCTTCTCGAGCACGGCGCGACCCGATGCGGTCAACGTCGTCGGGCTCGGGTGGCAGGCGGCCCCCCAGACCTGCATCATCATCTTCCGGTACGGCTTCTGCTCGTACGACGCGCGGACCATGTAGATGGTGCAGTCCATCTCGAAGTGCGACGTGGCGAAGGCGAGGGCCGATCCCCACTGCCCGGCCCCCGTCTCGGTGGCGAGTCGCTCGATCCCGGCCTCGCGATTGTAGTAGGCCTGCGGCACGGCCGAGTTCGGCTTGTGGCTGCCGGCCGGGCTGACACCCTCCCACTTGTAGTAGATCTTCGCGGGGGTCTTGAGGTGCTGCTCGAGGCGGCGGGCGCGGAAGAGCGGGCTCGGGCGCCAGAGGCGGAGGATCTCGGCCACCTCGTCGGGGATGTCGATGTACCGGTCGGATGTCATCTCCTGCCGGATCAGTTCCATCGGGAAGATCGCCGAGAGGTCTCCGGGCGTGGCCGGCTGCCCCGTCTTCGGGTTGAGCGGTGGGTCGAGGGGGGTGGGCAGGTCGGCCTGGATATTGTACCACCTGCGCGGCATCTCTTCCTCGTCGAGGTGGATCTTGGTCTGCATGATCAGGGATAGAAGTGTATATAGATATACATTGCTGTCAAAAGTTGTTAGTTATCGACCTCAGGCGCCGTCAGCGCGGCCGATGCGGTCACCGAGATCGTCCGCGCGCTTAACCACGAGCCGGGTCCCGCCCTGGTGGGGCGTCGGCGAGTAGAAAAGGACGTCGCCGTGACGGTCCATGGAGAGGGGCACGAAGCCGACGCGATCGGCCCACCGGAGGATGGGCTCGGGGATGGGCCGGCTCGGGATGATCCCGGGCGGGACGACCGAGAGGAGATCATCGGATGCCGTGCCCGACTGCTCGAGGGCCCGGAGGGCGGACTCGAGCGCACCGACGCGACCGGTCGCCGGGTCGTACTCCCTGACCCGGTCGAGCGCGATCAGGACCTCCGGAGGCGACCGGCGGTCGATCGGTACTGGCGGGAGCGGCCTGCTCTCCGTGCGCGAACGGGGCGTGGCGGTGCCGTCGCGGGACGGCGACCGGAGCGCCCACCAGATGCCGGCGCCGGCGATAACGAGGAGGAGCGCGAACGCTCCCAGAAAATGCGGGAGCCACCACGACCGCTCCAGGGGCGGGGGGGCCGGAGCGGTCGTCGTGACTGCCGGCGGTAAGGTCGTCGGAACGACCGGTGCCGTCGTGGTTGTGCTAGGAATTGTGGTCGCGAGCGTGGTTACCGTCGTGGTCGCGACGGTGGCCTGTGTGGGTGTCACCGGCTCCGTCACCGCAGGCGGCGTGGTGGCGGGGGCCGTGGTGGGCGCCGCGGAGACCGCGAGCCGCACCGGGGTCGAGGCGTGGCTCCCGAGCGCGCCCGACGGGCCGGGGCTGACCGTCCCCTTCTCGTGGTCGAAGAGCGCCTCGACCCAGAGCTCGTAGGGGCCGACTGGATATGCCGGGTCGACCGTGCTCCACGCGGCACCCTCCGACCCCCGCACGCGATAGGGCGTCGTGGTCACCAGGAGACGGCTCAGGTCGATGCGGGCGCCGCCGTCCCCGACGAGGACCGAGCCTGTGCGGCCGGCAGGGTCACGGACCCGGACCGCGACCGGGGCACCGGCCCCGCGGGCCTCGAAGGCCGAGAGCGATCCTGAGACCTCGAGGTCGTAGTGCCGGCCCTTCACGGCGGTGCCACCGGTGGTGTACTGGCCGGTCTTGGCATCGATCAGCCGCAGCGAGACGGCGGGCTCCTCGACGATCAGGGAGAGCGATCGACCGCGGTCCAGGTTGTACCATGCGCCGGTGCGGGTTCCGTGCGGGATCGATGCTCTCGCCGCGTCGGGAACCCGGAGGGTCGCGACGGGCGTGGCGTCGGTCCCGGTTCCGCCCGCGAACCAGCCGAGCGTCTCCCCGTCCCCGACACCGGCGGCCCTGAGGTCGAGCCCGCGCTCGCCCGCGTACACCACCGCCCCGGGAGCGCGGAGCACGTTCGGCGCGGGTGCTCCCGGCGTCACGGGGGGCAGGGTCAGCGTGGCGACGGGTGTCGGCGAGGGAGACGGTGACGGGATGGACGAGACCGTCGGGGTCGGCGTCGGCGTCGCCGTCAGTACCTGCGTCGGCGTGGGCGTGGGGGTCGGTGTCGCCGACTGTGTCGGTGTCGGTGACGGGGTGGGCGTCGGTGTGGGCGACGGCGTCGCTGCGCCCGCCAGGTAGGGCTGGAGCGCCGCGTACCAGCGCGCTGCGAGCTTCTTCTCGCCGCTCTCGTCCGGGTGGATCCCGAGCGGGGCCTGGTTGTCCGCGACGCCGTCGTACCCGGCGTACATGTCCACGACGACGACCGGCGACCGGGCGGTCGAGAGCCGGGACGCGATTCCGGGGATCGCCGCGTTCAGGGACTGGATCCCGGGACGGGGGAACGACGTCGGCGGGATCGTGGCGAGCAGGATCACCGCGTCGGGGTTATCCGCACGGAGCGTGGCGACGATCCCCTCCAGGTTCCGGACGCTCTCGGCCGTCGGGACGGCGTTGAGCACGTCGTTCGTGCCCAGCATCACGAGGGCGACGTCGAACTCATACCGCGCCAGCCAGTCCGCGAGCTTCCCCTGCCGCGGATCGCCGGCGACGCCGTTCAGGATCCCGGCGGTCAGGTACCCGCCGTGCCCCTCGTTGTCTTGGTCGAAGTCGAACGCGAAGTTCGGCTGTGTCCAGGAGCCGACGAAGTCGACGTCGCACCCCTCGAGCTGCTGCCAGAGCCAGTACCGGTAGGTCGGATGGCTCGCCTCCTCGGCCGTCTGGGTCGAGCCCTTGGTCATGGAGTCGCCCAGGGGCAGGATTCGGACCGTCGCGCCGGCCGTTCCCGCGAGGAGCAGGAGGACGAGGACGAGCAGGGCTGCACGTCGCATGGTTCGATCCCGTACGGTGGACGACGGAAGGAGATGAAAGTATGGTCTCGAGGCCAAGGTACATCATGTCGCGACCCGGAGTATACGCGATGCACTCCGATCCCGCCATGCGGGCCGTCCTCTTCGACCTCGACAACACCCTTGTCCGGTTCATCGACGCCCAGCGTGCCGCCTGCGAGGCCGTGATCGAACTGGTGGGCGCCGGGTCGGCCGACGACCTCTTCGCATGCTTCCTCCGACCGGTCCACGGGTTCGAGAGCCCGGCGCACATCGACGACTACCTCGTCTCGCTCGGATGCGACGCCGACCCTGCGGCAACCGCTGCACGGTACGAAGCGGCGAAACTCGAGGCGCTCCGCCCGTACGACGGGGTGCCCGACGTCCTCGGGGCACTCGGGGACGCCGGGATCCCGCTCGGCGTCGTGAGCGACGCGGACGCGGCGCATGCAGCCGCCCGGCTCGAACGGTGCGGGCTCTCCGGGTGCTTCGATATCGTAGTGACGCCCGACGTCACGGGCGAGCGGAAGCCGGCCGCGACGAACTTCCTGTACGCGCTCGACCGCCTCGGGGCCGCGCCGGTATCGGCCGCGATGGTCGGCGACTCGCTCCGGCGCGACATCGAGCCCGCCAACCTGCTCGGTCTCCTCTCGATCCACGCGGCGTACGGCGACTGGAACCCGGGGTACGACTGCATCCCCGATCACCGGCTCGACGAGATCGCCACGCTCGCCCCGATCCTGCTCGGTTAGACGAAACCTTTTTCCATTGCCGACCCGTTCCCGGTTCTGATGCCACCACCGGAGGGCGTGATACGCGAGCAGAAGATCGCCTACTTCTCGATGGAGTGCGGCATCCTCTCCCAGATCCCGACGTACGCAGGCGGTCTCGGTATCCTCGCGGGCGACACTATCCGCTCGAGCGCAGACCTGCGGATCCCGATCGTCGGGGTCACGCTCGCGAGCCGCCACGGGTACTTCCACCAGGAGATCGACGACGAGGGCCGGCAGAGCGAGCGCCCGTTCGAGTGGGACCCCGCGAAGATCATGGAGGACGCGGGGCCCCGGATCACGGTCCGGATCAATGGCCGCGACGTCCTGGTCCGCGCGTGGCGCTACGTCCAGCAGAGCCTCACCGGCGGACGTGTCCCGATCTACTTCCTCGACACGGACCTCCAGGGCAATGCCGCCGCGGACCGCGAGATCACGGACGTGCTCTACGGGAACGACCGGCGGATCCGTCTCGCCCAGGAGATCGTCCTCGGGTGCGGCGGCGTGCGGATGCTCGAGGCCATCGGGTACCGGGTCCGGAAGTACCACATGAACGAGGGGCACTCCGCCCTGCTGGGCCTCGAGCTCCTCCACCGGCACGGCATGGATGTCAGCACCGTGCGGGAGCGCTGCGTCTTCACGACCCATACCCCGATCGAGGCCGGCCACGACCGGTTCTCGTACGACCTGGTCGACGATCTGATTCGTGACGAGACCGACCAGGCCCTTCTCCGACAGTACGGCGGCGAGGAGGAGCTGAACCTGACCCTGCTCGCCCTCAACCTCTCCGCGTACGTGAACGGCGTGGCGAAACGGCACCGCGACGTCTCGACCAGGATGTTCCGGGGCTACACCATTTACTCGATCACGAACGGCGTCCACTCGTTCACCTGGACGGCCCCGTCGTTCCGCCGGCTCTTCGACCGGTACCTGCCGGGCTGGGCGAACGAGCCCGAGCTCCTGGTGCGGCAGCAGGTGATCCCGAACGAGTTCGTCTGGCAGGCGCACCAGGCGTCGAAGCGATCGCTGGTCGAGTACGCGAACCGTCTCACCGGCTCCCACCTCTGCGACGAGACCCTGACCCTCGGATATGCCCGGCGGTTCGCCCCGTACAAGCGCCCGACCCTTCTCTTCGCCGACCTCGAGCGGCTCAGGAAGGCCAGCGGCTGCGGGAAGGTCCAGGTGGTGATGGCCGGCAAGGCCTACCCCGGCGACGCGGTGGGGCGCGCGCTCGTGGCGGAGATACACCGGTTCCGGGAGGAGCTCGCCGGGGAGATCGAGGTCGCCTTCCTCCCGGACTACGACATGGACATCGCGGCGCGGCTCGTCGCGGGCGTCGACATCTGGCTGAACACGCCCGAACCGCCGCTCGAGGCCTCGGGAACGAGCGGGATGAAGGCCGCACACAACGGCGTGCCGAACTTCTCGGTCCTCGACGGCTGGTGGATCGAGGGGTGCATCGAGGACGTGACGGGCTGGTCGATCGGCCCCGGGCCCGAGGAGACGCTCACCCCGGAGGAGGTGCGCGCCTGGGAGCTCGACGACCTCTACAACAAGCTCGGGTACGTGATACGGCCGCTCTTCTACCGGCGCCGCGACGAGTGGATCGAGATGATGAGCAACGCCATCGGCACGGTCGCGTACTACTTCAACACGCACCGCATGATGCGGCGTTACGTCACCGAGGCCTACCTCTAGGCCGGCAGGTATAACGCCGGGCCCGGCGGATCGGTTCGGGTGAACCGCGGAGCGGCCGTGGACGACCTCTTCGCAGGCCTCGCGGGGCCAGGACTCGCCCGGGGCCCGGTGATGGGCCCGTTCGGCGGGCAGTCGGTCGAGGTCTGGCTCCACCAGGGCGAGCCCGCCGTGGCCGTCCATGCAGGCGGCGATCGTGACGATCTCGAGGGGCTCCATCGGATCGCGTGGTCGCTCGGGTGCGGCCTCGCCCTCGCCCCGGGGCGGAGCCGTGTAGTGCTGATCCGCACAGACGGCCCGCCGGGGCCGTCGCCAGTGCCACGGGAGCCCGGCCCGGGACGCATCGACCCTGTCCCCGCGGTGGTACCGGAGGTGGTTCGCTGCCTCGCCCGGCTCGCCGAGCGCTGGCGGGAACGCCTCCTCCGCCATTCCCTCGCGGCCAACCGGGACTGGACCGAGCCCGGGCTCAACCATGCCGTCGAGGAGCCGCTGGTCCGTCTCCTGCTCGGCGATGCCGACGGCGGGGGCCTCGCGGCACGGATGCGTGCCGAGCTGGACGCGTCCGGCACCGTCCTCGAGGCCGTCCCGCCGGGGCTGCTCGCGCTGGCATGGGACCTCCACCTCGCCCGGGGCGTCCGGCTCCAGGGCGCGGACGCGTCGATCGTGGCGCGCCCTCCCCAGGAGCGGGGGGGCCCCGACCGCCTCGTGCTCGGACGGTTCGTGGCGTGGGCCCTCGCGGGCACCAGGGCCGGCGGTCGCGTCCTGGTCCCGGCCTGCGGCGCGGGCCGGCTCCTGCTCGCCTGCGGAGCGCTCGTCGCCGCCCGTTCTCTTCATCTCTACGCCCTCGATCCCGACCCGCGTGCCGTCCTCTTCGCGGAGAATGTTGTCGGGCGTGCATTCGGCGGCATCGATTGCACCGTGCGGGCTGCGCACCCGCTTGTCGGGGTCGACCTCTATCGGGACCCCCTCTCCCGGCTCATCCCAGCTGACGCGCAGGCCCGGCTCAACCCGGTCGACTGGAGAGCCCTCTTCGGGGGTGTCGACCGCTTCGACCGCGTGCTGATTGCCGACCCGGCGGTCCCGCTCTCCCGCCGTACGGCCGTTCGGCGGTACGTCGAGGGAGAGTACGCGACCGCCGGAACCGCCACGGACCCGGCGCTGATGCTCGTCGAGGCCGGCTCCCGGCGCCTCGCGCCGGGAGGCCGCGTCCTCGCCCTCTACCCGACCACTGCCTACCGGGCCCCTGCCGCCGCCCCCGTGCGCCGGTGGCTCGCGCCGAGGGTCGACGCGTTCGCCGTGTCTTCCGGCTACTGCGCGGTCAGCGCGGCCGCCGAGCCGCTCCTGACGCCCATCGTCGTGGCCCCGCTCGACGAAGGAGGTGGCGGGGAGTGCTATCCACGCCATGCACTCGAAACCGCGACGTGGACGGTCAGGGACCCGGCCCGGGCCGCGCTCGTCGCAAGGCTCACGGAGGGCGCCACACCGCTCGGGGACCTCCTCCTCGGCGGCGTCCGCGCGTCGGGCGCGGGCGCGCCAGACCCCCGCCTCTTCCTCGACGCCGGGGGCCGCAGGCGCCTTCTCAGGGCGGATCGCCGGGCGGGAACGGTGATCCGGCCGGTGGTCACCCCCGCCGACGTGGTGCGATACGGATCGGTGCGCCGGGTTCCCAGGTTTCTCATCGCCGGGCCCCTGCCCCCCGGGGCCCTGTGCGCCGCCCGCGAGCTCGGCGTCGAACCTCCGCACACGGATCCTTTTCCACCACCCGCGGGCTCCCGCCTCCTCTTCGCCGAGGGTTCGGCGGCACCCGCCTATCTCTTCGATCCACGTGGCCGTGCCGTGCCGTCGCCCGGCGTCGGCACCATCGGGCCGGCAGACCTCCTCCTCGTCGGCCTCCTCCACTCGTCTCCCGTCGCAATGCTCGTCGCGGAGTACTGCGCTGGCGGTCTCTCGGCACGGTGTCTCGCCCGGCTTCCCGTGCGGCTCCCGGACCCTTACAACGACCGGGAACGACGTCTGGGAGAGGAGATCGCGGCCCTTGTCGGCAAGCGAATGGACCTGGCTGATAGAAGGGATCCCGGTGCGGAAGACCGCCGGGGCGACCTCGAGGCACGGATCGACCGGGCTGTCCGCGGACTCTACGGCACTGCGTCACTTTGAAATAGTGGCGCTGTCAGAGGCGGTGCATCACCATGAATGCCTCCTCCTCCCAGGCCTCTGTCTTCACCGTGGACTCGCGATGGTTTCCACCTCGATACCGGGGGAGAGGTCATCGTCACGCTCTCGATCGCAACCGCCGGGCGCTCGAGGCCCGGATCACCCTGCTCGCAGCCGAAATCGAGGACGATCGAGGACGAGATGGTGCAGCAGGCCCGGGAAGACGAGCTCCGTGAGGAGGCCGCGGCCAAGGACCAGCGCACGGCAACCCGGCCGCGCGGCGGGGACAGGGTCGAGGGTTCATGAGAACCCTTAATGGGGAGGGGGGGCCATGAAGGATACGATGCAGGAGGAGGAGAACGTTGAGTACGGCGACATCCTCATGCCCGACGGGTTCTGGACCCTGAAACTCTATGTCGCGGGCCAGAGTCCCCGATCGCTCGCGGCGTTCGCGAACCTGAAGCGGATCTGCGCCGAGCACCTCGCCGGTCGTTACTCCATCGAGGTGATCGACCTGCTCGAACACCCGCAGCTCGCCGCCGGCGACCAGATCATCGCCATCCCAACGTTGATCCGGAAACTACCCACGCCCATGCGTAAGATCATCGGCGACCTCTCGAACACGGACCGGGTACTGGTCGGCCTCGATCTACGCACGGAGACGCCGTAGGCAGAGGTACATGACTCCGACGAAGGGAAACGGCGGGGACGCAACGGTCGCCTGGCACCGCGTTGGGCCGCCGGGAGGGGCCGGATGAACGCCCGCGGAGCACGCGCCGGCCTCGGGCCCATGGCCAGCGACGGCGGGCGGGAGATACTGCTCGTGGAGGACAGCCAGGGCGACATAAGGCTCATCAGGGAGGCGCTCCGCGAGATCTGCGGCGGCCACGTCCTCCACGTGGTCAACGACGGCGTGGAGGCGCTCGCCTTCCTCCACCGTTCAGGCGCCTACGTCTCGGCGCCGCGCCCGGACCTGATCCTGCTCGACCTGAACCTGCCCCGAAAGAACGGTCGCGAGGTCCTGGCCGAGATCAAGAGCGACCCGCGGCTGCGGGACATACCCGTGATCGTCCTGACCATCTCCACGGCGGAGGAGGACATCCGGGAGGCATACCGCTCCCACGCGAACTGCTACGTCATCAAGCCGGTCAACCTCGACAACTTCTTCCGCGTGCTCCAGTCGATCGAGCGCTTCTGGCTCCCGGGCAGCGAGGAGGACTGCCATGCCGTCTGAACGGACACCCCTGCTCCTGATCGAGGACAACCCGGCGGACCTGCGGCTTCTGACCGAGCTCCTGGAAGACGCGGCGCCGGGCCGGTTTCGGATCGAGCCGGCGTCTCGGTTGGCCGAGGGACTCGCCGCCCTCCGCGCCGGGACCTTCGCTGTCGTCATCCTCGACCTCTCGCTCCCCGATGCCGACGGTCCCGACGCGATCAGCGCGGTGCGCCTCGAGGCTCCGTCCACGCCCGTGATCGTGCTCTCGGGCATGCTCAACGATGAGGTCTGTTGCACCGCCTCGGCGCACGGTGCGGCGGCGAGTTTCGTCAAGGGCGAGGTCTCGATCGGCCCGCTCGTCGTCGCGATCGACGAGCTGCTGGTGGATACCGCCGCGGCCGGACAGGCGTGACGGGAACCTATATATCTGTAGAATCCCACTGGGGTCTTACATGGCCTCGTCAGCCTCCCCCTACCTTCGCCTGTTGATTATCGAAGACAACGCCGGGGACGTGAGGTTGATACAGGAAGCCTTTCGAGCGAGCGGCAACGGGGTCAGGATCACCGTCGCCCGGGACGGCGTCGAGGCGATCGACTACCTGCGGAGCACGGTCGACCGTGATCCGGCCACGCGTCCGGACCTGATCTTGCTCGACCTGAACCTCCCGCGCAAGAGCGGACGCGAGGTTCTCCGCGAGGTCAAGGCAGACGAGCGGCTCAGGGCGATCCCCGTCGTCGTCCTGACGACGTCGTCCGCCGACGCGGATATCTCCTTCTCGTACCGAACCCACGCCAACAGTTACATCATCAAGCCCGTGAACCTCGACCGGTTCTTCGAGGTGATCCGCTCCATCGGGGTGTACTGGTCCCGCGTCGCCCGCCTTCCAGGCGCGGGCGACGCCGACGCTACCTACTCCGATCCCCCGTCGTCCTGACACAGGTCCCATCATCCGCGCAAACTACATAAACGAGTCCGCGCAAGTATAACCCTGAGCCGTGCCGAACGAGGAAAATATCCAGAATACGAGGCTCGCAGAGGCATCGGGGCCCTATTCGGCTCCCGATGGGGGGAGATACGCCGGAATGATACCTGTCAGCGAACACCCTGGTGGAACCCGGGCCGGGCCGGGAACGAGGAGGCGATGACGACGGACCCTGAGCCGCTCCAGGTACTGCTGGTCGAAGATAATCCCGGAGACGCGCGGATCGTCCGCGAGATGCTCGCTGAGATGAACACCGAGCGGTACGAGGTGACCCCGGTCGACCGGCTCGCCGACGCACTGGCAAACCTCACCGAGCGACCCTTCGACGCGATCCTGCTGGACCTGAACCTTCCCGACAGCTACGGCCTCGCGACCCTGATCAAGATCCGGGCCGTGGCACCGCACGTCCCGGTGATCGTGGTCTCCGGCCTCGCCGACGAGGAGATGGCGATCCATGCCCTTCGGGAGGGCGCCTACACGTACCTGGTCAAGGGCCAGATGAACGGCTACCTCCTGAACCGCTCTATCCGCTACAGCATCGAGCGCGAGCGGACCGAGCAGATCCAGCAACTGCAGCGCGCGCGGGAGTACGCCGAGAACATCGTGGACACCATCCGCGAGGTCTTGATCGTGCTCGACAACCGGCTGCGGATCGTCTCGGCGAACCGGTCCTTCTACGAGGCCTTCGAGACCGTCCCGGAGAAGATCGAGGGGCGGTTCATCCACGAGCTCGCGGACCAGGTATGGAACATCCCCGAGTTCCTCGCTCTGCTCGAGAAGATCCTGATGCACTCCAACGAGCATGCGGGGCTCGAGCTCGACCACGAGTTCCCGGTTCTCGGAAGACGCGTGATGCTCCTCAACGCGCGGTGGGTCTACGAGGAGCGAGGCGAGACCGACCGCATCCTGCTCGCGATGTCGGACATCACCGAGCGGAAACGGGCCGAGGAGGCTCTCGCGGCCGAGAAGGAGCGGCTCTCGGTCACGCTCTGGAACATCGGCGAGGGGGTCATCGTGACGGACGTGCGGGGCACTATCGGGCTGATGAACCGGACGGCCGAGCAGCTGACCGGCTGGACGGCCCAGGACGCGATCGGTCAGCGGATCGACGATGTCTTTCAGGTCTTCGACGAGCGGACGCGCGAGCCCTGCGGCAATCCGGTGGCCCTGGTCCTGCAACAGGGATCCCCCCGGAACCGCTCGCGGCACATGGTCCTGATCTCCCGTGACCGGACCGAGCGGCCGCTCGGCGAGACCGTGGCCCCCGTCCGCGATACCCACGGCGACATCATCGGGGTCGTGATCGTCTTCCGCGACCTCACGGCCGAGCGGCGGGTCGAGGAGGATCTCGCCAAGAACGAGCGGCTCGAGTCGGTGGGGGTGCTCGCCGGCGGGATCGCCCACGACTTCAATAACACCCTCACCGCGATAGAGGGGAATATCCTGGTGGCCAAGGCGCACCTGACCGAGGACCAGAAGGCCTACGAGCGCCTCGTGGAGGCCGAGAAGGCCGCCCACCGCGCCCGCGATCTGACACGCCAGCTCCTGACCTTCGCGCGGGGGGGCAAGCCGATCAAGAAAGTGCTCCAGCTCCACGACCTTCTCGCCGAATCGACCGTCTTCGCCCTTTCCGGGTCGAAGACCCATGCCGAGTTCGACCTCCCCGACGACCTCTGGCCCATCGAGGCCGACGAGGACCAGGTCAAGCAGATGACCAACAACCTGGTCATCAACGCCGACCAGGCCATGCCCGAGGGCGGGACCCTCACCGTCTCGGCGGAGAACGTCGTCCTGGCCGACGAGGAGGTCCTGACCCTTTCGCCCGGTGAATATGTCCGGATCCGGTTCTCCGATACCGGTATCGGTATCCCCCGGGAGTACGCCTCGAAGATCTACGAGCCGTACTTCACCACCAAGCAGACCGGCAGCGGGCTCGGGTTGACGGTCGCCTACTCGATCGTCCGCAACCACGATGGGACCATCGAGGTCGAGCCGCGGACGGAGGGAACCGGCACCACCTTCACCGTGTACTTCCCGTCCAGCCACGCCCCCGTAATGCGCGAGGTCGCCGTCCCCGAGCAGCCACGACGCGGCAACGAGCGGATCCTCTGGATGGATGACGAGGAGATGATCCGGGAGGTGGGCGAAGAGATGCTCGGCATCCTCGGGTATCACGGCGAGTTCGCCTGCGACGGCGCCATGGCGATCGAAATCTTCGAGAAGGCCGATGCCGAAGGGAATCGGTTCGACGCCGTCATCCTCGACCTGACGACACCCATGGGGCTCGGCGGCGTCGAGACGATCCGCCGGCTCCTCGAGATCGACCCCGACGTCCGGGCGATCGTCTGCAGCGGGTACTCCAACGACCCCGTGATGGCCAACTACCGGGACTACGGGTTCGCCGGCGTCCTGACCAAGCCGTTCTCCCTGCAGAACCTCGACGACCAGCTTCGCCGCGTCATCGGCGGGGCTTCCTGATCCTCTCTTCTACCCTGCCAGGTCCTCGAGCAGGATCCGCAGGCCGATCCCGATCAGCACCAGCCCGCCCAGGGCCTCCATGGACCTGCCGAACCGTTCACCGAGCCGGCTGCCGAGGAGCCCTCCCCCGAGAGAGACCGAGAAGGTGACGACACCGATCAGGGCCGCCGCCGCGAGGATCGGCATCGCAGGGTCAGCGAACCGGAGCCCGACGCCGACGGCGAGCGCGTCGATGCTCGTCGCGACGGCGAGCAGCAGGAGTGTCTGCAGGGTGAGCGGGGCCCGCTCCTCGTCACCGGACCTGGTGGCGGCCTCGTATACCATCCGGCCGCCGATCAGGGCGAGGAGCAGGAACGCGATCCAGTGGTCGATCGCTCCAACCAGGGTGGCGAAGCTCGAGCCGAGGAACCAGCCCGCGATGGGCATCAGGGCCTGGAAGAGCCCGAAGGTGATGCCCATGGCCAGCGCCCCCCGGATCCGCACTTCACGGGGGATCGCGGCCCCCCGGCCGATCGCGACGGCGAGGGCATCCATGGAGAGCCCGATCGCGATCAGCAGCACCGAGAGCGTATCCATAATCGATGCTAGGGGCGGCGGAGGCGCTTGCGGACGCGATCGCGGTACTCGCCGAGGAACCCGAGGCCGATGACCGCGAACGAGACCGCGATGATCAGGATGATGATCAGGGTCAGGTTGTCCCGGACAATGGGAATGTTCCCGAAGAAGTAGCCCCCGCCCGCGAAGAGAAGAACCCAGGTAAGGCTTCCCGCAAACTCCCACCGCGCGAACTCAAGGTAGTGCATCCTCCCGATTCCCGAGAGGAACGGCGTGAACGTTCGCACGATCGGGACAAAGCGGGCGAGGAAGATCGACTTCTTGCCATGCCGGTCGAAGAACTCCTGTGCCTGCCGGACATACTGAGGCCTGACGAGTCGGTTGTCCCAGGCGAGCACCCGCTCCCCGACGAGCCTGCCGATCCAGTAGTTGGTGTGATCACCGAGGACGGCCGCAGCGAGCAGGAGCGGTATCAGTACCCTGATGTCGAGCGCGCCGGCGCCGGCGAAGGTTCCGGCGACGAAGAGGAGGGAGTCGCCCGGGAGGAACGGCGTCACCACGAATCCCGTCTCCATGAAGATGATAACGAAGAGGAGCGCGTAGGTCCAGGCGCCGTACTGCTCGATGACGGGAAGGAGGAACTCGTCAAGGTGAAGGAAGAGGTCCAGCAGTCCGGGCAGGGCAGACATCTGGTACAGGTTGGTCCCGGGCCAATAAATACACCTCTGCAGTGGGAGCCGACCATGGCGCCCGGCCGCAGCACGTGCCCCCCGGGGCGGAGGGCCTCCTGGCGTCGACCCGTGTTCTCCCTGTTATCTGACGGCGCGGATGCCCGGCATCGTCGGGGGGAGCCGTTCGTGAGCGGACAATTTTTTATAGAACCAGTATGCACCTGTACAGCCATAGGTGTGATAGAATGGCCCAGGTGCTTGGAGGACAGCCGATCATAATTCTGAAAGAGGGGACGACACAGACGCGGGGGCGCGAGGCGCTCGGCAACAACATCGCAGCAGCGAAGGCCGTGGCGAACGCGGTCCGGTCGACCCTCGGCCCGCTCGGCATGGACAAGATGCTCGTCTCGGGGATCGGGGACATCGTGATCACGAACGACGGTGCGACGATCGTCGACGAGATGGATATCGAGCACCCTGCCGCGAAGATGATGGTCGAGATCGCCAAGACGCAGGACCAGGAGGCCGGCGACGGCACCACGACGGCCGTCGTGCTCGCAGCCGAGCTCCTCTCCCGGGCCGAGGTGCTCGTGAACGACGAGGTTCACCCGACCGTCATCGCGGCGGGGTACCGCCTCGCGGCCGAACGCGCGGCCGAGCTGCTCGATGGGATCGCCTGCTCGGTGAGTCCGTCGGACGCGCCCCTGCTCCACCAGCTCGCGATGACCGCCATGGCCGGCAAGAGTGCCGAGATCGGCATGGACCAGTTCGCGGCAATGGTGGTCAAAGCCATCGGCATGGTCGCCGACGAGGACGGAACGGTCGACCCCGAGAACGTCAAGGTCGAGAAGAAGGTCGGCGGCTCCGCGGAGGACTCGGTCCTGGTCGAGGGCGTCGTACTCCAGAAGGAGCGGGTGCACCCGGCCATGCCGAAGAAGGTCACGAACGCGAAGGTCCTCCTCCTCAACACTCCCATCGAGTACAAGAAGCCCGAGTCGAAGGCCACGATCAAGCTGACGACGCCGGGCCAGGAGCAGGCGTTTCTCGAGGCCGACCAGCGCATGAGCCGGGAGATGACGGAGAAGGTCATCGCCACGGGAGCGAACGTGGTCTTCTCCCAGAAGGGGATCGACGACCTCGCCCAGCACCACCTCGCCAAGGCCGGGATCCTCGCTGTCCGCCGTCTCAAGACCTCGGACCTGAAGCGGATCGCCCGCGCGACCGGCGCGCGGATCCTGACGACCCTGGACGATATCCAGCCCGGAGACATCGGGTGCGCCGGGCTCGTCGAGGAGCGGATCATGGCCGCGGACGAGGTGGTCGTCATCGAGCAGTGCGAGAACCCGCGCGCGGTGACGATCCTTCTCCACGGCGGCACCGAGCACGTGGTCGACGAGCTCGAGCGCGCCATCCACGACGCCGTTCGCGTGGTCGGGGTCGTGGTCGAGGACGGCCGGTACGTGGTTGGCGGCGGAGCCCCCGAGATCGCGATCGCACGGGGGCTTCGCGACTACGCTATTACGATCGGTGGGCGTGAACAGCTCGCCGTCGAGGCCTTCGCGGACGCGCTCGAGGTCATTCCCCGGACGATCGCCGAGAACGCGGGTCTTGATCAGATCGACGCGCTGGTCGCGCTCAGGTCCGCTCACGACGCGGGGATGGCGACGGCGGGGGTCGACGTCAGGACCGGCGAGGCCGTCGACATGGAGTCGGCCGGCGTGGTCGAGCCCCTGCGCGTCAAGACGCAGGCGATCTCGTCGGCCACCGAGGCCGCCGTGATGATCCTCCGGATCGACGACATCATCGCCTCCTCCAAGTCCGGGATGCCTGAGGGCGGACCCGGTGACATGGGCGACTACTGAAAAAAACTCTTTTTCGCGGGGCCGCGTGGGGCCATCCCGCCAGCGGGATCGCGTGCACCGATCGCACCGCGACAACGGACGGTGCGAATGATGCGCGAACCGCCGGCGGAGCACTCGGCTCGGGGATCACTCACCGGATCGGAGGAACCCCGTGGACGCGGCAGAGCGCCTCGCGGACGAGATCCTCGCCCTCGCGCCAGTAGAGGTCGTCGTGGCCCGTCCACGGCGGGATGCCGCGGAAGACCACGGCAGGCACTCCCGCGTCGCTCTCGCCCATCACGAGGTTCGCGAAGCCGGCGATCTCGTCCACGACCGCCTCTTCGGTGATCTTCAGCTCGTGGCCGAAGAGGTCGTGCTCGCCCCGGAAGTCCCGGATCGCGGTCATGCCGGCCCAGCCGATCGCGTGCCCGGTCTGGCCGCGCCGGAACGAGCGGCCGCAGGTGTCGGTCACGATCACCCCGACGCGGGCGCCAGCGGCATCGAGGAGCCCCCGGGCGAGGTCGGCCGCCGCGCCCATCGGGTCGCGCGGAAGCAGTATGACCTCGCCGCCCTCGATGTTGGACTGGTCGACGCCGGCGCGGACCCCGATGTGGCCGCACGGCAGGACCGAGAGCACGAATGGATGCTCGAGCAGGAGTGACTCGGACTCGTCGAGCACGGCCTGGATGAAGCGTGGGTCCTCGCCTGTCCGTGCCGAGATCGAGGAGGCGCGGGCGGTCGGTTCGATCGCGTCGAGCTCCCGGACGACACCGTGAGCCTTGGACCAGACCGAGGAGGCGATGCAGAGGATGTCGCCGTCGGAGATCGAGATCCGGGCGGCGATCATCGCCGCGAGGTCGTCACCGGGACGGATGACCGGGAGCCCCTCGACGGGGTGAACGGTGATGGGCATAGGATCAGTGTGGGCGGCCCGGAGGAAAAAGAGGAGGGGGTACGGATCGGGACTCAGTCCCGCATCGCCGCGAGGACGTATGCCTCGTACTCCTTCAGGATCTCCCCGATGTCGCCGTGCCGCGCCTCGGCGTAGACGCGGATCAGCGGCTCGGTGTTCGACGGCCGGACCAGGACGGCGTAATCGTCGGTCGTGACCTTGAGCCCGTCGGTCGTATCGGGTTCGAGGCGTGCGAGCCGCTCGCCAAGCCTGGCCATCACGTCGGCCGTCGGGGCCGTGAGCGGGATGGAGTGCTCGATGTACGGGTAGTCCGGGATCTCGTCCGCGAGCTCCGAGAGCCGCTCGCCCCCCGCGATCACCTCCGCGAGTGCGAGCGCCATCGCGAACGGGTCGTCCGAGTACTGGAACTCGGGCAGGAAGAAGTGGCCCGAGCGCTCGACGCCGAGCACCGCGCCCTCGTTCTTGACCCGGTTCGCGATGAAGACGTCGCCGACCCGCTCCCGCTCGACCCTGAACCCGAGCGGCTTCAACCGCTCCTCGAGGACCATGGAGCAGTCGAACCCCGGGATGACGAGGTCGCCAGGCCGGTACCGCCGTTCGGCCAGGATGATCGCGACCTTCTCCGGCGGCAGTACGCGCCCGCGGTCGTCGATAACGATGCCACGGTCCGCGTCGGGGTCGAACCCGACCCCGAAGTCGGCTCTCTCGTCAACTACGGCTCGTGCCGAGGAGGCGAGCGACGCCTCAGTGGGACGCGGCCCGCGACCGGGAAACGTCCCGTCCATCTCGCCGAACCTGACGATCGGCTCGCACCCGGCCCCGCGAAAGACCGGCCCCATCGCGCCGGCAGACCCGTTGCCCATGTCGAGCACGGCCCTGAGCGGGCGGTCGAGGCTGACGCGTCCCGCGACGAACGCCCCGTAACGGGCGATCGCCTCGTCGGCCCGGCGAGTGGCCACCTCGCCGTTGCCTGAGGCGAACTGGCCGCTCCGGTAATGGTCCATGATCGGGCTCTCGCTGTAGAGGAGACCATACCCGTCCCCGGTACGGAACCGAATCCCGTTGTACTCGGCCGGGTTGTGCGACGCGGAGATATAGGCCGACCCGGCGAGCCCGTCCTGCCAGGTCACGAAGCTGATCACCGCGATCGGGAGCACACCGTACTCCTCAACACGGCCCCCTGTCGAGAGGACCCCCTCGAGAAAGGCCGCCTCGACGGCAGGACCGCTCACCCGGGTGTCCCGTCCGACGGTCGCCGTTCTCCCGTCGAGCGCCGTGCCGTACGCGCGGCCGATCGTGGTGGCTTCGGCATCGGTCAGCTCGGTCCCGTAGACACCGCGCACGTCGTACGCCTTGAAGATCGTCACAGAACCGCGTACACCCGTATGGTATTTCAGTGTTCGCGCACGGATGCGCCGGGACCTGCCGGCATTCTGAGAAACCTTTAAACCGTCGGGCAGGGTAACAGGGTTGAACGCGGGGGACCCCGCGACGGATGTGAATGACATGGCCGAGTCAACGATCGACCAGCCGGCGCCCGAGGGCGAGGTCCTCCTGATCTCCGCGATCCTCGAACCGGCGACGCAGTTCGACCCGAAGCAGATGCAGCTCCGTTTCGAGGCCGGGGGACCCTTCGACACGCCCGTGGCGGATTACATGGATATGGTCAACGAGATCGCGCGGACCTGCACGGACGTCGCGGGACGGCTGCTCACCAAGGAGGCGGTGGAGACGCTCGTCAACGAGGTGGGCATGACCCCAGGTGCCCAGGTTACGCTCTTCGCCATCTCGTTCCGGGCCACGGGAGGAACGGGCGCTGATTGCACCTTCTCGGCTGAGACGGCCATCAACCCGGCGTTCCTCATCGCAAGCGACCGCCTGGTGGAGCGGGCGGCTGACGAGTGCAAGGAGGCCTCCCTGCCAATCTTCACGCGCCGGTATCCCGACTGCGACCTCTGATCAGCCGGTAGCGAGGAGAACCAGGCAGACCACGGGCGGGATCACGAGGTTGTCGTTGACGGGAGAGACCAGCTCCACGATTCCGGCCGCTGTCGCCGCGAGGGCAGCCGTCGCCGGCGACAGAACCGCGAAGAGCGCTCCGGCCGTGACCAGCGTCCCCGCCAGGAACCCTTCGAGCGATTTTCCGTTGTAGAGACGGCGCCTCCCCAGGCGGCGGCCCACGACCGTGCTCACGCTGTCAAGCAGGGCAAGGACGAGGACACCGATGGCCGCAGCATTCTGACCGAAGACGGTCAGGCAGCCGAGTGTCGCGACGAAGAAGTAGAACGCCCCCTGGCCGGGACGGGCGCCATCGCGCTCGAGGAGGTCGAGCAGGGGCGAGATGAGGGGCACGGCGAGTCCACGGTCGACTGCATCGACGAAGATCGATCCCACCAGCAGGCCGCCGGCGAAGAGTGGCACGGTCAGCCCCGGGGGGAGGACGGCGACGGCGAGCGCGATGGCGGCGCCGACCAGGAGATGGACGGCCTGCCGCCAGATCTCGCGCATGCGGATCTATCAGCCGGGACGCGGAAAAAAGGTGGCGGACCGTAGCGTTTATGACAATCCCCGTCCCGTCCCCATCATGGACGGTGAACCAGCGGTCGCGACCTTCGCGGCCGGGTGCTTCTGGGGGGTCGAGGAGGCGTTTCGCACGCTTCCCGGCGTCATCGAGACGGCTGTGGGATATACCGGTGGGTCGCGCCCCGACCCGACGTACGAGCAGGTCTGCACGGGGAGGACGGGGCACGCCGAAGCCGTGCGCGTTCTCTACGACCCGTCCCGTGTTGGGTACCGCGAGCTGCTCGAACGGTTCTTCTCGATTCATGACCCGACCACGCCGAACCGGCAGGGCCCGGACGTGGGCGAGCAGTATCGTTCCGCGATCTTCTTCCACACGCCGGATCAGGAGCACGAAGCCCGGTCTGCCGTCGAGGCGCTCAACCGTTCGGGCCGGTTCCGGAGACCGATCGTGACCGAGATAGTCCCGGCGGCTCCATTCTATCGGGCCGAGGAGTACCACCAGCAGTATGTCCGCAAGCACGGCCGTGGGGGCTGCCACATCTGATCTCGGCCGGCAACAGAAGGATAATGAGATCGCCCGGCCGAGATCCTGTTGGCAATGGAGCAGTACTATACCATCGGAGAACTCGCCCTCGTCATGCACACGGACGAGGTCTCCGTCAGGCTCCTGATCACGAGCGGTATCCTCCGGGCAGAGCGCTGCGGCTCGGGATACCTCGTGGATACGGACGAGTTCACCCGGTTCGGGGTTCTCTCCTCTCCCCAGCGCGGTGCCCGTCGGTAAGGATGCGCATCCTTATATCTCACCAGGGCTATTCGAGTCCGTATGAGGTCTGTACATCCCGGTGAACTTCAGCCCGATCCCGACCCGGCGCCCCCCTACCCCCCGCCGGCACCGACGCCCGCGCCGCAGCCCGCCCCGAACCCGGTCCCCCAGCCGCATCCTCCGTCCCCGGAGCCGATCGTGCCCGAGCCCCCGACGCCGCAGCCCGAGACAGAGTGAGGATGCCAGGGTCCGCGAACGCCGAGCTCGGCATGCTGGTGGGCCTGGGGCTCGAGTCCGGCCCTGAACCGGTCGTGCTCGTGCTCGGGACCTTCCCGAGCGTGATCGCGCGGCGCGAACGGGCCTACTACGCGAACCCGCAGAATCACTTCTGGCTGATCGTGGAATCCCTCTTCGGAATACCTCGGGCGCTGCCCTACCGGGAGCGCGTCGCTGCCCTGAACTCCCGGGGAATCGCGCTCTGGGATACGGTGGAGGCCTGTCGCCAGGAGGGGTCCATGGACCATTCGATCCGAGATCCGGTCCTTGCCGATGTCGCGGGTTGGCTGGCGAGCCACACTTCAGTCCGGCTCGTCGCGGTCAACGGACGTACGGCCGAGCGGTTCCTCAAGAGAGCGCTGCGGAGCCGAACCGTCTCCCCGTCGGTACAGATCGTGGTCCTGCCGTCCACGAGCCCCGCCTACGCGGCCATGCCCATCGGGGAGAAGGTGCGGCGCTGGGGCGTGCTCCGCGAGTTCGCCCGCAGCGCGGTCACTCGATCGTGACGATCCGGAGCGAGTTCGTGGTTCCCCGCGGGCCGGGTGCGACACCCTCGGTGAGGATAACGAGGTCGCCCCGGTCCGCGAGCCCCATCGCCCGGACCCTCTCGAAGATCATGTCGTGCCAGTCATCGCGCTCGGTCTCGATCAGGAACGGGCAGCAGCCGTAGGTGAAGGTCAGGAAACGCTGGACCAGGGGGTCGCGCGTGAAGGCGAGGATCCAGCGTTCGGGCCGGAACCGCGAGATCCGCCGCGGCGTCCTTCCGGTGTGGGTCGGTGTCAGGATGTACCGGGGCCCGAGCGCGCGAACCGCGTCGATCACATTGAGCGAGACCACGTCCTCGACCGCGATCGGCTGCCGGCCGTAGCTCTCCCGGATGCGGTCCTCGAAGATGTGCCCGCAACCGAGCTTCCGCCGCTCGGCCTCGATCTCGAGCGCGATGCGCGACATCATCGCCACGCACTCGACCGGGTACGACCCGCTCGCCGTCTCGGCCGAGAGCATCACCGCGTCGGTCCCGTCCAGGATCGCGTTAGCGACGTCGGTCACCTCGGCACGGGTCGGAAGCAGGCTCTCGGTCATGGACTCGAGCATCTGGGTGGCCGTGATGACCGGAAGGCCCACCTCGTTTGCCGCCGAGATGATCTCCTTCTGGACGACGGGGACCTGCTCGATGGGGATCTGGACACCGAGGTCGCCGCGCGCGATCATCACGCCGTCGGCGGCGGCCAGCAGCTCGTCGATATGGTCGACCGCGGCCTTCCGTTCAATCTTGGCGATCACGCTGATCTCATGCCCCAGCGCCGCCGCGTGCTCCCGCGCCCGCTGGATGTCGTCGGGCCGCTCGATGAACGAGATGGTGAAGGTATGGACGCCCAGGGCAAGGCCGACCTCGATCAGCTCGAGGTCGCGGCAGGTCACTGCGTCGACGGGAAGGGCGGTGTCGATGAGATTCAGCCCCTTGCGGGACCGCACGACACCCCCGACAAGGACCTCGGCCCGGATCTCCGATCCGCCGGCGCTGACCACCCGGAGCCGGACGAGCCCGTCGTTGATGAACAGCAGGGTTCCCAGCCCGACGAGCGACGGCAGCGGCTCGTAGTCGACCGGGATCATCGATCGGTCGGCAGGCGACGGGCGAGTCGTCAGGACGACCTCAGTCCCCTGCACGAGTTCGACCGGATCGACGGGCAGGGTGCCGAGCCGGATCTTCGGGCCCGGCAGGTCGATCAGGATCCCGATCACCCGTCCCTCGGCCTCGGCCGCGCGCCGAACGCGCCCGATCTGCCGGGCATGCTCCTCGAGGGTCCCGTGCGAGAAGTTCAGGCGGGCCACGCTCATGCCACTCCGGATCATCGTGCGGATGATCTCCTCGTCCGAGGAGGCAGGTCCGAGGGTGCAGACGATCTTGGTCTTCTGCCGTGGAAGCGTCACTGGTCGTCCCCTCCCCATAGGGGGCGGAAGGCGGGGATAAACCTTGCCGCTGCCCGCAAGCCTTTTTGACTGGCTCGGGCATCTTTAGGGATGCACCCGCCGACGCCCGGAGTCTCCCGGCGGGCCTTTCGCGCGCTCTTCGTGGCGGTCTTCTCGGCCATGCTCGGACTGGGCATCGTCGTCCCGCTCCTTCCGTACTACGCCGAGACCCTGGGGGCGAGCGGTCTCGCGGTCGGCGCGATCTTCTCCGGGTTCTCGATCTCGCGATCCCTGCTGATGCCGGTCTTCGGACGGCTCTCGGACCGTCGCGGGCGCAAGGTCTTCATCTCCGCGGGCCTCGCCCTGTACACCCTCATCTCTCTTGCGTACCTGGCGGCCGACTCGGTGGCGGCGCTCACCCTCGTCAGGGTTGTCCACGGCGGGGCATCGGCGATGGTGCTCCCGATCGCGATGGCCTATGTCGCCGACCTCTCGGCCATCGGCACGGAGGGGCGACACATGGGCACCTTCTCCATCGCGTCCTACCTGGGCATGGGGTTCGGCCCGCTTCTGGGGGGCCTGCTCGGGGCGACGCTGGGGATGGACTCGGTCTTCCTGTCGATGTTCGCACTCTCGCTCGTCTCGACCGCGATCTGCACCGTGTTCGTGCCCGAGTTCTCACCATGCCCCCGGTCGGAGACCACCCGTACCTCCGTCCTCCGCCACCCCGCCCTGCGTGCCGCCGTGGCGTTCCAGCTGATCAATGCGTTCGCGAACGGGACCTTCATGGTCTTCGTGCCGCTCATCGCCTCGCTCTCGTTCGGCCTCTCGACGGCCGGATCGGGCATGCTGATCTCGGTCGCGGCCCTCTCGACGTCGGGCCTCCAGCGCTTCTTCGGCGGGCTGGCTGACCGACACAGCAAGACGGCCCTCGTCGTTGCGGGGACAGCCTTAATCGCCGCGGCGCTGGTCGCGATCCCCCGCCTCTCCGGGTTCTGGAGCCTCCTCGTGGCGGCGCTCGCCATTGGTATCGGCGGCGGCATCTCGTTGCCGGCCGTGACCGCGATCGTCACAATCGCCGGAAGGACGGTGGGCCAGGGAGCGGCCATGGGCGCCTCGAATACCGCGATGAGTGTCGGCATGATCATCTCTCCCCTGGTCTCAGGCCTGGTCATGGACCGCTTCGGCATCGCGAGCGTCTTCTACCTCTCGGCCGCGATCTGTGCCGCCTCGCTCCCGTTCTTCACGCTCCTCGCGAAGAGGGCACTCCGGGGCGATTCGGTCCCCGCCTGACACGGGAAATGGACCGACTCACGAGGGACACGAGGGCTCCTCCAGCGGCGTACGGACGCCGGGGCCGACGGATGGACTTGAATCCCGGTCGATCCGGACACCCGTCCCTCACACGAAGCGGCCTGTAGAAGAGCATGACCACGCTACCGAAGAGCTTTTCAGGAAAACCCCGGGCTGCGATCGAGACCCGTCGCCGCTGCCTCAGGCCCCCCCGTCACGCCTCTCGTCGGTATTCGGAAAAGCGGCAGCGTCGGGGCTTCCATCCTCGTGCGCCGAGCGGTTGAACCCCGTCGCGAGCCGCCCGCTCCAGATGGCTTTCGCGACATGGGCGTAGACCGCGTTCCTGACCGCAAGCGGGTCCGTCTCGTCGCGTGCGGAGAAGGACAGGACGAGGACCGGTCCGAACTCGCCGAGCTCCCCGATCCGGACCGAATGATCCCTGAGACCCCATTCGGGGGGCGCCGAAGCCATGGTCGCCCTGGCCATCTCCTCGAGGACGGCGAGACTCTCGTCGATGGGGATGTGGTAATCGACGGTCACCGGCACCTGAACGGTGGTGTATCCCGTCCCTGCCGTATAGTTGACCACGATGTTGGTCGTGATCCTCGAGTTGGGCACGGTCGCGAGGAGCCCGTCCACCGTCATGATCCGGGTCGATCGGAGCCCGATCCGCAGCACGGTCCCGGTGTACGGATCGATCCTGACCCTGTCCCCGACCCGAAGCGGCTTGTCGAGGAGGATGATGACCCCGCCGAAGAGGTTCGAGAGGACGTCCTGCGTGGCCAGGGCAACCGCGATGCCGGCTATCCCGGCACCGGCGATCAGCGGGGTGATCGAGATGTTAAGAAAGTTGAGCAGGTACAGGATCGCGACGAACCAGACCAGGTACCGCACGCCGACGGACACGATGTCGACGAGCGACGCGCCGTCCTCCCGCTCGCTCCCGGAGATGAACCGCCGGCCATAGCTCCTGACAAGGCGCGAGAGGAGATTGGCAACTCCCCAGGAGACGAGAATGATTGAGATCACCTCCGGGAGGCGGGGGTCTCCGATCCAGGGGGAGGTGCGGTCGAGATCGAGCACGTACCGGAGCGCTATGTACACTGCGATCGCGGCGATTCCAATCGGCAACGGGTGCCGGAGGGCGACGATCGCGTTCTCGACGATATGAGCGCCGGTCGCCTCTCTGCCCTCGAGATGCTTCTCGAGCCGGAAGCTGAGCAGGTACACGCCAGCCGCCAGCGCACCCCCGATGAAGATGACCGCGATGGCGATGGCGATATCCGCGAGCGCCATCCCGGTATCGGCGATCGGGGTCGGGATCTCCGTCGGGTCCATTCGATACCACACCTTATGGCACTGCGGAGTAAAAGATTACGAGCACATGGCAGTCCTGAGAGCGGTGACGGAGGCGCTCGGCGAGGCTGTGGCCGACGCCGGTCGTGACCTGAACTTCATGCATATCTGCGGCACCCACGAGGCCTCGATCGCTCGCAACGGGCTCCGATCGATGCTTCCTCCGGGGCTCCGGATCGTGATGGGCCCTGGCTGCCCGGTCTGCATCACGCCGCAGGGCGAGATCGACGCGGCGATCGAGCTCGCCCGGCGCGGCGCCATCGTCACGACGTATGGCGACCTCCTCCGGGTACCCGGGACCGGTGGTTCGCTCGAGTCGTGCGGCGGAGACGTCCGCGTGGTCCAGGGCGTGCACAAGGCGGTCGAGATCGCGGAGGGGACCGACCGCGAGGTCGTCTTCGTCTCAGTCGGGTTCGAGACCACCGCCCCCTCCGTTGCCTCGGCGCTCGCATCGGGTCCGCCGGAGAACTTCTCAATCCTCTGCTGCCACCGGCTCGTACCGCCCGCGATGGCCTGGCTGTTCGAGCAGGGCGAGGCGGAACTCGACGGGTTCCTCCTTCCCGGCCACGTCTGCGTCGTTACGGGTTATCGAGAGTACGAACGGTTCCCGGTGCCGCAGGTGGTCGCGGGTTTCGAGCCCGAGGAGGTTCTCTTGGGCCTGTTGATGCTGACCCGGCAGGTCGTGGAGGGCCGGTCCGTTGTCGAGAACGCGTACCCGCGAGCCGTCACGCGCGACGGAAACCCGAAGGCGCTCGCACTTCTGGCGGAGGTCTTCGAGACCACGGACGTGGAGTGGCGCGGCTTTCCGGTCATTCCCGGGTCGGGCCTGAAGCTCCGGGAGCCATTCTCCCGGTACGACGCTCAGGAGAGGTTCGGGGTCGCCATCGCCTCGACACCGAAGGCGACTGCCTGCATCTGCGACCGGGTTCTCCGCGGCGTCGCATCGCCCCCCGACTGCCGCCTTTTTACCCGTGCCTGCACGCCGCGCACGCCCGTCGGCCCCTGCATGGTCAGCCACGAGGGGGCCTGCCGCATATGGCACCAGTTCCAGGGCGGCACGGCATGATTGCACCCTCTCCATCTTATTTATAGGATCACACCCTACCGTATAGGGTGCCCCGGTAGGGTAGAGGATATCCTAGAAGCCTCCGGAGCTTTTGACCTGGGTTCAAGTCCCAGCCGGGGCGTGTCGACCTCCCGATCTTCTTTTATTGCTCCCGTTTTCTAGGTGATCCTATCCGTCAATGAATCGCGGTTATTTCGGAAATCACGCTGAAATATCCAGTAATTCAATTATTTAGATTCTTTTTTTCTGGATGGAAGAGGGGAAAATTTAAATTACGGTTCGGTTAATTGTACAATATCAGAGATCGTAACAATTTCTGAACAGTGAGGGCTCCCCGTCGTTCCCCACGACGCCGGGGACTCTCGTTCCCCCAACGATTTCAGGTGGATCGATGAGACGAACTGGATACACACACGGAATCATGCTCCTCGCCCTGCTGCTTGTCGCCCTCGCGGGCGCCGCGATACCGGCCACCGCGACGGACCTGACGTACAGCGGGCAGAAGATCGTAATCAGCCAGCCGGGCACCTATGTCCTGAAAAACGACATCTCGAACAGCAACCAGCTGATCTGCATCGAGATCCGGGCGTCCAACGTCGTCTTCGACGGCGGTGGGCACCTGATTGACGGAACCGATGCCGAGGGTTCGGCCGGCATCTTCGTCAACGGCATCGACTACACGGTCACGGGCGTCACGATCAAGAACGTCCGCATACAGGACTGGTATTACGGCGTCTACCTCTACGGTGCCGACAACTCGAAGATCCAGAGCGCCACGCTCCAGAGCAACGGTTTCACCGGCGCCGTCTCGTACAAAAACGCCGTCGGGAACACGATCACGGGCTGCACCATCACCGGCAACGGCTACGGACTGGTCTTCTCGGACGGCGCCACCAACGGCGTGGTCTCTGACAACAAGATCAACCAGAACGACCGCGGATTATACGTGTATTCCTCCGACGGGATCGCGGTCACCCGGAACGAGTTCGGCAATAATATCAATAGCGGCCTTCAGCTCCACACCTCTGGAGGCGGGACGATCCACAACAACCGGCTCAACAACAACCTCAACGTCGCCTTCACCGGCGAACCGTTCAAGGCGAACGCCTGGTCGGTGACCCCGCCGGCAACGAACTGGAACCCCGCGAACATCATTGGTGGCCCGAAGGTCGGCGGCAACTACTGGGGCCGACCAGACGGCACGGGATACTCCCAGACCAACGCCGACGCGAACGGCGACGGCTTCATCGACACACCGCTCCAGATCGCCGAGCAGAACTTCGACAACTACCCGCTGGCTCCCTGGAGCGGACCCACGCCCACCGTGACCGTCACCGTCCCCACGACGACGATCACCTCGGGCCAGCAGTCCCCGTACCGGGCGGTGACCCTTCCCGGGCGCCTCGAGGCCGAGAACTACGATCTCGGCGGCGAGGGTGTGGCATATCACGACCTGGAGGCGGCGAACCAGGGCAAGGCCTACCGGCCCTCCGAGGGTGTCGACGTCGAGACCAAGGGGACCACCACCAACGTCGGGTACATCCGTACCGGCGAGTGGATCGAGTACACGGTGAACGTGGCGTCGACCGGCACCTACACCGCGACCTTCCGCGTCGCGGCGTGGAGCTCGGGGCGGCAGATCGCTGTCTCGGTCGACGGCGTCCCGAAGGCGACGGTGAGCCTCCCGGTGACAGGTTCATACACGGCCTGGAAGACAGTCAGCACCCAGATCCCACTCGAGGCGGGCACCCATGTTATCCGCCTCGCATTCAACAACAACCAGAACCTCGACTACGTCGATTTCACCACCACGGGAAGCACGGTCGTTCCGACGACCACCCCGACTGGCGTGGTACCGACGCAGCAACCTGGCCAGTCGCCATACAATGGCCCGCACGCGCTGCCGGGCACGGTGCAGGCCGAGGACTTCGACAACGGCGGTCAGAACGTGGCGTACTGGGACAGCACTACCGAGAACAAGCCCCTGAACACGCCCGGGTATGTCGCCTACCGGCCGAACGAGTACGTCGACGCGGAGACCATCAACGGCATCTCCGACATCGGCTGGATCACCGACGGTGAGTGGCTCGAGTATACGGTCGACGTCGCCTCCGCAGGCACCTACACCGCGACCTTCCGCGTCGCCTCCTGGGGCGACGGTCGCAAGATCACGGTGACCGTCGACGGCGCGCCGGGCTGTACCGTCAACGTGCCGAACACGGGCAGTCCCTCCGTCTACCACGAGGTCCCGGCGACGCTCGCGCTCTCGCAGGGGACCCACGTGATCCGGCTCACGTTCAACAACAACTCTCAAAATATCGACTGGTTCGCGGTCGCCGGTGGCCCTGCTCCGACCGCAACGACTCCAGTTCCGACCGCGACCGTCACCGTGAACGCGACCGAGACGATCCCGACCACGACCGTGACGGAGACGACCACGACCCAGCCCCAGACGGGCCAGGCCCCCTACAAGACCTTCATCGTGCCGTGCCGCGTCGAGGCAGAGGACTACGACAGCGGGGGCGAGGGCATCGCCTATCACGACACCACGCCCGAGAACCAGGGCATGGACTACCGCCTCGCGGAAAGCGTCGACATCGACGCCGGCGGCGTCCGGCATATCGGCTACGTCCAGTCGGGCGAATGGGTCGAGTACACGGTGAACGTGCTGGCGACCGGCACCTACCCGACCTCCTTCCGCGTCGGCTCGTGGTATCCTGAGCTTGGCACGCGATCGATCACGGTATCGGTCGACGGGTCCGCCCGGGGCACGGTTACCGTTCCCATCACCGGTTCGGATCGGCTCTACGAGACCGTGACCGTGCCACTCGCGCTCAACGCGGGCCAGCAGACGATCCGCCTGACCTTCAACGGCGCGCGCCAGAACCTCGACTACTTCGAGATGAATGCAGGCACGGTCCCGACAACGACCACGATGGTTCCCACTTCGACGACGCCGGTAACGACGACCCCGCCCTCGGGCGGCCAGTCGCCATACAACGGCCCGCACGCGCTGCCGGGCACGGTGCAGGCCGAGGACTTCGACAACGGCGGTCAGAACGTGGCGTACTGGGACAGCACTACCGAGAACAAGCCCCTGAACACGCCCGGGTATGTCGCCTACCGGCCGAACGAGTACGTCGACGCGGAGACCATCAACGGCATCTCCGACATCGGGTGGATCACCAGTGGCGAGTGGCTCGAGTACACCGTCGACGTTCCCACGGCAGGTACCTACACCGCGACCTTCCGCGTCGCCTCCTGGGGCGACGGTCGCAAGATCACGGTGACCGTCGACGGCGCGCCGGGCTGTACCGTCAACGTGCCGAACACGGGCAGTCCCTCCGTCTACCAGGAGGTCCCGGCGACGCTCGCGCTCTCGCAGGGGACCCACGTGATCCGGCTCACGTTCAACAACAACTCTCAAAATATCGACTGGTTCGCGGCCACACCGGCCTGAGACCGGGTCGAACCCTCTGTTTTTCCCCCGCACGCTTCAAATAGATTGATGGCTCATGATGAGCGGTGACGGCACATCCATGACCGGGAGACGGCTGGTCTACCTGGACCACGCGGCCACGACGCCGACGGCGCCCGAGGTCGTCAAGGCCATGCTTCCGTACTTCTCCGAGCGGTTCGGTAACCCATCCTCGATCTACGGGATCGCCCGGGAGTCGAGGGATGCGATCGACCGGGCCAGGGAACAGGTGGCGCGGGCCATCAACGCCTCGCCTGAGGAGATCTTCGTGACCTCGGGCGGGACGGAAGCGGACAACTGGGCGATCAAGGGAGCGGCATACGCGAACCGGGCGAAGGGTAACCACATCGTCACCTCCGCGATCGAGCACCACGCGGTCCTCCATACGTGCCAGTACCTCGAGACACAGGGGTTCCGCATGACCTACCTGCCTGTCGACGAGTACGGGCGGGTCGACCCGGGAGCGCTCGAGGAGACGCTCACGGATCAAACGATCCTGGTCTCGATCATGGCCGCCAACAACGAGATCGGGACGCTCGAGCCGATCGCCGAGTGCGCAGGCGTGTGCCGTGACCGTGGCGTCCGGTTCCACACGGACGCAGTCCAGGCGATCGGATCGGTCCCAGTCGACGTCGAGGCGCTGGGGGTGGACATGCTCAGCCTCTCGGCCCACAAGTTCTACGGCCCGAAGGGAGTAGGCGCGCTCTACGTCCGGAAGGGTGTTCGGCTCGATAACCTGCTCCATGGCGGCGGACAGGAGCGACGGCGTCGGGCGGGGACGGAGAACCTGGCCGGGATCGTCGGCATGGGCGCCGCGATCGAGCGCGCGGTAGAGCGGCGCGAGGAGTACGCCCGGCGGATGGCGGCGCTCCGCGATCGGCTGTACAGCGGGATCGCGGAGCGGATCGAGCACGTCCGGCTCAACGGCCACCCGACGGAACGGCTGCCCGGAAACCTGAACTGCGCGTTCGAGTTCATCGAGGGCGAATCGATGCTCCTGCTGCTCGACGCAGCGGGGATCTGCGCATCCAGCGGGTCGGCCTGCACCTCGGGCTCGCTCGATCCCTCCCACGTGCTTCTCGCGATCGGCCTGGCCCATGAGAACGCCCACGGCTCGCTCCGGCTCACCCTCGGCGAGTCGAACACCGACGGGGACGTCGACTACGTGCTCGAGACGCTCCCTCCGATCGTCGAGCGGCTCAGGACCATGTCGCCACTCTACGCAAACTACAGGAGATCATGCAATGTACAGTGAAAAAGTAATGGACCACTTCATGAACCCGCGGAACCAGGGGGAGATCGAGAACCCCGATGGCGTGGGCGAGGTCGGCAACCCCAAGTGCGGGGACATCATGAAGATCTTCCTGAAGGTCAAGGACGACCGGATCGAGGATGTCAAGTTCCAGACGTTCGGGTGCGGTGCGGCCGTGGCCTCGAGCAGCATGGCGACGGACCTGATCAAGGGCAAGACCCTACAGGAGGCATGGGATCTCTCGAACAAGGCCGTGGCCGAAGCGCTCGGCGGTCTGCCGCCGGTCAAGATGCACTGCTCGGTGCTCGCCGAGGAGGGGATCCACAAGGCGATCAACGACTATCGCATCCGAAAGGGTCTCGAGCCCTGGAAGGAGAAACCCGGCGCGGCGCACGCCCACGGGGACGAAACCTGCGAGGCGTAAGCGCCAGCCTGTCGACCCCGCCAATTTTTCTGTCCCGACGTGCCGTCGACCTGCACGAGGCTGCGCAGGCACACGCGCGAGGACGGCGCGCTCTGCGAGCCGTGTGGGGGCGCGCGCCAACCGTCGCACCGAGACGAACACATCGACTATTGTCGACAATCGATCCCCGTTCCATCCAATTCGGGCCCGTGGGTGCCAGATATCCAGCACGGATTTAGCCTTTTGCCTTGTCGCGGTTGATCCCCAATCGTCTGACAGCGCCCTGCAGAAGGAAAATCGGCGCCAAATCGCGTTCCGATTTGGAATACATTTGATAATCTTTATCTACCTTCAGCGGATGATAGTACACCTGTAATCTAATAATTACAGAACCGTGAATCGAATCCGATGTGGTGTAAGGCATGAACGCAACACGAGTGCTCATGGTGCTCATACTGACCTCCCTCTCAGTCGTTGGACTGGCGGGCGCGGCCGGTGTCGGCACCTTCTCTATCGAGCAGACGAAGTCTGCCGATGTGGGTCAGATCGGCGTTGCCACCCTGTACGTGGACAACACATGGGTCCCCCCGGCGGACGACATGTGGCTCTACGTAGGGTGGGACCCCGCTGTTCTGGGCTACATTAGCACCGACTGGAAGGTCGGGAACTCCGTTTCGGCAACGCTGAACGGCACGAACTCGCTCTTCCTGCAGCTGGCGGACTTTACGAACAACTACCCGAACGGCAAGGTCGCCCTCGCGGACATCAACTTCAAGGCGCTCACGGCGGGTTCCTCGCCGATGACGATCGAGGTTGACCACGTCCGCTCGCACGATGCGTCCGGCGCGCTCGACCCCTCGCTCAGCCCCTTCGGTGACCTGACGGCCTCGGCCATCGCGACCCCGGGCACCTTCGCGGTCGGGCCAGGCGGCGCGGTCACGACGGCGCCGACGGTCGTCCCGACGGCCAACGTCACGACGGTCATCACGACGGTCGCACCGACGGTCATCGTCCCGACGGTTGCCCCGACGGGCAACGAGACGGGCCTGCCGACGCCGACGGTCACGGGTGTGATCCCCACGGCGCCGCAGCCCAACGTGACCCCGACGGACAACCTCACGGTCGTTCCGACGATCGTGCCGACGGTCGCGCCGACGGGCGTGCCGTCGGGCAACCCCAAGCAGATCCCGGCCGCCGGGAGCACGGTCTTCATCGGCGAGTATGGGCTTGACCTCACGCCGATCGGCATCGCCGACGGCACCACGCTCGGCTGGTTCCAGGCGGGCTCCGAGGTGGCGACCAGTTCGCCCGACGACACCCTGATCGTCTCGAGCGCGGCCAACTTCAACGTCGTCGCCGGGACCCGCGAGGGTGCCTGGTACAACCTGAACAACAACCGCGCGCTCGCGATCAACGTCAAGGACCCGTCCCTGGCGATGCGGGTCTGGGACGTGCAGTCCAACAAGGACGTCACGGGCAGGACCGTGACCAAGGGCCGGCTGCTCTCGTTCCGGATCGACTCGAACCTCGACGCCGTCTTCGCCCAGCGCGGCATGGCCGCCGAGGTGACGATCGTGGTCAAGGACCCGGCGGGCAACGTGTACAACGCGCTCATCGACGACACGGGTGTGCAGAACAGCCTCATCGTCCCGGTGACGGCCTCCTCGATGCTCGTTGCGGGCCAGGGCACCAGCGGTGCCATGTGGGACACGAGCAACCCGAACTACAAGACCGGCGAATATCAGGTCTGGGCCCACACCAACCTGAACGGGATGAAGGACAACTACAAGGACCCGTCGGGCGCTGACTACACCGGTAAGACCATCACGGCGCAGCACACCGTGAGCATCGGCCAGGACCAGCTCACGCTCGAGGCCAACACCGATGTCGCGGTCGTGCGCAACAACGACTTCGCGGTGACCATCACCGGCCGGTCGGCGACGCCGTACAACCTGTGGATTGCCGGCACCGGCGACATGGGCGGCGCGGGCAACATGCCGCCGATGATCAAGGCGGGCCAGAGCGGCGTCAACCTCGGCGCGGCGGCTGCGGCGAACTACTCGTTCGACAGCACGGGCCGGACCATCGCCGACGACGTCCCGGTCGCACCGGCCAACACGACAGCCAACCCGTGGTATGCGGTCGTCACGACCGACGACAACGGCCGGCGGACGGTCGGGTTCTCGACGGACGCGAACACCGCTGACAAGACGTACAGGATCCGCATCCAGTGGACCGACGAGAACGGCAACTTCAAGTATGACACCGTGGACGTCGAGATCGTCAAGGGCGCGGTCACCATCCAGACGAGCGGCAACGAGTCGTTCTACCTGGGCGAGGAGATCACGCTCTCGGGCGAGAACACCGACTCCGAGACGACCCACCTGTTCGTGACGGGTCCGAACCTGCCCTCGGGCGGTGCGAACCTGGCGGATCTCGTTGCGGTCACCAACGGTGACGCGGCCACGTTCACCACGACCAGCGTCAACGCTGACAACACGTGGGAGTACAAGTGGAACACGGCGAACCTGAACGTCGACGTCGGGTCGTACACGATCTACGCCGTCGGCACGCCGAACAACCGTGACAACCTGCGGTCGGCCAAGTATGCGACGGCCTCGCTGATCGTGCGCAAGCCGTTCGTGACGGCCAACATCTCCGCGGCGGTCGTTGCCAAGGGCGACGAACTCGAGATCACGGGCACGGCCGAGGGCAAGCCGTCGAACCTGGCGGTCTGGCTGTTCGGCACGAACCTGTATCAGGCCGACTCGGTCACGGTCAAGGACGACAGCACGTATTCGTACACCATCTCGCGCGGCACGACGCAGAACCTGGCCACGGGCCAGTACTTCGCGGTCGTCCAGCACCCGATGTACAATGGTCTGTTCGACGTTGCCGAGGTCGCTGAGGGCGGTGTCACGCGGGTCTACGACACGTCGGGCAACTTCTTCGTCGCGGCCGGTCCGGGTCGCCTGCAGGGCTCCGACGCGGCCAACGCGCTGGTGAACCTGATCAACGGCCCGAACATCGACGACACCTACACCAAGTTGACCTTCGCGGTCGAAGAGGCCCGGCTCACCATCGCCGATATCGGCGACAGGGGCGTGGGTGACACGTTCGACGTCACGGGCACGACCAACCTCGCACCCGACAACGACCTGCTGGTGACGATCACGTCGAGTTCGTTCGAGCCGACGGACAAGTCGCAGGCCGGCGGGTTCAGCGGCATCTCGGGCTCGACCAAGGTCATCAAGGGCACGGACGGCAACACGTTCAACTTCACGGTTGACACGGCGCAGTTCCAGCCCGACACCTACGACGTGACCGTCGAGTCGGTCCAGGCGGCGGCGAGCGCGACGTCGACCTTCGTGGTCGGCGAGGGCCAGGGCAACGTCACGCCCACCGAGACCACGGTCGCCCCGACGAACAACGTCACGGCGAACGTGACCACGGCCAACGGCACGACGGCCGGCACGGCGACCACGGCGGGTAACGACACGGCCACGGCCACCCCGACCCCGACGCCCGGGTTCGGTGCGGTCGTCGCTCTCGTTGGGCTCGGCGCGGTCGCGGTCCTCGTCCTCCGCAGAGAGTAACCCCAACCACCCCTCTTTTTCGAACCGTCATTATTCCTGCGGGACCTGTGTACCGGCCTTCCGGGACGATAGATCACCCGGTATAACGGTTTCGATCCCGATTCGCAGGAATGGCTCCCCGTGACGGAATCCGGCGAACATCGTGGTCCTGTTCCAGGACCTGCGCGCAGGTTCGTCCCTTCTCCGAGTGGTTTCTCGCATGTGCCAATCCCCAGAGAGGTCGGCGATCGCTGGTATTCGCACCAGGCATATCCCTTCCGGCAATCTCGGCGCCTGGTATCGAGCCAATGTCACGAGAGAGATCACAGATTGCCGCTGGCTCCGGCATTAAAAACATGATGTGATATATCAACGTATGCCTGGGACAATCGCGATTCTCGTGTCGATTATTACCTTCGGAAATAACAAAACAGTTTTATGAGGTGAACTTCAAGTTTTGAGATAATGGAGTGCGGCCACTTTTTTCGGATCGGAATCCTCGTCCTTGCCGCCGTTCTTGCGACGCCCATCGCGTCCGCGGCGACGATCGAGGTCAATGGTCCGACTGTCATCTCTTCCCCCGGGACGTATGTCCTGACACAGGACATCTCCGCGAACCAGGGCCCAGCCATCTCGATCCGTTCCTCGAACGTGATCTTCGATGGCAGGGGGTACACCATCGACGGTGTTGACGCGGGAAGTTCCTTCGGGATACTGGTGAATAATGGCAAGACCCCACTCACGGGCGTAACCGTGAAGAACGTCCGGCTGACCGATTGGTATGACGGGCTCTACTTCAAGTATGTCGACGCCAGCCGGATCGAATCCGTGACGGCGAGCAGCAACATTCGGGCGGGCATCAGCCTCTGCTACGCGAACGACAACGTCCTTACCGGGAGCACGGTGAACGGGAACGGACAGGGGATGTATGTCTGGTCCAGGTGCTCGCGGAACAGGATCGAGTCCTGCACGATGTCCGACAACAGCGAGACCGGGCTCTGGCTGGCATCGACCGGTCGCACGGCGAACGGGATCGTCTACGACTCGACGGATAACCGGGTCATCGGGAACACAGCGTCCGGGAACGGCCGCATGGGGCTGTACGTGGACTTCTCCGACGGAAACATCCTCTCGAACAACCGGGTCACGGCCAACAAGCAGTTCGGGATCTTCCTCGACTACTCCACGCGGACGCGGGTCGAGGACAACACGGTCTCCGGGGGGTCGGAACAGGCGATCTACCTCTACGATGCGGACGAGACCGCTCTCGTCGGCAACACCGTCTCGGGCGCGGTCGACTACGGCATCTGGATCTCGTCGTCGAGCGGCGCCACCATCAGGTCCAACGAGATCACGAAGAACGGCAAGGGCGGCCTCGTCCTGAACGGCGAGGAGACGATCCCCGCCAACGACCACACCATCGTATCGAACACGATCCGGGACAACGGCGACGTCGGGCTCTATCTCTGCCGGTCGGCCGGAAATATCATCACGGACAACCTCTTCTCGAACCCGGCGAATGTCCGGTTCGGCGGCGCCTGTGGGGGGAGCACCTGGTCGGACGACGGCCATCCCGGGACGTCGATCGTGAACGGTCCCACGCTCGGCGGGAACTACTGGGGAAGTCCCTCGGGAACGGGCTTCTCCGAGAAGACTGCCGATGCGAACGGCGACGGGATCTGCGATGCCCCGTACGTCATCAACGCGAACAACACGGATCGCCTCCCACTCGCCCGCTCAAGGGGTGCCGGAACCGCTGCCCCAACCGCAACGACATCGCCCCCGGCCCAGTCCACTCCGCCGCCTATCGTCCTTCCCTCGATCACGCCGACGGCGACGTCCACGGCGGGGCCGCAGGTGCTGAACGCCTCGCTCCCGGCACTCCCCGGTGCGCCCGCCTCGCCGCGCGACGTCGATGGAGACGGCCGGTACGAGGACGTCAACGGCAACGGTCGGACGGACTTCTCCGATATCACGCTCCTCTTCAATAACATGGGGTCGCTCCCGGGCGCCTACCCGGTCACGGCCTTCGATTTCAACGGCAACAACCGGATTGACTTCGCCGACGTGACCGTGCTCTTCGGCACGCTCTGAGGCCGGTCCAATTTTTTTATATACTTCGAGTCCCTCCCCCTCTCCTGATCTGCCATGCAGAATGTACTCATCGTCTATGCCGCGCCCGAGCCGAAATCACTGAACGGCGCCCTGCTCGCAGCGGCCTTGAAGACCCTCGGCGACCGGGGGATGACCGTCGAGATCTCGGACCTGTACGGGATGAACTTCAAGGCAGTGCTCGATGCTTCGGACTTTCCCAGCCGCCGGGAGACCACGGTCTTCGACCCGGCGGCAGAGCAGCTGCACGCTATGGCCTGCGGCTCGATCGCCCCCGACATCGCCGCAGAGATCGAGAAGGTCGGGCGAGCCGACCTGCTCATCTTCCAGTTCCCGATCTGGTGGACCTCGATGCCGGCGATACTCAAGGGCTGGTTCGATCGTGTCTTCGCCCAGGGGTTTGCTGTGAACACCGCGACGGGGGAGGTCTACGGCCGCGGACTGCTCCGTGGTAAGAAGGCCATGGTCGTGGTAACCACGGGGTCGCCACCTGAACTCTACCTCCCCGACGGACCCCACGGCGACATCCACGAGCACCTCCGCTCCCTGACGCATGCGACGCTCGAGTTCTGCGGGCTCGACGTGCTCCCGACTCACGTGGTCTTCGGGGCGGCAGGGATCGCCCCGATCGACGCAGACCGCGAGGTGGAACTCTACCAGGACCGGCTCCTGTCCATCGAGGCGTGAATCTTATGCCGCGCGAATGCATACGGAGTAAGCCATGACGCAGCTCTCCGAGGCAGAGGGGCGAGCGGCTGTCGTTCTCGCCCGCCGGACGGTCGAGGCCGCCGTGCGGCGCGAACCGTATGACCGGGGGTCGCTTCCGGCCGTCTTTGCCGAACGGCGGGGCGTCTTCGTCACCCTGACCGAGGACGGGCAGCTCCGCGGCTGCATCGGGCTCCCGTATCCGATCGCGCCGCTCGCCGACGCGATCGTGGAGGCGGGAGCGTCGGCCGCGCTTCGGGACCCCCGGTTCCGGCCAGTGCAGCCGGCGGACCTCGTGCGCATCCGGGTCGAGGTGACCGTCCTCACCATGCCGGAGCCGATCCCCGGCCCGGCGGAGAGGCGGGCCGAACGCGTCGAGGTCGGCAGGCACGGTCTTATCGTACGGGGCCGCGGCACGAGCGGCCTGCTCCTGCCGCAGGTCGCGACCGAGTACGGCTGGACGTCCACCGAGTTCCTTGACCAGACCTGCCACAAGGCGGGGCTCGCCGGCGGGTGCTGGCGCAGCCTCGACGTCGAGGTCAGTCTCTTCGAGGGCCAGATCTTTCACGAGTAGGAGCGACATGGCGTTCGGGTTCGAGCAGCAGCACAAGGATATCGCCGGCCGCGTGGGCCGGCTGAGGGTCGGCAAGAAGGTGGTCAGGACTCCGGCTCTGCTCCCGGTGGTCAACCCTCACCTGCAGGTCGTCACACCGGCCGAGATGCACGCGATGGGCGTCGAGGCCCTGATCACGAACGCCTACATCTTCTACCGGAGCGAGCGCTTCGGCCCGGCCGCTCTGGATCGCGGCCTCCACGACGTCCTCGGCTTTCCCGGCGTGATCATGACCGACTCGGGGTCGTTCCAGCTCTCGGTCTACGGCGACGTCGAGCTCGATAACCGGGCAACGCTCTCGTTCCAGCAGCGGATCGGCTCGGAGATCGTTGTCCCGCTGGACATCCCGACTCCGCCGTCGGCCGACCGGGCAACAACCGAGGCCGAGCTCGTGACCACGCTCGCGCGGATCCACGAGGGGCGGGAGATCGTCGGGGGCGACGCGCTACTCGCGGCGCCGGTGCAGGGCGGGCTCTTCGAGGACCTGCGCGAGGAGGCTGGACGCGCCGTGAGTGGTGGCGGTGCCGTGATCGCACCGATCGGTGCCGTGGTGCCGCTCATGGAGTCCTACCGCTACCGCGACCTCGTCCGGGTCGTGCTCGCAGCCAAACGCGGGCTCTCTCCCGGCGCCTGCGTCCACCTCTTCGGCGCCGGGCATCCGTCGATGCTCGCCCTCGCCGTCGCGATGGGCTGCGACCTCTTCGACTCGGCCGCGTATGCGCTCTACGCGAAGGATGGGCGGTACCTGACCGTCCATGGGACACTCGCGCTCGCCGACCTGGCGGAGCTCCCCTGCTCCTGCTCCGTCTGCCGGTCCCATTCGGCGGCGGACCTCCGGGCCTCCCCGGAACGGGAGCGGCTGCTCGCGCTCCACAATCTCGCCGTTACGTTCGCGGAGATAGCCCGGATCCGGCAGGCGATCCTCGACGGGACCCTCTGGGAGCTCGTGGACGAGCGGTGCCGTTCCCACCCCCGTCTCCTCGACGGGTACCGAGAGCTTCTCGAGGCGTCGATGGCGCTCGAGGTCTTCGACCGGTCGACCAAGCGACGGTTTTTCTACCGCGGCGACGAGTCCTGCCGCCGCACGGAGGTGGTCCGGTACCACCGCGACCTTGTCCGGTTCGAACTTGCAGGAAGGGTACTCGTCTCGTTCCAGGGCCGGCCTGAGCCCGGGTACGACCACTGCCTCGGCTTTCGTCCGCCGTTCGGCCCCTACCCCCCCGGGCTCGCCGAGACCTTTCCGATCGGCCCGTGCGAGATCCCGTCCTGGGACAAGGCCATGGTCCGCACCGGTTGCGCGGGACTTTCGGCGCTTACGCGGGCAAACCCCGGTGCGGCATTCACGGTCCGGTGCGATACGCGGTGGGTCCAGGTCGTCGCAGACGCGGTGCCAGGGGTGCAGGTGATCGCCGATGAGGCTTGAGATCCGTGCCCGCGACGGGCTCGCGCGAGCGGGGAGTCTCGTCCACGAGGAACTCCAGATGGCATCTCCGGCCGTGACCGAGATGGTCCCCTCCTTTCCATCCCTCAAGGCTCGGGAATACGAAAACGTGCCGCTCGCCGCCTCCGAGTCCTTCGTTGCGGCATGGCTCGTCCCGGGGGTCGAGCCGCGCGCGGTCCACCCCGCGTGGAACGAGTCCGTCCCTGCCGGCGCGGCGCTCATGCTCGGGAACTGGCACACGGCCCTCGCGGACCCCGCCGCGTACGTCCGATACCTGGTCGCATTGAAGGAGCGCCTCCCGCCGGACGCGCCCCTCTACGCGCCCGCTGCCGCCACCCCGGCGAACGCGGCCCTGCTCGCCTGGTCCGGAATCGACCTCTTCGATTATTCGGGGCCAGACCTCGCGACGGCCCGCAGGCGCTTTCTCCTGCCCGAGGGGGAGTTCGGGGCCGACGCACTCGAGAGCGGGCTCTGCTCCTGTCCGGGGTGCGTCGAGAAGGATCTGGCCCGCCACAACCGGCTCGCTCTCGACCGCGAACTCGCGATCGTCCGCCGCTTCATCCACGACGGCCGGCTCCGCGACCTGGTGGACGCCCGCTGCCGCCTCGACGCGGCATCGGTGAGCATCCTGCGTCTCCTCGACCGACGGTACGCATTCGTCGAACGCTGGACGCCGGTGACGGGGCCGACGCCGATGCGCGCGAACTCGTCCGAGGCGCTGGGCCGCCCCGAGGTGCGCCGCTTCGCCGAGCGCGTCCTCGAGCGCTACCGACCGTCACGAACTGACGTGGTCGTGCTCCTGCCCTGCTCCGCACGCAAGCCCTACTCGCTCTCCCGGAGCCACCGCCTCTTCGCAGGCGCCGTCCGCGGCCGTGCGCACGAGCTGATCGTGACCTCTCCGCTCGGGATCGTCCCGCGCGAACTCGAGCTCTGTTACCCGGCAGCGCACTACGATGTACCCGTGACCGGATACTGGGATGCAGAGGAGGTCGCCGTCTGCTCCGACACCCTCTCCTCCTATCTCGCGAGGAACGGCTTCGGGCGCGTCATCGCCCACCTCGAGGGCGGAGCCCTCCGCGTGGCAGAGGTAGCTGCGGCCCGGGCCGGGTGCGGGCTCGAGCGGACCGTCGTCGATGGCCGGCCGACGACCGACGCCTCGCTCGCGCTCCTCGACGCGGCCCTCGACGGGTGCCGGCGGCGGCCCGAGGACCCGCTCCGCGGCCTCGCCCTCTACCAGTTCGACCGCGAGCTGACCCCCGCCGGGCTCCGGAGCCGCGGGCGGTACCCTCACCTCCAGTTCCTCCGTGGCAGGAACCCCGTCTTCGGCATCGACGCATCGGCCGGCCTCCTTCGGCCGACCTTCGAGGGTTGGTCGCTTCTCGGCGACGGTTACCGCGTCGTGATCGACGACTTCGTGCCACAGGGCGATGTCCTCGTGCCCGGCGTCCTCGACGCCGACCCGAGGATCCGCCCTGGTGACGAGGTGCTGGTGGTCGGACCGTCCGCGTGCGCGACCGGTCGAGCAGCCATGTCCGCCGGGGAGATGCTCAGGTCATCGCGCGGGGTCGCGGTCAGGAGGCGTAAGGTAATGAAACGTGAGCGCACAGCTTCAGAGGAACCCACCAGGGGTTTGGGGGCAGTCTGAGTGTACAGGGTAATAGAGGCCAAACCGCTGGCAGATCGCGTGCACGCGCTCGTAATCGAGGCACCGCACGTGGCCCGGCATGCACGCGCCGGGCAGTTTCTCATCATCCGCGTCGACGAGGGGGGCGAGCGGATACCCCTCACCATCTCGGCAGTCGACGGGGAGACCGTCCGGGTGATCTTCATGACGGTGGGCGCGACCACGCACCGCCTCGCGGAGCTGGGACCCGGCGACACGGTCCGTGACGTGTCGGGACCACTGGGCCGGCCGAGCGAGCTGAGCTCGAACGAGACCTGTGTCGTCGTCGGCGGCGGTGTCGGCATCGCCTCCTGCCCCATCATCGCCCGGGCGCTGAAGGCGAAGGGCTGCTGCGTGATCGGTGTCATCGGGGCACGGAACGCAGACCTCCTCATACTCGAAGACGAGATGCGCGAGGCCTGCGACGAGCTGCACGTGACGACCGACAACGGCTCGAAGGGACGCCACGGGTTCGCTGCCGACGTCCTCAAGGAACTGGTCGAGCGGGAGGCGATCGACCGCGTCTGGATCATCGGGCCGGCGATCATGATGAAGGTGACGAGCGAGGTGACGAGACCGAAGGGCATCCCGACGCTCGTCAGCCTCAACCCGATCATGGTCGACGGCACGGGCATGTGCGGCTCGTGCCGGGTGGTCGTGGACGGCCAGACACGGTTCGCCTGCGTCGACGGACCCGAGTTCGATGCCCATGCCGTTGACTTCGACCGGCTGATGCAGCGCCAGCGGATCTACCTCGAGGAGGAGCGCGAGGCCCTCGAGCACCACCACGCCACGCATTGCGGGTGCGAGTCGGGGGCGCCCCATGGTTGAACGGCCTGCGGAGGAGCGGGTCCGCGACTTCGCCGAGGTCGACCTGGGGATCACCCCGGAGGACGCCGTGGCCGAGGCCGCGCGGTGCCTCCAGTGCAAGAAGGCGCTCTGCGTCGGCGGCTGTCCGGTCGGGATCGATATCCCGAGATTTCTCCTCGCAATCGCGGAGGAGCGGTTTGACGACGCACGTGCCTCGATAATGGAGTCGAACCTGCTGCCGGCGGTCTGCGGGCGCGTCTGCCCGCAGGAGAGCCAGTGCGAGGGCGCGTGTATCCTGGGGAAGAAAGGGCGGGCCATCAACATCGGCGCGCTCGAGCGGTTCGCGGCCGATGCCGTGGGCGAGGAGCAGGCGCAGGCCGCCCCGGCAACCCCGACAGGGCGGCGCGTGGCCGTGGTCGGCTCGGGCCCGGCAGGCCTGACGGCCGCTGCCGAGCTCGCGCGGCGCGGCCACGCAGTGACGCTGTACGAGTCCCTCCACGAGCCCGGCGGCGTGCTCGTCTACGGTATCCCCGAGTTCCGCCTCCCGAAGGCGATCGTCCGGGCGGAGATTGAGCGGGTGCTTGCCCTCGGCGTCGACCTCCGGACGAACATGCTGGTCGGCACCTCGGTGACGGTCGACGAACTGCTCGAGTTCGATGCCGTCTTCATCGCGACGGGCGCGGGGCTGCCGTCGTTCATGGGTATCCCGGGAGAGGAGACGAACGGCGTCTACTCGGCCAACGAGTTTCTCACGAGGGTCAACCTGATGCGGGCGGACCGGTTCCCCGGAACGGGGACGCCGGTCAAGCGCGGCAGCCGGGTCGTGGTGACGGGCGCCGGAAACGTGGCGATGGACGCGGCCCGGGTGGCCCGTCGGCTCGGCGCACGGGTCACGCTCGTGTACCGCCGGCGCGAGGAGGACTTCCCCGCGCGGCGGGACGAGGTCCGCCACGCCAGGGAGGAGGGGATCGAGTTCGTGACCTGCGCGACCCCGGTCCGCATCCACGGCGAGCCGTCCGTGACGGGCGTAGAATGCGTCCAGATGGAGATGTGCGACCTCGACGAGAGCGGCCGCCCCCAGCCGCGCGAGATCGAGGGCTCGTCCTTCATGATCGATGCCGATACCGTGATCCAGGCGATCGGCACGAGTCCCAACCCCCTGCTCGTCCGGCTCCTCCGGGGCGCCGCGACGGGCCGAAAGGGGAACCTGGTCGTGGACGAGGACGGGAGGACCACGCTGCCGCGGGTCTATGCCGGCGGGGACATCGCGACCGGTGCCGCGACCGTGATCCTCGCGATGGGCGCGGGAAAGCGAGCGGCCGCCGCTATCGACGCCGATCTCGCTGCTGCCGGTCCATCCTTATTCCCCCGATAGAGACCATCTCTCTCATTTTTTTCAACCGCGCCCGGCGAACGGTTGCCGACCTTCGACAGGTTTAACCCCGTACGGGCGAATAGTACCTAGTTTATGGCTAAGACTGCTCTGCTACTGGCTCTGGTAGCGGTGCTGGTAGGAGGCCTCTTCGTCGCCGGGTGTACGACCAGTTCCCCCGGCACGGTCCAGGTCGTCACCTCCACACCGTCCGAGACAACCCCCCCGACCTTCGAGCCGATCACGACCGGAACCCCCGACGAGGTCGTGACCGCGGTGGCGCCGATGACGACCGTCCCCCCGGTCGAGCCGACGATTCCGAACGCGACCGAGACGGTCCAGCCGAATGAGACGGCGAACGAGACGGCGACCCCGACAGCGACCCCGACTCCCTACATGGAACAGGACAGCGGGAACACCGGCGGCGCGTCCTCCTCGGCCCCCGTAACACCCTCCACGATCGTACCGACGCTCTCCCCCTCGGGAGAGGTGACCACCATCCCGGTCCTCCCCGTGACCACGGACCCCGGACAGGTACCCGTGACGACCCCGGTGACGATCACGACCCCGGTCGAGCAGCCGACCACGGTGACCACCACGTCGCCGACCGCGCAGCCGACCTCGATCAAGACAGCGGCCCCCACCACGAAGCCGACGACGATCAAGACCGCAGTGCCGACCACGCGGCCGACCTCGATCAAGACCGCAGTCTCGACCACGAAGCCGACGACGAAGCCCACCGTGAAGCCGACGACGAAGCCCACCGTGAAGCCAACGACGAAGCCCACCGTGAAGCCAACGACGAAGCCCACCGTGAAGCCAACGACGAAACCGACGACGAACCCCACGAAGAAACCCACGGTCTCACCGCCGCCCACGCTCCCCCCTACCACCATACCGACGTCCACGCCCCCCCCGACGGTGATCCCCGGGACAACACCCCCTACGCCCGATATGGGTTTTTAACCCGTCTATCTTTTTTTTGGGCGGCTGTTTGTAACGCCTCACGCTGAACTCGCGTCACGCCATGTCGGTGCGCACAGGCCAGCAGCGGCACCGGGAAGCGCCCTGCCGGGAATGTCGAAAAAAGGGGGGTCCGACGGCCCGGGGTCAGTCGTCCTCGAGGTAGTCCACGAGGACACCCGTATTGTCGACCTCGGTCTCGATCGCGATCTCAAGCCCGACCGAGGCGCAGACCGTCTCGAGTTCGGCACGGGGGCGCCTGGTGATGACCGCGATCGACGGGCCGACCGACGACATGCCCACGAACTCGAACCCGGCCTCGCGGAGACGGTTCATGTAGGTGTAGATGGCGAAGGTGTGGTGCTCGATCTCTGCCCGCTTCGACCCGCGGAACTCGATCTCCCAGATCACGTCCCCGATCTTCCGGACGTCGCCGGCCTCGAGTGCCGGGATGAGGTCCATCAGCATCAGGTAGGCCTTGAGCTCGCGGTCCTGGTAGTCCAGGCTCCGGGCGCGGTTCATCAGCAGGTCGAACTCCTTGGTCCCCGCCGACGAGATATCGGAGGACGGGATGATGATGAAGACCCTGAACCCCTCGGCGAACGGGTGCTGGAAGGCGAGCGTTAGCCCGTCGCCCATCACGACCATCCCGCCGTAGTTGCTGGCCGCCGGGCCGACGCCCGTCTCGAACCCGAACGCGATCTCGCCCGTGGCCGTCTCCTCGGCATAGTTGTGCCCGATCAACATCCGGATCTGGTCGTCCGAGAGCGGCGAGCCAACGGCGGCGTTCAGGGCATGGCCCGTCGCGATCAGGACGGTGCTGGTCGATCCCAGGCCCACGTGTGGGTGGGCGTGCTGGTCCGCCTCGATCGAGAACCCGCCACGGTACCCCGTCGCCGCCCGGAAGACGGCGAGGAAGTGGCGCAGGACCGGCTCGCGCGGGTAGCGGATCTGGTCGGGCCCGTCGATGCAGCGGGCGGTCACGGTCGTTGGCAACGCGATCGCGAACCCGAGTCCGCCGCCACCGGGGTGCTCGGGGGCGAAGCGGTTCATGTCCAGGACCGTCAGGTGGATCCGGGACGGCGCGGAGACCCGTATCATGCCCTCGAATGGTCGAAGTTCGCAGGAGATTGGGGGGAAGGGGACCCGGATATTCTCGCCGGGCTGGTAGGTGCGGAAGTCGTACTCGACCAGGTCGAGGTCGCCGCCGCGGAGCTTCATGATCGGCATAATGTTCACCGTCTCCCGGCCTGGGCGGGTTCCCGGTCGAAGTAGACGTTCTTGCCCGTCGCGGAGACGGGCACCCCGTACGCGATCGTGCAGCCCGGCAGCCAGCCCAGCGCGAGCGCGGCTACCCCTGCGGTGTACATGACCCGGTTGTCCAGGTTCAGGAGGGATGCCGTCTTCACGGCCGAGCCGACCGCGATCCCGAGGTCCGTGATCTTGATCACGCAGTTCGGCCCGCCGTAGACCGTCTCATCGCCGACAGTGGCCTCGCGCATCTCTCCGCAGGCGGCGAACCCGCACCCTCCGCAGTCGAGGCCGACCGTCTCCCGTCCCCGGACGCCGAGCAGCAGGCAGGCCTCGCTCGCGTCCATGTTGCCAGCGTCTCGGAGGAAGATCGGAGAGCCCCCGCGCTCGGCCACGCTCCGCATGGCGTCCGCCAGGCGGTCGAGGTCGTCGTCCGCGGCCGTGCGGAGCACGAGGGAGTCCATGCCCTTTCCCTTGGGCGCGGTGCGCGCCGAGAGGGCCATCAGGTCGCAGGCCGTTCGGACGGCCCGGGACTCGTCGTTCATGCGGGGTCGTTAGGTCCCGGACAAGATAAAATAGGGCGGAACGGCTTCCGCCTCTGGCAATGAGTCAGGCCGGGAGCTGCCGGAGCAGCTGGCCGAGCCGGGGCACGAAGTCCTTCTTGCGGCTCAGGACCTCGTCGAGATGGAGCGGCTGCCCCTCGAGACCGAGGCGAGCGAGCACCGCGTCATCGGCCGCCGCGAAGAAGGCGAGCGAGCCGTTCTCGAGAACCGACGTGTAGAGGGCGACCGCGAGGTCGGCGCGGTGCTGAGCCCGCACCCTGCCGAGCTCCCGGCGGATCTCCGCGCCGTGGTCCCTGGGGAACGCGAAGGACGGCACCATCACTTGGGCGATCACCACCTCGTGGCGGAAGAGCGTGTACGACTTGGTGTCGCAGGCGAGCTGCTGCTCCACGGGCACGGTGTCGACGGCCATCCCCTTCTCGATCAGGGTCGTGCCGAGCTCGACCGGGTCCCGGCCCGCGATCCCTGCCAGGTACTCGACAGCCCGCTGGTCGAGCGAGGTCGTGGTCGACATCCTGAGGACGAGCGTATCTGAGAGGATGCCGCAGAGGAGGAGCCCTGCCGTCCGGGGGGACGGATCGCGCCCGGCCTCCATGAACCGGGTCGTGATGATCGTGCAGGTCGAGCCGACCGGGTCGTTCAGGAACCGGACCGGCTTGAGCGTCGAGATCGCGCCGAGCCGGTGGTGATCGATGATCTCCAGGATGTCCGCCTCCTCGATGCCATCCACGGCCTGGGCGGCTTCGTTGTGGTCGAGCAGGATCACGGCCTTCTCGACATCCTGCATCAGCGAGTTCCGGGACAGCAGCCCGAGATACCGGCCGTCCTCGTCGACCACGCAGGCCGTCCGGAACTTCGAGGAGGCCACGAGGTGTTTGGCCTGTTCGAGGGAGTCGTCGAGCGTGAGCGTCGGGACGTCCGGCTCCATGACCTCGCCGGCAGGGGCCGAGAGGTGGATCCGTCTCCCCACCGCGAATGCGTCGAGGCCGGTGGCGAGGATCGCGACGTTCTGCGCCTGCGCCGCGTTCAGCACGCGCTCGCCGACGGGCGCGCCGTCCGCGACGATCATCCCGGCGATCCCCGCCGAGATCAGGGTCAGCTGCGTGGGCTCGTTATCCCCGACGATGGCGATGTCGTGGGCAGTCAGGCGCGAGAGCGTGACGTGGAGCGCGTCGATGGCGGTATACACCCGTCCCTCGATCTCTTCGTCCGCGCCGACAAGCACGGTCGCGGAGAGGATCCGTGCCAGGTCCTCGACCCGCATCCGCGAGACCGTGAGCGACTCCTCCTGCTGACCGGTCACGTACGCCCGGGCGAGGCCGTACTCGGAGACGAGGCCCACCAGGCGCCCGTCGGCGTCGACGATCGGGATGTTCCGCATGTCGAACTGGTCCATCATGGCCGCGACGTCCACGGTCGGGACGTCGGCCCGGGCGGATCTCGTATCGATATACGGGATATCCGCGATCCCTGGCTCGACGGACTCGACATAGACAGGGGGATCGGCCCCGAACTCGTCGAGCGCCCACCGCGTCTCGGGATTGATCTCCCCGCACCGCGCCGGGATGAAGACTCCCGGCTCGTCCATGTTCAGGAGTTCCGCGTACCCGATTACGCTGCAGATGGAGTCCGTGTCCGGCTGCCGGTGCCCGATCACGTAGACGCTGTTCATGCCCGCCATTGCGCTCGGATCAACGTTTACCGTCCGTCCTCTTATGCGTGGGGGTCCTGCCCGCTCACGGCGTTGACAGCAAGAGAGCCAATATAAGGTCGGGTGACCCCTTTATAAACAGGAGGACCATGAAGGAGATCGTCATCAAGGGCGCGCGGGAGCACAACCTCAAGAACGTCGACCTGGTGCTGCCCCGCGACCGCTTGATCGTCTTCACCGGGCTCTCGGGCTCTGGCAAGTCCACGCTCGCGTTCGACACGCTCTACGCCGAGGGACAGCGACGGTACGTCGAGTCGCTCTCGACCTACGCCCGGCAGTTCCTCGGAGTGATGCACAAGCCCGATGTCGACGCGATAGAGGGTCTCTCCCCGGCGATCTCAATCGAGCAGAAGACCACGTCCAAGAACCCGCGCTCGACGGTCGGGACCACGACCGAGATCTACGATTATTTCCGCCTTCTCTTCGCCCGTATCGGGACACCTTACTGCCCGACGCATGACGTTCCCATCGAGACTCAATCCCCGGAGCGGATCGCTGACGCGATCCAGAACGAGAATGAGGGCCTGGTCACCGTTCTCGCGCCGATCGTTCGGCAGAAGAAGGGAACGTACGGGCAGCTCCTCAAGGACCTTGCCCGCGAGGGCTTCTCCCGTGTCCGTGTCAACGGCGAGATCCACCGGACCGACGAGGAGGTCCCGCTCGAGCGGTACCAGAAGCACGATATCGAGATCGTGATCGACCGCGCCGAGACCATGGACCGTTCACGCATCGTCGAGGCCGTCGAGAACGCATTGAGGAGGGCCGACGGGCTCGTGATCGTCGTAGGCCGGGACGGCGCCGAGACGACCTTCTCGTCGATGATGGCCTGCCCCGTCTGCGGCATGGCCTTCGAGGAGCTCCAGCCGAGAATGTTCTCGTTCAACTCCCCGTTCGGCGCCTGCGAGGAGTGCAACGGGCTCGGGTTCAAGATGGTCTTCGACCCGGACCTGATCATCCCCAACAGGGACCTCTGCATTGTCGACGGAGCCGTCGACCTCTACAAGACCTCGCTCGAGGGCTACCGGGGCCAGCTGCTCGAGGCCGTCGCCCGGAAACTCGGGTTCGACGTCTTCACACCCATCTCCGAACTGACACCCGAGCAGTACCACGGGCTGATGTACGGGACGAACCAGCGGCTCAACTTCAGCATGCCGGCTCCGCGAGGCGGCGGAACGTGGTCGCACCGGGGTGCCTGGGAAGGGCTGCTGCCGTATGCAGAGCGGATCTACGCCCAGACCCAGTCCGACTACCGCAAGCGCGAGCTCGAGCGGTTCATGCGGGTCTTCGACTGCCCCGTCTGCAAGGGCTCCCGTCTGAAGCAGAAGGTCCTGGCCGTCCGGATCGCGGGCCACTCGATCACCGACGTGGCCAACCTCTCGATCTCCGCCTGCCTCCGCTTCTTCCGCGAGCTCGAGCTGACGCCGAGGCAACGGCACATTGCGGAACTCCTGATCCGGGAGATCGTCCTGCGGCTCGAGTTCCTCGAGCGCGTCGGGCTCGGGTACCTGACCCTCTCGCGTGCCGCTGCGACCCTCTCGGGGGGCGAGGGGCAGCGTATCCGGCTCGCAACCCAGCTCGGCGCGAACCTGATGGGCGTGCTCTACGTCCTGGACGAGCCGTCGATCGGGCTGCACCAGCGCGACAACCGGAAGCTGATCGACACGCTCTGCGCGCTTCGGGACCTCGGAAACACGCTCGTGGTGGTCGAGCACGACGAGGATACCATCCGAGCCGCCGACTACGTCATCGACATCGGCCCGGGCGCGGGTCTGCACGGGGGCCATATCGTCGCGAAGGGGACGCCACGCGAGATCGAGCGGTCGACCAACTCGCTCACCGGCCTCTACCTCTCCCGGGCACTTAAGATCGAGAAGCCGACCTGGAGGCGGACGAGCGATACGTTCATCCGGATCCGGGGCGCCCGCGAGAACAACCTCAAGAACATCGACGTCGCGATCCCGACCGGCGTCCTGACCGTGGTGACCGGCGTCTCGGGCTCGGGCAAGTCCACGCTCACGTACGAGATACTGTACAAGGCCCTCCACCGCCAGCTCTGCCGCAGGGGCGACCCGGCTGGGGCGCACGACTCGCTCGAGCTCGATACCCCGATCGACAAGGTGATCGTGATCGACCAGTCCCCGATCGGCCGGACGCCGCACTCGAATCCCGCGACGTACACCAAGGTCTTCGACGACATCCGCCAGATCTTCGCCGAGACCCCCGAGGCGAAGGTCCGGGGATACCTGCCCGGCCGGTTCTCGTTCAACGTCCGAGGCGGGCGTTGCGAGGCCTGCCAGGGCGATGGCCTCATCCGGATCGAGATGAACTTCCTCCCCGAGGTCTACGTCGAGTGCGAGGAGTGCAAGGGCAGGCGGTACAACAACGAGACCCTCGAGGTGAAGTACAAGGGCAAGTCGATCGCGGACGTCCTCGACATGTCGGTCGAGGAGGCGCTCCACCTCTTCGAGCGGATCCCGAAGATCCGGAACAAGCTCGAGGTCCTCAGCCGCGTCGGCCTCGACTACATCAAGCTCGGCCAGTCCTCGACCACCCTCTCGGGGGGCGAGGCCCAGCGGATCAAGCTGACGCGCGAGCTCTCCAAGCGCGCCACCGGCCGGACGCTCTACCTGCTCGACGAGCCGACGACCGGCCTCCACTTTCACGACGTCAAGAAGCTGATCCAGGTCCTCGACGACCTGGTCAAGAAAGGCAACAGCGTGCTCGTCATCGAGCACAACCTGGATGTCATCAAGTCGGCCGATTACGTCGTCGACCTCGGGCCCGAGGGCGGTGACGCGGGCGGCGAGGTGGTGGCCGCCGGCACGCCCGAGGAGATCGCGGAGAACACGCGATCGTACACAGGCCAGTTCCTGAAACAGGTGCTATGAAGAACCCCCCCATCGACCTCTCCACGTTACCCGAACTCCCCGGCTGCTACCTCTACTTCGATGCGGACGGGACGGTCATCTACGTGGGCAAGGCCCGGAACCTCCGACGCCGGGTCTCGTCCTATTTCTCCCGGCGCGACCTCGATCCCAAGACGGCCGCGCTCGTCTCTCATATCGCCAGGATCGACTTCATCGTGACCACCAGCGAGGTCGAGGCCCTGATCCTGGAGAACACCCTGATCAAGGAGCACTGGCCACGATACAACATCCGGCTCAAGGACTCCTCGACCTACGCGTTCATCCTCCGGACCGACGAGCCCTACCCGCGGCTCGTCATCGCCCGGAAGAGGGGCGGAGGCGGTGCGTACTACGGCCCGTTCGTCTCGGGCCTCGAGCGCGACCAGCTCCTCAAGGGCCTGCGACGGGCCTTTCGGCTCCGGACCTGCCGAAAGCTCCCGAAGCGCGCCTGCCTCCGGTACCACATGAACTCCTGCTCAGGGCCATGCATCGGCGCCGTCTCGCCGGAGGAGTACGCCGAGACCGTCCGGCGTGCCGAGGAGTGTCTCAAGGGGCGAGACCGTGAGCTCCTCGGCACGCTGCTCGAGGAGATGGCCGCATACTCCGCCGCGAACCAGTTCGAACAGGCACTCGCCCGGCGAGAGCAGATCCGCGCCATCGAGGGGCTCGCCGAGCACCAGCGGATGGACCGGCAGAAGGCCTACGACGAGGACATCCTCAACTACATCGTGGTCGAGGGGACGGTCTACCTCGCGCTCTTCAAGATCCACCTCGGCACTCTGACGGGCAAGCAGGAGTACGTCTTCGACTACCGCGAGGAGTTCCTGCCCGAGTTCCTGGTCCAGTACTATGCCGAGAACACGGTCCCGAAAGAGGTCGTGATCCCCGAGGAGGTGGACCCGGCGATCGCCGACTACCTCTCCCGGCTGAAAGGAAAGCGCGTCCGGGTCACGGTCCCGAAACGGGGCGACCGACGCCACCTGCTCGACCTCGTGAAGACCAACCTCGAGACCTCGTTCTTCGGTGACCGGATCAAGGTCGAGGCGCTCCGGCAAGCGCTGCGCCTCCCGACGCCCCCCGAGGTGGTCGAGTGCTTCGACATCTCGCATCTGGCCGGGACCTCCACGGTCGGGGTCATGGTCCAGTTTCGCGGTGGCCGGCCCGACAAGCGGAACTACCGCCGCTTCCGGATCCAGACGGTCGAGGGCGTCGACGACTTCGCCGCGATCGCCGAGGTGGTCCAGCGGCGGTACGCGCGACTCAAGAAGGACGGAGCCGATCTTCCGGACCTCGTCGTGGTCGACGGGGGGCGGGGGCAGCTCTCGGCGGCGAAAGCCGTGCTCGACGACCTCGGGCTGAAGATCCCCGTCGTCGCTCTCGCCAAGCGCGAGGAGGAGGTCTGGGTGCCGGGCCTCTCCGTGCCCCTGCCGCTCGACCGGAAGGCGAAGGGGAGTCTCTTCCTCCAGGAGGTCCGCGACGAGGCCCACCGGTTCGCGATCACCTACAACCGAAACCTGAGAACCAAGGCGGTGCTCCAGTGACCGAACAGTTCGAACTCGTATCGCCCTTCAAGCCGAAGGGCTCGCAGCCTGCCGCTATCGCCGGACTCGTCGAAGGGATCAGGGGCGGCGAGGAGAAGCAGACCCTCCTCGGCGTGACCGGCTCGGGCAAGACCTTCACGATCGCGAACGTGATCGAGCAGGTCCAGCGGCCCACGCTCGTCATCGCCCACAACAAGACGCTCGCCGCCCAGCTCTACGACGAGTTCCGCGACTTCTTCCCGAACAACCGCGTCGAGTACTTTGTCTCGTACTACGACTACTACCAGCCCGAGTCGTACATCCCGCAGCGGGACCTCTACATCGAGAAGGACATGGCGATCAACCCCAAGATCGAGCAGATGCGGCTCGCGGCCACCGCGTCGGTGCTCTCGCGGCGGGACACGATCGTCGTGGCCTCGGTCTCGTGCATCTACGGTCTCGGCAACCCCGTCAACTTCCGCGACATGGGCTTCGAGCTGAAGGTCGGCGACCGGATCAAGCGCGCCGAGCTCCTCCGTCAGCTCGTCGAGATCCAGTTCGAGCGCAACGACATCGAACTCCAGCCGGGCCGTTTTCGCGTCCGGGGCGACACGGTTGACATCGTTCCCGGCTACCATAACAACATCATCCGGGTCGAGACCTTCGGCGACGAGATCGAACGGATCCTCGAGGTTGACCGGGTCACGGGGCTTCCGAAGGAGCGGATGAACTACTTCTACATCTACCCCGCGCGCCACTATGTGATCCCGACCAGCACCCGCGCCCGGGCGATCGAGTCGATCCGCGAGGAGCTCGACCAGCGCCTGCCCGAGCTCGGGCTCCTCGAGAGCCACCGGCTTCAGCAACGGACCCTCTTCGACATCGAGATGATCGAGGAGACCGGTTCCTGCAAGGGAATCGAGAACTACTCGCGCCACTTCGACTTCAGGAAGCCCGGCGAGAAGCCGTACTGCCTGCTCGATTACTTCCCGCGGGACTTCATGATGGTGATCGACGAGAGCCACCAGACGATCCCCCAGATCCACGGGATGTACAAGGGCGACCGCTCGCGAAAGACCTCGCTCATCGAGTACGGCTTCCGCCTCCCGTCCGCCTACGACAACCGGCCACTGATGTGGGAGGAGTTCCGAGAGTATCTGCGGCAGGTGATCTTCGTCTCGGCAACGCCGGCCGAGTACGAGCAACGGGTCTCGGCGCGGATCGTCGAGCAGATCATCCGGCCGACGGGGCTCGTGGACCCGCCGGTCGAGGTCCGGCCGATCGCCGGGCAGACGCTCGACGTGATCGAGGAGGTGAAGAAGACCATCGCCAGGGGCGAACGCGCCCTGGTCACGACCCTCACCAAAAAGCTCTCGGAGGAGCTCTCAGAGTGGCTCGCCGAGCGCGGGATCAAGACGAGATATCTCCACTCAGAGATCGACACCATCGAGCGGACCGAGATCATCCGGCAGCTCCGGCTCGGCCGGTTCGATGTGCTCGTCGGGATCAATCTCCTCCGCGAGGGGCTCGATATCCCCGAGGTCGGGTTCATCGGGATCCTCGACGCGGACAAGGAGGGTTTCCTCCGCGATGCCCGGTCCCTCATCCAGACGATCGGCCGGGCCGCGCGAAACGCGAACTCGCGCGTGATCCTGTACGCGGACACCATGACGGACTCGATCAAGAACGCGCTTGCAGAGACCAATCGCCGGCGCGAGATGCAGCTCGAGTTCAACCGTGTCCACGGGATCGTGCCGCAGACGATCATCAAGCCGATCCGCGAGGCCGAGGCCGACCTCAAGGACGCCAAGCACGTGCCGAAGCACGACATTCCGGCCCTGCTCATCGAGCTGGATGCGGAGATGCGATCGGCGGCCGAGCAGCTCGACTTCGAGCGAGCCATCGCGCTGCGCGAGCGTATCCGCCAGCTCCAGCAGAAGGCCGGGGGTGACGCCCCGGTACTGCGCCCGCGGAAGGCGCGGGCGAGGAAAGACGCCTAGGCCTGAAACCGTACAGATTTCGGCCCGCCCCATTCTCCCCGGCACAACCCTCATGGTCCCGGTGGACACGTACTCTTCCGGTGTACCGGATCGACGAACGCCTGACCGCGTGCTGCGGCCTCTGCTGTGCGGACTGCATCCCCTCGCACGCGGAGCACTTCGCGCTGGTAAACGACCTCGATCACGTGCTCGAGGATCTCCGGTTCGAGGAGTACGCCGCCCTCAAAGCCGAAGGCAATGAGACGTTCAGGGACTATGCCTCGTTCCTATCGGTCCTCCGGGCCATCCGGGATCTGCGGTGCCCCGGGCCGTGCCGTGAGGGGGGCGGGAAACGCCTGTGCGCGATCCGCGACTGCGCACAGGAGAGGGGAAACGAAGGCTACTGGCAGTGCGGGACACGCTCGGGATGTCGTCATCTCGTCCGCCTCCGCACCGTCCACCCACATCTCGATGCCCACCTCGATCTGATTGCGGAGCTGGGGCCGGCATCCTGGTTCGAAGGAAGAAGAGAACACTATCACTGGCAGACGCGGGAGAAGGCCGGCTCACTCGCACGGAGGAGGTCTCTCGGGCATTCCGTATCAACGCCCGCGCCACAACAACGATGTTCAGATCAGCGGACTCGGGCAGCCCGTGCCGTCAGCCGGAGGAAGGGGACCGCCCTTAACGAGCAGCGGCATCGACGTCGCGGCGAGCTTGGCCATCACCAGCTCCTTGCCCTGCTCCGTCAGCGCGAAGATCGGGACGCCCGTGCCGCCCTGGATCAGCGCTCTCTCCCGCGCGGCCTCGCGCACCGTCCCCGAGGCGCAGGACGTCGCGATGTCCGCGACGCCCACGAGACGCTCCGCCTCCTCCATCGACAGCCCCGTGGTGTGCACGGCGATAATCAGGGCCGCCGGGGCCGCCGAACGCACCGCCTGGGCCATCTCCGCACCTGCCACGGTCACCGCGATCCGTTCGTATCCATGTTCGAGTGCGTACAGCGCCCCGGTCACCTGGTCGATATCTCCTGTCCCGGGAAAGACCACCTCGCCGCCGACCTCGCGGATCCGCTCGATCACGGAGGGATACGGCGTGGTCTTCACCAGCCCCGACATCCTGCCCCCGATCCCCTGGACCAGGGACGGGTCGGAGACGACCACCGTGCCCGCGCCGTCGCAGGCGAGCACGGCGGCGTCCAGAAGGCCCGAACGGAGTCCCTCCATCATCAGCTCCGAGGCGCCGAAGAGGACGAAGTCGGTGTCCGAGAGGACCTGACGGTCGGGCGTGCACATCCCGAACGACCGTATGCGCGCCTCCATGTTCGCGCGGATGGCGCCGGGCTCCATCGCTGTCACGGGCACGGCGAACCTCCGGGCGAGCGGGCAGTCCGCGATCACCGGCTCGCCGACATCGACCACGCACCCTCGGCGGATTACCACACGGGCTCGCCCGATGGCCTCGATCACATGCTCGTCCCCGGGCGGAAAGGTCTCCTCCATATTGAACAGGTCTGCGTTCCAGACGGTATAGTATGAACGGATCAGGCCCGGGCGTCCGCACCGCCGCCGCCGAGATCCTCGCGCGAGTAGGGACGAGGCCGCGCGCTGGAACCGCCCGCCTGGCCGAGGTCGATCTCGCCCGGGCCACGGCCCTGGTGATGATGATCGTCTACCACCTGCTCTTCAGTCTCGAATTTCTCGGCATAGCCGACGTCGACGTGCTGACGGGCTTCTGGCGGATCTTCGCCTACGCCACGGCAGCGCTCTTTGTCGGGATCGCCGGGCTCTCACTGACCCTCGCTGCCGCGTCGCGGCGGCGGAGAGGGGCCACCGAGCGCGAGATAGCGGTCGCCCAGGCGCGCCGCGGCCTGACCATCTTCGGATGGGGCCTCGTGATCACGGCCGTGACCATGGTGGCGCTGCCGCGCGGCGCGATCCTCTTCGGCGTCCTCCATCTGATCGGGCTCGGGACGATCCTCGCCATTCCGCTCGTTCGCCGGCCGGTTGTCGCGCTCGCCCTCGGGACGGTCTGCGTCCTCCTCGATCCGTTTGTCCGGCAGGTGTCAGGGCCGCTCTGGCTCATCTGGCTCGGCGTCCACCCCGTGGACTTCGTCTCGCTCGACTACGTCCCGCTCATCCCCTGGTTCGGGGTCCTGCTGCTCGGCGTCGTCGCCGGCCACGCCCTCTTTCCGAACGGCGAGCGGACATGGCCCTCTCCCTCGATCCCGCCGTGGACCGGCCCCCTGCTCTGGGCGGGGCGGAACACGCTCGCGATCTACCTGCTCCACGAGCCGGTGATCCTGGCGGTCCTCCTCGTTCTCCGGCAGCTCGGCTAATCCGAACCCTCGACCGCGAGCAGGATCGCCTTGCGGAGCATGAACTCCGTGTATCCGGCCGCGATCCGCTCGTCGTCCTCGAGCGGGTGGCGCCGCGCCTCCATCTCCTCGCGCCTCGACCGGGCGTGGCAGTAGTCGTGCCCCTCCTTGACCCCGACCAGGATATCCCGGAGACGTTCTCCGTTCACGATGATCTCGTCCTGTCCGTCCGAGACCTCGTCCTCGATTGTCACGCGGACACCGGCGGCCTCGAGGACGGGCCGGACATCCTCGACCACCTCGTGTACCGTGCGGCCCGTGTCGGCGGCCACGAGCCGGCTTCGCGTGGCCCCGGGCGGATGGCGCCAGAGCAGGGCGAGCCTGGCCTCCATTATCTCCTCAGGCCTCTTCGAAACGAAGCGATGCGGAGTTCATGCAGTACCGGCGGTGGGTCGGCGGGGGGCCGTCCGGGAAGACGTGCCCGAGGTGGGCGTCGCACCGTCGGCAACGCACCTCGGTCCGGTCCATGCCGTACGAGGTGTCGCGGACCTCGTAGACGTTCGTCTCGGCGACGGGACGGGTGAAGCTGGGCCAGCCAGTGCCCGAATCGAACTTGTCGTCCGAGCTGAAGAGATCGATCCCGCAACAGACGCACGTATAACGGCCACGCCGCTTGTTCGCGAAGTACTCGTTCGCAAAGGCGGGCTCGGTCCCATGGCCGCGCGCCACCGCGTACTGCGTCGGCGTCAGGCGTCGGCGCCACTCGTCGTCGGGGAGCCGGCAGCGCCTCATGGGCATGGTCCGGCCCTCCTTGACCGAGTAGATCGGGATCTCCTCGTCGGACTCCATGCCCGGGAATGGCCTCGCGCCTATATCAAGGGATCGTCAGAGCCCGAGCTTCTTCGCGGTCTCGCGGCAGAGCCCGGCCTCCTGGGGTCTGCCGAGCTTCTCCATCACCTCGGCGGTGAGAGCCCACGCCGTAGCGCGCTGGGGGTCGAGGTCCAGAGACCGCTCGAGCGAGAAGAGGGCGTCCTCGCACCGCCCGACGGCCTTCTCCATCATCCCGCGCATCAGCCACGCTGTCGCATCGTCGGCATTGATACCGAGCGCAGCCTCGAAACACCAGCAGGCCTCCTCGTGACGCCCCTCGTCGATCAGGGCAAATCCGCGCTCCAGCCAGGTATCGAACCGGGCCGGGCCGATCTTGGTGGCCTGCTCGAGCCGGGCGAAGGCCTCCTTCTCCCGTCCGAGACGGTGCAGGGCCCGGGCCGAGGCGTGGAGGGCCTTTCCGTTCTCGGGCTCGCGCTCGGCGGCGATCTCAAAACACCAGAGCGCGCGCGCATCCTCTCCCGCGTCGAGAAACTCCAGGCCGCGGCGGAGCCACTCGGACGCGATGTCTCCATCCCCGGGCAGCTCGCCCGCCTCGAGCAGCGACCGGTAGATCTTCGAATACTCGATACTCCCCCTCCGTAACGGATCGTGCGAGGGAAGATCATAAAAGCTGATCCATACCTCCGAAGGGTATATCTGCCGGGTGGGGAAAGATGCGGGCCGTGAGGGTACTGCGATGACCAGGGTTGCAGGAGGCGTGGTGCTCGTGACCGGGGCCGGCTCGGGCATCGGTCGGGCCGCTGCTCTTCTCTTCGGTCGCGAGGGGGCGAAGGTGGCCGCGCTCGGCCACACGGCGAGCGAGCTCGAATCGGTGGTGTCGGAGATACACGACGCGGGGGGCGTGGCCATGTCGATCGTGGCCGACGTCGCGCACGCGAGCCAGATGCGCGAAGCGGCAGATGCGATCGACGCGCAGTGGGGCCGCCTGGACGTGGTCTTCGCGAACGCGGGGATCAACGGAGTCTGGGCCCCGATCGAGGAGCTGCTGCCTGGCGACTGGGACGAGACGGTCAATACGAACCTGCGCGGCACGTTCCTGACAATCAAGTACGCGGTGCCGATCATGAAGCGGACGGGAGGCTCGGTGATCATCACCTCGTCGGTGAACGGCACGCGCATGTTCTCGAACGCCGGCGCCACGGCGTACGCGGCCTCGAAAGCCGGACAGGTTGCGCTCGGCAAGCTCCTGGCGCTCGAGCTGGCGAAGGATCGGGTCCGCGTGAACGTGATCTGTCCCGGGGCGATCGAGACGCGGATCGACGAGAACACCGAGGAGCGCGACCTCGTGGCGGCGCAGGAGCCTGCCATCTATCCCGAGGGAAAGATCCCGCTCACCGACGGTCGGCCGGGTACCCCCGAGCAGGTGGCACAGCTCGTCCTCTTCCTGGCCTCCGACGCGGCGTCGCACATCACCGGGACCGAGATCTGGATCGACGGCGGGCAGTCGCTCCTTCAGGGCTGAGCCGACTCGTCGGCCTGTGCGGCGCGAGCCACGAGGAACCCCCGGGAAGCCGAGAGTGTCGCGGCGAGTCCTGTCAGGACGGCGCCCACGCCGATGATCGTTCCGACCGAAACGGCGAGCACGTCCGGTTCCGCCTCCAGGACCGGCCTGGGGTATCCCCCGGCGACGAGGAGCACGGTGAGCAGGACCGAGCCGATAGAGACGCCGAGGGACATTCCGAGGTTTCGGCCAGTCGCGGTGATGGCCGAGGCGAGGCCCAGCCAGCGGGGCGGCACGGCCGACATCTGCGCCGTGTTGTTCGGCGCCTGGAAGAGCCCGGCGCCGAGTCCGATGACCAGGAACGCCCCGAGCATCGGCACGAGCTGTTGCGCCGAAGCCGCCAGCCCTGCCACGGCGTAGCCGGCCGTGACCAGGCCCATGCCGAGCGCGGCAAGGTACGCGGACTGTGTCCGGTCGTAGAGCCATCCGGCCGAGGGGGCTGCGACGGCCATGACCGCAGGCTGGAGCAGGAGGACGAGCCCGACCGTCCCTGGCGTGAAGCCCATGACCCCCTCGAAGTAGAACGGGCTCACGAGACTCATCATGAACGCCGCGACGAAGTAGAGGAGCATTGCGGCAACGGGCAGGACGTAGAGGGGTTCCGCAAAGAGCCCCAGGTCGACGAGGGGCGCGGGCGACCGCCGCTCAACGAGAACGAACGCCACCGACGCCGCCACGAAGGCGACGGCAAGCACGGCGGCGGGTGCATCGATGACCGGCGACGCGGCGAGCCGGCCGAGGAAGACGACCAGGCTCGCGACGGCGCAACCGAGCGCTACAGCGCCGGGGAGATCGAACCGGAACCGATCCGGCCTGGCGTGCGCCCGGGGAAGTACCAGGAACGCAGCTGTCACGACCGCTATTCCGATTGGGATGTTGATGAAGAAGACGGCCTGCCATCCGAACGCCTCGACCAGCCCTCCGCCGACGGCCGGAGACGAGAGCGCGCTGAACGCGACCGCCGAGCCGAGGTATCCGAGGGCCCTGCCACGCTCGGCGGGCGGAAATGCCTCGAAGATCAGCGCGTTCGAGATCGAGAAGACCATGGACCCCCCGACAGCCTGGACGACCCGCGCGGCGACCAGGACGGCGAGGGTGGGGGCGAGTCCGCAGGCCGCCGACGCCACCGTGAAGAGCGTGATCCCGCCGACGAAGAGCGCTGCCCTGCCCGTGTACTCCGAGAGCCGCCCCATCGGCAGGAGCGCCACCGTCATGGTCAGAAGGTAGGCCGTGATCACCCACTGGGTGCTGTCAAGGTTCACGCCGAAGTGCGCCGTGATCGTCGGCAGCGCGACCGCGACCACCACGCCGTCCAGGACGGCCATGAAGACCCCTGCCACCACGACCGTGAGGATCGCGTACCGTTTCGACGCGCCCTGTGCCTCCATGCAGAGAGAGGTGGACGGTACCGGGGATAAGTATGGGCACGGTTCTGCCCGGCGCGACGATACACATACGGCTTCCGGCGCCGACACATCCCCGTGGATGACGCCTGGGACCATGACTACCGCCGGCGCGGCCGGCTCTACCGCGGCGGTGCCCGGCTACCGAGCCTGCCTGACGGCGCCCGCGTTCTCGAGGTCGGCTGCGGCGATGGCCGGACGCTCGAGACGCTCGCGGCCCGGCGCTGCACCGCCGTTGGGCTTGACCGGTCCCTGTCCGCGCTTCGCCTCTGCCGGACGCTCCACGGCCGCGCCGGGGATCTGCTCGTCCGTGGCGACGCCCGGAGCCTGCCGTTCCAGGACGGATCTTTCGACGCGGTGCTCCTCCTCCATGTGCTCGGGCACGGGCGTGAGGCGGACCGTCGAGTCATGGCCACCGAGGCCGTGCGGGTGGCGGCGCATACCGGGCTCGTTCACCTCCGTGTCTTCTCGTGCGATGACTTCAGGGCGGGGCTCGGTCACGTGGTCGAGGAGGGGTCCCGCCTCCGGCGCACAGGCGTGCTCACGCACTACTTCACAGAGGACGAGGTCGCGGGGCTCTTCCCGTCCTGCCGCGCCCTTCGGCTCGAGACCGTCCGATGGCAGCTCCGCGTCCGGGGGAAGTCCCTTCCGCGGGCAGAGATCGGGGGGATCTTTGCGCCAGATCCATCCCGAGGGAGGCAACAGCGTGCCGGCGGTGACGAAAAGAATCATAATGCTTAAATGCCTCATCCGAGCAATTTTTAAAGGGATGCCCGCCGCGGACGACGGGCACCGGATGGAGAGCTATGACACCGAGAAACCGCATGATCCTCTGCCTCGTCTGCCTCGCGGCCGTCGGGATGTTCTGCGTGGCCGGATGCACGACCACGCCCCCTGCCGGTAACGCAACGCCCACGAAGGCGCCGACCGGTACTGCCGCACCGACGATGAACAACACGATCCTCAAGGTCAACAACAACCAGGCGCCGAACCTCAGCACGAACGCGACGACCGCGGCCACCACCGCGCCGGTGGCAGGGAACACCACGGCAGCCGGGAACGTGACGATCCCGATCATCAACGCGACCCTGCCGCAGGTCAACGTCACGCTGCCCCAGATCAACGTGACCCTGCCCGACGTCACGCTGCCGCGGCTCAACAGCACCTGAAATCCCCAAAACCCCGATCCGCGGCGGTTGCCGCGGCGGGGCCCGGGTTCGGGATACCTTTTTCTCCCCAGCGCCCATGGAACGCGGATCATGGGTCCGATCTACCATGACCCGGCCCTCTCCGGACGACGCGGGGTCTTTCTCGATCGCGAGGACGCCGGGCGCGCGTGCGCGGAACTTCTTCGTCACCACCCCGAGCTCGTCGATGGCGCGCTCTGCGGCCCCATTCCCTCCGGCGGCGTCGCAGTAGCGGTACCGATCGCGCGCGAGTTTTTGCTGCCCGTCGCGCTCCTGGTTGCGCGAAAGGTCCAGGTCCCGGGCAACACCGAGTTCGGAATGGGGGCCGTCGCCTGGGACGGTCGCGTCATCCTCGACCGCCCCCTGGTGTCCGCCCTCGGTATCGGGCCGGATGCCATCGATGTCCAGGTCCACCGTGCGCGGGCGTCGGTCGCCGAGCGCCTCGAACGGTTTCTTGGCGGGCGGCCTTTGCCGGTTCTCCAGGGCCGGCGTGTCCTCGTCGTGGACGACGGCCTCGCGGGAGGGTCCACCGCCCTCGTGGTCATTGAGGCGCTGCGCGCCGCCGGCGCCGGCCCGCTGGTGACCGTGGTACCGACCGGCCACGACCGTACCGTGGCCCGCGTCGCGGAGGTGTCGGATGCGGTGGTCTGTCCGAACATCCGGGGCGGGGATGGTTTCGCCGTGGCCGAGGCCTACCGGGCCTGGCGCGACCTGACGGGGGACGAAGTGGCTGCGCTCCTCGACGGGCTTGCCGCGGACGGCCTCTTCTGAGAGGCATCGCCGGCTCTCATCTCTCCTGCGGCCCGCAGGCGAGCGGGACGTCGGCGAACGCGGCGTGGTCGAAGACGCCGCGCTCGGTCAACCGCCGCTCAGGGATTACGGTCAGGGCGAGGAAGGAGAGATGCATGAAGGCGTCGGGCACGGCGCCGAGCCGGGCCGCGTGCGCCGAGAGCCGCTCCAGCGCCGCCACGACCTCGGGGTACGGGCGGTCGGACATCAGCCCGGCCACTGGCAGGGGGAGGAGCGTGGTCTCGCCGAGCCCGACGACGGCGAGACCGCCACGGCTCCCGACAACGGACGCGATGGCCGAGGCAATCGCCGCCGGCTCGGCGCCGACCGCGACCACCTGGTGGGCGTCGTGCGCGACCGTGGAGGCGATGGCGCCTCTTCGAAGGCCGAACCCCCGGACGATCCCGACGCCCGTGCCCGAGCCCCGGTAGGCATCGCAGACGGCGGCAGGGAGCAGGTCGCGGTCGAGGTCCGGGAGCGTGCCGGCGTGCACCGGCAGGTCCGCAGCCCGTGTCCGGACCTGGCCCGGGATGAGCTCGATGACGCGCGCGAACCCATCGACCTCCGGGAGGAGCTCCCCGGCGGACGGGAGGCGGCACCGCACTGGCCGCCCGGCCGGCGGCACCGGCGCCGGTGCTGGGCCGGTGTCGACCACCTCGGCACCGAGGACGAAGGTCCTGGCGACCTCGAACCCGTCGCCCGCCGCGAGGACGCAGAGATCCGCCCGCCGTCCCGGCGTGAGTGCACCACGGTCAGGGAGGCCGAACCGTTCGGCAGCCGAGAGCGTGGCCATGCGAAGCGCCAGCTCCGGCTCGAGGCCGCCCCCGATCGCGCGCCGCACACAGTCGTCGATCAACCCGGCGCGCGAGATCAGGTCCGCGTGGCGGTCGTCCGTGCAGAAGGCGCAGCGCGGCGCCGTGGCGGGCGTGACGAGGGGCAGGAGTGCCTCGATGTTCTGCTCGGTCGATCCCTCGCGCAGGAAGAGGTACATCCCCCGCGCGAGCCGGTCCCGCCCCTCTTCGGCCGAGGAGGCCTCATGGTCGCTCTGCGCTCCCGCGACCACGTAGGCATTCAGGTCGAGCCCTGTTAGGCCCGGGGCATGGCCGTCGACGACCGGCAGGAGGCCGATCTTCTCGGCAAGGTCCAGGTCCCCACCGAGGAGCCCCGGCACGTTCATCACCTCCCCCATACCGATCACGCCGTCCCGGCCCATGAGGGCCGCAAGCCTGTCGGCGCCGATCTCCGCGCCGCCGACGTCGGCCGGCGTTGCCGGGACGCAGGACGGCAGCGTCACGAGGAGGTCCACGGGGAGATACGGACGGCAGGCGAGTATGTACTCGATCCCGGGCACGCCGATCACGTTCGCGATCTCGTGGGGGTCCGCGATCACGGTGGTCGTACCGTGGTCCGCTGCAAGCCGGGCGTACTCGAACGGCGAGAGGAGCGAGGACTCGACATGGACGTGGGCGTCGATCATCCCCGGGATCACCCGCGATCCGCCAAGGTCGAGCTCTCTCCGAGCCCGGTACCGCCCGGGCCCGAGCACCCGACCGGCATGGATCCCCAGCGCGGTATCCTCCCACTCGCAGAGGAACGAGTTGAAGACGGAGGCGTTCACGAGCGCGAGGTCGATCGTCGCCCCTCCCCGGGCCGCCTCGACGATTTCACGCACGGCCGGTTCCCCGCCGGATCGTCAGCTCCCGGATGACCGCGCCCAGGCGTTCCTGGCCGTCGTAGAGGTGGAGGTAGCACCGGTAGGCCCCATCGGGGAGGTCGACAGCGTACGTAAACCGGTTCGCGCCCGGCGCGAGGTCGACGAACCGGGCCTCGTTGAAGACCTCGCGCTGCGCGACCCCCTCGAGTGCCGAGACGGCCACCTGCAGGTCGGCGTGAACGACCGGCTCGCCGGCCTCGACCGTGACGGTGAGAGCACTCTGGTCGTACTCGACCGGGCCGAAGGTCGCCGGGCCGGCTGTGCAGCCGGCCGCGAGGGCGATGGCGACGGCCGCGAGGACGAGGAGGGCGAACCTGCGTGAGACGGTCATGGGCTGTCCAGTGGTATTTCCGCCGACGAGAATATATAAGATACGATTTCAATGACGATATGCCGGATGACGGTTGGCGCGCCGCCGTCTTTCCTCCCCACGCTTGCTCTCGAATGCGATACTGCGATGACTCTTTCGAACCCCGAGAACGGACACCGCGGCCGGGTCCTCTTCATGGACGACGAGGACGGGATCCGTGACCTGGTCGGCATCATGCTCGAGCGGCAGGGCTTTGCCGTGACCCTCGTTGGTGACGGCCGCGAAGCCGCAACCGCGTACGAAGACGCGATCGCCGGGAACGCCCCGTACGACGTGGTCGTGCTCGATCTCTCCGTCCCTGGCGGGCCGGGAGCGATTGAGGCGATCGAGATCCTCCGGGGACTCGACCCCAGTGTGCGTGCCCTCGTCTCGAGCGGCGACGCACGGGATCCGGCCATGGTCGAGCCGGCGGCTTTCGGGTTCGCGGGTGTCGTCCCCAAGCCGTACGAGATCGCCGAGCTCGCCGTTGCCCTGGAGCGGGCGATGAGCTTCACCGATCTTGCGCGGCATGCAGGGGGACGCTGACGCGCGTCTTCGAACCCGGAGAGTCCTGCCCTGCCGCCCCCTCATCCGTGATGAACTCCCCCGGTTCGCACCCCCGGGGGACGTGTCCGAAAAAACAGAAAAAAAGGTGGTGAGCGTGAGGGGTGGAATTCCCCCGTTCTTCCACATCTGTCCTTTCTGCACCGGGTGGTTAGAAGGCGGGGCAGGCAGATTTCCGGGGATTTATCACTAGCGCCGGGGATTCGTACCCTGTTTGCCAGTCCGCCAGGAGATCGCGATCATCGCAGGTGCTCGGTACTGCATGACATCGTACGCCTGCCATTCCCCGGGTCGATAGGGGGGTGAGCCCTGATCCAAAGTCCTATGGCCTCGCACTCCAGACCCTTTGCCATGCGCTCGTTCGTTCTCGCGGGGGTCCTGGTCCTCGTCGCTCTCGCTACGGGCTGCGTCGCCCCTGGTTTCCCCGGGAACACGACGCTTGCACCGGACGGTACGTCGACGAGCAGTCCGGCGGCTTTCGGCCCCATCGCGCTCGAGGTCGAATCGGCCACGATCGTGGCCCCCGGAGATACCGCGAACATATCGATCATTCTCTCGGCGGCCCCGAACGGCCTCTCGGGCTACAGTCTCACCGTTTCCCTCGAGGATCCGGTCGTCGCCGAGATCACGACCGTCACGTTCCCCGAATGGGTGGGGATGCGGTCCAGCCCGCCACTGCCGGCCCGGACGGTCGCACTCCTGGGCGTGGATACTGCCCGACAGGTGCCTGTGGGCACGACGAACGTGACGCTCGCCACCCTCACACTGGCGGGCAGGGCTGCCGGGACAACCGGCATCACGGTGACGACGGACGCGACCTTCGGCGTCCAGGACCGCGAAGGCGCACCGTACGGGATCGTCGCGGCACCAGGTCGGCTTATCGTTCGGACCTGACTGCCACAGCGGCCATCAGTCCATTCTCTCGCCCTGCACGGCCCCGTCGCCGAGGGCAAAGTAGAAGGTCGTCCCGCGGTCGGGCACCGACTCGACCCAGACCTGCCCGCCGTGCCGCTCGACGATCCGCTGCACGATGGCCAGCCCGACACCCGTGCCCTCGTAGTCGCGCAGGTCGTGGAGCCGGTGAAAGACCTGGAAGAGCGTGTTCGCGTACTGCTGGTCGAACCCGATGCCGTTGTCGCGCACGAAGTAGACCGGGTGGCCCCCGTGCTCGACCGACCCGATCGTGA